>Ga0209751_10003955_pt1 | contig 14250 bp, 16 predicted proteins | sample RifCSP13_1_FD_184019 | JGI IMG/M metagenome (GOLD analysis project Ga0209751, IMG submission 184019) | Soil microbial communities from Rifle, Colorado - Rifle CSP2_sed 13_1 (SPAdes) (version 2) | ecosystem: Environmental > Terrestrial > Deep subsurface > Rock core/Sediment | place: Rifle... | reverse complement strand
GGCTGCCGCAGCTGCCAACCTGTGTGCGGCGGCCCTCGGGACGGAGACTGATGGATCCATCGTGTGCCCTTCGTCGGCAAACGGGCTGGTAGGAATTAAACCCACGCTGGGAGTCGTCAGCAGGTCCGGAATTATTCCTATCGCCCACAGTCAGGACACGGCTGGTCCAATGGCACGCACGGTAGCCGACGCGGCAATCCTTCTGACGGCAATAGCCGGCACTGACTCAAGTGACCCGATAACCAAGACCGGGAAGATCGAAAAGGACTACACGCGTTTTCTCGACCCAAACGGGTTGCGAGGGGCGCGCATCGGTATAGCCCGGAAGTCCTTCGGCTTCAACGATCATGTAGAAAAGGTTATGACGGGCCTGATTGCCGAAATCAAAAGACTTGGCGCGGTCATCGTGGATCCCACGGACATCCCGACGGCCGGTAAATTCGACGACAGCGAGTTCGAGGTGCTTCTTTATGAATTCAAGGCCGATCTCAACACTTATTTGAAGGGTCGCTCAGATTCAGCGGTGCGTACGCTGAAGGAACTGATCGAATTCAATGAGAAGAATCGTGAGCGAGAGATGCCTTATTTTGGTCAAGAGATCTTTACGCGAGCGCAAGCCAAGGGTCCTTTGACCGATCGCAAATACCGGCAGGCATTGAGACAGAACCATTTGCTCACGCGCACGCAGGGCATTGACGCCGTGATCCGCAGGCATCGTCTTGATGCCCTGATCGCGCCCACAGGAGGACCCGCGTGGCCGACCGATCTCATTAATGGAGACCATTTCACCGGCGGATACTCCTCCGCATCAGCCGTTGCCGGGTATCCCCACATCACGGTACCTGCTGGCTATGTCTTTGGACTCCCATTCGGCATCTCCTTCTTTGGAGCTGCTTTCAGTGAGCCAAAACTGATTCGATATGCCTACGCTTTTGAACAGGCCACCAAAGTCAGGCGCACACCTCAGTTTCGGTCTACCGTGAACCTCGCGCCTGATGCTGAGTTCAAAAGTTAGCAACTTTGAAGAAGCATCCACGGGCTCATATAATATATTGTAGAAAGACAGGAAAAAGCTTTAGGAGTTGCAACATGCCACGAGAAGCAAGCAAGAAGGGCAACATTCGGCTACTGTTGGTGTCGTTTCGTGTGATTTCGTGGATCGCGACCTTTTTTTAATTGAGGGCACTACTTATGCGGAGAAATGATCAATCCCCACGAATGAGTGACGAAGCAGTTAAAGCGAAGACTGACAGGGTTTGGAAAGAGTGGTTCGCCATAATCGACAAGGCGGGCGGCAAGAAGATGACGCACAAGGAGATCGTAAAACTATTATCCACAAAACACGACGTTGGCCCATGGTGGTGCCAGATGGTGACGGTCACCTACGAACAGGATCGGGGATTACGCCAGAAGCACGAGAAGGCAAACGGCTATCAAGTGAGTGTAAGTCGCACTGTTGAAGCACCACTAAGCGACTTATATAAAGCGTTCGCTGATGAGAAACGTCGTGCCACCTGGTTAGGTGAAGATCGACTGGTTGTGCGAAAAGCAACGGCAAACAAATCTATGCGCGTAACGTGGCACCATGCAAAGAGCAGTTTAGAGGTCAACTTTTATTCGAAGGGTGAAGATAAATCCCAGGTAATCGTCCAGCACAGCAAACTGGCCAATGCAAAAAGTGCTGCAAAGATGAAGAAGTACTGGAGTGAGGCGCTGGATAGACTGCGTGACAGCTTCTCATAGATAATCTGAAATCTCTACTGATTCGAACGAAACGCATAAAAGGAATTCGTGTTTCGTGTGATTTCGTGGATCGTTCGCTTTAGTAATTACTCAATGCCACAGGAGATCCGATCCACGAAATCACACGAAAGAACACGAACGTCACGAGATCAGGCTCTGCCCCGTGAAGTGGGTGAGCGCGGCGAGGCGTTGGCTGCCGCCTATCTTCAGCAGAACGGATTTCAACTCGTTGCGTCAAATTTCAATGTGCCGGTGGGCCGTAACCGTGCTGGAGCCGTAGTTAATGCGGAGATTGATCTCATTGCGTACGAAGGTCCAGTTCTGTGCTTTGTGGAGGTGAAAGCGCGGTCATCTGATTGGTTTGCGGCGCCCAGTGTCAACGTAAATCGCCGAAAGCAAAGACAGATAACGCGGGCCGCGCGCGCGTACCGTCGCATGTTTGGTTTAACCAATGCTCGCTATCGCTACGACGTGGTGAGTATCGTCTTTCCGGATGTGGCGGACCGTTCGGCGGATGTTGAGATTGAAGTGTTGCGAAGTTTCTGGACCGAAGCAATTTTCCGCAAACGCCGCTGGACCGAGAGACACTGGGATTAAGGGTTAGTGTTACGATCTACGAAATCACACGAAACCACCCTAACCATCAAGCGGCTTCGTGTGCGCTTCGTGTTTTCTCGTGGATCTTTATTTGGGAGTACAACTACTTAACATCTTTTGACGCGATATCGATCGTTATCATGAAACCATTTGTACCCTTGAATTCGAATGGCTTCTCACCGCCACGATAAGCCTCGACTTCATTAGGCATCATGATGAACCCTTCGTTTCGGGGGACTCCCCAATACTTCAAGTTCTTAATCACAACTGGCCCATCACTCATTGCGGAGTCGGAACGTCTCAGAATGACTTCGGCGACCTTCCCTCCATCCAGTCGCGCCTCAGCCCGCATCGGGTCGGCCTTCCATTCCATGTTTGCGTCCTTGGCGACTGTGAAGGAGTTCCATTTCACGGGATAGACGTGACCTAGAACGGCTGTGATTGCCTCTCGCTGCTCCTTCGAAACCGATGGGTCGAACGTCAGCACGGCCCAATCCATCTTGCCTTCAGAGAAATCACCACCCAGGTCGCCCGCTACCCAGAATTTTGCGCCATCGAGTTTGACGTCGCCTGCCTGTCCCTTGTTGACCTTGAATGCATTGTTAAAGCGGCAGAAGTGTTCGCCCGCTCCACCGTGCGCTCCACCATGGGCGGCGGGCTTCAGGTTGAAGTAGCACTGACAGAACATGGGGCAGCTACAAGCCTCAATGATCGTAGCGTTGAAATCCCAATCACTACTCGATTTCACTTGCTTCGCGGGCTTGTCTGAAGTCATTTGACTTGCCGTTGTCGCGACCAAAGTGAGGATTAGTAATCCGGCTGCTAGAAGGTAATAATTCTTGAACTTGCTCACGGTATTCCTCCTTTGTTTCGGGTTGAAAAGGATGAGTGATTTACTCATCTCACTGGATCACGTAAACATTCGGGGGATAGCAACTTTGGCACACTTTTATTCCAAGTGTCTGGGTCGAGTCAAGGGACGAAGATACCACCGGCTTGTCCGGTTGGAGTTTCATGTTCGTTGCTACCCAGAAGCTTGCGAACATGAACCACCACCGGACAAGCCGGTGGTATCTTCTAGTTTCGACGGTGACAGGGGGGATTCGATGGAGGAGGTAAGATAGCTGTCTCACAACAAAGTAGGTTAAGGAAGGTGAAGGTCAGAAATGCGTATTTTAAAGCTTTTTGGAATAGCAATAGTCTGCTGCATCGTGATCGTGATTGTCGCAAATGCCAGTGCAGGTAAGACCGCTCAATCACAACAGGAAGTAAGAATTCTGGATCGGAGAATGACCGTGCTCGAGCAGCGCTTGTACTCAATCGAGTCAAGCCTTAACCGTCTTGAACAATCTGCCTTGTCACAGCGCTCGGCAGTGCCACCAACGAGTGCTCGCGATTCAGAGATAAACTCACTCCGCGAAGAAATCCGAAATTTGACGTTGAGACTAATGGAGGCTGAATGCGGTCTGCTCAAGCTTGACGAGCGAACCGGTACCTCGGCTGGCGGCACTCGCAAAGGTTCGGGAACGCGGCCCACTGATCCCTGTCGCGTGAATCCGAACGCGCCGTTGCGTCTTTCGACGCGCCCGTAGTGGGACTGCACAGGTTGCGAATACTCAATTAGCCAGGAACGCGGCGGAAAATATGACGACCAGCACCAGGGCGAAGGCGCCAGCGAGCGCGCGTCCGCCGCTTCTCCATTGTCCAGAGTGCTGGTTGTTCTCCGTCTCCTGCTGCAACGCGACAGGCTCTTTCAGCCAGACCATATGCGTGTAGGCCTGCATCTCATCAAGTCGCGAATGTACTGGAGCGTGGAATCGATTGTGGAAGGGATTGTGAAAAGGATCGTGAATTCGTGTTGTCGGCTTCATGGTTCTACTCCTAGATACCCTCGCTGAGGAACTCAGCGGCCGGGTTGGAGTCGGGAGGAGCAACGAACGTGCCGGATCCGTGATCTGATAGAAGTTCCCAGGTTTTGGGCCATTCAGCTGTAATCCCTGCTGGAATTAGGAGAAGGAAGTGCGCATTTACGGCGGCCAGTACACCACCTCGGGCAACTGCAGCCATACCCTTGGGTCCAGTGAGGCCTTCGGTGATCGAGGGTGCTCTTTGAACCACCACCGGACAAGCCGGTGGTATTCTTCAGAGGAACGGAGGTGATGAAGATATGACTCAACACATCGGTATCGTAGCAGGTAGTTCCGAGGGCGCTGCGCTCTGTTACCGCACGATTTGTTTGGAGGCGCCAGCCGTCATGGGTGAGCATAATCACCCCGAAATAACCATGAACTCGGTGCCCATGGCCCAATACATGCCCCAAATTCTGGCGCACGACTGGGAGAAGGTTGCGACGCTTCTGGCAGCTTCCGCGCGTAAGGTTGCGCAGGCCGGAGCCGACTTCGCCATCTGCCCTGATAACACCTACCACCAGGCGTTCAAGTACCTGATCCCTCAGTCGCCCATCCCTTGGCTTCATATCGCCGAGGCAGTCGCCGCAGAAGCTCACCGTTCCGGCTACGCACGGCTCGGGATTTTAGGGACGAAGTATCTGATGGAAGGGCCTGTCTATACCGAGGCGTTAGAGAAATTCAGAATAGAGAGCCAAATACCCGATGAGGCTGATAGGGAAAAGATCAATGAGATCATCTTCAAGGAGTTGGTCAACGGCGTGTTCCCGGAAATATCCCGGCTCTACTTCAATAAAGTTACCGAGAAACTCAAAGCGCGTGGTTGTGATGCGGTTGTATTGGGTTGCACCGAGATTCCTCTGATTGTGCGCCCTGACGACACGCCTCTACCCACCTTAGATTCAACGCGCCTGCTCGCGAGAGCTGCCCTGAGGAGAGCTCTTTGAATCATTGATTGCAAATTGGCGTTCAACTCTGGTAATGGCTTTGCAGCCGGATGTGATACTACGGCTCCGCCTGCCAGAAGCTGGTCAAAATCATGGGTTAATCGCGTGTATGTTCTTTCAAAGGGAGTCAAGCCGCACCGCGTTCGGGTACTTAGTTACACCGTGCCGTGCCATGAGAAGAAGCACTTCGGGCATTGCTTTGCTCTGCGTGTTTTAGTCAAGGACCTTTCGCGCAAGAAATCCTGTAGCTTACCCGGTTCGAGGTTCTCCGCTTTCTCCTCGGCGAAACTAGCTTTATAGGCAGCCTTCTCTTTGATGGTTAACAGATCGAAGTAGTTATAAAAGATGGATTTGGTTAGCTCATCCATTGGGCTCATAACAAAAAGGCGTACAAGCACTCACTGGGTGTCGTAGGCAACGTGCTTCGACACACAACCACCACCGACGAAACCGTGCTTCGATTCGCGCACGTGCGGTGTTTTGAAATCTCAGTCAGTCCTTTCCTCTGAGACCGTCACTTCTTGAACAGTTTTGCGAACGCCTGACGAGCATCCGTCGGCGTTCCTGACGAAGTTTCGCGCTCGACTACCGTCCGTGGCACAAACAGTTCGCAAGTGTTTTGCGCGTTCTTGTTCACTATCCGCGCAGTGATCGGTTTACGACATTCGAAACGTGAGCCCGGATCGAAATGTGTGCACTGTCGACAGGTGTGGAGGTCGGCATTGCACTTTGCACAAGAGCTATCGACATTGATGTTCGTCGGAGTCTTCGCTCCACACGCCGTGCATTTCACCGTCTCGCCGAACGGCATCATCCGCGGTGAGCGGGGGCCTTCACGATCACGAGGCTGCAACTGGGGCTTTGCTGATTGCGGCTCGTGACCACGTTCCATGTAGCCGCGCTGACGATACTTGCGATCGGTCATCTTTTAGCTCCCCTGATTTCAACAAACGCGGTGAAATCATAAGTGAAATTGAGACAATGCGAAAGATTAGCTAAGGCTCTAGACGCTTTAGAGTTGTAGTGTCAGTTTCAGCCTACCGCGAGGCCATGTCCAAAAATCACTCAAAGGACATCAATCCACAGATTACCCAGATTGCGCAGATTCTATTAGATTACCGCCAAATAAAAGGCTCTTCAGATTCCGTGCGCTTATGGATCAAATTGGCTCCCATAGTGCCGAATCTGTGAAATCCGCGGAATCTGTGGATGCTTCTGTAGCTGTGACCGTTACTAATATTCCATTGAACGCAGCGGTGCCGCAAAGAGCGTCGATTGTCAGACTGTCCGTTACGTCATTGATGCTCGAGCCAGCGTGTCGTTGCGCCACCTCTAATCGAATGCCGGGCCGATCATGGCCCCAGCCGTGCGGGATGCTTACCACTCCAGGCATAATCTCCTCGGATATCTCGACCGGCACCACTACGCTTCCTGCGCTTGATCTCACCTGGACGTTTTGACCTGATGTCAAATCGCGATCTGCGGCATCGCCAGGGTGCATGAGAAGAGTGCACAGAGGCTTCAAGGGATTGCGCTTTACTAATCTCTCACTGTTATGCATCCAGGAGTTGTTACTGCGCAGCTGCCTTCGTCCAATTAATCGCAGATGACCGTTTGACTGATGAGATGCACTATCAAAAAACTTTGCCTTCACACGTTCCACATCTTGCACCAGAACTTCTGGCGATAACTGGATGCGTTTGTCGGAAGTACGCAACCGCCCAGGCAAGCAGGGAGTCAATGGACCAAGATCGATTCCGTGGACAGCTTTCTTGAGCTTGCGTAAGGTCAAGCCAGAAACCTCAGAGTGCGCAGAGGATTTCGCAGAGGACGCTAAGAAAGACTTAAGTGAGGAAAAGGGGTTGAGCTCTCCGCCGTAAGGTCCAAAGCGTAAACCCAGATCGAGAATTCTTTCAGGACCGAAGAAACGTCTAGTTAACCCTCCCTTCACGCGTCCCAACAAGCTTCCCAATAGGCCGTCATGCTGCATGCGCGTTTGCAATTCCAGCAGGATCTCCCAGTCATCTCGCGCATCCCCGTCTGGTTGAAATAAAGCCGGGGAGAATTTCGCCGTGTTGCGGACTGCGAGGAGGTGAAAGGCGAGATCATAGTGTCCACGCTCGAGCGATGATGTCGGAGGTAAGATGATGTGCGCGTGCCTGGTCGTTTCGTTGATATAGAAGTCGATTGCTGCCATGAACTCAAGGCTCTCGAGAGCCCGATCCAACTCACGTCCGTTGGGCGTCGATAGCACCGGGTTTCCGGCATAGGTTACAAGCGCCTTTATCTGCCCTGGTCCATCGGTAAAAATCTCTTCGGCTAGCGCGACCACTGGCAACTCTCCAGCAAATTCAGGTAGCTTTCTCACCCGGCTGTGCCAGCGACCAAAACTTCCTCGCGGCGCTACCCCTTCGGGTGCTGACACAGGATCAAATGCCGGAAGCGTAAACATCGCACCGCCAGGCCGATCCAAATTGCCAGTCACGATGTTCAAGACGTTAATCAACCACTGACACACTCCCCCAAACTCCTGAGTACTGACACCGACTCTTCCATAACAGACAGCAGATTCCGCGGCCGCAAATTCTCTCGCCAGCCCGCGTATCTCACTCGAGCCGATTCCGGTAATCGATGCCACGCGTTCCGGCGTAAAGTCATGCACAAAGTTCTCGACAGTCTCTACGCCCTTGGTGAACGTAGCTACCTGGCCCAATCCAGTTAGACCTTCGTCAAAAACGACGTGCAGTAGGGCCAGCAACAACAGCACGTCTGTCCCGGGACGGATAAACAGATGGCGGTCTGCCAAGCGTGCGGTTTCGTTGTGACGCGGATCAATGAGTATTACTTTGCCTCCGCGCTGGCGAATCTTTTGTAACCGTCGGCCCATACCGGGCGCAGTCATCATGCTCCCATTTGAGACCGCTGGGTTCGCGCCGAGGATCAGAAAAAGGCGCGTGCGGTCGAGATCCGGAACGGGGAGAAGGAGTTGGTGACCGAACATAAGGTACGCGGACAGGTGATGGGCCAACTGGTCAACTGACGTTGCGGAAAACCTATTCCGCGTATGCAGACTGCGGATAAAACCCGGGGCGAATAGCAAAGCGCCATAGTTATGAACGGTGGGATTACCGAGGTAAGTTGCGATGGAGTTCCTGCCGTACTTAGCGTGAATGCGCTTGAGATTCTCAGTCACCTCATCAAAAGCATCGTCCCAGCCGATGCTTTGCCAACCGTGAGGAGTGCGGCGGACGGGATACCTGAGCCGTTCTTTATCGTAGTGAATGTCTTGTAGGGCAACAGCCTTCGGGCAAATGTAGCCTCGACTGAAAGGATCGTCTTTGTCGCCGCGGATGTTTAGACGCTGGTTGGCTTCAACACCGATTTCAATGCCACAGATCGCTTCGCAGAGATTGCAGTTGCGATAATGATGCGAGCTATTGTGGGCAGTCTTCATGGAGGATCAACATAACAGCGAAGGAACCTTAAAGACCCATGTCACTCAAATGCGTACGGGCACCTGCCAGGATCAGCACACACTCAGCAAGGGGAAAGTTTATAGAGTTGTTTGTGTGGGACCAGCTATTTCCTCGGGCCTGCGCAGAGATGTTCGATAAAGGCGTCCACGTCCACCTCGTTACCATATAGGCGTTGGCAGAGCTGGCGCTTGATCTCCGCCTGCGATAGTCCCGGAGGAAACGATGCCAGCACCATCGCGCGCGCAACGTCAAACATCCGGCTTCCCATTAGTACGCGTTCGGCGCCAGACCGAGCAAGCAATTTCTCACGCAGGAGGTGAGCAATCTCAGGCGATGTGTCACTCATTATGGCCCAGCGCCTCAGTTAGCAACTCGTCCAAGCCCAGCATCTCGGCATGGCTGCGCAAGTAGGTCATATCGCAGTCACGTCCGAGCAGGTTGGTTACATCTCTCAACTGCAATTCTGACTTCGATTCTCTTGCCCAATAGAGCTTAGAGAGGATCAGGTCTTCGCGACTAACAATCCAGGTCTGAAAGTCGCCGAGATTGACCTGCTTTCTTCGAGCAAACTCCTCCTGTCGGTACGAGTCGCTTTTAAGTACGATACAATCGACCTTTATGACTGCTTCGTTGTGGATGAGATTGAATATGGATCGCCGGGCGATGGCGTCGCTTACCACCTGAGGATCAAGGTAGTATTCCTTCTCAAACAAGCTCACTACCGTTTCGGCATCAGCCACCTCGAGAGCGACCACCAAGTCAATGTCGCGAGTCATACGCGGCTGTGCGTAATAGTTCACTGCCACGGAGCCAGTCAGCATATACGCTATTTCGGCAGATTCCAGCCGTTTAGAGACATCCCTCAGTACGTCGAGTTCATTCTCGATCATAACCCATCCGGCAGGTTCAGGCGCCAGCTCCTGAACGTAGATCGCCGTAGAACATTCTGAGTGTCGTCGAAATAATTCCCCCCGCATCGTCATAGGTTCGCTTGTTCCAAGATTGTAGCGGTATTGCCTTGGACACGCTAGCACCCCCCTTCTCTTTTTCAACAATACCAACTCAGAAGACGGGTGACACTCAGAACGCCTCAATTTCGATGAAGCTTCCGAGTCGGTAACGTTGAGATAAAAGAGGGGGGCGTCCGTCTCGTAGGTAGGATCTGAAAAGCACTACACACTGCCGTGTGTAGAATCGTTTTCTTGGACCACTCGACTGGAACACACTCAATAAATCCTACACACGGCACATTAACCTTTCACGGATGAAGATGGAAAACCTTGTTGATGATCTTCCATTCCCCGTCAACTTTGAGGAGCGTAAACATGTCCGTGAAGCGATGACCGGTCCAGTTATCGAGCTCTAGACGTACCGTCGCAACCGTCTCTGCCAGATCGATGCTCACAATGCGGCCTTGCAACTCGGTCGCTGGACCATTTTGATCATTCCAATCAAAAAGCTGCTGGATTGGCCCAGCGAATAGATCGGCGCCGACGTAGCCAAAGATTGTTGCACCGGGGTGGAAGGCAGGCTTCATGTCGGCGCCGCGGCCTGACTTGCCTCCCTCGATATAAGTCTGGACCGTCTTCGTTATTGCGTCATACTCACTCAAGCTGTTAGGCGCGTTGCTTATTAACTTCTCTGCGGTTTGCATAAAACACTTCTCCTTTATCGTAATTTGTGTTCAATTCGGATTCGTGGCATCGAGTCTCAATAAAGTGTGGAGTAGAACGTTTGTGCCATTCGTGATGTCTTCCGGCTTGGAAAACTCGCGCGGGCTATGACTGATGCCGTCGCGACTCGGGACGAAGATCATTCCCACAGGGCCGAGATTGGCGATTTCCTGCGCGTCGTGACCAGCACCGCTCGGCATTAGCTTTGTACTAAGCCCTGATTGCCTGGCCGAGTCGTCGATAAGGCGCCGGACACGTTCATCGGTGGGTGCTGGAGGCGAGGCATTGGTCTGCTTGAATTCAAACTTGGTTCCAGTTGCCGCTTCAATCTGGCGCACCTCATCCTGAATCCTTCCAAAGATCATCTGCACCTTGGCTGCATCAAGATCACGGAGACCAAGGCTGGTAGTGACCCTTCCGGGTACGACGTTGTAAGCGCCGGGAAAAGCTTGAATCTTGCCTACGGTTCCAACCTGACGACCGGGAATCGAGGTGACAATTCGGTTAACGGCTTCGATGTACTTCGCCGCTGCCAGCAAAGCATCGCGTCGTTGGTTCATAGGCGTTGTGCCGGCATGATTGGCGAAGCCCTCAACCGTTACGTCCCACCAATAGACACCGACGATGCCTTCGACGACACCGATGTCGATCTTCTCGTTCTGCAGGATGCCGCCCTGTTCAACATGCAACTCGACATAGACTGCTATGTCGCCCTTCTTTCGAACTACGCTGGAGAGTCGGTCGGGATCACCCCCGATGAAGCGAATGCCTTCGCGAATGGTCTTCTTGCTATTGGTAACGAGATTCAGATCTTTTTCTGTTAAGCCACGGGCCAACGCGATGCTCCCAATAGTTCCGCCCTCTTCATTTTGGAAAATGACGACTTCGAGCGGACGCCTAAGTCTCACACTGTTCTCATTCAGCGTCTGGGCCACCTCAATGGCGCCCATCGAACCTACCTGTCCATCGTAGCTGCCTCCTTCGGGCACCGAGTCGATGTGCGATCCAATCATGAGGGGCTTTAGTGCGGCGTTACTTCCCGGACGGCGTCCCAGGATGTTGCCCGCCGCATCAACCGAAACCTCAAGACCAGCTTCCCGCATCAGTTTCATGACGTACTCGCGCGCTTGCAGATCGGCGTCCGAATAGGCGACGCGATGGGTTCCACCTTCAGGTGTCTTACCAAACTGCGCGAGTTCAGTCAGGTGTGCGTTGAGGCGAGTACCGTTGACGCGAAGCTGTGAGGAGGTCTGTCCTCGCCACCAGACAACAGTTGGAACGGCAACCAACAAACTCAAGTTGAACTCTCGTCTATTCATCATCTTTCGAGACTAGGCTCCGATCACGTCTGGAGTTGCATGTCCGCTCTTTTCACAAAGATCCAGGTAGATCCCTAGTAGCGCACCAGCATCGAGCACACTCTCTACGTTTCCCGCTTCGTCCAGATTGAGGTTTGCCCCTCGAACCGCGAACCAGACATCGGTCACCTCTGTGTTGGTAACAGGCACATGGAGCGTATGGATTGAGCCGGCTGGCTCGTACAAGTACGAACCCTCCGTGTTGACTTCAGGGTACTCCAGATACTTCCACGAACCCTTGATCGTGAATGCGAAGACGTCGCCGGTGTGCTTGTGGCGTTGAATCGTTACGCCCGGCTGGAACCGGGCTCGAATCACCCAGAGTCCCGTCTCCACGTCGACCTGCAGCAGTTGGAAAACTACTCCTTCTTGATAGTCGACAAATGGCAAGTCCTTCTCTGCACGGTGCAGCGCCGCGGGAACGCCCGGCACTGGAGCTATTGCAGCCATGATAATCATCCTCCTAAGTGTTGGTTTGCTGATTTATTTCTCGAATGTTTGGGGCTCTTTTGGGAGACGCAAACACCATTTTTTGCTTAAGCCTAGTGTCCCGCGGCAGCAGGGAACCGCATACGCAGTACCAGGTCTTCAAATCGCGGATCGTCCCGTAACGCATCCAGTCGAGGGTCAACTCTTATGTACAGAAGCAAGTGTTCGCGATTCTCCAGGGACTGATCCAGCCGCGCGAAGGCTTCGTCCTTTTGGCCTAATTGTGTATGGAATGTTGCGGCGAGGAACGGTGACAACCCGTCTGACTGCTCAAGTGCAGTCATCGCTCGCAGAAATCCGGGCCAAGCACCGGCCGCGAAGCGTTCGCGAGCCAATTCTGCCAGCTCGCGTCTACCTGATAGCTCCTGGTATTTTACAAACGACTCCACACTCTCCGAATACTTGCGCGTCACCAGGTAAACACCGGACAGGCTGAGATAAGCCGTGCTAAACGCCGGATCCAATTCGAGCGTTTTTTTCAACTGCGCCAGGGCTTCATCATATCGCCGGTTGCAAAACAGAATGTCCCCGTACAAGCGGTTTAAGACTGCTGAAAATGGCTCAAGTTCAAGCGCCCGACGGAGAGTGGCCATCCCCTCTTCGTCACGGCCGACCCGATTGAGCATTACGCCAAGGTTCTGATGGGCCAGCGCGTAATTAGGGTTAAGCTCGATCGCTCGTTTGTACTCTCGTTCTGCGGTCACGTAGTCGTAATCATAAAGGACAGAAACAAATCCGAGTGAAGTATGCGACTCGGCCAAAGTGTCATCCAGGGCTACAGCCCTTAAGGCCGCATCCTTGGCTTTCGGCAGTGCTTCCGGGCCCGGAGCTCCGCCGTAGTAAGCGAGCAGTGTGTATCCGTCTGAGAGTCCGGCATAACCGAGCGCGTAGGTTGGATCTTTCTCAATCGCCAGTTGGAAGTATTCGATTGCCTTTTGAATGCTTTCGGGCGTGCGTTTATTCCAAAAAAACCGGCCATGTAGATACAGTTGATATGCTTCAGCATTTTGCGGGTAGCTTCTTATAACCTTTTGCTCCTTCGCACCCGATAACTCTGTTCTTAACTTACCCGACACATCGCGACCGATCTCGCTTTGCAACGAGAGCAGGTCGGCTTGCTTTCTAATGTATTGTTCTCCCCACAACTGATTACCTGTGCGGGTATCAACCAGCGAGAGGTACAGCGTCAGTTCATCGCCGTGTTGAAGGACTCGTCCATTTAAGATTGCCTGCACGCCAAGTTCATTGCCGACAGTCTGCGGTTCAACTTCTTTGCCCTTGTATCGAAAAACAGAGCTCCGCGCCTTAACTGAGACATTCGGGAGCTGCGATAGATTGTTTATGAGAGTTTCGGTCATGCCGTCAGACAGATACTCAATTTCAGTGTTGCCACTGCTATTGATAAAGGGCATGACCGCAATAGACTCAATGGGAGCGGTGCTCCTGCTGCCAGAGCGATAGAAGTAGTAAAGCAGGCTAGCGCTAAGTGTGCAGAAGGCAACGACTGCCGTCGTTATCAGGATTGCTCTTCGTGATCTGCGTTTGCCTACCGAACCTGTCGCCACGCTTATCTGTGAGTTTGGGAGGAGCGTAGTAACAGGTGAATCTGAAGTGCCCTGGTTCGCCGTGGAAGAACCCAGCCCCCCGCTGGTATTGGACCTAAGGACCCGAGTCGGCATCGACTCGACGTCCTGAGGGTTTGTTAAGCGAATCGTACCCAAATTCGCCGCTGCCAGGGCGGCATCACTCAGGAGCGGAGTACCATCAGTTCGGCAGAACGCCAGCGAATCGTCAGTTTCAGCACGATTACAGGTAGGGCAGTGTTTCATTCTTTGAAGTCTTGCAAACCAGTCGGTGGTTCGTTGTTAGTGGTTGGTTGTTAGTGGTTTGTTGTTGGTGGTTCGTAGTTGGTGGTTGGTGGTTGGTGGTTCGTAGTTGGTGGTTGGTGGTTCGTAGTTGGTGGTTGGTGGTTAGTAGTTTGTTGTTAGTGGTTCGGAGGCCACTAACAACGAACCACCAACTACTACCAACCAACTACTACCAACCAACTACTACCAACC
>Ga0209751_10003951_pt1 | contig 14259 bp, 18 predicted proteins | sample RifCSP13_1_FD_184019 | JGI IMG/M metagenome (GOLD analysis project Ga0209751, IMG submission 184019) | Soil microbial communities from Rifle, Colorado - Rifle CSP2_sed 13_1 (SPAdes) (version 2) | ecosystem: Environmental > Terrestrial > Deep subsurface > Rock core/Sediment | place: Rifle... | reverse complement strand
GACGCCTGTGATCACCATCGCCAGCATAAGCAGTCCATAGGGCTTGAGGCGCTGGAGGAGTCGATGGCCAAAAAAGAACACCGGAATTTCGGAGAGTGTTCCAATCGTGAGCGAGAGCCCCATCGTTGATTCATTCGCTCCCAACTCTTTCAGGTATGGGAAGAGATAGATGTTTGTACCGGCGACTGCCAGGCCGCCGGCAAAGGCCACCGTCAGGAACAGGCGCCAACGGCGATTCGTCAACAGCGCGCGAACACCACCCCCGGTCGAATCCCTTGCTCTCAATGGGCTGTAGACCAATTTTTGACTGACGATCAACGCCAGCAGCAACAGGACCGCACTTCCCCAGAACGCTAATTTCAAGCCGTAATCTTGGACGAGCACCCCCGCAATGGATGCCGCCAGCCCAAAGCCAATCGTCCCGCCAAGACGGACACGGCCATACATGTCTTTTTTATCTGCCAGCATGAACATGGTGGCGCTGTCCGCGAAGGGTAGAACTGGCGCAAAGAATGCATGTAATAGAATGACAATCAACAAGATTAGCGCGAATGTGTTGAATAAGGGAAATACAAATGTGGTGATGGCCGCGACCAGGAGGGCAAGACTCATAATGAGCCGGTGTCGCCGCGTCGCATCGGCAAGACTCGTCCACAGGGGTGCGCCGAACAGAGTGATGAGCGGGGTTACGCCAGCCAACAAGCCGATTTGCGTGCCTGTGAATCCCACGCTCTGATAATAGAGCACCATGAAGGGCGCCACAAACGCGCCACCTGCGAAAAGTAATATATAGAAGGTAAACGGCCAGATTCTTCTCACCTACTTCTCCATATGTGCAACGCTTACCTGAACCACCTCGCCCTCTTTCGAGCCGGACAGGTACACCCTGTCCTCGACCCGATAGCGGCGTAGGCAGGTCTGGCACTCGTGGGTGAAGTAGTAGTGCGAACCTTTCAGGTCTATCCCGACCAGGACGCAGAAGCCGCCGCACTGCCCGTCGGCGCAGATCGCCTCTTCGTCGGCGTTGGGGATGACCTTGAAGATGGCGGGCGCAGAGCGAGCCAGCCAGCGTTTATTGTACTCCCGCGCCAGAGCGAATTCCAGTGACATTGACGGGCTTGTCACCCTCAGCAAAGCGAAGAGCCTGCCCTGAGCGAAGTGAAGGGGTCTCGCGTTCAGGCCGAGATTCTTCGCCCCTTCGGGGCTCAGAATGAGGGACAGGAAAGGGTTAAACAAAACGACCGGCTGGTTCACAGCCGGCCGCTTCGTCCGTCTGATTAGCGAACCGAGACGGGGACTTGCATTCTCTGCGCCGCGAAGCTCAGGATGCGCGCGATCAGTTGGCCGTAATCGTAGCCGGCGGCGCGCCCGGAGCGGGCGAAGCCGCCCTCCATCGTGATGTCCGGGTTGGCGTTCACGTCCAGCACGTAAGGCACGCCGTTGCGCACGCGCATGTCAATCCGGCCATAATCGCGCAGGCCGATGGCTTTATACGTCTTGACGGCGGCTCTCTCGATGCGGCGCTTGAGGGCCGGGTCAATTTCCGCCGGGCAGCGCACCCCGGTGAGGCGGTAGGCCTCGGAGTCAGGATTCCATTTGGCGTCGAAACTGCACAACCGGTCGTGGTAATCCTGAAAGATCGAGTAATCAATCGCGCCAATGGGCAGGACGCTTAGATCGTCGTCGCCCCACACGCCGACGTTGTACTCGACGCCGTCAATGAAATCCTCGACGAGCGCCGGGCACTTCCACGTGTCCAGCACGTACTGGACGCGTTCCTTGAGCTGCTGGGGCGAGTCCACGACCGCCTCGCGCGTGATGCCAAAGGAGCAGTGCTCGTGGGCCGGCTTCACCAGCGCGGGGTAACGCCGCCAGCCGTTGAGCACCGCGCGGTCGTAGAGCCTGGAGACGGGCGTGGGGATTTTGTCCCGCAGCAGAAAGGCTTTCGTCTCTTCTTTGTTTTGCGAGAGCAAGAGCGCCCGCGCGTCGGCGCCGGTGTACGCGAAGCCCAACTCGTCGAGGACGCGGGTGACTGCCCCGTAATCGTTCGGGTCGTCGTCTAGACCTTCACACCAGTTGAAGACGACGTATTCGCGGGGGTCAAACGACTTGAGGGCGCCGGCGACATCGCGCTTATAGATGGTGGCCGGGGCAGCCTCGACGCCTACTGCGCCCAGGCTGTGCTGCATCCGGCGAACAGCCTCCTCCGACACCATCGTGTCGTCCGGCGTCCAGTTGGTGCTCAGGATGCTGTAAAGGATGACAACCTTGAAGGTACGACGTCTATCCTCCTCCACGGTTTGTTTAGTCAACAGAGCCATTATTTATTGCCTCCTCCAAAGGCTAACCAACGCTTTAGAACGGTTAGCCTAAATAGAGAGAAAGTTATCTCCTTCCCGCCAGATATGCTGGCCGTTATTTAAACTCGACATAGTCATATTAGCATAACTGTTTGTCAAGTCAATACTCTTTCGACTTAAAATTTTCCGTCGTGCTTTAGGCGACCTCCGGGCTGCCTGGCCTTTGGGTTGTCAGATACCCGCCCCGGATAACTATTGACAATGAACCTTATCAATAGTAGAATGGTGACCACGAACAGAACGGCGGGCCAGTGCGCGAACGGGGCCTCACCGCTCTATCCCCAACGGAGAGTTAACGATGACCAAAGCACTGACTACCACGAAACGCAGAGCCTTGAACGTCTACGCCAAGAATGCGGCGAAGTACGCGCGGCAGAGCAAGGCCGAGAACACCGCCCGCGCTTACCGGGCCGCCTGGAATGAATTTACCGCCTTCTGCGCCAGGCACAAACAGCAGCCTCTCCCCGCCGACGCGTCTACCGTCGTGAATTACCTCGCCGACCTGGCCGAGGCCGGGTCCAAAGTCTCTACGATCACCGTCAAGCGCGCGGCGATCTCGTTTGCCCATCGCGCGGCCAAGCAGACTGATCCGACGTGCGCCGAGGACGTGCGGCTCGTCATGGCCGGGATTGTGAAGGAGCATGGCCGCCCTCCCCAGAAGAAAGCCCCCCTCACGCTCGACGATCTGCGCCGACTCATTGCCGCCTTACCTGACTCACTGGCCGGGAAGCGCGACCGGGCGCTGATCCTGGTGGGTTGGGCAGGCGCGTTTCGACGTTCTGAACTGGTCGCCCTTGACGTGGGCGACGTGCGGCTCAATGGCGAGTTGAAAGTCACCGTGAAGCGAAGCAAGACGGATCAAGAGGGCGCGGGCATGGTCAAGGTCATCCCGACGCTCGCCGACAAGACGCTCTGCCCCGTCACCGCCCTGCGCGCCTGGCTGGACGCGGCAGGTATTCAGAGCGGCCCGGTCTTCCGGCAGATGGACAAATGGGGGCACGTGCGGGAGCATCGTTTGACCCCGCAGAGCGTGGCGCTCCTCGTGAAGGCGCGGGCGGCGGACGCCGGCCTCGACCCTCGCCAGTTTGCCGGGCACTCGTTACGCAGCGGCTTCATCACGACGGCGGCGGTCGCCGGAGTGGAGAGTCGGGACATCATGGCCGTGACCGGCCACAAAAGCGAGGCCGTGATGCGCTCCTACATTCAGGACGCGGGCCTGGGCGCGAAGCGCGCGATCAGCGCGGCGTTTGGGGAGGGCCAGTGATCGCGCCTCGACAACTATATCATCGCGTGATACTATCAAGCCGTGATCGAGTCTTTCGCCGAGGCCGAGACCGAAAAAGTGTTTCGCGGGGAGATGTCCCGCAAACTCCCCCCGGACATTCAGCGGACGGCGCGGCGGAAACTGCTGTACTTGCACAGCGCCCGGGACTTGCGCGACCTGGCCGCCCCGCCGGGCAACCGGCTGGAGGCGCTGCGCGGCGACCGCGCCGGGCAGCACAGCCTCCGCATCAACGACCGCTGGCGCATCTGCTTTGTGTGGGCGGGCGGCAAAGCGCGGAAAGTCGGGATTGTGGATTACCACAAGTGAGGTGTGAAAGATGATTGAGAGACTGCCCCCTGTTCATCCCGGCGAGGTTCTGGCCGAGGACTTCATGAAGCCGCTGGGCCTGACCCAATACCGCGTGGCAAAGGACATCGGCGTACCGGCGCTGCGTATCAGCCAGATCGTGCGTGGGCGGCGATCCGTCACCGCAGACACGGCGCTGCGCCTGGCCCGCTACTTCGGCACCAGCCCGGATGTCTGGCTGCGCCTGCAGGCCGCCTATGACCTGGAAGTGGCCCAGCGCCGGACCGGGAAGCGCATCGAGCGCGAAGTGAAAGTGCTCGAACACGTGGCCGCGTAACAAAAAAAACACCCCCGCAAGTCGTGAAACTCCGGGGGCACGTCCGAGCCGCTGCGATCGGCTGGCGCGCATAGTGTAGCACACTCCGGCGGGCCGTTCGCATCATGCGGGCGGCCCGCTTTGTTTTGGAGTATGAACGATGTACAGTCTGACGTTTCACCCGAATACAACCCCAGCGCATTTTGCCAAGTGGCTTTTTAAGCATACGGCAACTCTGGGGATGCGGAGTTTCCCTGTTGGGCGCGGGCGAGTCGGTTTAGGCCGTTCAAGTCCGCAAGACGTGGCGGGCGATTCTGGAAGAGTGATGATAGGCGGTTATTACGCTTTTCCCGACAGTCAGGCGCAAGATACGGAGAGGCACGTGGACTTGGGTGAGGTCATATATTTTGACCTGACCTCGCTGGCGGCTGAGCGCGTCGAAGTGAAAGCGGCTTGTCATTCGTCTGAAATTGCGGAGGCCGTACGCCCCTATTGGCGCGAATTACTGACTGAGATTGCGCGAACATGGCCGGAAGCGAGGGTAGAGATTGCCCCCTATCTTAAACAACTGGCGGCGGAGATGGGCGAGTCTCAACCCCCTGAACCGGGCACGCCTGAAGCGGCGGCCTTAGAACAGTTTACACAATGGGCGGCAGGCGAGGCCGAGGCGCAACCGGCGGCGGAGCGCACACGCGGTAGTGTGACCGTCAAAACGAATCTGATCGAGGCGCAGAAGTGGGTAAACATTTGGAATGAAGAACTCAGCCTGGGGCTAGTCTTTTACGGCGCGCGCAATGGCAAGGCCGTGTGGCTAGGAGAACGCCTCCTGACAACCGCTAAGGAAGTCGGGCCATCAAGGGTTACAGTGATCGGCGAGAGTACGTTAGTCGTGCGGTTTGCCCGGCGTTTTAAAACTGTGAAACCTGATTACGCCCCCGGCGAGTTAGACCACCATGCCAACCTGACCTATGCCCAGTTGGAGGGCGTGGAGATGACGTTAGAGCAACGGGCGGAGGAGTATTTAGGCGCAGCGCAACCGGCGGCGAGTAACAAGGAGACGGGGCGAGTTTTTCGTGAGGCGTCATGGCAACAGGAAACGTCAAGACCTTACGATTTGCTAGACAACAGCCTGAGCGAATCTACCCGAGGGCTTGACACGAAAGGAGTTTGTACAGTCGAAAGGGAGCAGCATACTCCTTCCAGCGTATCCTATCATTTCACGAATGAAGAGTTGGGCGAGCTGGGCACTGTTCGGCTTGTGCGAAATTCCGACTCATTGACGGTGATTGAATATCATCGGAAGGGCGGCAAGGCAGGAGAACTTTACGCGGCGCTATTGAAAGGCTGGCATGAAAAGTACGACGAAATGCGAAACGACATACGACGACGCGAGGCTTTGGATAAAGGGATTGTTCAATCGGAAGGCAAATGCCAAGACCCTGACAGGTTACTCGCGGCTTTACGAACCTACACCGCCGAGGAATTGCCGCCAGATGACTCGCTGCCGTTGCACAGTGGCGAGATCGAAGTCATAGATGGCTGGCCTCGGCTGTATGTCATTTGGGCGACGTGGCGCGGATTTGGGCGCTTTCGCCTCGGCCATATAAAACTTTCCCCGGCGGGTGACAATGGGTATCGTTTTCAATTGGCCCGATATTGGGCTGACGATGTGCCCGGATTGGAAGATGACCAACCGGCCCAGGACTTCTTTGAGAGTTTGGCCTTGCAGTTGGAGAATGACTACCCCGCCCCCAAGCCAAGCGTGCAACCGGCAGAGAGCGGCGCGGCGGCGACCCCGCCCGCGACGGGTGCAGCTGGCCGCGAGGCCAATAGGCAAGGTGGCTACGGCGCACAACCGGGGACGCTTGACAATGTGAAAAAGGCTCTGCTGGAATACATTGGGGGCAAGAGTTGGGAAGACGCGCGTAAGGCAGCAAATGACGTTGACCACAAAACGATAAACCACCATCTGGAAACCGTCTTGATTGAATTGGACGAACCTACGCGCGATAAGGCCATTCGGCTAATTCAGGGAACGCGCAAAAAACAATATCTTGGAAGGTTTAGGAAAGTGTAGGACTTTCCCACACAATCCAAAACAAACGGGCTATCGTCAAAGATGGTAGCCCGATAGACAAACCGGGTTACTCAAATAGTAACTCGGTTTTTGTTTTGGAGTAGGTGATATGGCGCGAATCATTGTTTATCTCGCAGACAGTGAATTTCAAGAGTTGCAGCGGAAAGCCGAGCGTGAGTTTCGCAGCCTACGCGAGCAAGCGCGGTGCCTCATCATTCGCGGATTGATAGCCGAGAGTGTGGCGCAAGCGAGCAGCGGCGCACCCGCCCCCACGCCCACCGTTCCGGCGGCGCGGGCCGCAGAAGCGGAGGCCGCCCATGCCTCCGGGTAAAGCGACACTCCCGCACGCTTCGCAGCCAACGCAGACGGCGGCGGGCAGGCTCTTCGCCCTGGTGGACGCTCTTTCCAGTTTAGGAGCGCAATGGGACGCCCTCTCACGCGAGGCCGCGCCGAGCGGCGCGCCTGAGACCGCGCGGCCCGATGCTGGCGACGCGCGAAAGGAATCCGGCCATGATGGGTGAAAAAGCCCCACGCTGGCGGCATGGGGCGGCGGGTGAGACCAACGTGGGCGCGGTGATCTCTCGCTGTCATGTTATCACATCCGCCCCCTATGTTGCAAGCGGAAGTTTGCGCGCGTGCCTGGCAGCGTTTATCGCCCAAGCAGAGGCGCGGCGCGAAGTGGACACCGACCCCACCCGGCGGCGGAAACTCGCGCAGTTACTTCGGGCGCTGACTCATGCGCTGGCGCGGGCCCTCCTGCGGGAGGTGGGCCGATGACCGCGCCGAACGCAACCGCCACGATCGCGCACACAGTTACCCCGACCGCCGACCCGAATGAGATCATGCGCGCGCTGGGCCTCATCGCCGCGCCGGGGCAAGTTGTGGAACTCCGCGCGCTGGAAGTCTCCGAATCAAATTATAGGGCGCCGCACGTCGTCAGCGGATACTTTGACGATTGGCAGAAATTGGCCGCCGCCGCCGTCCGCATCGCCCCGCACGCCAAAGGCACTTACATCACCGTCAACCCCGTCAATCCGGCGCTGTTGGCCCGCGCCCATAATCGGGCACGGGCTATCAACGGCAAAAAACCAACCACTTCCGACGCAGACGTAAGCGCGCGGCGCTGGCTACTCATTGACGCGGATCCCGTGATACCCGCCGACATATCGTCTACGGAATCCGAACACCTGGCGGCGCTGGAGCGGGCGAGCGCGATACGGGATTTTCTCACGGCGCGCGGCTGGCCTCTGCCCCTCGGGGGCGATAGCGGGAATGGGGGTCACGTGCTTTATCGGGTTGACCTGCCCGCTGATGATGGCGGCCTGATCGAGCGCGTGCTAAAAGCCCTCGCATTTTGGTTCGATGATTCCCGCGTCAAGATTGATACCGAAGTGTACAACCCCGCGCGCATCTGGAAGCTCTACGGCACTCCGGCGCGGAAAGGCGACCATACGCCAGACCGCCCCCATCGCCTCGCGCGCATTCTGGAAGTTCCTGACGTTCTGCAAGTGGTAGGCCGGGATGATCTGGAAGCATTGGCGGCAACCGTGCCCGCCGAGCCTCCGCCCCCCACGCCGACCTACTTACGCAAGAATGGCCGGCCTTTTGACCTCGACGCCTGGATAGCCCAACACGGCCTCGACCTGATGGGGCCGCACGACTGGAAGGGCGGGCGCAAGTGGATATTCCGAATCTGCCCCTGGAATCCTGACCACACGAATCGAAGCGCCTACCTCCTGCAAATGCCCAACGGGGCGATTGCGGCGGGATGCCATCACAACGGCTGTAGCGGCAAGGATTGGCACGCCCTGCGCGACCTGATCGAGCCGGGCTGGAATGCGGCGAGGCCGGCGGGCGCGGTAGTCGCCGGGTCCGCGCGTCAGCCCCTGCCGGCCAGGCTCGAATTCAAATCATCGCCCTTTAGTGATACCGCCAACGGCGAGCGGCTGGCGTGGGGCTACGACGGGCGTCTGCGCTACGTGGGTGCGTGGGGCTGGCTGATTTGGGATGGGCGACGCTGGGCACGGGATGATACCGGAGAAATCTACCGGCTGGCGAAAGACACGGCCCGCGCGATCTACGCCGAAGCGCAGACCGCCACAACCGATGAGGTCGCCAAAAAACTCGCGGCTTGGGCGGCCACTTCGCAATCAAGGCAAAAACTGGAAGCCATGATTTGGGCGGCGCAATCCGAATCAGTCTTTGCCGCCCGGCCCGACGACTTTGACGCCAATCCCTGGCTGTTCAACGTCGCCAACGGCGTGATAGACCTGCGAACGGGTGAACTGTTGCCACACGCCGACGCACTCCACATGACCAAACTCGCTCCCGTCGAATACGACCCGAACGCGCATTCCGATTTGTGGGTTGATTTTCTCCGCCAGATTTTCGGGGAGAATGCCGGGCTGGTGGACTTCGCTCAAAGAGCCGTCGGGTATAGTCTGACCGGCGACACTTCCGAACAGTGTCTTTTCTATTGTCACGGCATGGGCGCAAACGGCAAATCAACGTTTCTCGAAACGCTACGGGCGCCGTTCGGCGACTACGGCCAGGCGGCCGAGTTTTCAGCGTTCCTCGCCCGCAAAGATGACACGGTGCGAAATGACATCGCGCGCATGGCGGGCGTGCGCTTTGTGGCCGCCATAGAAGCGGGCGAGGGCCGCCGACTCAATGAGACCGTCATCAAAGCCTTGACGGGACAAGACACGGTGACGGCGCGGTATCTCTACCACGAGCATTTCGAGTTTCGCCCGGCGTTCAAAATGTGGCTGGCCGCGAATCACGATCCTGTCATTCGTGGAACCGACCTGGCGATCTGGCGGCGCATTCGGAAAATTCCGTTCACCGTCACTTTCTCCCCCGACCGGCAGGACAAACGAATGGCTGAGAAGTTGCGCGCCCAATTGCCCGGCGTGCTGGCTTGGGCCGTGCGTGGCTGTTTGGCATGGCAACGCGAGGGGTTGAATCCACCTGAGGAAGTCACCGCGGCAACGGAAGCCTACCGCGCCGAGATGGACACTTTCGCCGCGTTCCTTGCCGACTGTTGCAACGTCAAGCCCGGCGCGGAAGCAAAAGCCGCCGAACTATTCAAGGCTTACAAGGATTGGGGCGGAGACGAGACGCAGAAGGCTTTTGGCCTGCGGCTGAAAGAGCATGGTTTCACTTCTGATCGTGGTACTGGCGGGGCGCGGATTTGGCGGGGTTTGGGGCTACTGACGAAAGCGAGTGACGCATAGTGACGCATTTGACGTGTTTTCGGATAACTTCACATGAGGGGCGTCACAATATAGAAAGTTCCGAAAAAGTGTCAAACGTGTCACTATGCGTCACTCACAAGCCGACCGGATGGAGTGCAAACGACAGGAAAAGCCCTTGAAAATAGACGTTTCAGTTTTACCCAGTTTGACGAATGGCGAGATAGCGCCCCCGTCCCGCGCGCCCATCTGCCAGCAGCCCGCCGCAGTCGAAGAAGCGTGGTGGGCGCGGGTGTTCGCCGAGCGCGCCCTACCTGATCCCGCCCACGTTTCCCCGGCTGAGTTTCGGGCGGCGGTCGCCCGGCGGGATGGGGAGGGCGCATGATCCCTTCCGACCTGTTGGACGTCATCACCATAGGCGACTGCCGCGACCTCGCCCCCCTCCTGCCGGACGAGTCGGTAGACGTGATCGCCACCGACCCGCCATACCATGATGAATTTCTGTGGGCGTGGGCCTGGCTTTCCGAAGTCGGCGCCCGCGTCCTCCGGCCCGGCGGCCTGCTGCTGGCCTACTCCGGCAAGCACGCGCTCCCAGAAGTGTACGCGGGCCTCGCCTCGCAAATGCGCTACTTCTGGACCTTCGCGGCGGTGCAGCTGAACGGCGATACCCGATTCCACAAGCGGCGCGTCTTTTCCAACTGGCGGCCCATCCTCGCCTACACCAAGCCCACCGCCGACAGTGGCGCGGCGGCCTGCCTCAATTGGGTAGGGGATGCCAAAGAGTCGAAACGCGACAAGCGGTATCACGCCTGGGGGCAAGGCGCAAACGTCTTTGAGTTTTATCTTGACCGGCTGACTCTTCCGGGGGCCATCGTGCTCGAACCGTTCTGTGGCGGGGGGACCGTGCCCGCCGTCTGCAAAGCATTGGGCCGCCCGTTCGTGGCGTTCGAGGTGGATCCCGAGGCCGCCGAGGTCGCGCGGCGGCGGGTGGAGGCGGTGACGCTTCCGCTGTGGCCGCCTGCCCCGGACAGCCGCGGCGCGCAACTGGAATTGACCGGCTGCCCAGCGCCTGGCGGATGACCTGCGGCTCGGCGAGCGCCGTGAGCATCTATCAACGACTCTTTGACCGCCTGGCCGATGACGCCATGCGTCCTGGACACCCCCGATGCTCCCCTAAGGAGCATCGGACAGGGTGTGAGGGCCTGCTGACGCGCGCGGAGGCCTACGGCCTGATCGCCCGCGAGGGAAAGGGCAAAGCGGGCTGCGTGGCGCGTCACCTGCGCCACCTGCGTGAGATCATCGCCGAGCGCAAAGGTCACAACGTTGTGACCTCTACAATAAATGCGAGGCCCCCGGCGCATGGGGAGCGCAGAGATAAGCAGGGCTGAATCAAGCAGAGGTTAGCGCATGGCAAAGCGGAAGTGCAAAGGTCGGCGGCGCGATGGTCGCCCCTGCCCGAATGCGGCGGGCGAGTCGGGCTACTGCTTCACCCACGATCCGGCGCGCGGCCGGGAGCGCGCCCAGGCCCGCAAGCGCGGGGGCGAGCGGCGGCGCGTGCCTCATGTGGCCGACTGGTCTACCGTGCCCAAGCAAATCCGCGACGTGCCGGGCGTCATGGCGCTGCTCGACGTGGCCGCGCTGGACACCCTCGCCCAGGAGAACAGCGCGCAACGCTCAAGGGCGCTCGTGGGCGTGGCCCTGGCCTATCTCAAAGCGTTGGAAGTCGGCGAGTTGGAAAGCCGGCTGGAAGCGATTGAACAGGCGTTGAAGTTGCCCCCCCTTCGGCAGCTGGGAGCGCCTCGGCGACCCAACGGGGATGCTCCCCAACCGGAGCGGCGCATAGACGACCACGCACGCACAGCGCAGGAGGCGGCGATATGAATCTCAAAACACGCATGGACAAGGCCGAGGCCGAGGCCGGGGAGCGGGCGCGGGCCATCCGGGCCGGAAGGATCGCGGAACTTGTGGCCGTCCTCTGGCCCGCTTTCGAGAAGCACGTCAGCGCATTTGCGGCAGAGTTTCAAGACTACTCCGCCGAGGTGTTGGAAATCGCCACGACGCAGGGGAATGACGTTACGACGATGACGGATGAAGAGTTGAATTTTTTTGTTGTGGCGGCTTTTTTCAGGAAGCCATAGAGACCTGAGGCGCGCGAGACGCGGCGGCGGAGATGGGGCCGAAGCATGAATCTTCAAACGCGAATTGAGAAGGCCGAGGCCGAATGGATAGCGCGCGTCCGCGCCTCGCGCGAGGCGGCAACACGCGCCTGGGTGGACTGGATAGAGACGGGTACGCCCGAGGAGCAAGCCGCTTATTGGCGAGTCCTGTACGCCCAATTGTCGGATGAATCATCGAACTGGACGGACGAACAGAAGGCCGCCTTCTTGGGCGACCACATAGAACCCACGCCCGAGGATCAGGCCCTCGCCGACGCCTTCCAGGCGCGGATCCCGCCCGACCTGTGGACCCGACAGCTCGCGGCCTGGGGTACGCGCTTGCCGGGCGAGGGTGACGCCGACGAACGCAGAAGCGCGCCCGGCAGGGAACAGATGACCTGAGACGCGCCGCAGGCGGCTTGTAGGCCGTCCTGACGCGACGGCGAGGCGCCTTTACAACGGAATAGCGGGCGCAAGTGTGTTTGCGCGCAGCGCGGCGCGGGCTACTTCTTCTTTTTTTTGCGCTTTGCAGCGCGGATATTCTCATCCGGCATGGGAGGCGGGTCGGGATACTCATCAGCCGCCCACACCGTTAGAAAACTGCGGATGATTGCGCTGAGTGAACGGCGCTGCTTGCGCGCCTTCTTTTCGGCGTCCCGAAACACATCTTCCGGGACTCGTGAAGTCACGACCTTATCACGCGGGGTTGGGCGTTCTTCTTCGGGTGAGTTTTTGTCGTCAGTCATAGCGTCTACGGTGTAAACACAGTATACGCCAATATTGGGACTTGCCTTGACAGCGAATACGGTATACACTATTTCCTGAAGTAAAAGCCCGGCCAGTGCTTGCGGCACTGCCGGGCGGGACGGCTGGTAAGGGCAGCCGACGCGCAGAGCATAACACACCGCGCGCCCCGGTTGCAAGACAGCCGAGGCGCGTTTTTGTTTGGGCGCGGTAACTCGACCAGCGCCCACCCGGACCCGAGGCGTAGCGGGGCGCGACCCCGATCACATCGGCCGGGCACAGCCCGGCCCATCGGCACGGAAAGGAGAAAAACGCAATGCTCACCGTCACCATCACCCCCATTACCCCGGACGAGCAGACCTATTACCTCGTCGGCCCTGAGGGGCTTGTCTGGGTGCAGCCCGCCGTAGGCGAGCCGCATATCATCGCCGCCCGCAATGACGAGGAACGCCAGGCCGCTGCCCAATTCATCGCCGAGTTGTTGAATCAGGGCCTTGTGCCCTATGGCCTGCCGCTGGGTCACCGCGCAACGGTCGCCCTGTTCGGCGGCCCGGTGACACGTGATTGCCGCTGGATCGTTCACGCCGACGCCCCGCTACCCACAGGCGATGCGGGCGACGAACTACCGGCACACGCGGCCGTCATCACGCACTGAGCGAGAGATCACGCACGCAGACAGCAGGGGCACAGCCCCGCTACGCACAGAAAGGACACCTTCGGCCCATGAGACACGCCGTCCTTTCCAACCTGACTCACCTCGCCCTTGCCGCGCTCCTGGGGCTGTTCTTGCAGCCCGTGTTGACCTGGCCCGCCGTGCGCCCCATCGTCGAGCAGGCGGCGCAGTACGTCGTCTCGGCGCTCTCTGTCATCGGCGTCGTGCTGGCGGCGGGCTATGCTCATCACCGCCTGTTGGAGTGGGAGCGGATCCGCCCGCCCGCTCTGCCGCCGTTGGAGATGACGCTACACACTACGACCCACGCCAGAGCGGAACTGTACGAGGCGGCGACGTTGGAACACGAGGCGGTGAGGGCGGTCGCCGAGCCGCTTGACCGCGAGGCGGCCATCCGGCGGGCGCTGGTCGAATTTGCGTTCGTTTCACGCTGGGGCGGCTTCGGTTGGCGCGCCATGTGCCGCTACGTGGGGCGCGAGGACTGGACGAACGCCCTGGCCTGCATGATCGGCGCCCGGGTCCTGGAAGGGCCGCGCGGGAACAAGGCGGCGGAGTGGGCGGGGGGCTGGTGCTACAGCCGGTTTCGCGTGGAAGTGAAATACGGGCGGCTCCCCCTCCCCTTTCCCGCCGATGCGCCTATCCCCCTCGTGGACTGGCGAAAACCGCCGACCGTCACGCACTAGCACACACGCACGCACGCAGAACACGCAGTATACGGAGAGTCAGACATGAGCAAGCGAACACACAAACGAATGAACACGCGGGCAGGAGTGCCCAGGCGGGCCGCGATCTACGTCCGGGTTTCATCCGAGCGGCAGGCCGATAGAGTCAGTCCGGCGGCCCAGGAAGCCGACGCCCTGGCCTACTGCGAGAGGGGCGGCTACACGGTCGTAGACGTTTACCGCGACATCGAGAAATACCGGGTCGGCGGGCGCATGGTCGAGCCGAGCGGCACGCGGGCCGACCGCCCGCAGCTGCGGCGGATGCTGGCCGACGCCGGCGCGGAACGCTTTGACGTGATGATCGCCTGGCGCGAGGACAGACTCTATCGCAGTTACCGCCCCATGATGGACGTGATGGATTGCCTGGAAGAAACCGGCGTTGACATCGAGCTGGTCAAAGAGACGTTTGACAAGCAGATGATGGGGGGCAAGGTGTGGGTCGCCCGCATG
>Ga0209751_10003949_pt1 | contig 14267 bp, 9 predicted proteins | sample RifCSP13_1_FD_184019 | JGI IMG/M metagenome (GOLD analysis project Ga0209751, IMG submission 184019) | Soil microbial communities from Rifle, Colorado - Rifle CSP2_sed 13_1 (SPAdes) (version 2) | ecosystem: Environmental > Terrestrial > Deep subsurface > Rock core/Sediment | place: Rifle... | reverse complement strand
ACTCGCCTGCGCTGAGCCCGGTCAGCTTGACCGGCACCGCGAGCGTGCTGCCCGACGTGATCTTGGCCTCGGTCTCGACCTCGACCTTGAGGGTCCGCGGCGACTGGTCGACCGCGATCCATTGCACGCCGATGGCGCGGCCCGGCATGCGCTTCACGGCCTCGTCCATTGGCCGATAGAGCAGCGCCGCCGCGTAGGCGCCGGGGCCCCAGTCGCTGCCGACGGTCAGCTCGACATCGCCGCCGCCCTTCCCGATCTCGACCTCTTTCATACTCACGAGTCCGCTGCCGAGCACCGCGACGAGCGCCGTGCCGCCCTCTTTCGTGGCGATGCGAAGCTTTGCCGTATCGCCCGGCTTGTAGGCGGCCTTGTCGAGCGCAACGTCGAGCATCTCGGGGCTGTCGGCGGTGTCCTCGCCCGCGTACCACCCGGCCGTGAAATCGACGCTCGAAACCGGCCCGCCGGGCGCCGGCGAGCGGACCTCGAGCCGGTAGCGGCCATAGTCCACGTCGGCAGCGATCGTGGCGGCCCCATCGGCCAGCGCATCGACCGTGCCGTGGGCGACCTTGCGCGAAATCGTCTGGGCTTCGTAGGCCCACGCGCCGTCGCGGCTGTACCACTGCCAGGACGTGTCGAGGCGCACGAGCTCCCAGTCGAGGCTTTGCGCGCTGCGCTTGCCGGCGGCATCGAGCATCACGACCCCGAACAGGGCCTTCTCGCCCTCCGCGAGGCCGGCAGCGCCAAACTGCGGCTTCAAGCCGATCCTGGCCTCGCGCATGTCGACCGGCAGCGTGATCTGCCGCTCGATCGCACGGCCGCCGGGCTCGCGCAGCCTCACGATCACGTCGGCCTCGAGAGGCCGCGCAGTGCGCGTCACGGCCGGCAGCGCGATCGCGATCTGGGCCGTGCCGTCGTCGCCGGTCGCCGGCAGGCCCTCGAGCGCCTGGCGCGTCGGCTCGATCTTCTCGTCCGCCTGGCCGAACTGGTAGCCGGGATAGCCCTCGAGGTCCTGGGCCGACGGCTTGACGACGATGTCGGCCTCGATGGCGAGGCCAGCGGCCGGGGGGCCGTAGAGGTAGCGGCCCGCGACCTTGACCGTCTGCGTTTCCTCGGGCGCGAGTGCGCCGCCGCCCGGCTCGAGCGTCATATCGAGCCGCTCGGGCATATAGTCCTCGACCATGAACGTGACCTGGGTCACGGCATCGCCCGCCGGATCGGCGTGGAGCTTGGCGCGCCAGGTTCCCGTTTGCGCCGAGGAATTGAGCGTGAGGCGGAAAGACCGCCCGCCTAGGCCTTGATCGGAAAGCAGATAGCGGCCGTGCTCGACCCCGTCGGGCCGCGTCACGATGAGCGTCACGGGAAGCGTCGCAGCACGGCCAGACTGGTCGCGCACCAGCGCGGTGATATTCATCTCCTCGCCCGGCCGGTAGACGCCACGCTCCGTGTAGAGGTAGCCGTCGAGCGGGCCCGGCGCCTCGCGGCCCGCCACGCCGCGGTCGGAGAGATCGAACGCATTGGCGGTCAAGTCGAGGAATGCGTACTCGCCGGCGGCGCCCTCGGCGACGAGGATTGCCGGCTTGAGGCCGCCTTCGCCGCGCGTGTTGCCCGCCTCGAAGCGCACGTAGCCGCTGGCGTCCGTCTTGGCGGTCGCGAGAACCTCGTTGTTGCGGGCAATGAGACGCACGCTCGCGCCGGCAATGGGCTTGGCCGCGGCAAGGGAGCGCACGAAGCCGTGGATGCCATCGTCGCCCGAGAAGGCCGTGAGCCCCAGATCGGAGACGATGAACCATTGCGTGGCGCGGGTGCGCCAGTCGTCCTCCGCCGTGTCCGCGGGGCGCGCGACCATGGCGTAGGCGCCGGGCTCGAGCGTGCCGATCGCCTCACTCACCGGGAACGCGGTCGTCACCTCCTCGTTGAGCTTTGAGGTGACGTCCATCCCGCCTTTATAGACCAGGCTTCCGGTCTTGTTGCCGAGCGTCTCGGCGTCGTAGCCCGAGAGCTGCCGGCCGAGGTCGCCATTGACGAGCGCTGCCGCAAGATTGCGGTCGCCCACGCGATAGACATCGATCACGACCTTGGCCGTGTTGACGGTCACGACCGGAATGCCCTGCTGGCCCCGGCTCGGCAGCACGTAGCTCTTGCCGGTGAAGCGCACGAAAGGCTTACGGTCCGGAACGTAAACGGCGACGGTGATCGCCTTCGCCAGCGCCTCGTCGACATCGGACGGGAGCCCGGCGCGGATCCCGATCTCATAGCGCTGACCGTGCGCAAGGCCTTCGACGCACAGCCGCTGGCCCTCCGGCACGACCCCTTGCGGGTCTTTGCCGTCGACCGACACGAACTTGGCGAAATCGACCTGCCCGCGGGCGAGGTTCTCGGAGAACTGGACGCAGACGCGCGGGGTCGCGGCCTCGGCCTCGGTCGCGTAGTCGGTCATGCGGAAGCCATGCTCGGCGCGGAGCTTCTCGTAGGCCTCGCGCACGTCGGGTGCCTCGATCAGAGCAAGGCTTCCTTTGAGCGCATCGATGGCCGGGCGCCAGTACGAGCGCCGCTGCATGGCCTCGCCGAGGACCGCCAGCGCCCGCGCCTTCATGGCCGGATCGGCGGCGCGCTGATAGGCGCGGTAGGCGGCACCCGAGGCATTGACCGGCAGGTCGTAGCGCTCCGAGCCCTTCTCGGGATCGGCCTGAATGAGGAGCAGCGCACGCGCAAGCCCGAGCCAGCTCTCGGCGCTCTTGTCATCGGCGGCGGCGGCGGCGGCCGCGTTGCGCGAGGCCGCGCGAGGGTCGGTGCCGAGAAGCCTCTCGGCCGCGATCCTGAGCTCGGCCGGCTTTCGCGTGCCCGGCTTCCAATTCTCCTTGATGTAGGCCTCGTAGCGGTCGGCGTCCTTGGCGAGGCCCATGTGCTCGAACGGCCGCTCTTGAGCGGCCGCGAGAGACGACGCAACGATCCATGTAAAACCGAGAAGCATACTGCGGAGGATCCGCATGGCTCACCACCCTCAAAGGAGCGCCGGTTGATCCGGCGCTCGCGACCGAATTTATCAAGTATCGACCCGGCAAGGCGTGCGGTGAAGCCCAACAGGCGTCAATGACCAAACGTTGGCGGCAACGCCGGAGTTACCGTTAAATCCCGCCAAATGCTGCCTTTTCTCGCTTTGGCCCCAACCTCCACCCCGCACGCCGGGCCGGTTCGCGGCCCGAGAGCGAATGGCGCCTAGGCGGCGTGAGACGGGTCCGCGGGTTGTGCGATGCCCGCGCGAAGCGAGGATCAATGACGGGTTATTGGGACGGCCGGCCTGAACTGCCTGCGCAGGTCGGGCAGCAAAGCCGCCTCTTCGCGCGCGGTCCTCCGTGCGGCTCTCATTAGCCTCATGCCGGACGTCACCGGCCGCGCGGCGGCCCAGATCCGCTCGAACGCGCGGGCTGTCCAGGCGGCGGTCACGGCGCAGTCCTGCGAATAGCATTCGAAAGCGTCGCGACTCGCAGGCTCCCGGCGCATGCAGTCGCCGACCCACACCCTCCGCTCGCCCAGCACGAGCAGCTCGTGCGCCTCGAGGAGGCGCGGATCCGCGAGGCAGCGGGTCAAAGCTCCCATGGCAAAGCTCACGGAGCAATCTGGCGCGGGAGCCGAGGGGTCCACGTCGGCCAATACAGCCTGAATTTCGATGCCGAGAGCCGCAGCCTCCGCGGTCAGCGAGGCGAGCGCCATGGCGACCGGGCTTTGCATCGAGAGCGCAATCACACGATAGCGGCCTCCCTGGGCGCTCCCACCGGCGGCCTTTCGCGCCATCATGTCCCTGTGGATGAAGGCCCTGAGCTTTGCTTCCTTGTCCGCTGTCCTGACAATGTGTGTTCGCGCAAAGGCGTTGAAGCGCATGTGTGCGGTCCCCTGCTGCTCGGGCCAGAGCGGGCGTTCCCTGATTGAACCCGAACTCTTGTCATTGCTCACATTTAGCCGCCAAGACGGTTAACCAAGCGTTGCACCCCGCATTTGCCCAAGGCTCGAAACACATCGCCGGACCACGTGCTGGCGGGCTGTTTCCCGATGATCGCCTTGGGGACGCACGGCCGCCTGTCCATGCCCAATGCAGGCGCCGGTCGCACCAAAGGACGGTTTGGCGCGCCCCGCGAAGATCAGGTCCTTATCGAGGTCATTGAATGGCAGCAGAACTCCTGAGCCGTCGCGCTCGGGCGTTGCGTTACGCTTCTGCGGGCATAGAGCCAGCCCGCAAGTTCCTGTCGAGTGCGACGTGAATGCCATGGGCTCGACCTGCTCACCTCGTTCGTCCGGACGTCTTGGAGAGGTGGGACCGTTGCTTCTCTGGCCCCGCTCGAGTCCGCTGCGAACGTCAACGCTCCACTGCCGATCAGCACCCGGCACTTGCGATCCGAGACATTGAATAGCGAGGGTTTTTGTCGGCAGTACGGCGCCCGAGTGGCCCCAAGTAGCCGGACAACGCGAACGGCGCGCGCCCGGGCGAAGGCAGGTCATGGCGCAGGCGGCCTCAAGCGCCGCCCCGCTCGCCAAAGACGTAGCCGGCTCCGCGCACGGTGCGGATCGGGTCGCGCTCCTTGCCGCGGATCAATGCCTTCCTGAGCCGCCCAACATGGACGTCGACGGTGCGCTCGTCGACAAAGGCGTCGCGCCCCCACACTCCGTCGAGGAGCTGCGAGCGCGAGAGCACGCGTCCGGGGCTCTCCATGAGGAACTCGAGCAGGCGAAACTCGGTCGGGCCGAGATGGACCTCGCGCAGGCCCCTCACCACCTTGTGCGCCGCGCGGTCGAGCTCGATGTCGCCGAAGCGCAGGATCTCGGCCAGGCGGTCCGGGGCCGCGCGTCTCAAAATGGCCTTCACTCGCGCCATGAGCTCCGGCAGCGAGAACGGCTTCACGACGTAGTCGTCGGCGCCGGTCGAGAGTCCGCGGATGCGATCCCCCTCCTCGCCGCGCGCCGTCAGCATGATGACCGGGATCGATTTGGTCTCCATGCGCGAGCGCATGCGCCGGCATATCTCAATCCCAGAGACGCCCGGCAGCATCCAGTCGAGCACGACCAGATCGGGCCGCTCCTCGGCCAGCATGATTTCGGCCTCCTCGCCTGTCTCGGCATTGGAAACGCGGAAGCCTTCCGCCTCGAGGTTGTATCGAAGCATTTCGGCGAGGGACGTCTCGTCCTCGACGATCAGAACCTTTGCCGTCATCCCCTGCTATGCTCCGTTGTCCCGGCCGCCTCTCAGTCCCTCGAGAAGAGCGTCGAGCTCGTCTCGTCGCCCTTCGGGCGGTCGTCGGTGATGTTCACGCCGCGCACGAGGAAATGCACCGTCTCGGCGATGTTGGTCGTATGATCGCCGACACGCTCGATGTTCTTGGCGCCGAACAGGAGGTGCGTGGACAGACCGATATTGCGCGGATCCTCCATCATGTAGGTGAGCAGCTCCCTGAACAGCGAGTTGTACATGGCATCGATCTTCTCATCGTCGCGCCACACCGCGAGCGCCCGGTCCGCGTCCCGCTCGACGTAAGCATCCAGCACCTCCTTGAGCTGGCCGAGCGCCAGCTCGCCCATGTGCCTGAGACCCGTCATGAGCGGCTTGGGGTGCGATTCATGCGCGATGGCGAGCGCCCGCTTGGCCATGTTCTTGGCGAGGTCGCCGATGCGCTCGAGATTGCCGGTGATCCTGATCGCGGCCATGACATGACGCAGATCGTCCGCTAACGGCTGGCGGCGCGCGATCATCGAGATCACCTGGTCCTCGATCTCGCGCTCGAGCGTATCGATCTGCTTGTCGGACTTCACAACCAGCTCGGCGAGCTTCGGGTCACGCCGCTCGAGGGCGTCGAAGGATTGACCTAGAATATGCTCCGCGAGCCCGCCCATCTGGGCGATCTTCTTGTCGAGGAGCGCGAGCTCGTCCTCGTACGACTTCACAATGTGCTCGTTCATTGGCTCTCCTTCCCGGACCAGTGCTCCCGCCGATCGGGCGGCCGGGGTTTTCGCGGGCCGGTCCCAGAACCTGAGACCGCCAAGCAAGGTTCTCTTTTCCGTCAGCATGTGTGCGACGCTCACCCGATGCGGCCGGTGATGTAGTCGCGCGTGCGCTGGTCGATCGGGTTCGTGAACATGTCGGCCGTGGTCCCTTCCTCGACGAGGACGCCGAGATGGAAGAACGCCGTGCGTTGCGAGACGCGCGCCGCCTGCTGCATCGAGTGGGTGACGATGATGATGCAGAAGTTCTGCTTGAGCTCGTCGATCAGCTCCTCGATGCGCGCCGTCGCGATCGGATCGAGAGCGGAGCACGGCTCGTCCATCAAGATCACCTCCGGGCCGACGGCAATGGCGCGCGCGATGCACAGGCGCTGCTGCTGGCCGCCCGAAAGACTCGTTCCGGGATCATTGAGGCGGTCCTCGACCTCCTTCAAGAGGCCCGCCCGTTCGAGGCTGGTCATGACGATCTCCTCGAGATCGGTCCTCGACCTGGCAAAACCGTGGATGCGCGGTCCGTAGGCGACGTTCTCGAATATCGACTTCGGGAACGGATTGGGCTTCTGGAATACCATGCCGACGCGTGCGCGCAGCTGCACGACATCGAGAGCCGGGTCGTAAATGTCCTGGCCGTCGATCGCGAGCCTGCCCGTCACGCGGCAGATCGGGATCGTATCGTTCATCCGGTTGATGCACCTCAGGAACGTCGTCTTGCCGCAACCGGAAGGGCCGATGAAGGACATGACGCCGCGATCGGGCACGCTGACCGAGACGTCCTTCAAGGCGTGCTTCTCGCCGTAGAAAACGTTGATGTCGCGGGCCGTCACCTTGGTCCGCGTGCCGGCCGACACCGCTGATCTCGGCAGGGTCTCGGCAGCTGCGAGCGCGTCCATGGGTAACCTCGGGCTCAAAGATCCTACCAGCGTCTCTCGAATTTCTTCCGGAGCCAGATGGCGAGGCCATTCATGAGGAACAGGAACACCAGCAGCACGATGATCGCAGCCGCCGTCTTGGCCTGGAACGCTGCCTCGGGCAGGTCGGACCACAAATAGATCTGCACGGGAAGGACGGTGGCCGCTTCGGTGAAGCTCTTAGGCACATCGACAATGAATGCGATCATGCCGATCATGAGCAGCGGCGCCGTCTCGCCGAGTGCGTGCGCCATGCCGATGATGGTGCCGGTCATGATGCCGGGCATGGCAAGCGGCAGCACATGATGGAAGACCGCCTGCTGGTGGGAGGCGCCGACGCCGAGCGCGGCTTCCTTGATCGAAGGCGGAACGGCCTTCAAGGCTGCGCGTGAGGCGATGATGATGGTCGGGAGAACGAGGAGCGCGAGTGTGATGCCTCCGACTAGCGGAGCCGAGCGCGGCAGGCCGAGGAAGTTGAGGAATACCGCAAGGCCCAAGAGACCGAACACGATCGAGGGAACGGCGGCGAGATTGTTGATGTTCACCTCGATGAGGTCCGTGACTCGGTTCTTGGGCGCAAACTCTTCGAGGTAGATCGCCCCCATGACGCCCATCGGAAGGCAGAGAACGAGCGTCACGAAAAGCGTCAGTGCCGTACCGACAAGCGCGCCGCGGATGCCGGCGAGCTCGGGCTCGCGGCTGTCGCCGGCGGTCAGGAACCGCCAATTGAACGACCTCTGCACCGCGCCGAGTTCTCTGAAGCGCTCGAGGAAGGCAACCTCCTGGTCGCTCACCTTGCGGTTGCTCTCGGGCGTTTCATAGGTGACCAGCTTCCACGCCCCGGGCCCGGCTTCCGCCGTGGATTTCAAAGGCAGCAATACGTCGCCGGTGACGGCGATATCCTTGATCTTCGTGATCTTCACGAGACCGCCGTTGATCGCCACCAGCAGGCTCGGAATACGGTCGTCCAGCGCCTCCTCGACCTTTGGCAGATCGACCCGCTCCTGCAGAGCCTGAGCCTCGTTGCGCAACTCCGTCACGCGACCGGCGACCGCTGTTCCGCCGAACAGCTCGAGACGGCTGGCCTCGCCCCGCAGCCGCTCGGCGCGGCTCGCGAGGCCCTGCTTGATGAGAACGAGCGCATCGGCGAAATCGTTGGCCGACGTCAGCACCGTGACCTCGCCCGAGGTTCCGCTCGGCGTGGCGATGCCGCGCATCGGGCGCGTCGAGATCCCCGTCTCGCTACCTTTGAAGTAGAGGTCGGCGTCGTCCGAAAGCAGGAGCTGCGCCTTCACGGTCGTACCGATGAGGCTCGGCTCCGCCACCAGTCTCTCGCGAAGCGCATCAGCCGCGCCGATGCTGAGCAGGCGTGTCAGCAGCTTCTGCGCATTGCGGCCCTCGATGCCCGGGATCGCCGTATCCAGCACTCTGCGCGTCAGTAAGTAATAGTCGGCGCCACGGATCGTCGTCGCATCCGTTTTCCCTGCCGGAGCGACGATCTCGGCGCCGACTGGAACGTCGAGCGCGAGAGAGTGCTGCCAGAATGCGGGCACGCCCCTGGTCATGACGTCGGCAATGAGCACGGCGACGAAAACCGTTGTGATCACCAGTGCCGCGAGACCATAGGCCCTAAATCGCGTTTCAGCCCGATACCGGGCACGAACACGGGCTTGGACCGCTGCCGGGCTTACGTCGACGCGCCGATTGGGGTAAGGCATTCTGCTCATCGTGACGTCAGTCATATTGCTCTCGATATCTGCGCACAACTGTGAGAGCGATAACGTTCAGCATCAGGGTCACGAAGAAGAGGACGAATCCCAAGGCGAAAGCGGCAAGAGTCTTGGCGCTGTCGAATTCCTGGTCGCCGACCAGGATGGTCTTGATCTGGACGGTGATCGTGGTCACCGCCTCGAGCGGGTTGAACGTCAGGTTGGCGGCGAGGCCGGCCGCCATGACGACGATCATCGTCTCTCCGATCGCCCGGCTGATGGCGAGCATGAATGCGGAGACGATGCCGGGCAGCGCCGCCGGCAAGACGACCTGCCTGATGGTTTCCGACCTCGTCGCGCCGAGAGCGTAGGCGCCGTCGCGCAGCGATTGCGGCACGGCGTTGATCACGTCGTCGGACAGCGAGGAGATGAACGGGATGATCATCATGCCCATGACGAGGCCGGCGGCGAGCGCGCTCTCGGAGGCGATGTCGAGGCCGAAATAGGCGCCCCAGCCGCGGACCAACGGCGCGACCGTCAAAGCGGCGAAGAAGCCGAGGACAACGGTCGGGATGCCGGCCAGGATCTCGAGAACCGGCTTCGCCCAGGCACGAAAACGGGGTGACGCGTACTCCGAAAGATAAATCGCCGAGTAGAGGCCGAGCGGCCCGGCGACGCAAATGGCGATCAGTGTGATGAGGGCGGTACCGGTCAGCAAAGGAATAAAGCCGAATGCGGTCTTGATGTCGCCCTGGTCGGCGCGCAGCGCGGCTTGCGGGTTCCACTCGGTGCCAAACAGGAACTCGGTGATCGTCGGCCGTCCCTCGAGGCTCGGATCGAAGAAGAAGCGGATGGTCTCGAAGGACACCGAGAACAGGATGCCGATCGTCGTCAACACGGCAACCGCGGCGCACGCGAGGAGCATCATCTTGACGAACTGCTCGAAATGATTGCGGGCGCGGTATCCGATGGTAATGCGGCCGAGACCGATGAGCACAGCGATGCCAGCGGCACTGACGCCGAGCGCATAGACGATCAAGCCACCAATGATCGCAGTTGTGCGATAGGTATCCGCAGCGGCCTGCAGATTATCGGATACTTCCCCTGAGTGCTGGCCAGTTGCCAGATTGATCGTCTCGCGAAGTGCAGCCCCGCGCATCATGCCGTCGGACTGAACATCGGCCGGGAAATGCGAAAGTGCGTATGAGTTCGAGAGCGCGTTGACCAATGGGGCGCCGATAGCGAAGACGAAAAGCATCGGCACGAGCACCATCGCGGCCAGCAGCAAACCATGATAGGTCGGCAGCGAATGCATCGCGGCAAAGTTGCCGCCTGACACGCCAACCGCCCGCGAACGACCGACGAAGAAAGCCGCCAGCAGCAGCACCGCAAGCGTCAAAAAATAGTATCCGGCCATTGGCCTCTCATTTGGGTGCGCGCTGAAAAGTTCCGCGGCACATCATTGCTACACCAGGTGCCAGGCGGCAACTATGCAGATAAGGGGTCGCGCCTCGAATGGTGCGACCCCTCACTGTATTAACCGATCAGAGGCCTTCGCCTGTCATCGGGAGCGACCCGAGCACGGCGCTGCGCACCTTCTCTGCCTCTTCCTTCGGAAGGGTTACCAACCCTTTGCGGGCAAGGTAGCCATCGGCCCCGATCGCATTCTTGGAGACATATTCGGCCGCGAATTTTTCGAGACCGGGGATCACGCCGATGTGCGCCTTCTTGATGTACACGTACATCCGCCGCGCGCCCTTGTACTTGCCGGACGTGATGGCGTCGAACTCAGGCGCGACGCCATCGAGAGCGACACCCTTGAGCTTGCCGGTGTTCTCCTCGAGGAAGGAGTAGCCGAACACGCCATAGGCGTCCTTGTTGGCCTCGAGCTTCTGGACGATCACGTTGTCGTTCTCGCCGGCCTCGACGTAGGCGCCGTCCTTGCGGATCGACTTCCACACCTTCTCGAAGTTCTTGGTGTTGTTCTTCTTGTCGTCGTCCTTCATCGCCTTGAGAGAATCGAACGATTCGGCACCCTTCTCGAGGAACAGCTCATGCAGCGAGTCGCGCGTGCCGGATGTCGGAGGCGGGCCCAACACCTCGATCTTGACGTTGGGCAGCGACGGATCGATGTCCGACCAGTTTTTGTAGGGGTTGGCAATGAGTTTGCCGTCCTTGTCCGGCACTTGCTCGGCAAGCGCCAGGAACACCTGGCCGAGTGTCAGCTTGGTGTCGGGACCGGCTTTCGACTGGGCGATGGTGAGGCCGTCGAAGCCGATGTTGATCTCGACAATGTCCTTGACGCCGTTTTTCTGGCACGTCTCGAACTCGCCCTTCTTCATGCGCCGCGAGGCGTTCGTCGCGTCGGCCTTGTCCTCGCCGACGCCTTCGCAGAAGATCTTCATGCCGCCGCCGGTGCCGGTACTCTCGACGACCGGGGTCTTGCCCGCGCCCGACTTGCCGAACTGCTCGGCAACCGCGGTCGTAAACGGATACACCGTCGAAGAGCCGACGATGCGGATCTGGTCGCGTGCCAATGCCGCACAGGCGAACACGACCATGCCGACGGACGCAGCCGTCGTGAAGGTGACCGACTTGAGTTTCACGGCTCAGCTCCTGATCTGGGGGATCATCGCTCGGGAGGAGGCCCTCTGCCACTATCCCTTGCCCGGCGCTCCCCACACGCCGGCACCCCCCTTCTATCCCCAGGCAGCTACCGTTTTATGACAGTATAAGATATTGATAATTCTATTTATTTATTGAATCAATCTGCTGGCGTCCGGTGGCTCGCCAATTCATCGAAAAGGACCGAGAACGTCGAGCCTTTGCCGAGCTCGCTGGCGATTCTCAAGTCGCCGCGATGGCGGATGACGATGTGCTTGACGATGGCGAGGCCCAGGCCGGTACCGCCCTTCTCGCGACTCGCCGCGACGCTCGCGCGATAGAAGCGCTCGGTGAGGCGTGGCAGATGCTCGGGCGCAATACCCGGTCCGTCGTCGGCGACGGCGACCATGAGGCGCGGGGCCGGCGGCTGTCCATCCATCACGCGCGAGACGGCGACCTCAACGTGTCCGCCCTCGCGCCCGTACTTGATGGCGTTGTGCACGAGGTTCTGCAGCACCTGCACGATTTCCTCGCGATCGCCGCGGATGCGCGCGGGCGGGCCGTCGAGCCTCCTCACCGCAATGGTCATCTTGGAGGCCTGTGCGACGGGATCGAGCGTCTGAGCAACATAGGCTGCGGCCTCGTTCAGCTCGACAATGCCCTTGGGCGGCAAATGGACCCGCATCTCGACCCGGCTCAAGGACAGGAGATCGTCGATGAGGCGGGTCATGCGCGCCGCCTGGCTCGCCATGATGTCGAGAAATTTCTCGCGCGCTTGAGGATCGTTGTGAGCGGGACCTTGGAGCGTCTCGACGAAGCCGCGTAACGAGGCAAGAGGGGTTCTGAGCTCGTGGCTCGCGTTGGCGATGAAGTCCGCGCGCATCTGCGCGAGCTTGTCCTGCTCGGTCAAATCGCGAAACGTGACCAGTAGCGCCGGCAGGCCCCGCCGGTCGCGGTCGTTCGCGAGCCGCGACACGGTGGCCGAGATCCGCCGCTCCACCGGAACCCGCTCGAAGAGCTGCACGACGATGGGTTCACCCCTGCCGAAGGCCATGTCCACCGCCTCGTTCAGCTCCGGGTTGCGCGACATGTGGCTCAGCGGCTGGCCAGCCTTGACCTTCGGAAAAAGCTCGCGCACGAGGGGATTGTGGTGCAGCACGGTGCCCTTAACGTCGAGAGCGACCGCGGCCTCCGGGATCGCATCGACAAGCGCCCGCCACCCCTCGCCATCGCGCCCGCGCGACGTACCGCCCGCCCGATCGCCTTGGGCCCTGCCCTCGAACGGCGCTTCTCCTTCGCCGGCATCACCCCGCGAAGGCCGGCCCGCGACCGCCGCCGCAGTCAAAACGAAGGCGGCGAGCCCCCACATCGGCTCGAGACCGGCGAACGCAACGAGCGCTAGAAACACGGCAGCCGACGTCACGATCGCAAACCGGCGCGCAGTGAAACGCCGCGCCGCGATACGCACGCGCACCATTAGCGGCTCGAGACGCACGCGAACCGCGGACGCCAAGCGCTCGACGCCCTGCCTGGTGGCCGTCATGCCGGCTGATCCCGCCTCGATCTTCATTGTCCGACCCCGTTGAAAAGCGACATAAATCCGGTTCCGCACTTTGAGCAATGGTTACCGTAGGCAGAACTTGCGCCTCCGCCCTGTTCGGGCCAGTGTTAAACACTTTTGTGACAACTCGACGTGGCGCTGGCGAAGACCCCATGGCGAAGCTGGACCGGGCGGACGAGGAAGGGGGCCAAGGCGGGGGCCGCCGCTATGCCGAATTCGACATCGACGACCCTGAGCTTCCCAAATGGGTCAAGAACAACGCGCTCGGCTCCGGCGGCTTCCCTTATGAGGACAAGCTCAAGGGCAAGGCCTACGAGAAGGAGCTCGTGAATTTGCAGCTCGAGCTCTTGAAGCTCGAGACCCATGTGGAGACGGTGGGCGATCGTATCGTCGCCCTGTTCGAGGGCCGCGACGCCTCCGGCAAGGGCGGCTGCATCGCCCGTTTCCTCGAGCGCATGAACCCGCGCCATGTGCGCTCGGTGGCGCTCTCGAAACCCACGGAGGCCGAACGGGGCCAGTGGTATTTCCAGCGCTATAGCGCGCATATGCCGACCAGAGGCGACATCGTGCTGTTCGACCGCTCCTGGTACAACCGGGCCGGCGTCGAGCGGGTCATGGGCTTTTGCACGGAGGAGCAAGTCGCGGACTTTCTGCGCGATGCTCCCGAGTTCGAGGAGCTCTTGATCCGCGACGGCATCCGCCTCTTCAAGTTTTATCTGACGATCGGGCGGGAGATGCAGCTGAAGCGTTTTCACGAGCGCCGCCACGACCCCTTCAAAAAATGGAAGCTCACCGAGATCGACCTCGCCGCCATGGCGAAGTGGGACGACTACACGAGGGCCGAGGCCGACATGGTCCGCTTCACGCACACCGCGACGAGCCCGTGGACCATCGTTCGCGCCAACGACCAGCGCCGCGCACGCCTCGAAACGATCCGCGTCGTGCTCAATGCGATCGACTACGAGGGTAAGGATGAGAAGGCCGTCGGCGCTCCCGACCCGAGGATCGCCGGCTCGGGGCCCGAGTTCCTGGCGAGGGCGGGCTGATCCCTTTCCCCGCTTGCGGGGGGCGCCACTGCACCGCGATTCCCCCCTTTTTGCGGCCTCTTCGCGACCATGCGCCCCGGTCTGCTGGCCAGCCGGAGTTTCCCCACGGGGCTGCGAACCGGCAGTGGTGGAACTGGTCACAGCGTGCCGTGGCTGCTAAGCACACGCACGAGATTACGCGGGAACCAGGCCATGCGACTTATCGTCACCGGCGCGGCCGGCTTCATCGGCTACCACACAGCGGAAGCCCTGCTCGCGCGGGGCGATAAGGTCGTCGGGCTCGACAATCTCAATTCCTATTACGATGTCGGACTCAAGGAGGCGAGGCTCGAACGGCTCAAGGCTCGCCCGGGGTTCGAGTTCGCGAAGGCCAACCTCGAGGATCGGCAGACGATCGCCAAGCTTTTCCACGACGTGGGGCCGGAGCGCGTCGTGCATCTGGCCGCGCAGG
>Ga0209751_10003942_pt1 | contig 14290 bp, 11 predicted proteins | sample RifCSP13_1_FD_184019 | JGI IMG/M metagenome (GOLD analysis project Ga0209751, IMG submission 184019) | Soil microbial communities from Rifle, Colorado - Rifle CSP2_sed 13_1 (SPAdes) (version 2) | ecosystem: Environmental > Terrestrial > Deep subsurface > Rock core/Sediment | place: Rifle... | reverse complement strand
GGCCTCCTGTCCGGCGAATTCGGGCAGCCAACCGCCGTGCGCGGTGGCCGCCGCAAGCGCTACTATCAAGTGACGCATAATGGGGTGACCGCCTTGCGCGAAACCCGCCGCTTGACCCGACGGATCTGGGCCGGTAAGCCGGCTGTGCTGCAAGGCACCCAATACCAGCGGAAATGAGCGGAATTCCTTTGAGGGCACCCCCACCCGGAAACACATCAGACGACTCTAAGTGGCTCAAGCGAGTTGAACGCCTGCTCGAACCACTCACCCAGCAATACTCCCGCCAGCCCGGCGGGAATGGTGGCGAGCCCGAGGAGCGCCACGTAGCGCCAGGAGCCGCCGTCCCCACGACTGAGACCTGCCAGCACCTCCCAGATCCTCCCCCGGTAGACGACCAGCACCGCGGCCAGCGTCGCGACGTGGAGCGCCACTTCGACCACGACCCCCTGCCGCGCCACGCCCAGCGCGCGCTCGGCTACCACGAGATGGCCGGAGCTGGAGACCGGCAGGAACTCCGTCAGTCCCTGCACCACGCCCAGCACCACGCCCTGCCACCAGGTCATCCGTCGATCAGCCTCCGGTAGAGATCCTCGTACAGCGGCACCACCAGGTCGGCGGAGAAACTCCGCGCGCGCTCCACGGCCCCCGCGCGCAGCCGACGCCAGCGATCGCCGTCACGCAACATGGCCACCGCCTGCGTCGCCATCTCGTCCACCGCCTCGGGCGCCACCAGGGCCCCGGTTTCGCCATCCACCACGACCTCCGGCAATCCACCTACCCGGCTGGCCAGCACGGGTACGCCACAGGCCATCGCCTCCAACGCCGCGAGGCCGAACGACTCCGACGAGCTCGGCAGCAGAAACAGGTCCGCCGCGCGGAGCAGGTCCGCTACCGAGTCGAGCTTGCCCAAAAAGAACACCTGCCGCGCCACACCCAACCGCTCGGCCTCGGCCTCGGCTTCCTCCCGGTCCGGCCCGTCGCCCACCAGCACCAGCACCGAGGGGACTTCGCGCCGCACTTTGGCGAAGATGCGCACCACCTCGGGCACCCGCTTCACGGACCGGAAGTTGGAAATGTGCATGAGCATCTTGGTATCGCGCGGGACGAATGCCGGGCAATGACGCTCGTCGGACGGGAAGTACTCCTCCAGATTGACGAAGTTGGGGATCACCTCGATGGCGCAGCCGGTGCACCCGAAGGCCCGGTAGGTCTCGTCCCGCAAATACTCCGATACGGCGGTCACGGCGTCGGACCGCTCGATCGAGAACTTCGTGATCGTTGCGAACGAGTGGGCTTGCCCTACCAGGGTGATGTCCGTGCCGTGCAGCGTGGTCACCACCCGCAGCGGGCGCTGATCTTCCAGCATCTCGCGCGCCAGATACGCGGCCGTGGCGTGGGGGATGGCGTAGTGGACGTGCAGGACGTCGAGATCCTCGCGCAGCGCGACTTCGTGCTGCTTGACCGCGAGCGCCAGCGAATAGGGGAAGTACTCCAGCAACGGATAGGCGCCGGTCAGGTCCACCTCGTGGAAGTACACCCGCTCGGCAAAGCCCCGGAGTCGGAACGGGGAGGCATACGAGATGAAGTGGACGTGGTGTCCACGCCGTGCCAGGGCCAGTCCCAGTTCCGTAGCCACGGCCCCGGAGCCCCCGTAGGTCGGATAACAGGTAATCCCAATCCGCATCATCTCCCCCGCTCCCGCTCCCATCGCTCGGCAATCCGGGCCGCCAGCGCTTCCGGCGATTCGGTGGCGTCCAACGTCACGACCGGCGCGCGGCCGAGCTGGTGCCGGAACCAGGTCTCCTGGCGCTTGGCATAGCGCCGGGTGCTGGTGACGATCGCCTGCTCCAGCCTATCGGCCGGCAGCTCCCCGCGGACGTGGCGGACGATCTCCCGGTACCCAAGGGCGTCGAGTCCGGGGGCGTCCGGGTCGAGTCCGGCGGCGAGCACTCGCCGCACCTCCTCCACCCATCCCGCGCTCAGCATGCCCGCGACGCGCTCCCCGATCCGTTGATGCAGCACCGCCCGTGGCAGGGCGAGCCGCACGTACCACGGGCGCATCACGCCCTCCGCCCGCGCCCGCCGCTGCCACCACGAGAGCGGCTGCCCCGTGAGCAACGCCACCTCCACGGTGCGCGCCGCGCGTTGTCGCCCCCCTCCGGCGTAGTCCGGGTCCAGGCGGGTGGCCCACCGTGCCAGACCGTCGGCCCGCGACGTCCACCCGGCCAACCGCTGGCGCCGCTCCGGATCCAGCGGCGGCTCGCGGAACAGTCCATCCGCCAGAGCCCGGATGTAGAGCCCGGTGCCCCCCACCACGACCGGCATCCGTTCCGGCGGCAGGCCGCCCAGCCACTGTGCCGCCTCCCGGGCGAACCGGCCCGCACTGTAGCGCTGGCCCGGATCGAGCAGATCCACGCCAAGGTGTGAGACGGCGGCCCGCTCCGCCGGCGTGGGCTTGCCCGTGCCGACATCCAGCCCCCGATAGACCTGGCGCGAGTCCGCCGATATGACCACCAGCGGCCAATGCCGGGCCATCGCCACGGCGACGGCCGTCTTGCCCACCGCCGTGGGCCCCACGATGACGGGGACCTGCTGCCTACGCCCGGCCAAAGCGCCGCTCCAGCTCCTCCCGGGGCAGCTGCACGATCGTGGGCCGGCCGTGGACGTCGTGGGGCGGCAACTCGCAGGCCATGAGGCGCGCCATCAACTCCCGCATCTCATCCGGCGCCAGCGACTGCCCCGCCTTGACCGCCGCGCGGCAGGCATATGTCGCGGCGAACCGCTCCAGCCGGTTGGCCCAGCCGCCGAAGCGCCCTCGCGCCAAGTCCGCCACCAGCTCTTCGAAACACCGCTTGGCGTCGAACCGCGGGTGGGGATTGGGAACGGCATGGATGATAACCGATCGCCCCCCGAAGGGCTCCGCCTCGAACCCCACCGCCCGGAGCAGGTCGGCGTGGGTCTCGACCGACTCCAGCTCCGCCGGCTCGAGATCCAGCGTGATCGGCAGCAACAGGTGTTGCGCTGCGGCGCCCCCTCCGGTGAGCTGCTGCATGGCTCGCTCGTAGAGGACCCGCTCGTGGGCGGAATGCTGGTCCACGATGGTGAGTCCGTCGGGACTCTCGAACACGATGTAGGTCCCGGCCACCTGCACCATGGGCCCCACGCCCGGGCCGGGTGCCGGGGCGCTGGAGTCGCTGGCAAACAGCGGCATCGCGCCATCGTCCCCAGGACGACCGGCTGGCGCGGCCGGAGTGGCGCCGGAGCCCACGTACGGACCGCTCCAGGGCCCGGCGGCGTCTCCGGGCCGCAGCACGGCCGCGGCCCCCAGCGGCTGCAACGCCGCCCGCACCGCTTCCTCCACCGCACGCTCGATCGCGTACCGATCGCGAAACCGGACCTCCAGCTTCTGTGGATGGACGTTGACATCCACCTGGTCGCCGGGCATCGCCAGCACCAGGAAGACCGTAGGCCGGGATCCCGGATGGATGGTGGCGCGGTAGCCCGCTTCCGCCGCCCGGACCAGAAACGGGTCTCGAAAGGGCCGGCCGTTCACGAAGAGGTAGGCCTTCCGTCCCGTAGGCCGGGCGTCCGCCGGACGCTGCACGAAGCCCCGCACCGTGAGCGCGCCGGCGGCCCGGTCCACCGGCACCAGCTCCGTGGCCAGCCGGCGCCCGAACAACGACGCGATGCGCTCCGCGACCGACGCCACCCGAGCCGCATCCAGCAACGCCCGTCCCTCGCTCACCACCTGGAACGCCACGTCCAGCCGCGCCAGCGCGAGCACCGTCACGGCTTCGACGATGGCGCGCGTCTCGCTGCGCGGGGATCGGAGAAACTTCCTGCGCGCCGGTGTGTTGAAGAACAGGCGGCGCACGGTCACGCTGGTACCGGCGGCCCGGGCCGTGGGACCCGCCGCGCGCAGCTCGCCGCCGCTCACCTCCACCCGCGTGCCGCCGCCGGACGTGCCCGCCACGGCGGTCTCCAGCTCGAGCTGCGAAACGGCGGCGATGGCCGCCAGGGCCTCACCCCGGAACCCGTACGTCTGCACCCCGATGAGGTCCGCGGCGTAGCGGATCTTGCTGGTCGCGTGACGCCCGACGGCGAGCCGGGCGTCGTCCGGGTCCATGCCGGAGCCGTCGTCCGACACGCGGATCAGCGTGGCCCCCCCGCCCTCCAACTCCACGGTGACCTCGCGCGCACCGGCGTCGAGCGCGTTCTCCACCAGCTCTTTCACCACCGAGGCGGGCCGCTCCACGACTTCCCCCGCGGCGATCTGATCCGCGACGGATGACGGGAGAACGGCGATCTTGGCCACGCCTAGCCCCGGGTTGACGGCATCAGAACAGCAGGACTTCGCCCCGCATCACCCACCCGCGCGTCTCCCCGTGCGCCACCAGATACCAGCCCGGCCGGACGTGCTCGATGCGCACCGCCGTACCTTCGCGCAGCTGGCGCGAGCCGGACGCGCTGCCGTAGGGTGCTTCACGGAGCGGCGTTTCGCCCGCCAGGGTGATCGCCACCGGTTCCCGGTACCGGCGGATCGCCCGCGCACCGTAGGCACCGGCGACCAGGGCGGCACCCATCACTCCGAGCGCCATCGGCCGCCACCGCCGCAACAGCACCAGCACGGACCCCAGGAGCCAAAGCCCAGCCGCCGCCGTGAACGCCTCGTCCGGCGTGATGGGAGCCACCCACAGGAGACGCTCGCTCCAGGCGTCCGGGAGCGGCACCAGCTCGGATGCCCGCTCCACCAGCGGGCTGCGCGGCGCCAGGCGCGCGGCCCGGAACCACGCCGCCTCCGCGCGGGCGTCCACGCCCAGGCGATACCAGGCGTTGCCGAGGTTGTACCAGTGCGCGGCGACATCAGGCTCTCGGGCCGCGCGCGCGGCGAAGCTGTCCGCCGCGGCGCGCAGCGCCCCCGCTTCGTAGAGCCGCTCGGGACTCGCGTCCTGCGCGCGGCCGACCGCCGGCAGGAGCAGCATGACCAGGCTCACATGGGTGAATGCGCCGGACCGGCGGGCTCCCGACCGCTCACCCAACAGCGCCCGGAGCACTTCCTGCACCTCGGCCCGCAGTTCCTGCGCGTCGGAGGCGCCGCCCCGGCCGTACAGCGCCTGCCGGAGCCGATCGCGCACCCGCGCGACGTGGTTGGCCAGCGGCGCTTCCACCCCAGCGGCCCGCAACGCGTCCGCCAGAGCGTCCCCGCCCCGCCCCAACGCGCCCGGCACCAGGCGCTCCAACTCCCGGCGAAACTTCCGGTCCAGGGAATCCAACTCGCCACGATCCGGCCGCTCCTGCGGCCGCGTCCGGCGCGACCGCCGCCGCCCCCGCCCCAGGGCGAGCAGGAGGACCGGCAACGCGCCCAGGGCGGCCCACGCGGTGGGCGGCATCCGGCCCATCGCCGGGACCCGCGGTTGAACCCCGCGCATGAGGGGCGGCGGCTGGATCCGGAGCACCGCCGACCCCGGTCCCGGTCGGGCCACGATTTCCAGCGGAGCCGCCGCCAGCTGCACATACCGGCGGGCATCCAGGTCGTAGTAGCCGTACGCCCCCGACCGCACGCGATACGTCCCGGCGGAGTCCGCCACCAGCAGATACGTGAAGGTCTTGGTGCCGCGAATCAGGCCATCTTCGCGAGCCACGCTGACGTGCACCTCGCCCGGATAGGCGCGCAGGCCGACGGGCCACCGCACGCCCGGCTCGGGCCACAAGGCGACGTTGCCCCGCCCCGCCAGCGACACCGTCACGCTCCGCGCATCGCCCACGGCCATATCGTGGCTCGTGGGCTCCACGCGGAGCGTCAGGCCGCCCGCGGCGGTCCCGATGAACGCCGACGGCCGCCCGGCGGCGGGATACGGACCGACCTCGATCATCACCGAGTCGCTCTGCACCACGTGGCGTAGCTCGCGACTCAGGAAGGAATACGTCAGCGGCAGGCTATAGGCGACGCTGGCCCGGCCCACGCGCACCGTGCCGGTCTGGAGGGGGAACACCGTCTCGTATTGCACGTACGCATCGTACCATCGGTCGCCCACGCGGCGACTCAGGGCCACACCCGCCGGACCCGCGTGCTGATACGCCCAGGCACCCTGCACGTCCGGGCCCTCGAAGACCGGGACGGCGCGGATGCGAGAGCGGATCTCGCGGGGGAACCAGGCTACCGTCACCAGGTCTACCTGGTCACCCAGGACCACCTCGTCCCGCGACGGCACCAGCCGCACCACCACCTGATCGGAAGTGGACGGCGGCTCGAGGCGCTCGAGCAGCCGGCGCAGGCCCGGGTCCAGCGACGCCGGCTCCACGGCGACCGCCGCCACGGTCACGGTCAAGGCCGGCGCCTCCACCACCCGCGACCCCTGCACCACGCGAAGCCCGCTCAGCACGGCGCGGCCCGTCGTCCCGGCCACCAGTCGCACCACGCGCTCGGTAACGCGCTGGGCAACGCCATCCACCATTTGCACGCGCGAGCTCTCACGCGTCTCCACCAGCTCAAGTCCGGTCACGTCCGGATTCGCGATCCGTACCGGCTCGTTGCCGCGCGCGGCGACCCGAATGGTCAGCACCACCGTGTCGCCGCGGGACATGGTCTCGCGGTCCACCGTGGCGCGGATCTCCGGCTGCTGGAACAGCAGCGCCAGCCCAAGGACGAGGCCCACGGGCGTCACCAGTTTCTCCGCCCCCGCGTCTCGCGCGAACCCGGCCGGCGGCGCGCCAGCGTCTGGCGCACCTGCCGTTCTTCCTCCGCGATGGAATTCAAGACCTGCTCCGCCTGTGCGCGGGTCAGGCCGGACCGGGCCGCGGGCGGCGGTTCCGGCTCGGCACCACCACCACCGCCCGACGGCCGCGGATCCTCCCCGCCTCCACCCCCACCGCCTGACGAGCGACGAATCGCGAGCTCGAGATTCCACTTCGCGGCCGCATCGCCCGGCTTGAGCAGCAGCGCTTCCCGGTAACGCTCACGCGCCACGGCCAGGTGCTGCTCGCTGCCGGCGCTGTCCCGGGCGGCCAGCCGCAGCGCGAGCAACCCGGCGTTGTAGAGCGCCCGGAACCGGATGTCGGGATCGAGCGACCGGACGGCGCGCTCCAGCGCCTGGACGGTGAGTGCGGTATCCCCGGCGGCCATGGCGGCGGTGCCCAGGTTGAACCACGCCGTGTCGCCAGCTTCCCCGCGCCGCACCTGGTCCAGGTACCGCTCAGCCGCCGCGCGAAACGCGCCCTGGCGCCACGCCGCGTCTCCGGGGTTCCGACCCCACTGTGCCTGCCCTGGCCGAGCCGCGCCGGCGGCGAGGCACAGGGCGAGCACCGCGAGGGCGGACGACCGCCGCGTAACGGTCTGCGCCAGCAGCAGCACCACGCCAACCAGCGCCGGCACCCATGCCTGGAGCGGCCGGTCGGTCACGGTGGTGGTCGCCTGGGGTGAGCGCTTGAACGCCCGCACCAGCTCCCGGACGGCGCCCGCCTGATCGCCGAGGGTTGCCGGGACCAAAGCGCCGTGGGCGGCGTCCGCCACCTGCGTCAGGATGTCGTCACGCCTGGACGTCGCCACTGGCCTGCCGTCCTCGGTCCGCTGGTACTCCACGAACTGACCCTCCGGAGTGCGCAAGGGGATGGTGGTGGGCATCACGCCTCCCTCACCCACCAGGATCAACCGCACGCCGTCGCGTCGCAGCCGCTCGGCCGCCGTGATCACGTCAGACAGGGTGTCGTGGGTCTCGCCGTCGGTGAACACCACCAGCACCCGATCCGCCACCTCCGATCCGCCCTGGAGCAGGTCCCGTCCCTGCCGCAGCGCGGCGCCCAGCTCCGTGCCGCCGGCCGTGGCCATCTCCGGGTCCAGCCCGTCGATCAACAGCTGCAGGGCGCCGCCGTCCACGGTGAGCGGCGACAGGATGAAACTCTGCCCCGCGAACGCCATCAGGCCCAGTCGGTCTCCCTCCAGATCGTGCACCAGCCGCCGCGCCTCGCGCTGCGCCCGGCCCAGGCGGGACGGCGTGACGTCCTCTGCCAGCATCGAGCGGGACACATCGATCGCCAGCACCAGGTCGAGCGCCTTGGACTCGGTGCGCACGGTGCGGCGTCCCCAGCGCGGCCCCGCGAGGGCGATGCCGGCGGCGAACGCGGCCAGCCCCAGCGCCACCGGCGTCAGCCGGCCCACGCGACGCGCCGCCCGCTCCAGATCGGTGGACCACCGGCGCGCCCGCCGTACCCGCTGGACCCGGGCCCACAGCGCCAGCACGGTGAACAGAATCGCCACGACCGGCGCCACCGCGATCAGGACGGGGCTGTCGAACTGGATCACGTGACTCGCACCACCAGCGTGGCGCCGAGCGCCAGCTCGGCGGCCAACGCCACCAGCCCCAGCAGCATCCATGGGCGCACCCGCTCCTCGAACCGCTCGTACCGGGTGATCTCTACCGGCGTCTTCTCGAGCTGGTCGATCTGCTGGAAGATACGCGTCAGCGCTTCCGCGTCCGTGGCCCGGAAGTAGCGGCCGCCGGTGCTCCGGGCGACGTCCCGCAGCAGCTCCTCGTCAATCCGGACCGGCATGGTCTCGTAGCGGATCCGCCCGTCGGCGCTGCGCCCGATGGGCAGGCGCGCCTCCCCTTCGGTCCCCACGCCGATGGTGTAGATCCGGATGCCGAACTGCGCCGCCGCGTCGGCCGCCGTGCGGGGATCCACCCGGCCCCGGTTGTTCTCGCCGTCGGTCATCAGCACCATCACCTTGCTGGCCCCCTGCGCTCCGCGCAGCCGATTCGACGCCGTCGCGATCGCGGTGCCAATGGCGGTTCCGTCCTCCAGCTGGCCCACGTTGAGATTGAGCACCGCCTGCTCCAGCACCGCGTAGTCCCCGGTCAGCGGCACCTGCGTGAGCGCCTGCGCGGCGAACGACACCAGCCCGATGCGGTCGAATCGCCGGCCCCGCAGGAACGCGATGGACTTCTCCCGGGCCACGTCCAGCCGATTGGAAGGCGCGAAATCCTCCGCCAGCATGCTGCTCGAGACATCCACCGCCATCATGATGGAGATGCCTTCGCTCCGAAGCTCGGTGGAGGAGACGTCGAGTCTCGGGCCCGCCGCCGCGACGATCCAGCTGCTCAACGCCACGGTTCGGAGGACCGGCGGCACCTCCGCCACCCAGCGCCGACCGTGGGCCAGTGGGGCGAGCGGCCCCACGTCGCTGAACGCCGCGCCCCGGCGGCGCCCGCGCAGTCGCAGCCACCACCACAGCGGCAGCAGCGCGAGCAGCAGGAGCAGAAGCGGCCGGGCGAACATCTCAGGCGCCGTCCCTGGGGGCCACTTCGAACGGGCCCGCCCGCAGCACGGTCCGCTCGGCGCGGCCCAGCCGTTCGGTCAGCATGCCCACCTGCTCTTCCAGCAACAGCACGTCGTGCGGGACGGCGGGCGCGAAGCGCGCCCGCTCCAGGGCGCGCAGCACATCCTCGATCTCCTCCAATGGCCACCCGGGACAGCGCCGGCGCAACACCGCCAGCAGGGCCTCGGTCGAGCGTCCCGCGTCCGCGGCAGGCTCCAGCCCCGCAATCGTCCGGCGCAGCAGACCCGCCAACGCCGCCGCCCCGGCCCGCAGTTCTCCCGCCTCCACCCAGGTCCGAAGCGGCGCCGCTGGGGCGGGAGCGTCCGGCGCCGGCGGCCGCGGCCGCGGGGACACTCGCTTGCGCGAGATCGCCCAGGCGCCGACGCCGGCCGCGACCAGACTCACCAGCACAACCACCGGCGCCCGGTGCCGCCGGTGCCGCGGTAGGGGAGCGAGTGAGGTCCGCGGGGGCGGCAGCGAGTCGCCGGGCGGGAGCACCGAGCGAACCCGCACTATTGCGGTATCGCCCAGAACCGTCTCCGTGTTGCCGTCGGCGTAGAAGAGCTCGATACTCGGCATGGCAATCCGCTGAGGGCCGGGCTCGAAGACCGCCACCGCATACCGGACCTCCAGCACGTCACCCCGCTGCTCAACCACCGGTTCCGCGAGCGGCTCGACCACGGGGGTGGACGGCAGCGGCTGCGGGCGGGCGCGGACTCGGAGAGCGGCCGGCAGCGTGCGGGAGAGGTAGACCGTGTCGCCCACGGTGACCGCAGGCGGCGAGGCAGTCCACGTTCCCGGACCCTGCCCCGCGACAGGGCGTCCGGTATCCACGACCGGCGTCTCAGCCACGGCCGCCCCCAATGCACCGCAGAGCACGCCGAGCAGGCAGAGACTAACGCGGACGTGGTGCATTCCTATTCCATCTCGGCGTGCTCGGTGTGCTCGGCGGTGATACCCCACGGGCCTATCGCGGTATCAACGCCGCAAGCGGCGGGCCCGCAGCGCGAAGGTCCGATGCAGCGCCTGTGCGTAGGGTCGGTCGGTCCGAAGCGCCACGTGATCCACCTGGACCTGGGTGAAGATCCGGGCGCGCTGGAGCCGTGCCTGCTCCGCCGCGATCCGCAGCTTCACCCGGGTGGGCGCGTGGGACGTGTCCACCAGCACCCCCACGCCGGTTTCGGCGTCGCGCAGCTCCACCCAGCCGGCATCCGGCAGCTCCATTTCGCGCGGGTCATCCACGGTCACCGCCACGACCTCGTGCCGTCGGGCCAGGCGCCGCAGGGGTTGCTCCCAATCGGCCGCGCGAAAATCGGAGATGATCACCACCACCGCGCGGTGACGCAGCAGGCGGGCACCGTAGGCCAGCGCCATCGCGAGGTTGGTCCCTCGCTCGGTGGGCCGGAAGGCGACCAGATCCCGGAGTACGCGCAGCGCGTGCCCCCGGCCCTTGGCCGGCGGGACCACGTGATCCACGCCCTGCGAGAAGATCACCGCGCCCACCCGGTCGTTCTGACGGGCCGCGGCCAACGCCAGCACGGCGGCCACTTCCACCGCACGCTCCGATTTGGGCCGCGGCTGGCCGAATTCCACCGATCCGGAGCGATCCACAATCAGCAGCAGCGTGAGCTCGCGCTCCTCGACGAAGGTCTTGACGTAGGGCGATCCCATGCGGGCCGACACGTTCCAATCAATGGACCGATAGTCATCCCCCTGCTCGTAGGCGCGCACCTCCGCGAACTCGATGCCCTGCCCCCGGAAGACCGAGCGGTATTCGCCGGAGAACAACGTACCCACCAACCGCCGGGTCCGAAGCTCGATCGCCTTGACCTGCCGCAGGATCTCGGGCCCGACCACCCGGACCGCGCCGCTCATGGGGCGTCCAACGCGTCCAGCACCCGGGCGATGATGCCGTCGGGGGTCACGTCTTCCGCCTCCGCTTCGAACGTCAGCAGCACCCGGTGCCGCAGCACGTCCGGCGCCATGGCTTTCACGTCTTCCGGTACCACGTAGGCGCGGCCCCGCAGATACGCATGCGCCCGCGCCGCCTGGGCCAGGTAGATGGACGCCCGCGGGCTCGCCCCCCAAGCGATCAGCGGCTTGATCTCCGCCAACCCCAGCGCCTGCGGCTCACGGGTGGCGCGGACCAAGTCCACGATGTAATCCACGATCTTCTGGTCCATGTAGAGATCGGCGACCGCGTCCCGCAACGCGAGGATCTCCTCCGGGTCCGCCACGGCCGCCACCTCGGGCACCCGGCCGCCCGCCATGCGCCACAGGATTTCCTTCTCCTCGTCGCGCGACGGGTAGCCCACGTGCACCTTCAGCATGAAGCGGTCGAGCTGGGCCTCCGGAAGGGGGTAGGTGCCCTCGTGTTCGATGGGGTTCTGGGTCGCCAGCACCAGGAACGGCTCCTCCAGCCGGTGGGTCTCGCCGCCGATGGTCACCTGCTTCTCCTGCATGGCTTCGAGCAGGGCCGCCTGGACCTTGGCCGGGGCGCGGTTGATCTCGTCGGCCAGCACGATGTTGGTGAACAGGGGACCGCGCTTGGCGCGGAACTCGCCGGTCCGCTGGTCAAACACCATGGTGCCGATGATGTCGGCCGGTAGCAGGTCCGGCGTGAATTGAATGCGCTGGAAGCTGGTGCGAATGGTCTCGGCCAGGGATCGAACCGCCAGCGTCTTGGCGAGCCCGGGCACGCCCTCGAGCAGGATGTGGCCGCCGCACAGCAGGCCCACCAGCAGCCGCTCGATCATGGCGTCCTGGCCCACCACGCGCTTGCCTACCTCTTGAACGATGCTGGCCGTCACCGGACTCTGGCCGGCTCCCGTCGTGCGTCCCGCCATCAGCATGCTCCTGGGTTCACCGCTTGATGCGTTCGCCCGCGTCCTCGTGCTGGAAGACCCAAGCCGCCATCCGTGACGGCGAGATGGGGTCCTCGGGCACAATCGCCTCCCAGTCCTCGTCGCTTCCGGTGCCCGCCACGGTGGCGCGACTCTCGGCCTGCTCCACGATCCGCCGCGCCCGGGCGACCCAGACCTCACAGTTGGCGGCGCGCAGGTCCACCCAGCCGCGCCCGATCGCGCCGGCGGGGTCGCCCGCCGGCGGCGTCAGCACCATCTCGCCACGGTAGACCTGCTCGCCCTGGACCATGATGGGCAATCCGATGGACAGGATGGTGGACCGAAGATCGGAGTCCCGGGCCATCAGGTCCGCCGCGCGCCGTGCCAGGTCCGCCGGATTCGCCTGCGCCAGCGCCGCGACCGAGGGGATCAGCTCCGAGAGAATCTGCGTCTCGTAGAGCATTTTGGTGAGCCGTGGCGGTCCCAGGAACTCGAACGCGACCGAGCGCACCCCGTGCTGGCGCTCGAGCTGCGCCAGTTTGGCGAGCGCCGCAGCCCGCACGATACCGGCCCGGTAGGTGGGGCCGGACGTAGCGGCATCCAGCGCCGCCACGATGTCATGGCCCGAGGGCCGCCCCTGGAGCTCCGTCACCACGTAATCCGCGATCTCCTCGGGGGTGATCAACTCCATCGACCCCAGCGAGGTCACGGTTTCGAACTCCTGGCGCGCGAAGAACCCGTTCTCCCCGGTATCGGCGTACACCGAGACGATCGGCTCCCCGGTATCGCGCCAGCCCCGCGCTCCCTTGGCAAAGGCGCCCGCCAGCGGCAGGGGCTGGGGGCAATCCACCCGGTGGATAGCGCGTCCCGCGCGCTTGATGGGCCCGTAACAGATCTCGCGCCAGCCGACGACGGCGGTGGGCTTGATTTCCTTGGTGGCGGGCGCGCCCGGCGTCCGCGCCAGCAGAAACAGGAGCAGCGAATGCGCCCCCGCCAGCGCGCTCTTGGTGAGCAGCATCCGCGAGGGCCGTTCCTCGGAGTGGGTATAGGGGACATTGAACCCCATGCCGCCGGTCCCGCTGGTGCCGATCTTCACGTACATCCCCACGCCCGTCCGCTGGAACGCCTCGGTGGCAATCTGCAGGTGCCGGATCAGCTGCGGCAGGGGCAACGTGAGGACGTGCCGCTCCGCCTGCTCCGCCGTGACGCCGCCCTGCCGGGCCGCCGCCAGCAGCTCCTGGATGCTCTGGTACACGTTCTGATAGGCGAAGGCCGTCGCCGTGTTCAGACAGTCCACCACCGCATCCGGCCGGTGGCGATCCAGGAGTTGGTAGAACAGGCTGCGACGGAGCACCTCCTCCGTGAAATCGCCGAACAAGTCCGTCACCAGGGCCGCCCGCTTCGCCGGATCCGCGGCGATCACGCCGCGGTCCAGTTGGGCCAGTTCCGCCGGCAGGAACACGTCGCCCCACTCCACGTCCACGCCCGCGTCCCCCACGCCCTGGCGGCGCAGGTCCTCCGCGGCCCGCCGCACTTCCGGCTCCCGCAGCGCCACCAGCACCAACCGCGCGGGGCGAAACCCCACCAGCCGGCGGGCCACCGCGTGCCCCACCAACCCGCTCCCGCCCAGTATCAGGACCGTGCTTCCCTCAAGCCGCATGGCCGCTCGCCTTCCCCGTGGTGGTCCCCAGGGCGCGGACTTCGGTGCCCGACAGCTTGCGCCACTCCCCCGGCTTCAACGTCCCCAACCGAATGGGCCCGTAGCTCAGCCGAATCAGCCGCTCCACCTTGAGCCCCAGGCGCTCGCACAGGCGCCGGACCACGCGATACCGGCCCTCCGCCAGGACCAGCGTAAGCTGGCTGGCATGCCCTCCGGCCGCCTCCACCCGGACGCGGAGCAGCCGCACGGGGCGGCCCTCGAGCACCACCGGTCGCGCCAGCGCCCGGCGGATGTCGGCACCGCGCATTCCGTGGACCACGGCCCGATAGGTCCGCTCCACGGCGAACCGTGGGTGCATCAAGCGGTGCGCCGCCTCGCCATCGGTGGTGAGCAGCAGCAGGCCGGAGGTCATGACGTCCAGCCGTCCAACGTAGGTGAGCCCGGGCACCGGTGGGACCAGATCGAATACCGTGG
>Ga0209751_10003941_pt1 | contig 14291 bp, 12 predicted proteins | sample RifCSP13_1_FD_184019 | JGI IMG/M metagenome (GOLD analysis project Ga0209751, IMG submission 184019) | Soil microbial communities from Rifle, Colorado - Rifle CSP2_sed 13_1 (SPAdes) (version 2) | ecosystem: Environmental > Terrestrial > Deep subsurface > Rock core/Sediment | place: Rifle... | reverse complement strand
TTGGCTTTTTCTTTTTCCCATAAGTGTCCTCGTCTATGTTTTGTTTTTTACCGGTCTTGAGGCTGAGGTGGCGGGTCTCTACGCCGCAGGCGCGGTTTTCCTGGTTAGCTTTTTAAGGAAGGCCAGCCGAGTTACTTTCCGTAAACTCCTGATCATTCTTGAGAAGACCGGTGAGAGTCTCTTGGAGATCGCTGTCGTTAGCGCGGTAGCGGGTCTGATCATCGGGATTGTGGCTTTGACGGGTTTGGGATTTACGTTTTCCCAGGCAGTGGTCAGCATGGCGGGCGGCAATTTCTTTCTTTTGTTGGTTCTGGCTGCGATTGCCGCGGGGATTTTGGGGATGGGGATGACGGTAACCGCGGCTTACATTTTGGTGGTCATTCTGGTGGCCCCCGCGTTGGTGCAGTTAGGGATAGATCCATTGACGGCTCATATGTTTGTCTTTTATTTTGCTGTGTTGTCATTCCTCACGCCGCCGGTCTGCTTAGCCGTTTATGCCGCAGCAGCCATTGGCGGGACAAACCTTTTGCGGACCGCCTTTCAAGCCATGCGCCTGGCGATTGTGGCTTACGTTGTCCCCTTCATCTTTGTTTACAAACCCGCCCTCCTACTCAGAGGATCCGTGCCGGAGGTTCTAATAGCGGTGGTAACCGCCATTGCCGGAGTCGGGCTTCTAGCCATTGGGGTTGAGGGGTACCTCTTCCGGGTTCTGAGCCTGCCGAAGAGGGTTGTTTTCATTGTCGGGGGCCTGGGTTTGATGACCCCCGGATTGCCTACCGACGCCCTTGGATTGGCCATCACGGCTCCTGTTCTGATCTGGGAACTGGCGGCCAGGAAAAAAGCCTTTATGCCAAAGCCCGCGGGCCAAGAGATCGCGGAGAACGGCGAAAAAGCGAAGGAGCTACTAGGACGCACGCAAATGAAGCAACCGTGAGGCATAAAAGATCTCGGACACATTTGTGTCTTTCCGTGATGGTCCTTCTTTCCTTATTTTTCTTTTGCTACTAGGGAGGAGAAAAATTGTGTTGACGGGGAGGCTCGTCGCGTGCTATCTGAATTACAAAATATATTTCACGATGTGAAATTCCGTCTCGGCGCCCTAAGGAGCGCGGCTCGGTTAAAATGGAGGGTCAAGATGGCAAGTATCAGTCGCCCGCGATTGGCAGTGCCGCTTCTCTCTGGTCTTATCACTTTCGCGCTCTGCGGATGGAGTCCAGTCCAAGGAGCCTGGAGGGTGAGCGTTCCGGCGATCAGTGGAGCTTTTGGGCCGGTCTGGATCGCTGCCGAGGGGGGGTTGTTTAAGAAGTACGGCCTTGACGCTGAGGTGGTTTACATCCGCGGGGCGACTCAGGCTACGGCTGCTTTCCTCTCCGGCGAAGTTCAGGTGGGCGCTACCGGAGGCGAAGGGGTTGTGGCTGCCTATCGAGCAGGTAATCGAGATTTAGCGATTATCGGAGCCGTGTCGAATAAGCTCGTGCTTTCCATGATGGCCCATGCCTCGGTGCGGACGCCGTCAGATCTTAAGGGGAAAACAGTAGCGATCAGTCGGTTTGGCGGCATCGTTGACTTCGGAGCCCGTTATATCTTGGCTCGGAGCGGATTGGAGCCGGGAAAGGATGTAAACTTGATCCAGGCTGGAGGCGTGCCCGAGGTAATCGCGGTCATGGAGAAAGGGCTGGCGCAGGCCGGGGTCATGTCACCGCCAACGACACTCAAGGCCAGGCAGCTAGGCTACCGCGAGTTGGTAGATTTAGCCCAGGCGGACTTTCCTTATGCCTCGATTGTTCTCATCGCCCGTCGCCAGTTGTTGCGTGAGCGCGCCACGTTGGTGGAGAGTTTTTTGAAGGCTTATTCTGAGGGGGCAGCGCTCTACCGAAAAGATAAAAGCCTCGCCTTTCGCGTTCTGAGGAAGCACACAAAGACAAATGACGAGAATGTTCTGGAGGAAACTTACAGGGCTTATGCGCTTGGCGCCATTCCTAGGGTGCCGGTGGTGCCTCAGGAAGCATTGCAGAATGTCATCGATAGCAGGAAGGAACCGGACCGACCGGGTCTGGCGCCTCTGAGGGCCGAAGATATTCTCGACATGGGGCTTTTGCTTAAACTGCAAAGAGAGGGATTTTTCGAGACTTTGTCGCGATAGAACGATTTAAAGTTGGACCTGGACGATCAATGCCGAATAGCGGGAGATGGCTATGACCCTTATTTTGACCAACGAAGAAATCGAAGAGATTCTTCCAGTAAGTGCCTGTTTGCAGGTTCTTGAGGAGGCTTACCGGGACCTGGGTAGCGGGGCTGCTGCAACCGTGCCCCGTTACGATGTTTTTACCCCGGAGGGTGTGAACTCCTATTACGAGTACAAGACCATGAGTGGGGTGTTCCCTCGCCGGAAGATCGCGGCGCTACGCCTCAACTCTAGCGTGGTCAAGTGGCATGAGAAGGCGGGAAAAGTGCGCAAGGACAAACTGCCGGTTGCTCCAGGCAACCGGTTTGTGGGGTTGGTCATGCTCTTCAGTACGGAGACTGGTGAACCACTGGCCATTTTTCCGGATGGATATGTACAGAAGATGCGGGTGGCTGGCGCAGGTGCAATTGCCGCGCGCTATTTGGCTCGCGACGATGCGAGCACCATGGCCTTGCTTGGGACCGGCTGGCAAGCCAGCGCTCACGTATTGACATTTTGCGCGGTGCGCAAGCTTGTGCAGGTGCGGGTCTATAGCCCCACAGCAGAGAATCGCCGCCGCTTTATCTCCGAGATGCAGAGCCAGGTCGCAGCAGAGCTGGTAGACTCTGGAAGCGTGGAGGAAGCCATCGACGGTGCAGATCTAATTACGTGCGCGACCAATGCGCTATCTCCTCTGTTTCCTGGTGCGTGGACTCAGGATGGGGTGCATCTCACCTGCGTTAAACCCTGCGAGTTGGATGCCACGGCCTACCGGAGGGCCAAGCCCCTGGTTATCCACTGGCATGAGGCCAAACCGTTTCAGATCGTCGTCGGGGTTGATCCCCAGTCGATTCCCGATGTGGTGGAGGGATGGCGCCACCCACTTACCCAGCAGGTCAGCGGGGTCTGGGACGATCTCCCGGTGCTCTCCCACTTGGTGAGTGGCAAGATCCAGGGGCGAGTGGACCGTAGCGCGGTCACCTGTTTTTGCAACAACGTGGGTCTCGGTCTTCAATTTGCTGCCGTGGGAAGCGAAGTGCTGCTCAGGGCGCGAGAGGCAAAGGTAGGTCGGGACGTGCCCACGGAATGGTTTCTGGAATCTGTCCATCCGTAATCAAGGTTCTCCTATGGCCTCTATAGCCTCGCGACAAAGCCTGTGTGCTCGATTTCCTTTGTTCTTCTCGTAGGTCCATGTGGACGTTCGTTTGTAACGGAGGACGATGATGGATAAACACGTCGTTAGAGGTCTCGGTCTTGCTGCGCTGGTTCTTCTTTTTTTCTTATCCGATCACGCAGATTGTTACGGCCAGGCGTTAGCAGCGAAGACTGTGCGCGTCGGCTTTCCTTCCCGCTCCGCCCTTTCATGGCCGCTGTTCGTCGCTGAAGAGAAAAAGATTTATGCGACCGAGGGGCTTGCGGTTGAACTTTTGTTAATTCAGGGAGGAGCGGCCAGAGCGGTCCAGATTCTAACCGCGGGTGATCTTGACTTTGTTGTGGTTGGCACGATTACCACCCTGACGGCACACTTAAAAGGATCGCCTGTCGTCATCGTCTCAGGGCTGGTGAATTTGTCTCCCTTTGAGATCTATGTGAATCCGGAAATTGATTCCGTAAGGGGTCTTCGAGGGAAAGCGATCGTGTCCGGGGCATTAGGTGGCCCGCCCCACTTCGTTGTCTCCGTCGTCTTGCGGGCTGCGGGCCTGGATCCCAAAAGAGATGTTAAGCAGTTTGCCATGGCCGGTGGTCATAACCGAATTGTGGCATTAGAGCAGAGACAGGTTGACGCTGCGGTGTTGGAGCCGCCATTCTCATTTCGTGCTGCAGAAATGGGTTTTAGGAGGATTGCGAGCGCTCGGGACTACCTGTCGGATGATCAAAATAACGCCGTTGCAACTTCAAGGCCGCTACTTCAAAGGGATCCCGAGAAGGTAAGGAAGTTCCTTAGAGCAGTTACTAAAGGGATGAGGTTCATAGAGTCGAATCGCGAAGAATCCATAAAGGTTCTGGAAAAATATACGAAGCAGTCAAGGCCTGTTCTTGAAAAGACTTACGACTTCATTGTGCCGACGATAAGCGAGAAGGTCAACATGAAGGGAGTCGAGGCTATTCATCAATACCTGGTGGATTTCGGGATCGTTACAGCCTCGGGCGATCTGCAGGGGTTTGTGGACCTTCGGTTTCTTCCACGAGACGGCTAGCTTTGTCATGCGCTCAGCAAAGGTGAAAGTCTATTCATGTTACGAATATCCGGGTTTCTTCGGAGAGGCAGTTTGAGCGGTCATGCTGGTTAAGTCTTTAGAAAAGGCGCTTCGGATTTTGCTCTCTTTCGAACCTGAGAGACAGAGTCAGACCCTATTGCAGATCTCGAAGCGCACCTCGATACCGGCAACCTCACTCTATCGTTTCCTGGAGACGTTTGAGAAATTTGGATTTATCAAGACAGGTCCTGATGGAAAATCGTATCAGCTTGGTCCGGCGCAATTTCGCCTGGGGATGCTTGCTTACAATTCGGTGGATCTCAGGGAAGCAGCTAAGCCGGAGATGGAAAGGCTGGCGGGGGTGACAGGAGAATCCATTTTTTTGACCGTTCGACACGAGGATCGTAGCGTCTGCATCCAGAGCGCCGAAGGAAAACATCGGGTGAGACTCACTCAACGGATCGGCACCGCTCTGCCGCTGTATGCCGGCGCCGCCGCCAAGATTTTGCTGGCCTCCATGTCGGAGTCAGAAAGGCAAATTATGCTTAAGAGTCTTAAGCTCCGCGCCTTAGGTCCCGGGACTACTACAGAAAGATCGGAGTTGGAGAAAGAAGTCCGTACAATTCGATCGAGAGGATATGCGGTAAGCAGGGAGGAAGTCGATGCGGGCTCAAGCGGAGTGGCTGTACCTGTCCTTTCGGGGAGTGGCGAGGTCGTGGCTGCATTGGCTTGCGGGGGACCCATTTACAGGCTTACGGATAAGAAAATAACAGGGTTGGTGAAGGAGCTCTCAAAGGCGAGCCGAATTATCGGGCAAAAACTGAGTTGACACGAGAGAAGGTTTCAGACCGATTAAGGGCAAAGGAAGATGATCCGTAAGGTTTCCGGCACGATCTGGCCTACGCGTTTTACGACCTCCATGGTGGAGCGCTACATGGCCGAAGGGATATGGACAGAAGAGACCACGGTCTCCAGGCTCCGCAGCTTGGCAAAAGAAAACGGCGATGCGGTGGCCGCCTCGGATGCTCAACGGCGCCTCACATGGGCTGACCTCGACAGCGAATCGTGCCGTGTCGGACGATCCCTGAGGGAGGTCGGACTCGAGCGTGGCGAACTCGTTCTCGTTCAGCTACCAAACTGGGTTGAGAACCTGGTAGTGCGCTATGCTCTGAAACGTGTGGGGATCCTTGGCGTGTATGTTCCGGTGGTTTGGCGGGAGGCAGAGCTTGAGCGGGTTGTGCGCGCGTCCGGGGCGCGGGCCATTGTGGCTCCCGCAAGATTTCTCGGCACCGACTTTCACGAGATGTTCCAGCGGATGAGGGCGAAATTTCCAAATTTACAGCGAGGCATCTTTGTCCGGGGACAGGTGGCAAAATCGGCTGCCACCTTCTGTTGGGAAGAACTCGCGGCGACTCGAGGGCATGGAGATGACCTAGAGGCCTTCGAACCCTGGGAGGTCTCGCTGATTTCTGTCTCCAGCGGGAGTACGGGTGCGCCAAAGCTATGTGAATGGCCTGAAGCCGCACACTGGTTGGCTGGGCGAGGCCTCGCGGAGCGCTTGGAGATTTTTTCTCAGGATGTGGTTGGGATCTTCTGCCCTTTGGGGGGTGGAGCTGGCGCCATGGGTTGGCTTGTCGCGCTGGCCGCCGGCGTCCGGACTGTCTTAGGGGAGTCATTCCACGCCGAGGAAATGCTCGACACCATTAGTCGCGAGCGTGTCTCTTTTGTCAGCACGGTACCGACTATCTTGCTGCGGCTCCTTGAGGTCTCCGATCTTTCCCGTTGGGACCTGAGCGCGCTCCGACTCATCCGCACCGGCACAGCCGCGGTTTCACAGGCGGCCGCACGCGAGGCTGAGCGGCGACTGGGAGCAAAGATCGTCCCGGCAGCCGGGAGCATGGAGGCCATCATGTTCACTCAGACAAGCCCTCATGATCCGCCGGAGATCCGCCTCGGAGGCTCTGTTGGTAAGCCTTTGCCGGGCGGGGTGGTGAGAATCATGGGAGTTCACGGCGTGCCAGTGGAAGCGGGTGAGATTGGTGAACTGGAAATACGAGGCGCTTACACGGGCTCTGGATACTTCGGAGATGTCCAGGCTACTCAGGCAGCATGGGGTACACTCGGCGAGGAGGGATGGCTGCGCACCGGAGATCTAGCACTCATGACCTCGGATGGGAACGTCTCCATTGTGGGCAGGGCTAGAGATGTCATTGTTCGTGGAGGTTACAAGATATTCCCCACAGAGCTGGAAGAACTCCTAATGCAGCATCCGGCGGTGCGGGAGGCTGTGGTGGTAGGGATTCCGCACGAGAAGCTCGGTGAGGCGACACGGGCATGCGTCGTTCTCCGCGATGGCCAGAGTTTGGCGGAGGATGACGTTCGGGATTTTCTCAAGCTGAAGCAAATCGCGACTTATAAGTTCCCAGACGAGTTCCTTCTGCTCTCCGAACTTCCGAGGTTAGCGGGGGGAAAGGTGGACCGGAAAAATCTGGCGTCACGGGAGCTTGGCTCAGAAGAATGGAGGCGCTGATCATGGACTATGAGACCCATGAGGTGAGGGATATTGATGTGCTCGTCATCGGCGGCGGCATAGCGGCGACATTTGCCGCTATTAAGGCAAAGGAGGCAGGGGCGCGGCGTGTCGTGCAGGTGGACAAGGGAACTGTGGGCAAGACCGGCAACAGTTGTTTTGCTGCGGGCGTCGTTCACGTCTGCTTTCCAGAGGATGATTTAGACGATCGGCTTCTCCGGTTAACTCGTGCCCAGGGTTTCCTGGCTCAGCAGGACTTAATCCGGGACCACCTGCAAGAAAGTTATCCTATCTTGGAAGATATGCGCCGCTATGGCGTGCGGTTTGTAATGAACTCGGATGGGACGTACAGGCGCATGGCAGGTCGCGGCGCTTACCCGATCGTTATGTTTTACAGCACCCAGCTCATGGATGCGCTACGTCAGAAGGCACAGGCCATAGGTGTAGAACAGGTTAACCGTCTTTACGTGACTGGGCTACTCACGCGAAACGGCGAGGCGGTTGGGGCAGTGGGCTTCCACCAGCATACGGGAGATTTCTACGTCTTTAAGGCTAGGGCCACCGTGTTAGCTACCGGGTCTACCTATTACAAGGGAATCCATCCTGGGCACAAGGACTGTACCGCGGACGGGTTCGGGATGGCCTACCGTATCGGAGCGACTCTGTGCGGCGGTGAACAAAATGACCAGCCAGCCAACGCGATGCCAGCCAGGGTTGATGTGGGTCCTGGGATGAACAAGTGGATGGGAGAAGGGGGAGTTTTCCTTAACACGAAAGGTGAGCGTTTCATGGAACGCTATAGTCCCAAGCTCAAGGAGCGATCCGGTCTTCCCCAGATCATCGCCTTCTTTTGCATCGAGGCAAGAATGGGGAGAGCGCCGATCTACATGGACGCGAGGCACCTTGGTCCAGAAAACATGGAACGGCTCTATCAAATGCTCCCTCTGCCGCAGCGGGAGTTTGAGAGTATTGGTGTAGTAAAGGATGGGAAATTCCAGAAGCAGGTCGAGTTTTGTCCCACAGGTCCAACTACCAGGCCTGGCGTTGTTGTAGACCGCAATTATGCCTCGCGGATTGCCCGGCTCTTTGCTGCCGGCGAGGCTTGTTCGCCAAGTGCGGTTGTCACCGGGCTAGCTGCTGCTGCGACCTCTGGCGCCAGGGCTGGAATATCGGCGGCTCGTTGCGCTGGCCAGAGCAACGGTATCTTTGAAGACAGTGGCCTGGTGGCGGAACTTCGTGATCAGGCTTATAAACCTCTGGCAAAGTCTGGGGGGTTTGAGCCTGACCACGTTTTGCTGGAACTCCAGGAAACAGTTATCCCGTACGATATCCTACTGCTCCGTGAAGGCAGCCGAATGGAACGTGCTCTAAAACGAGTGGAGACCATTCGTGATCAGGACCTTCCAATGCTTGGGGCCTATGACCTTCACTACCTGAGGTTGTGCCATGAGATCAGGAACCTGGTTTTGACCGCGGAGCTACAACTCAAGGCTGCCATACAAAGAAAAGAAACGCGAAATATACTGCGCGAAGATTACCCTTATACTGACAATGTGAACTGGCTCAAGTGGATTATGGTGCGCAAGGAAGGAGACAAGCAGAAGTGGTGGACGGAGGATATCCCGATCGAGACCTATCCGGTGGCTCCGAAGCGAGAAGTGGAACTGGCTTATCTTTGGCGGGTCCCCCGGGATCTGGGTATTGTGAGCATTCAGGATGGGAGGGTGCAATGGGAATTCGAAAAGTAGACATAAAGTTGTGTATCGGATGTAATGTCTGCGTGGATGTGTGTCCCCTGGACGTGATACGGCTCGATCCTGTTAGCAACAAGGCCTACATCAAGTATCTTCGGGACTGCCAGAGTTGTTTTCTTTGCGAGGTAGAGTGTCCTGAGGACGCCATTGAGGTGGTGGCTGTGCATGAGCGTCGGATGGTGACAGCGTGGTAGCCACTGGTCACGGGGGTAAAACATGAAAAATGACGGTGATGCAAAGACTTTATCTGTAAACGGGCGGCAGAATGCGCCTTGTACTTTAGGCTGTCCTGCAGGAATCGACGTGCCTCGCTACATCGGCTACGTAGCGTTGGAGAGATTTGGGGAGGCGGCGGCGGTGGTGCGCGAGAAGATACCGTTTCCTGCGATTTGCGGTTACATCTGTTACCGGCCGTGCGAGCCTGTGTGTCGCCGCGCATTATGGGAGGCGCCAGTAGCGATCAATGCCATCAAGAGGGCTGCGGCTGAGCGGGACACGGAGGTTTGGAGGAAAAATTGGCGCGAGACGATCGCTCCGCCCACGGGAAGACGGGTGGCGATCGTAGGTTCTGGCCCTGCGGGATTGACTGCGGCGTATTATCTTGGGAAGCGGTGCGGGCACGAGGTAACGGTTTTTGAGGCGCAGGCGCGGCCTGGCGGGCAGTTGAGAATAGGGATTCCTCCAAACCGACTCCCGCGCGACGTTCTCGATCAGGAGATTGGGGTGATATGTGAGAATCGGGTCGAGATACGGTGCAACCATCGGGTTGAGGATTTGGATGAGCTTTTTCGTGCGGGTTATGAGGCGGTTTTTCTTGGCGTGGGAACATGTATCCCACGAGATCTTGAGATAGCCGGGGAGGATCTCGCTGGTGTGTGGAAGGGGGTACAGTTTCTCAAAGACGCAAATCTTGGGTTTGAGCACGGCCATCTTCCCGACGTCGGAAGACGCGTGGCTATTATAGGAGCAGGAAATGTGGCGGTGGATTGTGCTCGAACAGCGCTCAGATTGGGAGCAGAAGAGGTGGGGATCTTATATCGGCGGAGTCGAAGGGAGATGCCGGCATATGAGTTCGAGATGCGGGCGGCTGAGGTAGAAGGGGTGAAAGTTGAGTTTCTGACAGCTCCGGTGCGGATTGAGAAGGAGGGTAGTGCTCTAAAGCTTTGGCTGCAGCGGATGGAGTTAGGCGAGGTAGACAGAAGTGGACGAGCGGCTCCGCGGCCCGTGGTTGGCAGTGAGTATGCGATTGTTGTAGACACGATAATGGCGGCGATTGGGCAGATACCCGGCGTCTCCGATGCGTGGGCACTTGCCAAAAATAAGGATGGGACCATTGTGGTTGAGAAGGGGACGCTTAGGACCAGTCGTCACGGTGTGTTTGCCGGTGGAGATGTAGTTCTCGGGCCTGTGAATGTTATTGAGGCGATAGCGCAAGGAAGGAGGTCCGCACAGGAGATTGATCTCTATTTGGGTGGCTCTGGGGAAATTGGGGAGGTATTGGCGCCCGATGCCGGACAGGAGATGGAATATCACCCCGATATCCATCCTCATGGCAAGGGTTGCGTTTCTATGATGGAGCTTTCTCCAGGGACTCGGGCGCGGGGATTTGAGCTTGTGGAGCGCGGATATACCGAGGAGGAAGCCACGGAGGAGGCGCTCAGGTGTGTGCGGTGCGATTTGTGGAGCGTTAAGGGAGCGCCCGAGGTTTGGTGGAGAAGGCGAGGGTTAAGGCCTTATTGGCTTGGTGGGGATGATCGTATGGGGCGTGAGAAGGATCGCCAACGTGCAAGGGAGGATGGTCCGTACAGCATCAAATATGACCATGCCCCCTATATCCCCCAAGAATACTCCGCACGCGAGAAAAAAGTCTCTTGAAGAAGATCGTCGTCAAGAATCTCACCAAGCATTTCATCTTGAAGGATCAAAGCCGCATCGACGTTGTCGGCGGTTTGAGCTTCGATGTTGAAGACGGCGAGTTTCTTTCCATCCTCGGGCCGTCGGGCTGCGGCAAGTCGACTCTGCTCAGTATTCTCGCCGGTGTCGAACCTCCTTCGGGAGGAGAGATCTTGATCAACGACAAGCCATTTGTGCCGGGAGAAAATGGAATCAGGCTGGGCTTTGTTTTTCAGCAACCCCGGCTCTTGAACTGGCGCTCCGTGCGCGAGAATATTAAGCTCCCTCTCGAGCATGGAGCATTGTCAAAGGAAGACCAAATCAGCGTAGCGCAGCGCCATCTGGAACTGGTGCGATTGAACGGATTCGAAAACTATTTTCCTTTGCAGATTTCAGGAGGGATGCAGCAGAGGGCTGCGATCGCGCGCGCGTTGGCTATAGAGCCGGAGGTTCTCCTCATGGACGAGCCGTTCAGCAGCCTCGATGAGATCAACGCGCGCAAAATGAGAGCGGAGTTGATTCGCATCTGGCAAGAAACCAAAAAAACCATTATCTTCGTTACCCATGACATCAGCGAGGCCGTCTTTCTTTCCAACCGGCTGCTGGTGGTGACCGAACGGCCCACGCGGGTCTTCGAGACTTTGGACATCGACGTGGGATATCCCAGGGACTACGACGACGACCGGCTTTTCGAGTTGAGCAAGAAAGTGAGCCGGATTTTTCTCACTATGGAGGAACGCCATGACAACTAAGGGCGCTCGGAACATGGATACCTTTCGCCGAAAGATCGACTCGCTGAAACAAGCCATGGCGCGGGAAAAGCTTTCCGGGATGCTTTTCTATGCTTCCGGCCAGTTGAGCATGCTCGAAGTCAACGCCGTGCTCTGGCTCTCGGGGGTGACGCCCATGGGCCCCAACACCGCCGTTCTTCTGCGGCCCTCCGGCGAGGCGACGATGATCATCAGCCTTCCCTGGGACGAAGGTAGGGTGCGGGAGCAAACCTGGATTGAGGAGATCCGAGTGGCCGACAACATCGTGGGCGAGATTGGAAATCTTCTCGTCAAGCACGGCATTCGCGGCGACATTGGCATCGCCGGTTACAATTTTATGCCGGCCACGGTTTGCCAGGCGCTCGAAGCGCTGTCCAATGCGCGATTGAAGCCCGCGGATGCCATTTTGAATTCGCTGGCGCGTTTCCCTGGCGCCGAGTCTTTACCGGCGCTGGAGCGCTGCGCCGCTATCGCCGACGCCGGCTTTGCGGCCATCGTGGAGAAGGCGAAAGTGGGGATGTTCGAGTATGAGCTGGCGGCGGAAATGGAATACGCCATGCGCTCGCGCGGCGCGCAGGATAATTTCGGCATGTTGACCGCCTCGGACCATAGTCATTGCGCTCACCCTCCGCAGGACCGCAAGATTCAACCGGGAGATATTATCATCGCGGAAATCACGCCAGCCCTGGACGGCCATTTCATCCAGCTTTGCCGCACGGCGGTCGTTGGCGCCCCCTCCCCTCTGTTGCGCGAAAAATTCGCCAGCCTGGAGGAGGCCCTCGCCAAGAGTCTAGATAAGGTTCGTCCGGGCGCCAAGGTGGGGGAGATTTCCCAGGCGATGAACCAGGTCTTTACCGCCTACGGCTACGAGAAATATTGCCGGCCGCCCTACATGCGGGTGCGCGGCCACGGTTTGGGTCTTTTGTCGATTCCATTCGCCGAGATTGTCGATGAAAACGAGACCGTCATCGAAGCGGGCACGACCTTCGTCGTCCATCCCAATCAGTATATTCCGGAAACCGGCTATCTCATGCTCGGCGATACTGTCTGGGTAGAAGAGAACGGCTACCGGCGCTTGACGCAAACGCCGATGAAACTATTTTCCATCGAGAACTAACCCGGATCATTCATGGATCGAAAAAAAGCCGCTATACACCGGCAATCAAAGAGCGAGCCTCGTAGCGAGCGGGCACCCGGACGTGGAGCTGCGCCGACTTGTCTCGTGCTTGGTACTGAGTTTGCGTTTTCCCCTGGCGTAACGCTCCGCCATCTAAGTTTGCAGTCCGATTCGAGCCCCAGGTCCATTGCCCGCGACCGAAGAGGCTCGCTCTTTGGTTGTCGCCCGATGAATGATTTGGTCTGACGGCTTGAACGTTTTGAACTGTTTGAACGATTTGAACGCTTGATAGAGGTGCCCCGTGGATACTCTTCACACCGTATTGAACCGTGGCCGCAGCGTCTGGGATCGCTCCCGATTGCCGGAAGATGAATTTCGCCGCCGCCTGGTCGACGTCCGCACCGGAATGAAGGAGCGCGGCGTGGACCTGTTGCTTGTCTACGGCGACTCATGGAAGTACGGCAATCTCGCCTATGTCAGCCATTTCATCCCCAAGAATCGCGGCGCGTTGGCGGTCATCCCCATAGAGGGAGAACCCGCCCTGGTGATTCAGGAGCCGAGCCGCAACAATCCGTTTTCGAGCACGCTCACCTGGATTCAAGAAGTCCACTCGGTGGGAAAATTCGCCCAGGGAGTGGGCGAGGCGATAAAAGTCAGAAGCTTGAAGCCGAAGCGGCTGGGAGTGGTTTCCGTCGAGCAGCAGCTCAACATCCGGGAGTGGCGGGAATTGGGCAAGCTCTTTGAAGGAGCCGAGTGGCGTGACCTGGGGGATCATTTCAATACGCTTCGTAGAGTTAAGTCCGACGTGGAATTGACTCTTCTCAGGCAGACGATTCGCATTCTCGAAGAGGCCCTTGCCGTGTTTCGAAAAAACGGCAGCCCCGGGCAGAAGGAATACGAAATCGCGGCCGAGATCGAGCGCGCGGCGCGGCGCCGAGGAGTGGAGGATTTTCGTTTGCTCCTGGCGCGTTCCAGCCAGCCGGAAATCGGGCTCCGGCCGGCCGGCGATTCGCCCCTCAAAAAGGGTGAGGCGATTCTGGTTCTCGCGGCCGCTTCCTACCAGCGCTACTGGGCCGAGCTTGGACAGACCTTTTGTTTGGGTCGACCGCCCGACGATGTCGTAAAAAGTTATGACGTGGCCGCGCGCGCTTTCCGCCGCCTGGTCGAAGGCACAAAGACGGGCGTTTCTCCGGCGGCGGCGACGGCTTGCTTGAACGAAGTTTCGTCGCCCGCGGCGCGCAACTCGCTGCAAACCTACGGTTTGGGAAACGGGTTGGGCTTGGACCTCTGCGAAGAGCCGTATTTGGGAAAAGAAGCAAACGGCGCCATCACTCCCGGCATGGCGTTGACGCTCAGGGTTTGTTTTACCGGCAAAGAGTGTGGCAGCGCGTTCATTTCCCGGCCTTACTTGATGGCCCAATCGGGACTCGAAGCCCTCTCCCGAACTGACGAAAAATTGGCTACGATCGGCGACTGAGATGGACGTTTCACCGGGCCGCAAAGCCATCGAGGCGCACCAGATTGAAAAGCTATCGCGGATGCTCAAAGCGGAGTTGCCGAGCAACGCTTTTTATCGCCGCAAGCTCCTCGACCAGGGGTTCTCAAACGCCGCTTCTTTGGCTGAATTCCGCAAATTTCCCTTTACGACCAAAAGCGAACTGGTCGAGGATCAGGCTGCCCATCCTCCCTTTGGCAGCGCTTTGACGTTTCCCGTCGAGCGTTACATGCGTATCCACCAGACCTCGGGAACCACGGGGAAACCGATTTACTGGCTCGATACGGAGGAGTCCTGGCAATGGTGGTCCGGCTGTTGGAAAACGATCTTTGAAGCCGCCGGGGTAAGACCCGACGACCGAATTTTCTTT
>Ga0209751_10003940_pt1 | contig 14294 bp, 22 predicted proteins | sample RifCSP13_1_FD_184019 | JGI IMG/M metagenome (GOLD analysis project Ga0209751, IMG submission 184019) | Soil microbial communities from Rifle, Colorado - Rifle CSP2_sed 13_1 (SPAdes) (version 2) | ecosystem: Environmental > Terrestrial > Deep subsurface > Rock core/Sediment | place: Rifle... | reverse complement strand
CCATTACTAATTATGAAATATAATGTACTTTTAGAGACAATTATGAGCTCAGATAAAGACATTAGATTCTCACTTGTCTCTGACAAGTATGGAAATGTAATAACTTGCAGACATCGTAAGGGAGAAAATAACTTCTTGACAGAAGATGAAACAACAGATTCACTCCATTATTCTGTTGAATCCTGGAAAATACGAAAGCAACATGCTAAAAAAATTGGCATGGGCAAGTATGCACTAGTAGAATACGAAAAGATTACCAGACTAACCATGCCCATAGATGAAGATAACCTGCTTTTAGTGACTGCTGATAGTACTAAGAGTCCAATGAAAATTATTGACCACATTCTAAGCATAATCTCAAATCCAAAATTGTATAGTGATTTAGGGCAATGGGAACAGATTGTAACTATCTAACTTACTACAAACCTATTCAAATTTCAAAATGATTAAGCAAATCGAAGAACTTGAGTAGTAACTATTCTTTCCTTTTCACAGAATAAATTGGGTAGGAATACTTTAAACCAATAGAAAATCCTAGTTCTGAATGGAAATTGTAATCTGAATAAAAAAAGGAAGTAATGGCCTCACACTAAGTTTTTGATTTCTGTTGGAACGCAGACATCATGGATTCCATTATATTTCTATTCAGTGAAGCAAATGATTTTGCAGACTCATTGAATACATTGAACGCTTTTGTTGTTTCCTCAGCAACTTCTAATGCAATTTTATTTTGATCTTCGTATGCTTTGATAGCTTGTTCGGTAATGTCACGAATAGTTTTCAGAGTTGCTTCTGGTACGTCAATATTCAAACCTGTCTTTTTTGCATATTCCTGTTCTAGTGTAATAGCTGAATTAATTACGTTTTTCCATGCATCAACATAATCTTGTTGAAGAGTTGCTACTGATTGTTGATATCGGGGTGTTGATTTTTTAATCTCAGTAAAAAATTTTTCAACGTTTTGTTTGCATACTGTGAAGACATCTTTTGATTCTCCTGTAGGATTGTTCATTACTTAAGGAACAATTCATTTTAGATAAATTTGTTTCCTTTATGAAAACCGCACAGATTTTTTAATGCAAAATACTACTTGTAATACCAGTTATTTTTTCCACATGTTTTGCCATGTTTCTGTGAATTGTTTTAGTGCCTCCAAATAGCTTTTTGAAGGATCAAATCCTGGCTTTGTCCAGAACTTTTCCCATTCTTTATTAAATTGAATAATTGATTCAAGACCTGATGCTTTTAACATGTTTTGCCATTCATTTCCAAATTGTTTTATTTGATCTACACCAGATTCCATCCATGCCTTTTCCCACAATTCGGGCATGTTCTTTGGTAATTTCATATCAGGACCGAGCGTCTCCAATGCTTTGATATACATAATCATTGCTTCTTTACCTGCTTTCTGCCATAATTCGTATGCTAGTTTCCATTTTACTAATGTGGCAGTGTATTCTTTCCAGATCTTTTCAGACTGGTTAGATTTTTTATTTTGATTTGTGACGAATTTTTTGGTTTTTTTAGACAGTAAATACTATAGTACATCATCATATTAAAATGATGAATTGACTTTTCAAGTGATTTAGCGAAATTGGCTGAATTAGTCGACAGAGAAATCTTATTTCAAAAACTATGTAATATATTATCATTCAAATTTTTATTGCCTACAGGTACCTTCTAATGGTATTAAATGGAAACAAGAAGCATGTTATGGTATGTTCTAAAAAATGTTGACGTTCTGAAGTTATTTTAAACAGGTTTTCATAGATTTACAATTAAAATCTTTATCTATTTGATAAATCATATTCTAATAACATGTCATCGGTTGCAATTCAAGACTATGAAAAACTATTGAATATGATAATGGAGGCAAACAAGTACATCCGATATGCTGCAATATGCGATCATGATACAAAGATTCTTTGGCAAAGCATGAGAGATGGCGTATCAAATATTCTAAGCCATGATGAAACCAAGAGCCTCCTAAAGCGCGCCGTAGACAATTGGCAAGTTCGAGAAGGGATATCACCCAAAGTTGGAAGGGGCAGATATGCAATAGTAGGGTATGAGAAAATAAAACGAATCACCATACCACTAGACAGCAATCACTTGCTGTTTCTTAGTGTAGAAGGCTCAAAGCCCGAATACATCAAAGATATCACCAAGATCATAGAGTTTGTAGAACAGCATCCCTCTACAAAATAAATCGTCATAACCTCAAAAACTAAATACGACGCAAATTTCTAATTTTTTTAATTATCCAGATCTTTTCAGAGTATGACTATCTAGGAATTTTGGCATACAACTAATTCTTCATATAATTAGTTAAATTTTGTTAATTTCAACTTTCATACCTCAAAGTGATTTAGCGAAATCAAGAAAAAGTTTAGATCTCACTAAGCCAAGTCAACCTTTTACGACAAATATTTTTTTAGACGAGGACATGGTACCATCCGATAGCGAAGAGATTCAGACGTAGAACACAATGGCATGGTAGTCCAAGGCGTTCCTCAGAACTTTGGCTCCATCTCCACTTTTAGAAGACAATAGGAACATTCCGAGCATCCTCGTCTAAGGAGTATAGGTTGACATTCCTTAAAAATGTGTAATACAATGCAATCAGGATTAGTCAGTGGATTTTTTCCTCAAATTTTAAAGTGATTTAGAGAAATTGAAACTAATTTGTTATGATTTTGAGATATGGAAGCTAACAAGAGAGTCCTCAGTCATTTTCGGAACTGTACTAATCGAACACCGTTCTAAAGTCACAAGAACCCAAGATGGTGGGGAGTTAGTATTAGCTTCCGTATTTAATAGGTCTTGATCATTAATAAAACTGATCATGAATTTAGCGAAATTGGAACTGATTCGTTATGATTAAAACAATAATTCAACTAAATCAAATGTATTTGCACTATCTCCTCCAAATTCACATGGTACCACATGCACTACATCCAACCTTGAATCGCATTTACTAGCCAAGTAAATAGACCTTGAAAATTTGTTATACTAGTTGGAAGTAAACTAATTAAACATGATTTTCATCGCTCTTATAAAATTTAGAAAGAAGGCAAGAGATGTGGCTGAATTTGGGAAAAAGCTCATGCAGAATCTACCAGAAGGAGTAAAGATACTTGGTAGCTACTGGACACTTGGGCGGTTTGATGCTGTTTGGATATATGAAGCTCCAAACGAAAAGATTGCTATGCAGCTAGGAATTGAAGCAGGAGAATTAATGCAAACTCAAACTCTTGTGGCCATATCACGAGACGAAGCTTTGAAACTTTTGAAGTGATTTGCTTAAGGAAGCTTCAGCTGGCAACTATTGTCCCTTCTGTATGAAAGAGGGCTCTTTTGTAAAGTTGGAGCTAACAGAATCAATGTTACTAGTGTGCAGACGTTGTTCTCGTGCCTTTGCTGTAAAATCTAACGGCAAAAGACAACTGTATTACGGGCCTTGTTTGTGAAATTATGATTGAACTAGAAAAATTTCCTTGTTCTTGTAAAAAATGTTACTGCCTAAATGATATGTATCAACCTAGCAAAGTATGTGTTGAGTGTTCCGCTGGGAAACACGAAGGGCCAAGAAAATAATCGCCTTTAATTATATGCAATTAATTGTTCACATCAAATGTCAAGTAATCTATACACTGCCGCATTTGTAATTTAAGATGAATAAAATACTGCATCCATAACATGATGTGTGTTAAAACACACAAGCCTGCAACTAACACGGCAGGGTCAGTAAAAGACTGGCAAGATGAGAGAATTCAGAGGGGTTTAGGATTGGAATAGTCCACCATCATAGATTTCCTCTTTGTCCTCTTGTCGTTTAAGCTAAAATTCTTGCCAATGGGTAATCCTAGTAAGATTATCCGAACAATCCTCTTGGGCTCAGTACCTTAGTTGGGGAAAATCGTTCCATGGGTCCACGGGGGTCCACACCTATAGCGGTGCAATTTGTGGGCTAGTTTGGAAGAAAATGAACTAAACTATCCGTGCATCTACATTGATTTTGTGAGACATGCTGTACATAGCAGGACATCGTTCCTCAGCCATTCCCAATATTTCTTGAAGTTTTTGTTTGTCTGCATTTTCACTTTCAGCCTCAATTTTAAAATTAATTCCTTCTGTAATTGGTTCATCTCCCACATCAAACGTTTTTGCAAAATTTACTTGGCATTCTGTGTTTACTTTTAATTTAGTTAATTTTACTCCCTGTTGTGCTGCAATTCCTGCAAATGTTCCAATAAAACATGATGTTATTCCAGCGACGCAATAAGCCATAGGGCCCAACCTATTTCCTTGACCACCAAGAAACGATGGAGAATCAATTTCAATTACTTCTTTTCCTTTTTCAAAACCCAATTCTGTTATGAATTGAAATCCTTGATTTGGATCTAGAATCCATTCTCCTGTAAGTTTGATTGGTTTTTTAAGAGAAGATTTGTCCTCTTTTCCTTTTTCTGCAGTCTGAGAAACCTTTTCTAAATCTACATTGTTGACAATGTTTGCCATACTTTTTCAAACCTCCTTTTAAATAAATAATTTCGTGTACTATGGCAAAACAACTAACTGGCCAACCATACTTGGCAAATCATATGTACAATAATAAGTAAAGGTACCTACCGTATCGGCGTTAAAACTAAAGGTGGTACTTTCGCCTCCTGCAAGATCATAATTCATTTCATATGGAGCCTGCAGTGTGAAGGTATGTCTGTCCTCCTCCTCTTCAGCTGGATTAATGAAATGAATGGTTACTGTATCTCCTTTGTGTACGACAATCTCAGTTAGTGTAAAAACTGCAACTGGAACTCCTACTGCGTCTTCATCAGCATTTAGCTCCTGTGTAAAAATGTAAAATTCATTTTCACCAACACCTGGGGCTCCAACCTGTAGATTTTCTTCTTGTTCATGTGCTAAGAATGCGGCGGTTTTGCTGTTCAAATCAGAAAGCATTACTAACGAAATAGAAGATATGATAATTGCGATGCTAACTCCTATTATCAACCCTATGATTATGCCATTTTTTGAATCACTCAAGATTGAATGTATAAATTACATCGTTTCTTTAAAAAGAGTATCTAGATTATCAAGTTGTAGAATGAATTCATACTTGATAATAATTCCTATAATAACTCCAGTTCTTTTTGTTTGAGATTTTCTTATTATAGAGTGATTTAGCGAAATTGTGAAGTTATTTCTGAAATACCTAAGGTTTGATGTCAGGAAATGTAGTAAAGGCAGCGTTTACCGCTCTAATAATGTCCTCAACATTAACATCTCTCTCAGCAGAAATCAAGACTAGATACTCTTTGGTTGGAATACTAATCATGGTTACTTTGCCTCGCCTGGAAGCAATGTAATCAATAGGCCCTAACCCTTTATCAAAATCTGTTCTCATTAAATACTCTAAGGCTAGCTCAACGTACATCGTGCGACTTTCTTTATCTGGCAGGTAAGACACGATTCCTTTTTTGAAACCTCCAGCTATTCTATTTCCCATTTTGTTCAAGACTCCAACGAATCTGATCTTAGGCAATCCCAAAATCTTCTGGCATGATTCTTCAAGAGATTGAATTTCGTTTGAATCTATCATAATATCTATTTTATGAACACAAAGATCAAATAAAAAGATCTTCATATTGTCATCTTTGGTTTAATTTTAGACCAAGAATTGAATAAAAATCAGCAGAAAAAAGAAAAAGAATTCCATCTAGATGATCCTAAAATCTTCTTTTACTGTATTTAGAACCATGTGCGTATTTGTATTTGCTACATTTGGTTTTGAGGATAGTTCTTTAACAAATTCGCTTAGCTCTTCTCGATTCTTGAATTTTGCAACTACAATAGTATCGGTTTGACCTGTTATATCATATACTGCACAAACGTTATCTAAAGTTGAAACTTCTTTTTCAACTAGGGTCATTTGACCTTCTTTAGCTGAGATCTCAATTATGGCAGTTAAATCATATCCTAATTTCTCATCATCTAATATTGCCGAATAACCTTTGATGATTTTTAATTTCTCAAGCTTTTGTATTCTAGATAAAACTGTCACAGTTGATATTCCAAGTTTTAGTGAAAGCTTTCTTGCAGATTGTCTTGCATCAACTAACAGGTTTTTTAGAATTTTGAGATCAATCTCATCAATACTCATGAGAACTATTAAGTAAAAATTAATTTAAAGTTTTCATGAAATTCTAAATGATTGTTTAGTTTATACAAGATTTTGGATATTTTCGTTAATTACTCCTGTTCCCAGAAATATCATTCTAATGGAAAATCAACGCTGCAAACAGGGCAACGACCCCTTTTACCTTTATACTTTTTACTATAGTATTGAATGACTTCAGCAAAACAGTTCCAGCATACAATTTTTTCAATCAGAGCCATTTAATTTCCTACCTAGAAAATGGCGTACGTTTCTGAGAGCCACACTACTAATGCCTGCAGTTTCAGAGATCTCTCCCTGGGATCGTTCTTCTCCATTTTTTACACATGAAAGGTACAGTGCTGCTGCGCAGACAACTGTAGGTTTAGAGCCTTCCATTAATTCGCATTTCTCAAGATATTGAAGAATTTCATATGCATATCTCTTGGTCTTTTCACTTAATTCCAGAATACTACATATTTTTGGTAAATAATCAGATGGTTTTTGTGGTTCTGTTTTTATGTCTAGAGTTTTCAATAAGATTCTGTAGCTAGTTGCAATCCTTTTTTTGTGTATGTTAAGGGCTCTGCTAACCTCGTGAAGCGTTCGTGGAGTATTTGTCTGCCTACAAGCTGCGTATATGGCTGCAGCTATTAGTTCACCAGTTACACGTCCACGAGATATCTTAGCATTCACTGCCTTTCTAAAAATATAAGCTGCCTGCTCTGAAATTGCATTTGGCAAGCCAAGTTTTTCCTTTGCTGCGTCAAGCATTGTAAAAGCCTTTGCAAAAGTTTGTTCTAATGATCGATTTTTGCTGCGATTATCCCAAGTCCTTAGTCGATTAAATTCATGTGCTGTTTTAATTGACAGTTTTCTTCCAGTCGAATCTATATTTTTTGAATTAATGACTGTATTTAATCCCCCATCATGTTGTGAAAGTGTTATTGGACTGCCAGTTCTGGAAGTTTGAAAGAAATCATTCAAGTTGAAAATCTGGGTTTCACTATTTGCATCAATTGTTTTATCTTGCAAAATTTCTCCACAATTGCCACAGAAAATTTCACCTTTTTCTGAATCGGTGATCTGACTTTGATGAGCACATATTAGGAACCTTTGTAGTACCATTACCATCCTAACATCACCTTTTTTGTTTTGTTGTGCATATTGTCATCCAAATTCATTTGTTCGACAGAAAGAATCATGAAAATAAAAAAGGAAAAAATAATGTGCGGCCGTGTCTCAAGTGATCGACTTTTAAAAAGACACCATTGTGCCATTTCTTCCAAGAGATAGGGCAAGTTTTTGTTATTTGAAACTCTGGGATAGGCCACACGTCTTTTCTGTTTCTCTTAGTCTTTATCGAGCACATCAAATAGCTTATTATCATATATATAATGAATTATGTAGAAAGTAAACATTCATTAGATATTATACTCTATTTATAAAAGAATTTTTAGAATAAAAGGAATTGCCTTAATATATGATAAATACGTATGTAAACTATGGCACTAGTATTCAATAACCCCAGCTATGAAGCTATACTAAGACTGTCAGAAAATCCTACAGCAGAAGAGGAGTTATACACCATGACGTTTTGGGAGCTTGAAGTTCTTAATGAGCGAATTAATGATATTGCCAATAAGAATAGTGACGACAAAAAACTTTTTGCAAAACTAATGCGACTTAAATTACAATCTACCCTTATGGGAGAATCTGCAAGAAAAAGAGATGGAGAATATAGGTAATTAGTTGGAGGATTAGAAATGTCTGAATCAATGTCGGTAGCTATTGAAAATCTTGGTGATACTGATAATTATACAGATTGTAATCGATGCCACAATCCTCTCACTCATTGTCACTGCAAGTGCCCATATTGTGGTCAAAGAGACAAGTGTGAGTGTGCCCTCTTTGATGCAGCTACTGGAGGTTAAACAAGTTGGTCACTGCATACGTTTTGATAAACTGTGATCTTGGTTCTGAAGAGGATGTAATTGATGCACTCAAAAATGTAGAAGATGTTAAAGAAATCCATGGCACTTTTGGTGCCTACGACATTATTGCTAAAGTTGATAACAGCAAGATAGATACCTTAAGAGAAACAATTACGTGGAAGATACGAAAAATAGATAGAATTAGATCAACTCTTACTCTAATGGGAATAGGCGGACAAGAATTCACAAGATGATGGAGCTTTGAATAAAGCGTATGTGCTCATTTCTTGTAATTCTGGTTCAGATGACTATGTTATCTCAAACTTAAAATCAATTGATACAGTTAAAGAAGTTCATGGATGCTTTGGCGCTTATGATGTTATAGCAAAGATGGAATCCGATAGCGAAGACGAACTAAAAAAATCCATAACACAAAGAATCAGAAAGGTTCCAAAAATTCGGGCGACCATAACGCTTATGGCAGATAATAAAAATGATTTTTTTGGAAAAAACCTGAGATCTGATGAGAAAGAGGTTTTAGACAGACATGCATCTCAGGCGTATATTGCCATACACTGTAAGAGGGCAAAAGAAGATCAAGTGTTACGTGATCTTAGCAATATCCCCGAGGTAATTGAAGGAGATATTGTAATTGGTTCTTATGATCTAATGTGTAAAGTAGCAGCTCCTACGTATAATGACATTTCCGATATTGTTACCAAAAAAATTAGAAGAATGGAAAATGTAAAAACTACTACAACTTTGAATGTGATACCTAATAGATAGCCAGTCATATGTTCCAGTTTATTATTCATTATTTCACATGTGAATAAGAAAACAATTGAAAATTTGTTTAATTTAATTGCTAAAAATAAACAAATCTAAAGGAAATCAAAGCTCAAAGATATTTTTGACAATTGCACTTGAGATAACATGAATATACAATTACACGATGAAATTGAACATCTCAAAAAAGAGATACAAGCAGAAGAAACAAAAGTTGCCCAAGCTTTACAAAATGGTGACAATGATTCTGTGTCAAAAAGTTTAGCCACCATTGATTCTAATTTAAAATATCTTAGTATCGTAGTTAACGGTGCTCCCTTAGATAAAATAGATGATAAGAACATTAGAGAGTTTTTGAGAGTTCATTATGAAAATATGTGCAAATTATCATTGCCTGCCTAATTATGGTTAGACGCAAAATTACCTGTCGAAGTTGTAAAATGGGTACAGAAATTGAAACTATTTTGTCTTATGAACAAGAGACCAACAACAGCAATAATCTAAACTACAATTTTGACAATCTCTTGGAGATACGCTTTTCTTACAATCCTCAGGGGTACAATCACATTCAGTGCATCGGATTTGTGCCGTACATTGTATTGCTGCTTATGATAGTTAAATTTTGATCTCAAATGATTTAGCGAAATTGATTGAGAATTAAGAACACTTATCGTTACTGATTTAGTGAATTAGTTATTTTCCAATTTGGCAATTCTTATTTTAATAGAATCAAGCATATCTTGATAGTGGGTTATCAATGATTTGTCTTTTTTACCTTCACTCCAGACAAATTTAGAATCAACCCTAGTTTGATACATATCTCTCAATCTATGTAATTCTCTTAATTCATAGAAATCATTTCTCTTTTCAGACATAGATCCATAAGGAAATAGGATTTAGAAAAACAGTTCGTATCAAAGTGATTTCGCGAAACTAAACTTGATAATTACGATCCGATTTATCATATAAAAATAAAAATTCCAACTCCTAACCTATACAATTTTTTCAAATTACTTTAAGACATGTCATATTTCTGATGTTTCATCTCCATTCTATTACTCTATTGGTTCATGATGGCCTTTACCGCGTAGAGAAAAAGTCACTACTGCTAATGCAATTGCAACCCCTACTGCTGCACCATACACTGCCATTGATGCTTCTGCCATGGTAGTATTACGATATGGTTACCAATAATGAGTATGTTTTTGGCTAGAAAAATCCTGAATCTATTGTTTTTTGGCAATTATTACCAAAAGATCTATGTAAATACGATTATCACGTAATAGATTCTGGAAGCTAACATCTGACAACCTCGCCTAAAGGTTTCTAGATGAGATGATGGTGCTATAAAGTAAAGATCTCGTCCACCCATGACGTTAGCTTCCACTTTTTTAGAGATTAAGAAAAGGCATACCAGCAATTTCCACATCGTTGATGACAAAGTCATTTAGCAAATTGGATTCGTTTAGCATGAACAAACATACCTGTATTAGTTATTTTCACTAAGTATAATCGAAACTATATGTTTCATGCCTATAAGACAGTAATATGTCGAAGATGCAACAAACCAACCGTTTATGAAACATTAGACGGAAATGTCTGCAATGGTCAAAAATGTATTCATTGTTGGAAAAAGATTTCTTGAATAAAAAATAACATATTTAGAGAAATTGAAGTAATTGATTTGAATATTTACATGAAACTTAATTTCTAGTTTGACGTAAAGCATTATGTGGCAATTGCATATGTTTTAATCAGTTGTGACCTGGGAACTGAGAAAGCTATCATTGACGAGCTAAAAACATTTGAAGGAGTGAAAGAAGTTCTAGGAACCTTAGGCATTTATGATATTATTGTAAAAGTTGAGTCTCAAAATACGCATAAATTAAGAGAAATTATTACTTGGAATATTCGTAAAATGAATCATATAAAATCCACTTTAACTTTGTTGGGAATAGAAGAACAAAGATAATTCCCAAAATGATTTAGTAAATTTGGAATTTGGTTTTACTTGATTCTGAAACTAGATTTACGTTTTCCAAATTTTTCGTATGTACATTCAAAAGAGCAGTAAATCTCATCTGTGAAACTAGCAAATTCCTTACCACATCGTTTGCACTTGTGCAAACCCATATGTTAGTTACGTCTTTCAAAGTAATACTAGTTTGGGTGTACCGTATGAACGATTTAGGCTCAAATTGTAAAGTAATTTGGCGAAATTAGAATAAACCTCCATGTATATTACAAATTTTTAAATGGAATGTTGACGTATAGAATATGGCATGCTGAGGCATGGGGGATTTATAGAACAAAGAACAGACAAGGCACTACAAATGCTGATGATCGATAGAAGAAATGAGTTTAGAGAATTGGCTCAAACCATTCTTGGCATTGGATCGCAGAAGATGCCAATGAAAGACATGGAATATTTTGTTCTAAATTTTTGTATGGATGTAAATAAGGCCTTCAAATGCTGGTCAGGTGAAAATGAATTACCACTCAATTCTGCCCTACAGACATTAACAATAGTACGACAACTTTCAAGAGGTAAAAAGACGATGAACGAACTTGCGCATTTACTTAACATTTCTTATAACATAGCTGAAGAATTCAAAGTAGTTTACAAAAGAATAGAATGAATAATAAAAGCTAATGGTGTTTAGTGTTATTCGAAAGAATAAAACCAGTAGACGAATAGTGTATAAACATGACAGGTATTGTGAAATTTAGATATGGAAATTACAGAAGAAGGTAGAACAGAACTTGAAACAATCTTAGATATTGTAATAAACCAAATTCCAAATTATTTTAATCTAATAAATCCCTCAAGTGATGATTGGAGTATTGATAGTGTAGATGATTTTGTATTTGGAATGGTATTCAATTCATTTATTGCAAAATCTACCGAATATCTGAAAAATAATATACTTGATAATGATAAAGAAGCTAAACTTGACTCTAATTTAGAGTATTTTGAAACTACAATTAGTTTTTTCAATGAGAATGTACCTAAAATAAGGCAATCTATAACAGCAAATTCAAATCACTAATCCCCGAGAAGTTTCTGAATTAAATCAAAATTATTTTCCCCTAATAAAACCAATCGTAAAAAAATTAGAAGATAACACAGGAGATTATGTTTTCAAGTCTCCTTGGATGTGTTTTGATTTTCTTTCATTCTAGAAAATTCACCACTTTTAATTTCATTAAAATATTTAGTTAATTCCTCTTCGGTTAAATCAGGCTCAATACTTTTGGCAATTTCTAATGCACATGCTAATGATTCATTTCTTGTGTGTTCATCTTTAGGTCTTTTGCAATGTTTACAAATTGAGTTTTCACTCATAGTTTGATTTTGCCTTACCAGTACAAAAATCAGTTGGTTTTTCCTTCGTAAATCACCTAATTTTAAAGTAATTTAGCGAAACTAGAATATCCTTAAAGACATTGACCGTCTTTGGTTTTGTTTTGAGTAAAAATTAATTAATTTCTGTTATAATGGTGGAATAAAAAAGTCAGCCTTTTATTCTCATGATTTTGACTCTGCCCATAACATTCCAATATTCTATGTCTTGTCCTTGTTGGATTTTATCTTTGAGTTCGTCTTCTACTAGAGTTACGTCAACTGTTTCAAAGGTTTCTGAATCCATTACTTGTATTCCTGCATCAGTCATCGAGATTATTTGCCCCGTTCTTTTATCAATTAATGGGATATGGACTTGCATACTTACTGGACCAACATGAGGTCGTTTCTGATCATCAAAAACGCCAACTCCGACAATTCTTGCTTTTGCTGCTCCATGTTTTCCAGGTTTGCTCGTATCATATTCAACAATTCTACATGGTTCTCCAGTGGGTTGATCCGATACTGGGAGTAAAATGTAGGAACCAATTTTTAATGAACCCAAATCGGAAGGCTTACTCATGAAAGCACAGGATTTTGTTGTATATTTAACTTTTTTATTTTAGTTTTTCTAGAACTGAAAGACTGACAAGGTTTGTCATTGTAATTCCTTTTCTACCCACATCCCTACGAGTTCTTTCACAGTATTTGTTATCACTTTGATGTCCTTTTTCACTAGATACTTCTAGAACAACAATATGATCATTGTATGGGAAGGTAAACTTTGGTTTCTCATTACAGTATAGATCCATTCTACCAATTCCTGCCTTTGCAACTTTATCACGTTTCGCAACTACATTAGCAATTTCTACAATGTCCTCCTCAGAGTCACTATAATCTAGATAATAAACTGAAATCAAATTGGTTTTTCCTTCTCCCTCTCTTTCAAAAAGATCATCATTAATTCCAAAAACAAAAGATGGGCTTTTCTGTTGAAACTTTGCTACCTCTTTTTCAATTTTTGTTCTGTCTTTAAATTTTGCTAAAAGATAGTGATTTGCAGATGATGGAAAATATGGTTTACTGTCACTAGAAAAAGTCGCAGTGACAAAAAACATATCTTCTATGTTTCTTGAATGAGACCAAGAGTCCTTAAGTTCTACAGAATTATGATTATGTAGATATGGAGCACAAACGTAACCAGCAGTCATTATATTAGATTCCAAACGTGGATCACTGAGTCTAGTGGTTGTTATTTAATTTTTGTCGATCATTTGTAAGTTAATTCATGTAGGGTAGGGAGTTGAACTAAAAGGTAGAATCCTAAACGTCCCACGCGAAGGATTTGAACCTTCGACAACCCGGTTTCTGTATGCCTGATAGGCTGTTATTCAGTCAGCCAAAAGCCAACAACTACAGCCGGAAGCTCTACCAGGCTGAGCTAGCGTGGGACAGATTTGACGCTGTGTTCAAGTATTAAATAACTATCGAAATTGGATTTGAAAATGGCTTTTATATCTATAATCAAATAAAATAAGGATCTCTACATGAATTAACTTACAAATGATCGACAAAAACTAAATAACAACCACTAGACTCAGTGATCCACGTTTGGAATCTAATATAATGACTGCTGGTTACGTTTGTGCTCCATATCTACATAATCATAATTCTGTAGAACTTAAGGACTCTTGGTCTCATTCAAGAAACATAGAAGATATGTTTTTTGTCACTGCGACTTTTTCTAGTGACAGTAAACCATATTTTCCATCATCTGCAAATCACTATCTTTTAGCAAAATTTAAAGACAGAACAAAAATTGAAAAAGAGGTAGCAAAGTTTCAACAGAAAAGCCCATCTTTTGTTTTTGGAATTAATGATGATCTTTTTGAAAGAGAGGGAGAAGGAAAAACCAATTTGATTTCAGTTTATTATCTAGATTATAGTGACTCTGAGGAGGACATTGTAGAAATTGCTAATGTAGTTGCGAAACGTGATAAAGTTGCAAAGGCAGGAATTGGTAGAATGGATCTATACTGTAATGAGAAACCAAAGTTTACCTTCCCATACAATG
>Ga0209751_10003939_pt1 | contig 14296 bp, 17 predicted proteins | sample RifCSP13_1_FD_184019 | JGI IMG/M metagenome (GOLD analysis project Ga0209751, IMG submission 184019) | Soil microbial communities from Rifle, Colorado - Rifle CSP2_sed 13_1 (SPAdes) (version 2) | ecosystem: Environmental > Terrestrial > Deep subsurface > Rock core/Sediment | place: Rifle... | reverse complement strand
GTCGAGCGTGGTCTTGCGAGCACCGGCCAGCAAGATGCACGGGCGAGCGCGAGGATCTTCTCGGCAGGCGCGCGCATCTCGCCGATCACCACGAGACCACGCTCGACTCCCGCGATCGCGCTCGCCAGCCGCGCGGCGTCGTCGTCCGACGGAGCGCCCGTCTCGTCGTCAGCCTCCGCGCCGGTCGGCCCGGGGTCGTCGAGACCAACTGTGGTCCCCTCCGGCACCAGCGGTTCCCGGAAGGGGAGGTTCACGTGGACCGGGCCGCGGGGGTACCGGAGCAAGCGGGCCGCCGCTTCTTTACCGAGCGCTCTCCACGCGGCGCCGTCGCGTTCGGCCGGAAGCGGAGCCTCGGCGAACCACCGCGCGTAGCTGCCGTAGAGCCCGGCCTGATCGATCGTCTGGTTGGCCCCGGTTCCCCGCAGCTCCGGTGGGCGGTCGGCGGTCAGGAGTATCAGCGGCGTGCGAGACTGCGACGACTCGACCACGGCCGGCCAGAGGTTCGCGGCTGCGGTTCCGCTCGTGCACGCGACGGCGGCCGGCCGACCCGTAGCCTTGGCGGTCCCGAGCGCGAAGAAACCCGACGCGCGCTCGTCCAGGTGGACGTGGACGCGCATGCGGGGGTCGCGCGCGAGAGCGAGCGCGATCGGCGTCGAGCGCGAGCCGGGGGAGACGCACGCGTGCTCCACGCCGGCCCGGGCCAGCTCGTCGACTAGGATCGAGACGCACCCGAGTGCGACGTCGCCTTCGCTCACGATGACGTCGCCCCGGCGATCCACAAGCCGAGCGCGAGGAGGCCGGCGAACCCGATCTGGAGCAGCGCGGTACCGGTCAGCACCGGGATGAGCTCGCGACCCTCGGCCTTTCCGACGCTCTCCATCGGTCGGATCGCGAGGAGCCAAGACCCGAGCGCCAGCAGCGCCCACTGACTGAGACCCGCGCGGGCGTCGGCGATCCCGACGAGCACGCCTCCTGCCAAGGAGGCGAACGCTGCAACCACCAATACCCGGAACAGCGCCCTCGTTCTCCCGTCGCCGAGTCGCACGGCGAGCGTGCGTTTGCCCGCCCGCTCGTCGGTGGGGATGTCACGGAGGTTGTTCGCCACGAGGATAGCGACCGCGAGCAGCCCGATCGGCACCGACGCCCACCACGCTGCGGCCGGCACCCGCTCGGTCTGAACGTAGGCGGTCCCCGCCGTCGCCATGAGGCCGAAGAAGACGAATACCATCAGCTCGCCCAGGCCCAGGGCTGCGTACGGCCGTGGGCCCCCCGAGTAGAGGCCGAGCGCCAGCATCGCGACGGCTCCGAGCGGCACGAGCCAGAGCGTCGTCGCGAGCGCGAGCGCGAGCCCGGCCAACCCGGCGACACCAACGGCGGCGAGTGCGGCGATCCCGACCGCGCGCGCTGACGCGAACCCTCCCGAGGTAAGTCGCGGCGGCCCCAGGCGCTCGGTCGTGTCGACCCCCCGGATGCCGTCGAAGTAGTCGTTCGCGTAGTTCACGCCGACCTGCAACCCGGCTCCCGCGAGGAGCGCCGCGACGAAGCGCCACGCCGACGCGTGTCCCGCGGCGGCCGTTCCCACGACGACAGGAGCGACGCTGGCTCCGAGCGTTCGAGGCCGAGCGCCGAGCCACCAAACGGCGAGAGAGCTCACGGTCTTCGGGGGAACCTCGAGAAATCCGGCGGGCGCTTCTCGATGAAAGCATCCCGCCCCTCCTGCGCTTCCTCGGACATGTAGTAGAGCAGCGTCGCGTCGCCGGCGAGCTGCTGGATCCCTGCCAGCCCGTCGGTGTCGGCGTTGAAGCCGGCCTTGATCAGGCGAAGCGCGAGCGGGCTCATCTGGAGGATCTCCCGGCACCAGGCCACGGTCTCCTCCTCGAGGCGCTCCAGCGGCACTACGGCGTTCACGAGTCCCCAGTCGAGCGCCCGGCGGGCGTCGTAGCGGCGGCACAGGAACCAGATCTCCTTCGCGCGCTTCAACCCGATCGTGCGCGCTAGCAAGCCGCTCCCGTATCCAGCGTCGAACGAGCCGACCTTCGGGCCCGTCTGGCCGAAGATCGCGCTTTCGGCCGCGATCGTGAGATCGCACACGAGGTGGAGCACGTGTCCGCCCCCGATCGCGAAGCCGGCCACCATGGCGATCACCGGTTTTGGAAGACGCCGGATCCGGACCTGGAGGTCGAGCACGTTCAGACGCCCGACTCCGTGCTCATCGCGGTAACCGTCGTCGCCTCGAACCCTCTGGTCGCCGCCTGAACAGAACGCCTCCGTGCCGGCGCCGGTCAGGACGATCACGCCGATCGTCGGATCGTCGCGCGCCACGTCGAACGCCAGGGAGAGCTCGAAAAGCGTCTTCGGCCGGAAGGCGTTCCTCACCTCGGGACGGTCGATGGTGATCTTCGCCATCCCCTCGGCCGTCTCGTAACGGATGTCCCCGTACTCGCCTGAACGCTGCCAATCCACCATAGGACCATCTACTCCTAGAGCGCGCACTCGAATGGTTCCGGATAGGGTAGCCGATATGGCGGAGACCAGGGAACACACTGCCCTCGTCGCGGTCAGGATGCCTGCGGGGCCCGCCTGGCGGGAGGCCGTCGAGAGCCTGTGGGCGTCGGGAGCCGCGCTCCTTCCGATCGACCACCGGCTTCCCGATCTCGAGGTGCGCGCGCTCCTTGAGCGCGCCCGACCCGAGATGCTCTTCGACGGCGAGAGGGTCGCGGAGCTGGCCGAGGGCGTTCCGGTCGAGCCCGACGTGCGAGTGGTGATCCCCACCTCGGGAACGGGAGGGGTACCGCGCCTGGTCGAGCTCACGCACAAGGCCATCGACCACGCGGTCTCGTCCTCAACGCTCGCGCTCGAGGCGGGCCCGGGGGATCATTGGGTCTGCTGCCTTCCGCTCGCGCACGTCGGAGGGTTGCTCGTTCTCCTTCGCGCGGTGCTCACGGACTCGCCGGTATCGGTTCATCCCCGCTTCGATACCGAGCTCGTAGCTGGCGAGAGCGATGCGGCGTTCATCTCGGTGGTGCCGACCATGCTCAAGCGGCTGCTCGACGCGAACATCGACCTCTCACGCTTCCGAGCCGTGCTGGTCGGCGGCGCGTCCCTCGATCCGGCCCTCGCCGAGCGCGCGAGGGACTCGGGTGCCCCGATCGTACGCACGTACGGGCTTACGGAGTCGTGCGGAGGCGTCGTGCACGAAGGGCGGCCGCTCGCCGGGACGGAGGTTCGTCTAGGGGCGAACCTCGAGGTCCAGCTCAGCGGGCCGACGGTGATGAAGGGCTATCGCCTCGATCCCGATGCCACGGATTCCGTCTTCACCGACGATGGATGGCTCCTTACGGGCGACGCCGGGGAGCTCGCGCCCGACGGGTCGCTGCAGGTCGACGGCCGCCTCGACGATCTGATCGTCACCGGCGGGGAGAAGGTGTGGCCCGACGAGGTCGAGGCCGTCCTGCGGCTACATCCGAGGGTCGCAGACGTCGCCGTCGCGGGGCGGCCGGACGCGGATTGGGGCGAGCGCGTCGTCGCCTTCGTGGTCCCGCGGGAGCTCAAACGGCCCCCGTCGCTCGATGCGCTCCGGCGCTTCGCGGCCAAGCGACTACCGCGCTACAAGGCGCCGCGGGAGGTGGTCCTCCTTGCCGAGCTACCTCGGGTGAGCGCGCTGGGAAAGGTGCACCGGCAGAGGCTGCCGGTTACCTGAGCGCGAGGGTCCACCACGCCGAGAGGAGGCGCTGCCGAGGGAGAGGAGGTGCGGGAGCCGCCGAGGGGGAGGCGGCTCCCGCTGAGCCACTCTTTTCGAGTGCCCCCGCTGAGGCGGAACCTCACCCACAGTGTCGGGCGGTGGGGGGACGCCGTGGATACCCTTTGGGGGGTAAATGCGGGTACCCGGGATCGGGTACCTAGACCGTGATCGCGCCGTGCTTCACCGAGAAGGCCACGGCCTCGAGCTTCGAGTGAACGTGGAGCTTCTGCAGGATGTTGCGAACGTGAGTCTGCACGGTCTGCGGGCTGATGAAAAGCTTCTGCGCGATGCCGTCGTTCCGCATCCCCTCGGCCAGGAGCTGGAGGACCTCGCGCTCCCGGTCGGTGAGCTCGGACAGCAGCGCCTGGGCGTCGCGCCGCGCCTCGCGCTCGCGAGCGACCTGGTGGAGCAGTCGCGTGAGGGTCGTTGGATCGATCAGGACCTCGCCCTCGGCCGCCTGCTTGGCCGCCGCCAGGACCTGATCGGCGGCCTCGTCCTTGCCGAGAAACCCCGAGGCGCCGGCCTCGACGGCCTCGACGAGCAGTCGCTCCTCGTCGTGCGCGGTCATGATGACGACCTTGGTCGCCGGGGAGAGCTCCTTGATCTTGCGGGTTGCCTGGATGCCGTTCATATGCCCCTTGAAGACGATGTCCATGAGCACGACGTCGGGCTGGTGCCGTTCGCAGAGCTCGACGGCCTCCTCGGGCGTGTGCACGGGGGGTGACACCATCGCGAAGCCTTCGTCTCTGTCGACGACCATCTTGAGCGCGTCGGTCAGGATCTTGTGGTCGTCGCAGATCAGGAGGCTTACCTTCTCGCCGATGCCGCTGCTCACGGCTCCTTCCTCTCCTCGGGAAGCGTGACGCGCAGCATCGTACCGCTCCCGGGGGGGTCTTCAACGCTGATCCGACCGCCGTGTGCGATCACGTGTGCCCTGCAGATGTACAGACCGAGGCCGCTTCCGGGGAGCTCCTCGTAGCCACGCGGCCGGTACCGGGCGAACTTCTCGAACACATCCTCGCGACGCTCCGGAGGTATCCCCGGTCCGCGATCCGTGACCTCGATCACGGCGGTTCCGTCGGAACGGTAGGTGCGGACCTCGATCGGCTCCTCGGCCGGCGAGAACTTCGCCGCGTTGTCTAGCAGATGCTCGATCACCTCGGAGAGCCGCAGGCGGTCGCAAGATACGGTGACGCCCGGCTCGGTTTCGACGACCAGGGGATGCTCGCCGTGCGGTGACTTCCATGCGGCTTCCCGGACGAGTTCGCCTACGTCGGCTCGACCGAAGGAGTATGCGAGCGTTCCCGCGTCCACCTTCAGGGCGGTTGCCGTCTCATCGACGAGCGCCTTCAGGTGTCCGGCCTCCTCGTCGATCAGCCCGAAGAACTCCAGCCGCTCGTCGTCGCTCATCGACGCGTACATGCGCGAGCCAGTGGACGCCAACCCCTTGATCGACATGATCGGGTTCTTGAGCTCGTGGGAGATCATCGAGGCGATCTGTGCGCGGCCGCTCTGCACCTCCCGCGCCTGTTCGGCCTCGACCCGGAGCGACGACGCGCGGGCGCGACCTGCCGTGACGAAGCCGGCGAACGCTAGGGCGACGGCGGTGGGGGGGAGGAAGTCCGCTGGTTGCACGAGCGGCCGATACTGCGTCGGGAGCGCGGCGAACGGCAACTGTGCGGCGGCCGCCACGACGTAGGCCGCGGCGAGCCACGGGTGCGCGCTCTTGGGAGAGGGCCGGACGCGGTGCTCGAACCACGCCGCGAGGAGGAGCAATCCCGTGGTGAGGAGCATGAGGATCCAATGGAGCGGGGAGGAGAGCGAGAACGCGGCTGGGTCGTCATCCACGAGGGCTGTGTCCGAGAGCGCGGACAGCGACCGGCGCCCTAGCACCAGCACCAGGTCCAGTCCGGCCAGAGCGAGGAGGGCTCCCAGTGCTACCGTCGCCTCCCGCACGCGCCCTGGATCCGTCCACCGACCGATCCTTCCTCCGAGCGCGAAGCAGCCGGCGGCGACGAGCCATCCGACCTGCCAGGCGTGAGAGGGGAAGGCGAAGCCGTCCCAGGGCCAAGGGTCGGCGATGGGGGCGGCTATGCCGAAGATCAGGTTCTGGATGGCGAGGGCGGCGAAACCTACGGAGACCATAAGGGGATGGGCGTCCCCGATGTCGCGGTAGCGTGAGATCGCCAAGATGGCGACGGCGATGGTTCCGCCCGCGATCAGGCCCTCGAAGGCGAAGTGGGAGGAGTTCGAGCGCGTCGCGAAGGAGCCGGCCGGCAAGAGCGTCGCCGCGGCGGTCGCCCCGGCGAGGGCGACGACCGGCAGGATGGGCGTGCGTCGGGCGGAGCCGGACACCGGAGCGAGTCTAGGTCCTCTCCGACCCGCGGCGTCGGAGGCTAGCCGTAGGAGTGCTCGGCGTCGGGGAACGTTCCAGCCTCGACCTCATCGGCGAACCGACGCGCGGCCTCATCTATCCGCGCACCGAGGTCGGCGTAGGCCTTCGCGAACTTCGGCGGGGTGCCCTCCCCGAGCCCGAGGAGGTCGGTTATCACGAGGACCTGCGCGTCGCAGTGAGGGCCGGCGCCTATCCCTATCGTCGGGATCGTCAGGCTCTGCGTGATCTCACCCCCGACCTCGGATGGCATTCCCTCGAGCACGATCGAGAACGCCCCGGCCTTCTCCAGGGCGAGCGCCTCGTCGTGGATCCTCCTGGCGGCTTCCTCGGTTCGGCCCTGCACTCGGTACCCCCCCATCGCATGGACGGACTGCGGCGTGAGGCCCACATGGGCCATAACGGGGACTCCCAGGCTGACGAGGGCATGCGTTAGCTCGATCTGGGGTCCCTCCAGCTTCACCGCGTGTGCGCCGCCCTCCTTGAGGAACCTCCCGGCGTTGCGGATGCCCTCCTCCACTGAGATCTGGTAGGAGAGAAACGGCATGTCGGCGACGACGAGCGCGCTCCGCCCTCCGCGGGCCACGGCCCGCGCGTGGTGCAGCATCTCCTCCATCGTGACGGGCAGCGTCGTCTCGTATCCGAGCACGGTCTGCGCCAGGGAGTCCCCGACCAGGAGCACCGGGATGCCGGCGGCGTCGAGGATCCGAGCGGTCGGGTAGTCGTAGGCGGTAAGCATCGCGAACCGCCTGCCTTCGGCCTTCCAGGTGCGAAGGTCCTGGGTCGTCACGGACATGGCTCGCGCCTCCCTTCCGAAGTGCACGGCTCTTCGGGGAAGTGTACGTCAGGTCGCCAGGGGGGGAGGAACGACCGTCAGGCCGTGAGGTCGGCGGCCTGCCCGTCGGGGTCGACCGGAACCAGGGTGGTGACGCTCTTGATGATCGCCTTCGGTATGTGTGTGACGGCGCGGAAGCCGTCGCCCTGTGGGAGCACCTCAGAGGCGATCGAAACGATGCCCTTCTCCTCTCGGACCAGGTATCCGACTGTGTGGACGAGGTAGTCGGCGCGCCAGTCCTTCGTGTCCTGCTGGTCCGCGTCGAACCAGGCGTCGCGCCAGGTCACGAGGACGAGAGGAAAGGGAGGCGCGCTCTCGGCCTCCGGCTCCTCCTCCACCTCCCGGAGCTCTCGCTCCGGCACCGGGGGGGAGGGCTCGTCGGGGACCCTGAGCACTCTCACCGTTACCACCCCTTCCCTATTCCAATGGTATCGGCCGCCCGGCGACCGGGATTAGGGTCCCTCGGCCGGAAATCACCCTTCCGGCTGCCGGACCGACGGGAGGCCTACCCTACCCTGGGCAGCCGACACCCAGAGTCGTGTCAGAGGGGGGTGCTAGGGTCGCCCTAGCAGTCGCCCGGTAGACTCTGGAGGTCCACTCCTGCTCCCCCCGAGGGGGCCGACCAGACCAGAGGAGGTGGGGTTGAGGCAGTACGAAGTCATGCTCATCCTGTCCGCGGAGGCCGACGAATCGGTCGTGGGCGGGGCGGTCGACAGGATCACCAAGATCGTCTCCGACTCGGGGGGCGAGGTGACCAACGTCGACCGGTGGGGCCGCAAGCGGCTCGCCTTCGAGATCTCGAATCAGTCCGAGGGCTACTACGTCGTGGCCGAGGTAAGAGCCGAGCCCTCGGCCATCCCCGAGCTAGAGCGGACGCTGCATCTCGCGGATGAGGTGCTGCGTCACAAGGTGGTCGTGCGGGCGGCCTAGGGCCAGGGCTTCCCTCTCCCGCTGGGCGCCATCCCCCGGGAGCGAGCAGGATAGGTGGTGAGGAAGATGGCGAGCGACAACCAGGTGACGATCGTCGGGAACCTGACCGATGACCCAGAGCTGAGGTACACGCCGAACGGGGCCGCCGTGTGCAAGTTCCGCGTGGCGGTGAACCGTCGGTTCAAGGATGAGAGCGGTCAGTGGAAGGACGGGGAGACCTCTTACTTCACCGTGAACGTGTGGCGGACGCTGGCCGAGAACGTCGCCGAGTCGCTGACCCGCGGGATGCGAGTCGTGGTCGCGGGCAGGCTGCAGTGGCGCTCCTGGGAGAACCAGGAGGGGGAGAAGCGAACGACCGTCGAGATCGAGGGGGACGAGGTGGGCCCGAGTCTGCGTTGGGCGACCGCGAAGGTGGAGCGGCAGTCCCGAAGCAGCTCGGACTGGTCCGACAAGGTCTCGGTTGGTGCGGGCGCGACGGCCGAGGAGGAGACACCGCTGGATGCCGGCTAAGCCGAAGAAGAAGAAGAAAGACGAGGAGAAGGGCTGGCAGAAGAAGACCAAGAAGAAGTTCTGCGCCTTCTGCAAGGACCGGATCGACCACGTCGACTTCAAGGACGTGGCCGCGCTGCGCAAGTTCGTCTCCGACCGCGGCAAGATCCGCGCGCGCCGAGTGACGGGCAACTGCTCGCAGCACCAACGCGACGTGGCTGTGGCGATCAAGATCGCTCGCGAGATGGCCCTGCTGCCCTTCTCGACGCGATGAGGGTCATCCTTCAGAAGCAGGTCGACAAGTTGGGTGTACCCGGCGACACCGTCGAGGTGGCGGACGGCTACGCCCGGAACTACCTCCTCCCAAGGGGCCTGGCGGTTGCGGCGTCGAAGGGGGCCCTGCGCCACGTGGAGAGCCTGAAGCGAGCCCACGACGTGCGGACGACGAAGGCCAAGGCGGAGGCGGAGGCGGTGGCGGCTCGGCTCGCCGGCGCGCCGATCCGGGTCGCCGCGAAGGTGGGCGAGGAGGGCAAGCTGTTCGGGAGCGTCACCGCCGCCGAGATCGCAGCCGAGATCGAGCGCCAGGCCGGCTTGGCCGTCGACCGTCACGACGTGTACCTCGAGGAGCCGATCAGGAGCGTGGGCGTCCACGAGGTGAAGGTCCACGTGTTCCGAGACGTGGACTCGGTCGTCTCGGTCGAGGTCGTACCGGCGGACTAGGCAGCCGGCGAGCCGGCCTCCGTCGGATGTCACTGCCGCGTTGTAGACAGATATCCACAGGGTTCTCCACATGTGGATTCCCTGGTGGAGGCGGGAGTGACAGGGAATATCCGAGCACGACCTGCGGCGAAGCAATCCACAGCGGTTTTCCCCTTCGCGCGGTGGCCCGCTCCCCGTAGCCTCTCCACTCCAGGTCCGGCTCGGAAGGGGGTTGCCCGTGGCGCGCGCGGCTGACGACGTCCGTCGTCTGCGCCCCGACCGGGTCCCTCCCCACAACATAGAGGCCGAGGAGTCCGTCCTGGGGGCGATGATGCTCTCGGCCGAGGCGATCGCCGACGTGGTGGAGCTCCTGCGGCCGGATGACTTCTACGTCTCGGCGAACCGGGAGATCTTCGACGCCCTCCGCTCCCTCTACGCGCGTGGCAACCCCGTGGACGCGATCACGGGCGTCGAGGAGCTCAAGCGGCGTGGATCCCTGGAGGATGTCGGCGGGCACCTCTACATCCACGAGCTCGTCGAGCGCGTTCCTACACCGGGGAGCGCCGCGCATTACGGCAGGATCGTCTCGGAGGGAGCGCTACTCCGCCGGCTGGTCGACGCGGCGGCCGACATCATCGACATCGCTTACTCGGCGCCGGAGGACCCGCAGCGCGCCGCGGACGAGTCCGAGCAGCGGATCTATGAGGTGGCCCGCCGCGAGGAGAAGGATCAGGTCGCCGAGATGCGTGACCTGATCGACCAAGCTATGGTCGACCTCGAGCACATCCAGAACCGCGAGTCGGCGTTCGCCGGACTGCCGACGGGGTTCCGGGACCTGGATTCGCTCCTATCGGGACTGCAGCCGGGCAACCTCGTGGTGATCGCAGCCCGTCCCGGCATCGGGAAGTCGTCCTTCGTCACCAACGTGGCCCGCAACGTCGCGGTCGACGCGGGTCACCCTGTGGGGATGTTCTCGCTCGAGATGTCGCGCTGGGAGATCGGCATGCGCCTGCTCTGCGGCGAGGCACGCGTCCCCTGGGATCGGATCCGCAACAAGCGCGTCGGTCCGGAGGACTGGGCGAATATCGTCCAGGCGGCGGAGATCCTCCACGACGCTCCCCTCAAGATCGTGGACAGCGGCAACGTGACCCTCGTGGACATCCGCGCGAAGGCGCGCCGCATGCGGGGCGGCAGGCGGGGCCTGTCGCTCATCATCGTGGACTACCTCCAGCTCATGTCCCACCACCGGCGGGTCGACAACCGTCAGCAGGAGGTCGCGGAGATCAGCCGCGGGCTCAAGTTGCTGGCCAAGGAGCTAGAGATCCCGGTCATCGCCGTTTCTCAGCTCAACCGAGATCCGGAGCGGCGCCAGGACAAGAAGCCCCAGCTGGCCGACCTGAGGGAATCGGGAGCGATCGAGCAGGACTCAGACGTCGTCATGTTCATCCACCGCGACGACTCGGACCCCAACAAGCGCGGCCTGGCCGACCTGATCGTGGCCAAGCACCGGAACGGGCCGACCGACACGGTGCCGCTCACGTTCCTGCCGCACCTCACGCAGTTCCGGGACTACCATCCCGGCACGTGACGGCCCCCGATCCCGAGGCGATACGCGAGATACACCGGCGGCTTCGCGCCTGGCTCGGCCCCCTGCGGCCTCCGCGTCGCACCGACCCGCTTGACGAGCTCATCCTGACCGTGCTCTCGCAGCACACGAGCGACGCGAACAGCGAGCGCGCGTACGCGGCGCTCCGGAAGCGGTTCCCCACCTGGGATGCGGTCGTGCGCGCGCGCACGAGGACGGTGGCCGACACGATCCGCTCCGGTGGGCTTGCCAATACGAAAGCCGCGCGGATCCGGGCGATCCTTCGGGAGATCCACGAACGCGAGGGCTCGTTCGATCTCTCCTGGATGCGAACGGCACCCGACGAAGAGGTAGAGGAGTACCTCCGCTCGCTTCTTGGGGTCGGACCGAAGACCGTAGCGGTCGTGCGTGCCTTCGCGCTGGGACGGCCGACGATCCCCGTCGACACCCACGTCCACCGTGTGTCGAGGCGACTCGGCCTCGTGCCGCTGAAGACGAGCGCGGAAGCCGCGCACCGCCTACTCGAGGAGGTCGTTCCCGCCAGGCTGAAGGTCGGCCTGCACGTCGGGCTCATCACGCTTGGCCGCGAGATCTGCAAAGCGGGGAGCCCCAGGTGCGAGGAGTGTCCGCTCGCCGAGCTGTGCCCAACGGCGCCGACGATATTGGGTAGGGGTTAGGGATGACAGCTCGGTCTGTGCTCTGGAGCACGTGTCTGCTGCCCCCTGTCGTCAACCGGCTCTGCCCTGGCCTTGCTTCCGCCGCGTGCTGGCGCCGTCCCGGCTCCGCCTCGTCGGGGTGCTGGTCAGAGCCGCCTGCTTGCGTGACCAGCTCCTTTGCAGTTCACCGTCCAACTCCGGGACTTGTCGATACGCGGTAGCCCATCCCACGAACCGACTCGATCCGGACCTGCGCGCCCGCCTCCGCCAGCTTTCGTCTCAGCCGTCTGATGACCGCCTGAAGCGTCGAAATCGAGGCCGAGTCCGCGTGCCCCCACACTGCGGCGCGCAGGTCGGCGAAGCCGTGCAGGCGGCCGGGGTTCTTAGCCATCGCCGCCAGAACCCGAAACTCCAACGGGCTGAGGGCTATCACGGAGCCCCTGGTAACGAACGGTGTGACGGTCGAGGTCCACCACCAGGCCGTCGAGCGTGTATGGGGCCGCCGGCTCGGCTAGGTCGGCGCGCGCATGGGGGACCAGCCATGCGACGGCGGCCTCGGGCGTCGGCGCGGCAAGCACCGTCGCACCCACCGCCGAAAGGTCTGAGACCAGGGCCCCAAGCTCCCCCGAGGGATCACCAACAAGCACCACCAGCCCTCCGACCACGGCATCCTCCTTCCCCCAACCAGGCCGAACCTGCCCGACACCTCTTATGTGTCCGGACGGGGACGTTTCTTTCCGGGCGCCGCCAGAAATCTCCTGGACTGTCGGCGAAATATCTGCAAACCGCACGCATCCCGTTCTTGAATGTCTGCAAACCCCGTTGTCGAATCGGGGATGTCCGAGGGGCGCACCTCCGGGACCGAAGGGAGGTCTCAGGTGGGAGGGGCCGGCTCGCTGGCCACAAGGGCGTGGCTCTGGGCCGGCCTCTGGTCTCTTCTCCTTCAGGGACCGCTTTCTCCCGCCCCCCCCGGCCTCGGCCTAGATCGCGCTCGAGCCAAACGACGGCGTTGTCGTCGTTCCTCCCGGCGAGCCCCCTCCGCCGATCCCAGAGGCCGACCGCTACCCCGTGCCTGCGGAGACGGATTCCGACGCCGCCGAGCTCGAGCCTTTAACGATCCCCACTCCGACCGCTCCGGGCGAGCTCCCCCTGGGAGCCGAGCTCAAGCTCAGCGAAGGAGGCGAGTCCTTCGACGTCTACAGCTACCAGGACGGCACCCACATCGCCAAGGTCTTCGCCGGCAACGTGAACTACCCGGCCGAGAACGGCAAGTGGCTTGACCTTTCCCTTGCCGAGGACGAGACCGGCTTCGTGGGAGTGACCGGGCAGGGCGGCTCGATAACGGTGCGCTTTCCCGCGGTCCTTTCCCCAAAGTCCCCCGTCGCCTACGAGGGGCCCCAGGGGACCCTTCTTGCAGCACCGGTCGGGGTCGCAGAGGCAAAGGCCGTGGCGGCCGATCTCTCCGTCGTCTACCCCCAGGCCCTTCCCGAGACCGACTTCACCTACACCCTCACCTCCCACGGCTACAAGGAGACGATCGGGTCTGCCCCCAGTTCAGTTGACTCGCGATGTGGAGAGCCCTCAGGCCGCATGAGCAACCTCATGAAGGGTTTCAAACTCTATCGGGGTGAGCTTGCCGAGACCGCGTTGACGGCGCCGGCGGCGGTAGGTGCGTTCGATCCAGGCAACGATCGCCAGGCGCAGCTCCTCTCTGCTACTCCAGCGTCGGGTGTTGAGCACGTTCTTCTGGAGCAGCGCAAAACGACTCCATCGCGGCGTTGTCGGCACACGCTCCGGTCCGTCCCATCGAGCCGACAAGGCCCGCGCCTTTCAGCTCCCGGACGAACTTCACCGAACGGAACTGACCGGGCTCAATCGGTGGTCGCAACACCGCCTTGTTCGGCCAACAGTAGGTGTTCGTTCAGCGCTTCGGCTGGGTTCTTCCAGCCGAGGGTCTTGCGCGGCCGGGCGTTGAGCACTGCAGCGACGGCCTCGAGCTCGGCGGGGCCGTGGCGAGATAGGTCGGTCCCTTTCGGGAAGTACTGGCGTAGCAGTCCGTTGGTGTTCTCGTTCGTGCCGCGCTGCCAGGGGCTGTACGGGTCACAGAAGTAGACCTCGAGACCGGTGCCGATGCGCAGCTCGGCGTGCCGAGCCATCTCCTTGCCTCGGTCCCAAGTCAGTGATCGCCGTAGCTGGGCGGGCAACGTCGTGATGCTCGACTTGATGGCGTCGCGGACGGCTTCGGCGCCGTAGCCGGCGAAGGCGGGTCCGTTCTTGATCCTTGGTTGGGTGCCGTAGCAGTCCATGCGGGGCAGGTGCAGCAACATCGTGAACCGGGTGGTCCGCTCGACCAGCGTGCCGATCGCGGACCGGTTCAGCCCGATGATCAGACCCCCTTCCCAGTGCCCGGGCACAACACGGTCCTCGACCTCGCCGGGCGGGCGCTGATCATGACCTCGGGTGTGATGAAGCCGTTGCGGCGCTGCCGGGCGCGAGCACGAGGCACACGCAGCGGTCGGCCGGTGCGCAAGCAAGCGACCAGTTCCCGCTTCAGCGCGCCGCGTCCCTGGAGGTAGAGCGCCTGGTAGATCGCCTCGTGTGAGATCCGCATCGACTCATCATCGGGGAAGTCCACCGGCAACCGACGGGCGATCTGCTCGGGACTCCACGAGTTGGCCCAACGCCGGTCCTGTCGGCGGCCGTGGCGGCGACCGTTCCACTGCGTCACCGGCCCGGGCACCGGTGTCCCATCGGGCGTGCAGATCTCCCCGGCCAGGCGGTCCTGCACGTACTCGCGAAGCCGCTCGTTCACGGCCAGCTTCGCTTCCTTCGGCCGAGTGGCTCGACGGTCCCGATGCCACTGCGCGATGGCCGCCCGGTAGACGAGCTGTCCACCCCGGGTCGCCGCGTTGCGGCGCAGCTCCCGCGAGATCGTGGACGGTGACCGGCCCAGGTGCCGGGCGATCTC
>Ga0209751_10003937_pt1 | contig 14301 bp, 12 predicted proteins | sample RifCSP13_1_FD_184019 | JGI IMG/M metagenome (GOLD analysis project Ga0209751, IMG submission 184019) | Soil microbial communities from Rifle, Colorado - Rifle CSP2_sed 13_1 (SPAdes) (version 2) | ecosystem: Environmental > Terrestrial > Deep subsurface > Rock core/Sediment | place: Rifle... | reverse complement strand
AGACCTGCGAGGTTTGCCACGGCGCGGGAAGCGAGTCCGACGTGGTCACGGTCCATCGCTGAGGGTAAGGCAACGCAACGCCTGGCACTCGAGAGGGCTACAGACCCGAGAGATCTCAGGCGGGCCGGGGAGGAGAACCCGGCCCGCCATTCCAAACAGGCAATGACGAATCCAATGTAACACTATGACGCGCTGGCTTCTCTTCATTCCATTACTGATCGTGGCCGGGATTGCCGGTGGAGTTTTGTTCACCCGTGCGCAAGTCCTGGCCGCGCCGGAGCAGCCCATCGCCTATAGCCATCGGGCTCACATCGAGGCCGGCGTGCAGTGCTTGTTTTGTCATCCCAGCGCGCTGCGCTCCCCCGTGGCCGGCATCCCGTCTGTGCAGAAATGTATGGGCTGCCACGCTGTCATTGAGGTGGACAACCCGGCGATCCAGGAAGTGGCCGGTTACTGGGAACGTGGGGAGCCGATCCCCTGGGTACGCGTCAATGCTCAACCTGACTTCGTCTTTTTCAGTCATCAGCCGCACCTGGGCGCCAGCCTTAGCTGCGAAACCTGCCACGGCGACGTGGGCAGCATGACAGTCGCCCGGCCGGCGGTGAAGATGGACATGGGCTGGTGCCTGGATTGCCACCTGAAGCAGCCCGAAGAAAAGGTGGCTCGCCTGGCGGACTGTCTGGCATGTCACAAATAGAGGTTGCTGATTACTGGTTGATGATTGCCTATTGGACAACTAGAATCAGAAATCAATAATCGGAAATGACGAAGAGACTTTCACGGCGTGACTTCCTCAAGATCGCCGCTGGCGCCACGGCGGCCACCGGATCCGCACCGGCCGTGCGCCGTATCGTCCTCGAACCGTTCGCGCGAAGCGGGCCGCTGGAAGACGTGCTGCCCGGCCAGGCGGTATGGTATGCCAGCACCTGCCGTCAATGTGCGGCCGGCTGCGGCATCGTCGTCCGCGTGATCAACGGGCGCGCCAAAAAAATCGAGGGCAACCCTCTACACCCGCTAAACCGCGGGAAACTATGCGCTCGCGGCCAAGCCGGCCTACAGGTGCTCTACAACCCCGACCGGCTGAAGAACGCCGTCCGTCAAACCGGAGGGCGAGGCTCACGGCAGTTTGAACCACTGGCCTGGGACGACGCCTTGGAGACCCTGGCGCAGAAGGTTTCAAGCCTGAGCAACCCCGACCGTCTGGCTTTTTTCGGTGGCTTGATGCCCGACCATCTCTACCGGTTGACCGCCCGCTTGCTCGAAGCCTTAGGCGCGCGCCCCCCCGTCATCTTCGACTTGCACTCGGCCCTGGAGGGGCGCGCGGCCGCGGCGCAGCTATCGCAGTCCTTCTTCGGCGTGCCGCAGCTGCCGGTGTACGACCTGGCCCGCAGTGAAGTGATTCTCTCCTTCGGCGCGAATTTCCTCGAAACCTGGATGTCGCCAGTAGCCCAAAGTTACGCCTACGGCGCGCTGCGGCAGGGACAGTTCGGCGGGCGCGGGTTCCTGGTACAGTTCGAGCCGCGCCTATCGGCCACGGCGGCCTCGGCCGACGAATGGATTCCCATCCGGCCCGGCGCGGAGGGATTCGTCGCGCTCGGCATCGGACGTGTCATCGTCGAAGAGAGACTTGGGCACGTCGGCAGCCACCGCCCTCACGCCGTGCTCTATCAGAACGTGGATGTGCGCGAAATGGCCGCTGCCAGCGAGGTGCCAGTCGAGACGCTGCGAAGGCTGGCGCGTATCTTTGCCGACGCCGATCAGGCCGTCGCCATCCCCGGCGGCTACTTGGCCGGTCAGCGCAATGGCCGGGCAAGCATGTTGGCGGTGCAGGCGCTGAACTTGCTGGTGGCCCAGATCGGCCGGGTGGGCGGCGTGTTCCTGTCGCATCCGGGACTGACCGCCGCGCTGCGCCAGACACCGCCAATGGACTCCTTTGACCGCGTGCTGGACTTGATCGCGCGAATGAAAGCCGGCGAGATTGACCTGCTGCTGATCCATGGCGCGAACCCAGTGTTTGAATTACCAGCCGCCGCCGGCTTCGCCGAAGCCATTGCGCGCGTCCCCTTCGTCGTCTCTTTCAGCCCATTTGTGGACGAGACTGCTGTGCGCAGCGACCTGATCCTGCCCGACCATACCTACCTGGAATCCTGGGGGTACCAGGTGCCGGCGCCGGGCACGGACCGCCCCGTCGTCAGCAGCCAGCAGCCGGTGGTGCGCCCGCTGTACGACACGCGCGCCACCGCCGACGTGCTGTTGGCGCTGGCCGCCCGTCTGGGCGAAAAGGCCGCCGTGGCCCTACGTTGGCCGGATGAAGTTGCTATGTTGCAGGAAATCGCCAGCGACCTGCACGGCTCCAGCCTCGGCGCCTACGACGCCGAAACCTTGGCCGGCTTCTGGATGCTCTGGCGGCGGTATGGGGGGTGGTGGTCGGAAAAGGAAATCCCCCGGGAGCCGGAAGCGACCGAAATCGTAGAGCAGCCTCTGCCGGTGGTCGGACCGGAGTTCGAGGGGGAACCGGGAACCTATCCCTTTTATTTTTATCCTTACCCCTCGGTAGCCCTGGCCGACGGCCGTGGCTCAAATCTGCCCTGGTTGCAGGAGCTGCCCGATCCGATGACGACTGCCCGGTGGGGGACGTGGGTGGAATTGAATCCCGAAACTGCCCGGTCGCTAGGCGTAGGTGATAACGATGTGGTGCGGGTGGTCTCGCCTTACGGCGAACTCGAAGCCCCGGTCGTCGTCTACCCCGGCATTCGACCGGACGTGGTCGCCATCCCCGTGGGGCAGGGGCACCGCGATTATGGCCGCTTTGCCCAGGCAGCCAGTGGGAGCAACCCGCTGGCGCTGGTAGCCCCCGTCACCGACCCGGAAACCGGCGCGTTGGCCTGGGGCGCTACGCGCGTGCGCCTAGAGGCAACCGGGCGCAAGCAACCGTTAGCACGATTGGAGAGTCTGGATGGCGCAGGACGTGAAACCCTCGGCTGAAGCCGCCCCTCGCTGGGCATTGGTGGTGGACCTCGATCGCTGCACCGGCTGCCAGGCATGTGTGGTGGCCTGTCACGCCGAGAACAACGTGCCGGTCGCGGGCGAAAAGCAGGCGATCTACGGGCGCTGGATGCACTGGATCATCATCCACCGCTACTGGGAGGGCGAGTATCCGAACGTGAAGGCGCGCTTCATGCCGGTGATGTGTCAGCAGTGCACCGAGGCCCCGTGCGAGCCGGTCTGCCCGGTGTTTGCCACCTACCACAACCCGGAGGGGCTGAACGCGCAAATCTACAACCGCTGTATCGGGACGCGTTTCTGCGGCAACGCCTGCCCATACAAAGTGCGCACCTTCAACTGGTTCCAGCCCGAGTTCCCCGAGCCACTGACCGAGCAACTCAACCCGGACGTGACTGTCCGGTCGCGCGGCATCATGGAGAAATGCACCTTCTGCATCCAGCGCATCCGCCGCGCCGAGATCGAGGCGCGCGCCGAAGGGCGCGAGGTGGCCGACGGCGAGATTCAGCCGGCCTGCGTCCAGACCTGCCCGCCCGGCGCGCTGATCTTCGGCGATCTGAACGACCCGGACAGCCGGGCCAGCCAGCTGGCGCGCAGCCATCGCTCCTTCCGGCTGCTGGAAGAACTAGGCACCGCGCCAGCAGTGATCTACCTCAAGGGAGGCGAGGCGAATGTCTGAGCCTGATCGCTCCACCCTCCACGCTCCGCGCTCCACACCTTTCGACGAACGGCTGCTGCTGGCCGAGCGCACAGATCAGGAGATCAACCAGGCCGTGCTCCAGCCGATGATCCAAACCGGTCGAGGGTTCTGGGCCCTGGTGACGGTGCTGGGCGCGATCGTAGCCTGGGGCCTGTATGCCTGGGGCTACCTCGTCTATTGGGGCATTGGCGTCACCGGCAAAAACCGGCCGGTGTACTGGACACTCTTTATCACCACCTTTGTCTTCTGGGTGGGCATCAGCCACGCCGGGACGATGATCTCGGCCGTGCTGCGCATCTTCAAAGCCGACTGGCGGCGTCCGATCACCCGTGGCGCGGAGGCCATGACCGCCTTCGCGCTGATGATGGCCGGGCTGTACCCGCTCATCCACCTGGGCCGGGTGTGGAAGTTCTACTGGATGATCCCCTACCCCAACAATCGCTTGATGTGGCCCAATTTCCAATCACCGCTCATGTGGGATCTAGTCGCCATCTTCACTTACCTGATCGGCTCGACGCTCTACCTCTACCTGGCGCTGATCCCCGACATGGCCATGGCGCGCGATCACACTGCCGGCTGGCGCTACAGGCTTTACCGGGCGCTGGCGCTCGGTTGGCGCGGCACCGAGGCCGAGTGGCACAAACTCCACCGCGCGCTGGGCATCTTCTCGGTCGCCATCATCCCCATCTTCCTGTCCGTCCACTCGATCGTGTCGTGGGATTTTGCGGTCACGATCCAGCCGCGCTGGCACAGCACCATCTTTGCGCCCTACTTCGTCATCGGCGCCGTCTATTCCGGCCTGGCGGCGCTGGCGAGCATCCTGGTGATTGTGCGCCGGGGGATGCGGTTGCAGGAGTTCCTGCGCGCCGAGCACTTCGACGCGCTGGGCAAACTGGTGTTGGTAGCCGGCATGGCCTGGACCTACTTCTGGTTTTCTGGGTTTATTGTCGAATGGTATGGCAACGAGCCGGTCGTGCGCGAACTGATCCGTCAGGAAGTGGCTGGCAACCTGGCGCCGCTCTTCTATCTGCAAATGAGCGCCAACTTGACTCCGATCGGGTTACTGGTCTTCAAGAGGGTGCGCACGACCCCGGCGTTGCTCTTGGCGGCCACGTTACTGGTCAATGTCGGCATGTACACCGAACGCGCCCTCATCGTCATCGGCAGTTTGCAGCGCAACCATTTGCCCTTCAACTGGGGCCTCTATCGCCCGACCTGGGTGGAAGTCAGCATCGTCGCCATGACCTTCGCCGGTTTCACGCTGCTGTACACGCTGTTCTCGCGCATCATCCCCTTCGTGCCGGTGTGGGAGATCAAGGAGGGCCGCCTGCGCTATACCCTGCGCCGCATCGGGCGGCTGCTGGTGCCGACGGCGGCGGAGATCGAGTAGCCCATGAGCGACACGCTGACCTTGATGGCTCTCTTTCACGGCGGCACCGACACCGCCGAGGCGATTGACGCCTTACACGCGCTCGGCATTCCGGACGAGAAGATGGTGGTGATCACCGGCGTGCCGTATCCTGAGGGTGCATTGGGACGGCACCGCGAGTGGCTGACCCTGCCGTATATCGTGCTGGCCGGGGCCGCCGGCGGGTTGCTGTTCGGCCTGTTCCTGTCGGCCATTACCCCGCACCTGTATCGCCTTGATGTGGGTGGCCATCCCCCCGTCGGCTTTCCGCCCACCGCGATCATCATCTTCGTCTTTACGATGATGGCCACTATCGTCTCGACGTTTCTGGGCGTCCTGTGGGAAATGAACTTCCCCCGATTTGGCCCGGCTCCTTACCACAGGCTTGTCACCGATGGACACCTGGCGGTATTGCTGGAATACCCGGCCGAGCTGGAGGCCAGCGTGCGCCAGACTCTCGAAGCTCGCCACGCTCATCACGTCGGCGAACCGGAAAGGGTGGCCCTGTGAACCCTCGCCTGCGGCGCGGCTTGCTCATCATCGGGTTGGTCCTGACGCCCTTCGTCGTCGGGCTGCTGTTCACGTTCGAGATCATCAAGATCCGTTTTCCCACCGACATGGCCGACCAAGCGTCGGTGAATGATCAGGAAGGCCCGCGGCGCCTGCCGCCCGACGGCGCGGTGCCGGTGCAGGGGCTGGCGGTGATCCCCGAAGAGTTTCCGGTCAACCCTGTGCCAGCCGATGAGGTCTCGCTCCAGCGTGGCGCGATTCTATACGGCATCCATTGCCAGATGTGTCACGGCGCGCAGGGACACGGCGACGGGCCGCTGGCGACTTACTTCGACCGAACGCCTCAGAACCTCACCAGCCCGCATGTCACCGCCGAGTTCGACGGCCTAGTCTACCTGACTCTCGCTCAAGGCTTCGGCCAGATGCCCGCGCTGGCCGAGAACCTGACGCCACGCGAGCGCTGGGACGTAGTCAACTATGTCCGCACCTTGCCGTTTGGGAGTGGCGAGTGACGAGTGGCGAGTGACGCGACACCCGACACAACTGGCGAGGTACACAGAATGCTCATACGTCTCACGCTACGCGCTTTACGTTTCACGCTTCTGCTCGTCAGCCTGACTCTGTTCCTGGAGGCGTGCGCCGCGCCGCGCAGCCTCCCCGCCGGCCCCACCCCCATCCCCACCCTCATCCCGGCCACCGAACCGGTCAGCTCCCTTGGGGCAACGCCCGCGCCGTCATTTGCCATCCTGAGTTATCCGGCGCGGCTGCCCTCGGCTGCGCTCGGCCAGCCGCTCTATCAAACCCACTGCGCCCGCTGCCACGGCGCGGACGGCAAAGGCGTCGTCCCCGGGGCGCGCAACTTCAACGACTGGGATTACATGCGCGGTGAAAGCCCGGCCTACTTCTATGCGAGTGTCGCCCAAGGGCGCGGTCAAATGCCCTCGTTCAGGGATAACTTGACCTCGGACGAACTGTGGGACGTCGTGTTCTACGTCTGGCGCTTCTCCACGCACCGCGAAACCCTTGCCCTCGGCAAGAGCATCTTTGAGACAAACTGCGTGGCCTGCCACGGGGCCGACGGCGTGGGCCGGGTGCTGGGCGCGGCCGACTTCACCGACCTGCGGTTTGTTGACGACAGCGCCCCTCGCGATTTCTATCTGACCGTCACCCAGGGCAAGGGCTCGATGCCGGCCTGGCAGGGGCGCCTGTCGCAGGGCGAACGTTGGGCGGTGATTGACTTCCTGCGCACGTTCTCCTATGACCCGGCCCTGCCTGGGGAGGTCGCCGCGGTTCCTCCGCCGACGGCGACTGCCGCCGCGGTCGCGTGTGACCCGACCTATCTTTCGCAGTCTAACCCTTTTGCCTGGGACGATTCGGCCGCCATCGCCTCCGGCCAGGCGATCTATGATCAGGCCTGCGCCATATGCCACGGCGCGGACGGGTCAGGCGCCCTGCCAGGCGCGCCCGACCTCACGACTGCTCAGACGCAGAGCGCGCTGCGCGCGGATGGCGGGGCGTCTCTCTGCATTGTCGCCGAGGGCCAGAAAACCATGCCGAGTTGGAAAGACACGTTCACGCTCGAGCAAATGTGGCAAATGTTGACCTACATAGGATCCCTGGGGAAGTGAAAAAGAGGTCGCAGCCATCCGGCCTAAGCCGAATGACTACGACCTCCTGGTGTTGTCGCCTGCGGTCCCGACGGGATTCGAACCCGCGATCTCGGCCTTGACAGGGCCGCATGTTTGGCCGCTACACCACGGGACCAGTGGAACGCGGCGGGAATATACCATAGCCAATGAGGGGCGTCAATGGCATTTGATTTCACGCCCGCAGCACGGCGCGGATGGCGGCCACGACATTCTCGATATCCTGCGCGTTGATCCAGTAGTGTGTGACCAGCCGGATACGGCGCGCGTCTTCGGGGTCAATCAGTATCCCCTGCGCTCGCATCCGCGCGGCGATCTCGGCGGTGTTCCGTTTGACCGAGGGCGCGAGGTTGAAGTACACCATGTTCGTCTGCGGGCTGCCGGCGTCTACCTCCAGGCCGGGGATTTCGCGCAGCCCGGCGGCCAGGCGTCGAGCGTTCGCGTGATCGTCCTCGAAGCGCTCGATCATCGTTTCGAGCGCGACGATGCCGGCCGCGGCGATGACGCCCACCTGCCGCATGCCACCTCCCACCATCTTGCGGTAGCGCCGCGCCTCGGCAATGAAGTCCTTCGCGCCGCACAGCACCGAGCCGACCGGCGCGCACAGGCCTTTTGAGAGGCAGAACATGGCCGAATCCGCCGGGCCGGCGAGGTCGCTGGCCGAGACGCCGAGCGCCACCGCCGCGTTGAACAGCCGCGCCCCGTCAAGGTGCAGTTTCAACCCGCGCGCGTGCGCAAAGTCAGCGACCCGGCGCATGTACTCGACCGTGAGCGGGACGCCGCCGCAGACGTTCTGTGTGTTCTCCAGGCAGATCAGTTGGGTGCGCGGATGATGCACGTCCTCAATGCGGATCGCGGCGGCGATGTCCGCGAGCGCCAGCGCGCCGTCCGGCTGGTTGGGGATGGGACACGCCTGCAGGCCGCCCAGCGCCGCCATGCCGCCGACTTCATTCAAGTAGATGTGGGACTCGCGCCCGACGATGACTTCCGCCCCGCGCGCCGAGGCGCAGTGGGTGAGCAGCGCCACCAGGTTCGCCATCGTCCCGGAGGCGACGAACAGCCCGGCCGCGTGCCCGGTCATCGCCGCCGCCATCTCCTGCAGGCGATTCACGGTCGGGTCGTCGCCCAGCACGTCGTCGCCGACCTCCGCGCGGGCCATCGCCGCGCGCATCGCGGGCGTGGGGTGCGTCACCGTGTCGCTGCGTAAGTCAATCAAGCCGTTCTCAAAACTCATGGCGCAGGCGTTCCCTGAAAGTAGTATCGAAGCAGCGAGCCGGCTCCGCCGACGAGCAGCGCGCCCCAGAACGTCAGGTAGATCGCCTGCCAGAGGCACCCGGCGCAACTCAACCCGACGCCCCACGCGGCGCGGCGGGCGGCGGGCTTATCGGCGAGGCGCAGGCTCTGGCGGCGGCTCAGCCATCCGCCGACAAGCGCGACGCCCGCAAAGGGCAGGCCCATGAGCGTGGTGACTGGGGTCGGCAGGACGGTGGAAAAGATGATCCACAGCACCGCCGAGATTAAGCTGAGAGTGGCCCAGAGGCGGTGCGTCGTTGAAGTCCCATGGTTCAATGGACGCTTCTCTTCTTGAGCACGCTGATAAACGCCGAGAAACCGTGGTAACGACTTAAGTCGTTACCACTATGATCGCCGCAGCCCGTTCAGAATCCGCGCCAGTTCCGGCGGCAGCGGCGCTTCAAAAATCTTCGTCTCCCCGCTGCCAGGCAATTTGAGCGAGAGGCGGGCGGCGTGCAGGAAGTGCCGCGCCAGGGGCAGCGTGGGCGCGCGCCGGCCGTAAACCGTGTCGCCGACGAGCGGGCATTTCAAGTAGGCGAAGTGCAGACGAATCTGGTGCGTGCGCCCGGTGAGCAGCCGCGCCTCGACCAGCGTGTGCGCGGTGAATTTCTCCAGGACTTTGTATTCCGTGACCGCCGGGCGGCCCCGGCGCTCAGGCACTACCGCCATGCGCTTGCGGTCCTTCGCGTCGCGCCCAATCGGAGCCTCGATCCGCCCCGTGTCCGTCGGGGGGCGGCCGTCGAGCAGCGCCAGGTAAACCTTCTCGACCTCGCGCTCCTTGAACTGGCGCTGCAATTCCCGGTGCGCCTGGTCGTTCTTGGCGACGACGATCAGGCCGGAAGTATCCTTGTCCAGCCGGTGGACGATGCCGGGACGCTGCTCGTCGCCCACGCCCTCCAGGTCGGGATCATAGCCGAGCACCGCGTTCACCAGCGTTCCCTGAAAGTGCCCTGCCGCCGGATGCACGACCATCCCGGCGGGCTTGTGAATGACCATCAGATCGTCGTCCTCGAAGACGATGTCGAGAGGAATTTCTTCGGGTTGGGCGCGCGAGGGGGCCGCCGGGGGGATGCGGACCTCGACGGTGGAGGCGCGCTCCAGGCGCTGCCCCGGCTTCGTCGCCGCCCGTCCGTTCAGCGTGACAAACCCATCGTCAATGAGCCGCTGAATCTGCGTGCGCGAAAGCTCGCTCAGCGCCGCGGCAATGACCTTGTCCAGCCGCTCGCCGCCGGCTTCGGTTTCAAAAGTGATCACGCGCTCAGTCACGCTCAGGAGGCTTGGCCCAGGTCTACCGGCTCGGGCGGCGGGGCGTCCGCCAGCCGGTTCTTATCGGCGCGCGCCTCGAACCACATGAGCAGCGCCAGCAGCGCCACGCCCGTGCTGATGCTCGCGTCGGCCACGTTGAAGATGGCGAAGGTCCCCACGCTCACGAAATCGGTGACGGTGCCGAAGGCGATGCGGTCAATCAGGTTGCCGACCGCCCCGCCCAGCTGCAGGCCGAGCGCGATCCGCATCCACCACTGGCCGGGCGGCAACTGGCGCGTGTAGTAGAGGATCACCAGCGACACGAGGATGGCGACGACCAAGAACAGGTTGCCGCTGGCTTTGAACAGGCCGAAGGCCGCGCCTGTGTTGTTGATGTGCAAAATGCGCGTGTAGGGCGCGAGCCAGGGGAAGGGGCTCCAGCTTTCGTTGAGCGCCAGGTTCACGCGCACGAGGTGCTTGGTGTACTGATCGAAGAAGATCACCAGCGCCGCCAGCAGGTACACCAGGGTTTGGTTCAGGATTTTCTTCAACACGATGCTCCGCTTTGTCTGGCCGGTCATAGCGAGGCGCCCTCCCCCCACACCCTGGGGGATTGCTTCGCTTCGCTCGCCATGATGATTGCCCCAAAGGTGACCGCTTCAAAAGCTCACCCGATCAAGACCGGAGGCGCATTGTACCTTAGCGGGACATGATAATCAATGGCCCTTGACGATCCACGGCTTTGGGAGTAGCATCCCGCCCTGCCAGAACGCCCGCCTTTCACGACGGAATGACGCGTGAGGCGGGTTTCCCTTTTAGGACTCCAGACCCAGCGAAGCCCAGAGACCCGGTTTCTCCCTTCGGGAAACCGGGTCTCTTGATGGGGAAGCCCGGCGGCAAATGTCAGCCCCCTGACTGACAGCCCGCTTGACGCCCGCTTGGGCCGGACTAGAATTCTATCGCCTGATCGGGCTCTCATCCGTCCGACCGGCCCGGCAAGGATCAACGCTCTCTCTATGGCTGCCATTCGTCACTCCGGCGACGCTCCTCCGCGTTCGCTCACCACCTTCTTCATCGGCAAGCCCCTTCCTACCCACGCGGCCCCGCACCAGACCATCAGCAAAAAAGTTGGGCTGGCTGTCTTCGCTTCGGACGCGCTGTCCTCGACGGCCTACGCCACCGAGGCGATCCTCGAAGTGCTGGCGTTCGCCGTGCCGGTGGCCGGCGTGGCCGTGCTGGGCTATTCCATCCCGGTCTCGCTCGCGATCGTCTTCCTGCTCGCCGTCGTCACCATCTCCTACGAGCAAACCATCCACGCCTATCCCGGCGGGGGCGGCGCCTATATCGTGTCGCGCGACAACCTGGGCGAAACTCCGGCACAGATCGCCGGGGCGGCGCTCCTCACCGACTACATCCTCACCGTCTCCGTGAGCATCTCCTCTGGGGTGGCGCAGTTGGCCTCCGGTTTCCCCGCGCTGCACCCTTACCGCGTCGAGATCGCCGTCGCCATCGTGATCTTTATGATGATCGTCAACCTGCGCGGGGTCAAGGAATCCGGCGTCACCTTTGCCATCCCCACCTATTTCTTCCTGGGGGTCACTTTGCTGACAATCACTGTCGGCTTCTACAGGTATTTCACCGGTTCGCTGGAGGTGGTGTCCGGCGTGACCCCCGCCGAGGTCGAGGCGGCGCGCGGAGTGACGCTGTTCCTGATCCTGCACGCCTTCTCGAGCGGCTGCACTGCGCTCACCGGGGTGGAGGCCATCTCGAACGGCATCCCGGCCTTCGAGGAGCCGAAGAGCCGCAATGCAGGCGTCACGCTGATCTGGATGAGCGTCATCCTGTCGGTGATGTTCTTCGGCATCACCTTCCTGTCCAATCAGGTGGGTGCGCAATTTTCGCGCACCGAAACCGTGATCTCACAACTGGGGCGGACGGTGTGGGGTGCCGGGGCGATGTGGTACGTGCTGTTGGGCGGAACCACTTTAATCCTGATTATGGCCGCTAACACGTCTTTCGCCGATTTTCCCCGATTGGGTGCGCTGCAAGCGGGAGATGGATTCCTGCCCCGGCAGCTCACCTTTCGCGGCAGCCGGTTGGTTTTCTCCTACGGCATCATGGCGCTGGCGGGGTTTGCCATCCTGCTCATCATTTTGTTCAACGCCGAGACCACAGCCCTCATCCCGCTCTACGCCATCGGCGTCTTCCTGTCCTTCACGCTCTCACAGACCGGCATGGCCGTGCGCTGGTGGAAAGCCGGACGCCTGCCGCCGGGCGAGAAGATCGTCCAGCAGGGCGGCGTGGTGGAGTATGACCCCCGGTGGCGCGTCAAATTGGGGATCAACGGCTTCGGCGCGGTGTTCACCGCCATCGTCATGGTCGTTTTCGCGGTCACCAAGTTCGTCGAAGGCGCGTGGATCGTCGTCGTAGTCATCCCCACGCTGGTTTTCATCTTTTTCCGCATTCACCTCCATTATAAAGTTGTGGCCCAACACCTCTCGCTGGAGGATTTCGGCGCGCCCGCGCGCGTCAAACGCAACCGGGTCCTGCTCCTCATCGGGGGCGTGCATCGCGGCGTGCTGCACGCCCTGCGCTACGCCCGGTCGCTCTCCGACGATCTGACGGCGGTCTACGTGGCCGTGGACCCCGTCGAAGCGGAAAAGATCAAGGACAAATGGGAGGCGTGGGGCGACGGGGTGCGGTTGGTCGTCATCGAGTCGCCCTACCGGCGGCTGATCGAGCCGATCGTCAAGTACATCAACGAGATGGCCGAAAGCCAGAGCGCCCAGGAAATGCTGACCGTCGTCGTGCCGCAGTTCGTCCCCGCGCACTGGTGGCACAAGGTGCTACACATGAACACGGCTTCCGTACTCCGCCAGCGGTTGTTGAACCAGCGCGACATTGTGGTGATGGAAGTGCCCTACCACATGGGGGATGAGAAACCGCTCGACCAAGCAGCTTAGAGAGTATAGGCATGACCGCGATCAATCTGCGCGAAGCGCTCATCGGGCGCCCGCTGGCAACCTCGCAAGCGCACCACGAGCGCCTGAGCAAACTCAAGGCGCTGGCCGTCTTCGCCTCGGATGCGCTCTCCTCGACCGCCTACGCCACTGAAGAAATTCTCTTTGTCCTGATTCTGGCCGGGACAGGCGCGATTTTCCTCTCCATCCCAGTCGCCATCGCCATTGCCGTGTTGCTCATCATCGTCGGCACGTCGTATTACCAGACCATTCACGCGTACCCGAACGGCGGCGGTTCATACATTGTGTCAAAAGACAACCTCGGCGCGCTCCCCGGCCTGGTGGCCGGCGCGGCCCTGCTGGTGGACTACGTGCTCACCGTGGCTGTCAGCATTGCCGCCGGAGTCGCTGCGCTCTTCTCGTGGCTGCCCTTCCTCCTGCCTTACAAGGTCGAACTCACCGTGCTCGCCGTGATCATCATCACCGTCGTCAATCTGCGTGGTATGCGTGAGTCCGCCTCGATCTTCGCTGTCCCGACCTACATCTTCATGTTCAGCGTGTTCACCATGCTTGGCGTGGGATTCTTCCAGTATTTGGCCGGGACGCTAGGGCAGGTCGCCGGACTGTCGCCGGAAAGCCTGATGCTGAATGAGGACATCACGGCCTTTTTTATTCTGCGCGCGTTCTCGGCGGGATGTACCGCCTTGACTGGAGTGGAGGCGATCTCTGACGGGATCCCAGCTTTCCGCAAACCCGAGTCGCACAACGCCGGGCAGACGCTCATTGCCATGATTCTGATTCTAGGTTCAATGTTTATTGGCGTCACTCTGTTAGCCCATCAGGTCGGCGCCGTGCCGCAGGAACACCAGACGGTGTTGTCGCAAATCGCGCGCACCGTCTTTGGCGACAACCTGGCTTACGTGCTTCTACAGTTGTCTACGGCCTTCATCCTGTTGTTGGCTGCGAACACCTCTTTCGCAGATTTCCCGCGTCTGAGTTTCTTCCTGGCGCGCGATGGCTACCTGCCCCGGCCTCTAAGTAACATCGGCGACCGACTGGTGTTCTCCAACGGCATCATCCTGCTGGGCGCGCTCGCCTCCATCCTGCTCGTCATCTTCGGCGGCGACACGCATGACTTGTTGCCGCTTTACGCTGTTGGTGTGTTTATCTCCTTTACACTGTCCCAGTCTGGCATGGTCGTCCGCTGGTTTAGGCTGAAGACCCGAGGCTGGCAGGCCGGAGCACTTATGAATGGGATTGGCGCGGTGGCCACTTTTGTCGTTCTGGGTGTCATCATCATCACGCGTTTCCTGCATGGGGCCTGGATCGTCATCGTTCTAATCCCGGTCATCGTCTGGATCTTCCTGAGTATTCACCAGCATTACCGGCAGGCGGCCGCGCAGCTCTCGCTCGACGAATACGGCGCGCCGCCGCGCATCCGCCGCCACCGCGTCATCGTGCCGGTGGCCGGGATACATCGGGGGGTGCTGCACGCCCTGCAATACGCGGCCTCGCTGTCGAACGACGTGACGGCGG
>Ga0209751_10003933_pt1 | contig 14308 bp, 11 predicted proteins | sample RifCSP13_1_FD_184019 | JGI IMG/M metagenome (GOLD analysis project Ga0209751, IMG submission 184019) | Soil microbial communities from Rifle, Colorado - Rifle CSP2_sed 13_1 (SPAdes) (version 2) | ecosystem: Environmental > Terrestrial > Deep subsurface > Rock core/Sediment | place: Rifle... | reverse complement strand
TTCCTCTTCTTCCTTTGACCTGTAATAGGCCCGGTTAATATCTCCAACATGATGTCCATAATAACGATAAGTATGACAAACAAGAAATCCTGGGCCTTCTCCTCTTCGCGCACGATCAATAAGTTTCTGGGCTGCTGAATGAACTTCCCGAATATCCTGACCATCTACTTCTACTACAGGGATACCGAAAGCCTGAGGACGGGCGGTTAACTCACCTGCTATGACCTCTCTAAAGCGCGTATATTCGGTATATTTGTTGTTTTCGCATACATACACAATGGGTAATGTCCATAGAGAGGCCATATTCATGACTTCGTAAAGCACACCCTGGCCTAACGCACCTTCCCCGAAAAAGCATACTGCCACCCGGCCGGTCTTGAGCATCTTGCTCGAGAACGCCGCACCAGTTGCGATACCCGCACCGCCGCCTACAATCGCATTTGCTCCTAGATTACCAGAATCGGGATCGGCAATATGCATCGAACCACCTTTGCCGCCGCAATATCCAGCAGCTTTTCCAAGCAATTCAGCAAACATGCGATCCGCTTGTGCGCCTTTGGCCAGACAATGACCATGTCCTCGATGCGTGCTTGTAATGTAATCGGTAAGTTCTAGTGCTTCACACACTCCAACTGCAACAGCCTCCTGACCAATATATAAATGTGCCAATCCTGGCATCTTCGCGGATTTGTACAACTCATTTACTTCTTCGTCAAAATAGCGAATTTTGAGCATCTGCTCGTACATATGAAGGTGTTGTTCTATGTCGTGCAACTTAGCCGATTTATTTAGTTCAGTTTTTATGCCATGGACGCTATTGCTCATAACGTTTCTCCATATCTGGATTGCGCCATCCCAGTACTTTTTGTTTGCCTTCGATCAGGTAAGAATCCGGTCCTGGCATCCATCCTGTGCTAATGTTTACGCCTAACGGAATTCCTCATGGACCTCTAAACGGCGCTCAATCATTTATTAGCTTCTCTAGATGGGAACTAGGACATATTTCAATCCTTGACGGTTCCGGAACTTTTCAAAGGCTTCTTCCCATCCAGAGAGGGGTAAAACAGCAGATATCATGGGGGAAAGCTGTACCATCCCTTGAGCGACCAATCTTAATGCTGCATTCCATGAATGCCAGGTGGAGGCGAAAGAATTTTGGATTTCGATCTCACGGAGCATGATGCTGTCCCAATCAAGCTCAATCGGTTTCCCAAAGAGTCCGAGTTGAACAAATTGGCCCTTGCGGCGAGCCAGTTGTAACCCTTGTTTTGCTGCAGCACCTGCCCCGGAGCACTCGAAGACAATATCTGCACCCCTACCTAGGGTTAGAGTTTCCACAAATTCAGTCATAGATTCATTTTCAATATCTACTGTATACTGGGTACCCAATGTTTTCGAAAGCTGCATTCGTTCTTTATCAGCACTCATTCCAGCCAAAATCACCGTAGCGCCGGCCGCGACAGCAATTTGGGCGGTGAGGAGGCCAATCACACCAGGGCCCAAAACAATCGCGATGTCGCCGGGTTTCAATCTTGATTTTTCAATGACCCCATGGGTACAGCATGCGAAAGGCTCGATCAATGCGCCCGAATGAAAATCAACATTTTCGGGCAAAGTGCGGATGTTTCGCTTGGGTACTAATATATATGAGGCGAATGCACCATTGACTCCGCTGCCAATCGACTTCCGCTTTGGACACAAGTTCCATTGTCCGGTGTTGCAAAATTCGCATGTTCCACAAGTGATGAAATAAACCAGGGCGGTTACCCTTTGTCCGATCTGCACATCTGTAACATCTGGTGCAGTTTCAGCAACAACCCCACTGAACTCATGCCCGAGGATTACCGGAGGATCAACAGGATACTCTCCACTTTGAATATGCAGATCAGTCCCACAAATCCCTGTTGCCTTAACTTCCACTACAACATGTCCAGCCTGCAATACTGGTTCAGGCATCTCTTGAACTTGCATGAAACCTTTGCCAGTAGCATATTTAACCAGTGCTTTCATACTATCTCCCGGGAGAGGAGTGATTTTTCACTGGATTTATCAAAATAGTAGAACTTGTTCTTATTAAACCCGAAGTAGATCGTCTGGCCGATTCTTGCTTTAAAACCGGCATTGACTTTTACTTGGAACCGGCTCCCGTTCGATTCCAGGGTCATTACCTCCTCGCGCCCGACCAATTCGGTTACGTAGACTTTGCCAACGAAGGGAAAATCTTCTGCGGCAGTATGGGAGACCTCAATATCAGTAGGCCGGATGCCTACCATTACGGACTCTGCAGCGATATTTTGCAATTGACTGGATGATTGAACACCGATAATGATATTTGACTCATTAAATGCTAAGGCAAAATCACCGTTTACCGACGTAAATTTACTATCAAAAAAATTCATCGGGGGATCACCGATAAAGCCGGCAACAAACCGATTAGAAGGTGAATGATATACTTCATACGGCGTCCCAATCTGTTGGATTTCTCCATGGTTGATGACGCCGATCTGGTCAGCCATAGATAGGGCTTCGATGTGATCTGGAGTGGTGTAGATAGCTGTTGTCCCGAAATCCATCTGCATCGCTTTGAGTTCGCCATGCATGTGATGGCGTAGTTTTGCATCCAGATGCGCGATCGGCTCGTCAAGCAAGAAGACATCCGGCTGGCGAACTAAAGCTCGGCCAAGCGCCACGCGTTGTTTTTGACCGCCAGAGAGCTGGGTGGGCATTCGATCAAGCAGTTCGCCGATCTGGAGAAGTTCTGCTATCTTGGTGACGCGTTTCTTTATGTCCTCCTCGGTGTATTGGCCTTTTCGAATGGGCGAGCGGAGCGGAAAAGCCAGGTTTTCAAAGACCGTCCAGTGAGGATAAAGTGCATAAGCCTCAAAGGCCATTGCAACATTACGATCTTTAGGCTCCAGATCGTTTATTAGACGATCCCCAATGTAAATATCTCCCTCAGTAACAGCCTCAAACCCGGCGATCACTCGCAGTGTTGTAGTTTTACCTGCTCCAGAAGGGCCGAGAAGGAAAAAGAATTTCCCATCTTCACACCGAAACGACAAATCGCTTAATGCTTTTTTATTCCCGTATTGTTTTGTCACATGGTCCAGTCTAACTTCAGCCATTATATCTGCCTTTCTTGTGGAACGAAGAAAAAAAACTAAACTAAAATGTTCTTACCCGAGGAAGAATCAAAGAAATGGATATTGTTTAGATTGATATTAAGCCAGACATCTTCCCCTGGCTGGCTGATAAAATCAGCCTCCGCCTCGGCAATAAAATGATGCTGACCGATTTCTAAAACAGCCTGATTCTTCTCCCCTTGCAGTTCCCAAATAAAGGTTTTGCTTTGGATATTGTGTTTTTCATCCCTGGTCTTCGAAAGATGGATGTCCTGAGGCCGAACACCCAAGATAATCTTGTCCACTGGCTTTACGGCACCAAGATTTACGCGGGTGAACTGGTTTAGACTTAAGGTAAAGTGTTCATTCTTAAACCAAAGATCACCATCCGATCGCTCAAAATGGCCCTCGATAAAGTTCATCGGAGGTGTTCCCAGAAATCCGGCAACAAAATGATTGGCTGGAGTTTCATACAAATCTTCAGGGGTCCCAAACTGCTGAAGCTCACCAAAATTCATGACAGCGATATAATCCGCCAAAGCGATGGCTTCGAGTTGGTCGTGGGTGACATAAACAGTTGTGGCCTCCAGTTGATTGTGAAGCCGTTTTAATTCTGCACGCATTTGAGCTCGTAATTTTGCCTCGAGGTGCGAAATCGGTTCATCCATAATAAATACAGCCGGATTTCGTACGATTGCCCGTCCAATACCAACGCGTTGCTTCTGCCCGCCGCTCAACCGGCGAATCCGCCTTGGCAGTAGATCTTCGATATCCAGGATTTTTGCTGCTTCACCCACACGCTGATCAATTTCTACCTTGTCAAATTTACGTACCCGAAGTGGCATCGCAATGTTTTCATAAACAGTGAGATGTGGATAAAGGGCATAGTTTTCAAACACCATGGCGATATCTCGATCCCGTGGAGGAATATAGTTTACCAGGCGATCTCCGATGAAGATTTCCCCAGACGAAATCTGCTCAAGACCGGCGATCATGCGCATAGTTGAACTTTTTCCGCATCCAGAAGGGCCCAGGAGACACAAGAACGCCTTGTCCGGACATTCCAGGTTTAATTCTTTAACTGCCTCAACCCCGTTGTCATAAATCTTCCATACGTTGTGCAAGGTTACTTTCGCCATAGGATTACTCTCCGACCATCACTTGACTGCCCCAAATGTCAGGCCACGTACGAGGTAGCGCTGCATAAGAAAGGTGAAAATCAATACCGGGAGAATTGCGACAAAACCAACCGCCATAAATTGCCCCCAACGGATGCCCATTGCTGTTGAGAAACCCGTAATTCCAATTGGGATTGTCTTGCTATTCTGCGCAGTCAGGATCAGGGCAAACAAGAATTCGTTCCATGCGAATATTGAGGAAAACACGGCCACTGCCGCTAATCCCGGTTTTACCAATGGCAGCGCTATCTTAGTGAATACCTGCCATCGAGTATAACCGTCAACCAGCGCCGATTCTTCCAATTCAATTGGAATATCCAGGAAAAAACCGCGCAGAATCCAAACACAGAAAGATAGATTTATTCCTGTATACATGATGATTAAGCCCCACCAGGTATCCAGTAAGCCAATTGCTTTGATTAGCACAAACATAGGCACGATGAACGCAATAGGTGGTGCCATTCTGGTGGAGAGGATCCAGAATGATAAATCGCGATTCCCTTTAAACTCGTATCGCGCCAGGCCGTAAGCAGCCATGGCTCCAAATACAACCGCGATCGCTGTGCTTATGATGGTAATAATCAGACTGTTTATCAAGAAAGGCAGTTGGCTCCAGGCCCCGGTGAAAGCATCTTTATAATTTTGCATCGTAGGTTTGAATATCCAAACCGGAGTCTCTGAGAAAATTTGTACATCGGTCTTTAACGATGTCAGAAAAATAAGCAGGATCGGGAAAAGGGAAAAGAATAGAAAACCCAGGGCAATCGCATACAGAGCAATATTTACTAGAATCTGTCGTGTTCTGCCCTTCTCCAGCTGACGAAGCACTTCTGCTTGATTTTTCTTTTCTGCACCAATTACGCCTGCGGATGTTGACATAGGATCGCACCTTTCTCTTTGATTTCGGCAGCAATTCTCTTTCAGGCCGTTGCTGCTTCTCCTTTGTACAACCAGCGGATAAATATCTGGCTGATGATAATAATCAAAATCAACATCAGGATGGCCAGTGCGGCAGCATAACCCAGCTCAAAAAACTGAAATGCCTGGATATAGATGTAATAGGATAAGGTTTCCGTTGAACCTGCTGGTCCACCCGTTGTCATCGTATAGACTAAATCGAACAGCTTGAATGCGTCCATAATTCGTAACAATACAATGATCAGGATGGTGGGTGTGAGCAGGGGTACAGTCACCCTGCGGAAAGTTTGCCACTTGGATAAACCATCAATCTGAGCTGCCTCATACACGTATTCCGGCAAGGATCTCAGCCCGGCCAAAATGACCAACATCATGAAAGGCGTCCACTGCCATACGTCCGCAATAATCAACGAAGGCATGGCCAGGGTTTTACTCGTAAGCCAGGCCTGTGGTGGAACGCCTATCAGGCCAAGCGCCCAATTTATGACCCCGTAACGCTGATTGAACATATAAAACCAGATAAGCGAAGCGACGATGGGCATTACCATCACCGGAATAATCACAATTTTACGAATCAGATCCATGCCTTTAAGGTTCGTATTCAATACGAAGGCTATCCCGAAGCCCAAAAGAAATTCGATGCTCACAGCAAAAACTACAAAGATAATCGTTCGGGATACGCTGTTTAAAAAACGTGGATCTGAAAATGCGGTAGCATAATTGGCGAGGCCGACAAACTCATATCCACGGGCCGGCCTGGCCATATTCCAGCGGTGAAAACTGAGATTCAAGGCATAAAAGAATGGATAAAGGTTGATCACTGCCAGGATAATGCTGGTTGGAACGATCAAGGCGAGTGCAGTATTTCTCTTCGTAGTTCTGGACTTATTGACAGATTGAGCCATTCAATCCTCCTGATCACCATTCCAATGGTAAAAAGGTTTATTGCGTAGATGGTGAGCCTCGAAGCGGGAGGCAGGTATTGTAACTCGTCCGCATCGAGGCTCACACATCACAGGTTTGTGCTAATTATTGGCGTGAATCAGCAATCCGTCTGGCTTATTCGTAATAGCCGCCCTGCTTCATCACTCCATCCATTGTTTCCTGGGCTTTCTTGACAGCTTCTTCGGGCGTCAAGGAACCAGAGAGCATTTCATGGTAGACTGTTCCTAATGTATCCGCCAGAACTGGCCATTCGGGGATAGCGGGTCGCATCCAATCCTGAAGCTGCCCTTTGCTGGCGATCTCATCGACTGCCGGGAATACAGGATACATTGCCACCAGCTCTGGGTCTCGAATGATCGAGTAGCGAGGCATACCGCTGTTGCCAGCCAAAGCCAATTGTTTGAGTTGCTCATAAGCTGTCAGCCAGGCAACGAAGCGCCATGCCAGATCCGCCCGGTCTCCAATATTGCTTGGTATGGCCAGGGTCCATTCACCATTCGGAGTAACTGGTGCGGCTTCGCTCCAATTTGGCGCGTGGATGTAGCCCACATTACCAACAACTTTCGAGCTCGCCGGATCCTCGACCACGGCGAATCGCGCTCCCCATTCGTATACCATGGCGCAACCGCCTTGGGCAAACTGACGTATGCGCTCATCCCAGGCCATGTTTAAGATGTCGGGCGGGGAGTATTTCATTAATTCCATGGCATATTGAGCGGCTTTTAGTCCGCCCGGTGAATCCAGCAGCGGCTTCCAGTTCTCATCGAACAATTCTTGTCCGAAGGCAGCATAGAAATGGGCCATTTGTTGGCCAAGCGCCTGGCCGCGAGCACCGTTCCAGCAAATGCCATATAGACCGTTATCCGGGTCGTTGAAGTGTTCGGCTGCTGAAAGAACGTCTTCTATAGTTTCTGGTGGGGCGATCCCGTCCTTCTCAAACAGATCTTTCCGGTAGGCCAGGATTTCTGGATGCGGTTGGATCGGGATTGCCATTTGCTTGCCTTCATATTGAGCACCCGTCCAGGCGCCCTCAGGGAAGTCAGCGACATTAATGTCTGTTTTAGCAAGGTAGTCATCCAACGGTTGAAGAACATTTCCGCTGCCAAACTCGCCCATCCACACAATATCCACGCTCACAACATCGTAGGCGGATGTGTTATTTTGAGCATTGAGCAGGATCTTCTGGTGTACGGCATCGTAAGGAACGATCTCCAGCTGGATTTTGCCACCTGCTTGCTTCTCAATGTCCGCAACGATCTTTTGTAGCGCATTTGCGAAAGGGTCTCCAACAAAAAGCAAGCGGATGGTCTCCCCACCCAGGACTGATTCGGCTTCACCTCCACTGGGTGGGGTAGTGGCTTCTGGTTGGGCGGGTGGAGCAGTAGCTTCTGGTTGAGCGGGTGGAGCAGTAGCTTCTGGTTGAGCGGGTGGAGCCTCGACCTTCTGGGTAGCCTGCGGAGTAGCCTGCGCGCAGGCGCTGAGTAGAATCGAGAGCAAAACAAGCCCAACGACGAAAATCCTCAAGCGTTTAGAATTCATTTCTGTGTCTCCTCTTCTAAGTTATTTTGGATTGATTGAGACAATAATAGGGTTGGATTTTTGGTTTTTCGTCTTCCTCCTTATCAAATTAACTTCCTCCTCTGATGTAAACTCGTCTCCATCGACAGACTTTCCAATTCCTAAATTAATCCCCCAACGGTTTTGGGTCCATCGCCACGACGTGCCTGTGCTTCGGCCACGTCCCGATCTATTTGATCCAAGTGATCGATCATTGCTTTCCGCGCCGCTTCAGCATTTCCTTCAGAAACATAATTAAAAATGAGGCGGTGGTAGACCTGTCCTCTATCAGGAGCACCTTCCACTTCAAACATTCTCATCCGTGTAGCCTGGGCTAAATTTACGATGACGCCTGTCAAGGCAGTAAACAAGCTGTTTCCAGTCGCCTCGGCCAGCGTACTGTGGTATTCCTGGTCTGCTGCTATATAGCCTTGCGGTTCTTGGATGTGGGCTTCCATTTCATCAATGCACTCTTGCAACCTTTCTAAGTGCTCTGGTCTCGCTCGCATGGCGGCTAAGGCAGCAATTTGTGGCTCAAGCGCTTTTCGAACTTCAACCACACTGCTGATCGACATGTTGTTGGCACGGGCGAATAATTCAATGGAGAGGGCAATATTTTGCTGGTTTGGAAGGGTCACGAACGTTCCACGACCCGGTTCAATCGTCAGAATGCCACGCTGAGCCAAAATCCGGGTAGCTTCACGGATCACCGTTCGGCTCACACCAAACTGTTCACATAGTTCTCGCTCCCCAGGTAGTTGATCTCCGATTTTTAAATGCCTGTCTATGACCAACTGTTGAAGTTGTTCAATAACCTGTTCCGAGAGAGCTTCCCGACTTACCTTACGAATGTTGAGATCGCTTTTAACCGGAGGCAGAATTTCCAACATACGTCTCTCCATATATTCAATTCGTAAAAAAAGAAAATAACGGGGCGATACGAGCTGACAAACCAAAATTATTGCAACTGGTTATACCATATTACTAGTATACCATATTATCACTCGATTTGGAGCCAAAATCAACTATCCTTTGTCATGTCAGGCCTATGACAAAGGTCACTACGGATATCTTAAGGCTGTAATTACCCAGTCGCAGGATTCTTGTGTCGATGCGCACACTCAACGTGTTGATCTAGTGCTGAGGATGGTTATGAATAGAATCCGTGGTGATTTCAAGTGTCCATTTTCCCCCAAGACACATCAAAGGGGATATACACCAGGGCTTACGTCAGCCCGTGCTTGTTGGCCAGCGCCCGCTCGTAGAGCGCCACGTACTGTCGGGCGCTCTTCTCCCAGGAATAATCCTGCCCCATGGCGGTTTGGATCATCTTATGAATATGATCCCGGCGGTCAAAATAGGTGCTGACCGCCCAGCCCGTGGTGAAATAAATCGCGGCTGGCGTCGGCTCCCAGAACTTGAAACCCGTCCCTGCGCCGGTTGCCTCATCATACTGTTCCACCGTGTCGTCCAGGCCGCCGGTGGCGCGCACGATCGGCAGCGTGCCATACTTGAGCGAGTACATCTGGTTCAGTCCACATGGCTCGCTGATCGAGGGCATGATGAAGAAATCAGCTCCGGCTTCGATCCAGTGCGAAAGCTCTTCACTGAAGCCAATATAGCTCCCGATGCGTCCGGGATAACGCGCCGGAAGCGTGCCATAATAGCTTTCCAGGGCCTTGTCACCCGATCCCAGGATGACGAACTGTACCAGCATGCTGTTCACAATTCCCTCAATCGTCTGGGCCAGCAGGTACAGCCCCTTCTGCGCCACCAAACGGCTGACCACCCCGATCAATGGCACGTTCGGGTCGACATCCAGCAAAAAACGCTTCTGTAACTCGCTCTTGCACACCGCTTTGCCGGATAAATTATCCACACGATAGCGCCTCGGGATTAGCTTATCCACCGCCGGGTCCCAATGGTTATAGTCGGCGCCATTCAGGATGCCGATATAATTTGCACCCCGGTCATTGAGGTACGGCGCCAACCCGTAACCGCCCTGCGGAGTGCGCGTCTCCCGAGCATAGCTTGGGCTGACCGTATTGACCATGTCGGCATAGTGGATGCCGCCCTTCATGAAATTCACCCGTCCATGGTCTTCGAACTTATTCGAGGTGAAATTGCTCCATTGCAAGCCCAGGTAATCATAATCTCGGGCGTTGTACGCTCCCTGGTAGGCGATATTGTGGATGGTCAATACGCCAGCCGCCCCGCCCAACACTGGGTCGTTCCAATCCCAGATCTTTAGATAGGCAGGGGCCAGTGCCGTGTGCCAGTCGTGAGCGTGGACGATATCCGGCATAAAGCCGATATCGCGGCACAACTGCAATCCAGCCCGGGTGAGCAGGCCGAAGCGGCGCGGGTTGTCCTGGTAATCGTTGTTGTCGGAATCGTGATACAGCCCCCAGCGATCGAAGGATTTGTTTGCCTCAATGAAATAGACCGGAACGCTGTCATGATCGGCGACATGCACGGAGCACCACTCTTCGGTGTTCCCCATCCATACACCCAACGGGTTTAAGAACGGCCGCAGACCATAGCGGATGTAATCGATGAGAGCGTACTTGGGCATGACGACGATTACTTCATGTCCCAATTTATGTAAGGCTTTGGGGAGCGCGCCCACTACATCAGCTAACCCCCCGGTCTTTGCGTATGGTACGCATTCGGATGCAATCATGATGATATTCATAACACAGGGCTCTCCAACAGGCCCATTTTAACATACGTTGGAGAGGCAAGAGGTCGACGATGGTTTGAACCAGCATCTTTTTCAATTTTCAGAAATCTATGCTTTTATTTTGTCAATTCGCATCTGGTACGTATGATTACTATTTGATAAAATCTCTCCACCGGTGAACAGGAGTTTGAATAGCACAATTGACACTCACAAAACCTGATGCTGTCTGCAGCTTTTCGGAAGCCTTGGCTAGCGCCGAAGCCAACAACCAGCAAGACCAGGCAGAGCAAGTGCGCGAGATCTGCCTGCCGACGCTGATGACTCATGGAGCTCCGACGGAATGGGCCCTGGTCTTCCTGCATGGCTTTACCAACTGCCCGGAGCAGTTCCGCGGGCTGGCTCACGGATTGGGAGAGCGGGTGATGGTGGTCGGTTTTTCTGGTGGTGCAACCGTGGCTGCCTGGCTGGCGCAAAATCGCCCCGATCTGGATAGCGCGGTGGTTATGGCTGCCATGATGGGTGTCAGCTTTAACCCTTCGACCATCACCCGTCCATTCGCCTGGCTGATCAGCCGCATCCCGGATTTTTATATATGGAATGCAGTGACCCTGATCATGCATTGCTGCATTTCGATGCGCTCCGTTCACAAGTCGACATCGACTTGGTACAATCAGGGCTGATTACTCTACGCTCTCGATAAATGACTGGACGTGTATGACCACAACCAACCCGAGCTCTCAATCAACCTCCTCCGTTGAGCGGAGGATTCCACCCATACCTGGCGACAGCGTCCGGGAGCTGGTGCGGAACCCGCTCAACTATTTCCTGTCGATCACCCGCCAGCACGGCGATATCATTTGCTATCGCCCCGCCCCAGATACCGCCTACCTGATCAACCATCCGGACTACATCCACCACGTCCTGGTCGACAATGCTCGAAACTATAGCAAGGACACCTACTCAAACCAGGCCTTCAAGAAAGCCATTGGCCCCGGGCTGATCAACTTCGAAGGCGATGCCTGGCTGGGCCGGCGCCGCCTGATGCAACCCGCCTTCCACCATACCCGGCTGGAGCCGCTCGATGGGATGATCATAGAGGCGGTCCAGGAAATGCTCGATCGGTGGCAAGTATCTCACACTGCCGGCCAGACGATCGATGTGGCGCGGGAAATGGCGGCTCTGACCATGACCATCACCTCACGGGCGCTGTTTGGCGTCGACCTGGGGGAGGCGGTCCATACGATGGGCGAGGTCATTAACGGGGTAGCAGATCTGCTTGAAAAGCCAAACCATCCCCGTATGCAGCAGGCAGTTGCCGAGCTTTCGGCATTGGTGGACGGCATCCTGGGTGAGCGGCGAAGAAATTTCCACGATCGAGGCGATCTGCTCAGCTCTTTGATGACCGCCGGCGCAGAAGAAAACGGCGACCGGCTGGATGACCAGCAACTGCGACACGAGATGATGGGCCTGCTGATCGCCGGTCACGAGACCACGGCCAATGCGCTCACCTGGACTTTTTATCTGCTCTCCCAGAACCAGTGGGCGGCCGAGCGCTTGGGGCGTGAAGTCCGCCAGGCGCTCGACGGAAAAACACCCACCTCTACCGATATACCTGGGTTGCCTTTTCTACGTCTTGTCCTGGATGAAAGCTTGCGCTTATTCCCTCCAGCCTGGATCATCGGCCGGCGCGCCATTGCCGATGACGAAATTGGCGGTTTTCACGTCCCGGCCGGCACGGTGATCGCCATCTGCATCTACACGCTCCATCGCCATCCAGCATTTTGGGAGAGCCCAGACCAGTTCGACCCCGAGCGATTCACCGTCGAACGGTCGGCAGGTCGCCATAAGTACGCCTACATCCCCTTTAGCATCGGACCACGCCAGTGCATTGGCAACAGCTTTGCCCTGCTGGAAGCCAGCTTGATCCTCGCCAGCATTGCCCAGCGTTTCGAGTTGCACCTGTCCCCCGGGATCGAAGTCCAGCCTCAGCCTCTTTTTGTGCTACGACCGAACCGGGATTTGTTGATGCATTTGCACCCCGTTGATTTAAAAAGACAACTGATATAATACCGGATATGAAGTATCACATTTGGACTGAAGGCTGCCAGATGAATGTGGCCGACTCGCTGCGCGTGGCTTCGGCGCTGGAGCGCATTGGTTACCGGCCCACGCCTCGGGCCGAGCAGGCCGACGTGATCGTGCTCAACACCTGCGTGGTGCGCCAGAGCGCCGAGGACAAGGCTTATGGGCGGCTCAGCTCGCTTCGCCCGCTCAAAGCCGCCCGCCCCGACCTGGTGATCAACCTGATGGGCTGCCTGGTGGGCGTCAAGGGACACGACCGCCTCAAGGCGCGCTTCCCGTTTGTGGATGTGTTCTCCCCTCCCAGCGACCCCGGGCCCTTGGTGGCTCACCTGACCCAGGGTGAGACGCGCCTCCTGGATCAGGCCGAGACCGAGCAGCGTTTCCTCGCCATGGATGGCGACTTGACCCTGCCACTGGACGAGCGCGGTAAGCTGGTGGCGACCCACGTGCCGGTGGTGCTGGGTTGCTCGCACGCCTGCACCTTTTGCATCATCCCTTACCGGCGCGGCGTCGAGCGCAGTCGCCCAGTGGGCGAAATTATTGCCGAGATACGCGTCCTAGTGGCCCAGGGGGTCAAGGAAGTCACCTTGCTCGGCCAGATCGTCGATCGTTACGGCAAAGACATCCCCGATGGCCCCAGCCTGGCCGGCTTGCTGCGCCTCGCCCAGGAGGTGGATGGCCTGGAGCGCATCCGCTTCCTGACCTCTCACCCCAACTGGATGAACGATGAGCTGCTTCAGACGGTAGCAGAGCTGCCCAAGGTCATGCCGCACATCGAGGTGCCGGTGCAGGCAGGCGACGACGCCGTCCTGGCTCAGATGCACCGCGGTTACACCGCCGATGATTACCGCCGCCTGGTCGAGCGCATCCGCCAGCGCATCCCCGGCGTCTCGATCGCCACGGATATCATCGCCGGTTTCCCGGGCGAGAGCGACGCCCGGTTCCAGCGCACCTACAACCTGCTGGACGAGCTCAAGCTGGACGTGGCTCACCTGGCGCGCTACTCGACGCGCCCCGGAACGGTCGCCGAGCGGCGCATGCACGACAACGTGCCGGAGGTAGAGAAATGGCGTCGCTTCCGCGCTCTCGAAGAACTGCAAGAGGGCATCGCAGCCGAGATCAGCGCCCGCTACCTGGGCGAAAATGTGGAAGTATTGTTTGAGGAAAAAGTGCGTGGCCGCTGGCGCGGGCGCACCCCGACCAACAAGCTGGTCTTCCTTGAGTCGGACCAGGATCTGCGAGGTCGATTGCGCAATGTGACCATCACCTGGACCGGCCCGTGGTCGATGCAAGCCACGCTTCCCGGCCAGCCACAGTTCATCCAGCCTGTAGAAATGCTCACCCTCGCTTCATAAGGCCAATCAAACGCCTCGACAGGAGCGCCCGCCAGAAGGGAAATCCCTGGCGAGCGCTCTTTTTATTCATCTTCATCAGCAGCAGCAATAAAGATGACAATTAAACATTTAATATGACAAATGTCACTTGCGCTCATGGATCACCAGGAAGATAATATATTCAGGATATTGAATATGACAGATCAGACCATCGACCAACTTACCGAGGCCATCGCCAACCTGTTGCGCACGCTGGGCCAGCCGGAGCGGCTGAAGATTTTGCTCGCCATTGGGCGGCAGGAAGCCTGCGTCTGCCACCTGGAGGCTGCGCTGGGCCTGCGCCAGGCGTACATCTCTCAGCACCTGATGGCGCTGCGGCAGGCCGGCCTGGTGACCGCCCGCCGCGACGGGCGCAATATCTACTACCGTCTGCAAGATCCCTCCATCCTGGGCTTCATCCGCCGGGCAGGGGAGCAGGCCATCAGGTGC
>Ga0209751_10003931_pt1 | contig 14310 bp, 10 predicted proteins | sample RifCSP13_1_FD_184019 | JGI IMG/M metagenome (GOLD analysis project Ga0209751, IMG submission 184019) | Soil microbial communities from Rifle, Colorado - Rifle CSP2_sed 13_1 (SPAdes) (version 2) | ecosystem: Environmental > Terrestrial > Deep subsurface > Rock core/Sediment | place: Rifle... | reverse complement strand
GCGCTCTTCGCCGGTGCTCCCTCTACGACTGCTAGGGCGCTCTCGGTCAGGACGATCTTGTCGGCGGCGATCAGCTCGTAGACGCCGAGGCTTCTCGCGTAGGCGATGCGGACTCCGGTTAGGTTGCGGAAGGACTTCTCCACGGCGCCGGTGTCGCTGGGGCTGGGGAGGACCAGGAGGACCTTGCCGGTGAGCCCTAGGGTGTCGAGGAGCTCGGCGGCCTTCTTGGTCTTGGGCTCGTCGAAGGCCAGGTCCTTGATGAGCACCAGCTTGTTGCTGTGGAGGGAGTCGGTGAGGGCGCCGCGGAGGGCGCCTCTCTTCATCTTCTTGTTGACGCGCATCGAGTGGTCGCGGACGAGGGGGCCGTGGGCTACGCCGCCGCCGGTCCACTGGGGAGAGCGGGTGGAACCCTGGCGGGCGCGGCCCGTCCCCTTCTGGCGCCAGGGCTTGCGGCCGCCGCCGGAGACCTCTGCACGCGTCTTCACCTTGTGGGTGCCGCGGCGGATGGAGGCCATGCCCGCGAGGACCACCTGATGCATCAGGGGGACGCTCACCTTGGCCTCGAAGACCTCGGCGGATAGATCGCGGGTTCCTACCTCCTTGCCGGCCGCGTCGAGCACGGGAACGGTCGCCATCAGGCACCCCTCCCCGCCGGCGCCTTGACCGCCGAGCGGACCATGACCAGGCTGCCGTCGGGGCCCGGGATCGCCCCCCGGATCAGGAGCAGGTTGCGCTCGGGGTCGGCCTGGACCACCTCGAGGTTCAGCACCGTCACGCGCTCGTTGCCCATCTGGCCGGCCATCCGCATCCCCTTGAACACGCGCGAGGGCGTGGCGCAGGCGCCGACGGCTCCGGGCGAGCGGTGCTTGCGCTGGGTCCCGTGGCTGGCGGACAGCCCCGCGAACCCGTGACGCTTCATCACGCCGGCGAACCCCGCCCTTGCTGACGCCGACCACGTCGGCGCGCTCACCTGCGGCGAACACGTCGGCGCGGATCTCCTGGCCGGGCGCATAGGAGGCCGCGTCGTCGGTCCGGAGCTCGACGATATGGCGGGTGGGCTCGGTGCCGAACTTGTCGAAGTGCCCCTTCTCGGGCTTCGTCACGCTCTTGGCACGGATCTGCCCGAACGCGAGTTGCACGGCGGCGTAGCCGTCACGCTCCTCGGTCTTGATCTGCGCGACGAAGCACGGCCCGGCCTTGATGACCGTGACCGGGATCGCGCGGGTGTCGTCGAAGATCTGGGTCATGCCCAGCTTCGTCCCGAGGATGCCCCTGACCTGTCCCATAGCTACAACTTGATCTCGATGTCGACGCCCGCCGACAGGTTCAGGCGCTGGAGCTCCTGCACCGTCTTGGACGTCGCGTCGGTGATGTCGATGAGCCGCTTGTGGGTGAGCATCTGGAAGTGCTCGCGGCTGTCCTTGTACTTGTGCGGCGAGCGGATGACCGTGTAGAGCCTCCGCTCGGTGGGCAGCGGCACCGGCCCGACCACCTTGGCGCCGGTGCGCGTCACGTGCTCGACGATCTCGCGCGCGGCGACGTCCAGCATCCGGTGGTCGTACGCCCGGAGCTTGATGCGGATCCTGGGTCCAGCCACTGCCTCTGGTCCTCTCTCGGCTTCCTGGAACTACTTGACGATCTTGACGACGCGACCGGCGCCCACGGTGCGACCGCCCTCGCGGATCGCGAAGCGCAGGCCGTCCTCCATGGCGATCGGGGCGATCAGGTTCACGGTCATCTCGATGTTGTCGCCGGGCATGACCATCTCCACGCCCTCGGGCAGGTGGGCCTGCCCGGTGACATCTGTGGTGCGGAAGTAGAACTGGGGCCGGTAGCCGGTGAAGAACGGCGTGTGCCGGCCGCCCTCGTCCTTGGACAGGATGTAGACCTGGGCGGTGAAGTCGGTGTGCGGGGTGACCGAGCCCGGCTTGGCCAGGACCTGGCCGCGCTCGACCTCGTCCTTGTCGATCCCGCGGAGCAGCACGCCCACGTTGTCGCCGGCCTGGACCTCGTCCAGGAGCTTGCGGAACATCTCCAGGTCGGTCGCGACCGTCTTGCGCGTGTCCTTGATGCCGACGATCTCGACCTCTTCCATCTTCTTGAGCACGCCCTGCTCGACCCGCCCTGTCACGACCGTGCCCCGTCCGGTGATCGAGAACACGTCCTCGATCGCCATGAGGAAGGGCTTATCGACCTCGCGGACCGGCTCGGGGATGTAGGTGTCACAGGCCTCGAGAAGCTCGTCGACCTTGGTCATCCAGGTCTCGTCGCCCTCCAGGGCCTTGAGCGCGGAGACCTGGACGACCGGGACGTCGTCGCCGGGGTACTCATAGCTGGAGAGCAGCTCGCGCACCTCGAGCTCTACCAGGTCCAGCAGCTCGGGGTCGTCGACCATGTCGCACTTGTTGAGGGCGACCACGATGAACGGCACGCCGACCTGGCGTGCCAGCAGCACGTGCTCGCGGGTCTGGGGCATCGGGCCGTCGGCGGCCGAGACCACCAGGATCGCGCCGTCGATCTGCGCCGCTCCGGTGATCATGTTCTTGATGTAGTCGGCGTGACCCGGCATGTCGACGTGGGCGTAGTGGCGGTTGTCGGTCTGGTACTCGACGTGCGCGATCGCGATCGTGATGCCGCGCTCGCGCTCCTCGGGAGCCTTGTCGATCTCGTCGAACGGGGTGAAGTCGGCCAGACCCTTCTCCGCCTGGCGCTTGGTGATCGCGGCGGTGAGCGTGGTCTTGCCGTGGTCGATGTGCCCCATCGTGCCGATGTTCACGTGCGGCTTGGTCCGCTCGAACTTCTTCTTGCCCATCTCTCCCTCTCTCCTTGCCTTACTCGCCCCGGACGCGGGCAACGATCTCCTTGGAGATGTTGGCCGGCACCTCGTGGTAGGCCTGCAGCTGCATCGGGGTGTGCGCAGCGCGCCCCTGGGTGCGCGAACGCAGATCGGTCGCGTAGCCGAACAGTTCGGCGAGCGGCACGAGAACACGGATCGCCTTCTGGCCGCTGCGGTCGTCGATCCGTTCGATGCGCCCGCGGCGCGCCGTGACGTCGCCCATGACCTCGCCCATGAAGTCCTCGGGCGTGATGATCTCGAACTCCATCACGGGCTCGAGCAGTACGGGCTCCGCGCGGCGCGCGGCCTCCTTCAGCGCCATCGAGCCGGCGATCTTGAAGGCCATCTCGCTGGAGTCGACCTCGTGGTACGCCCCGTCGACGAGCGTTGCCCGGACGTCAACGAGCGGGTACCCCGCGAGGACGCCGGTCTCCATCGCTTCCTCGATCCCGTCGTCGACCGCGGGGATGTACTCGCGCGGGATCTTGCCGCCCACGATCTTGTTGATGAACTCGTAGCCACCACCCTGGCCTGTGGGCTCGAGATCGATGACCACGTGCGCGAACTGACCGCGGCCACCGGTCTGGCGGGCGAACTTCAGGTCCACCTTGTGGACGTCCTTGCGGATCGTCTCGCGGTAGGCGACCTGTGGCTTGCCGACGTTGGCGTCGACGCTGAACTCGCGCCGCAGGCGGTCCACGATGATGTCCAGGTGGAGCTCGCCCATCCCCGAGATCACGGTCTGTCCGGTCTCGTCGTCGTACTTCACGACGAACGTCGGGTCCTCGTCCGAGAGCCTCTGCAGGCCGTTGCCCAGCTTGTCCTGGTCGGCCTTCGTCTTGGGCTCGACCGCCACCGCGATGACCGGGGTCGGGAAGCTGATCGACTCCAGGACGATCGGCTCGGCGGGATCGGTGAGCGTGTCGCCCGTCGTCGAGTGCTTGAGCCCCACCACCGCGACGATGTCGCCGGTGAACGCCGCCTCCATGTCCTCGCGGTGGTTGGCGTGCATCTGCAGGATGCGGCTGACGCGCTCCTTGCGGTCCTTGCTCGAGTTCTCGATATGCGAGCCCGCGCGCAGAACGCCCGAGTAGACGCGCACGTACGTCAGCCGACCCACGTAGGAGTCCGACATGATCTTGAACACGAGGCCGCTGAACGGCTCGGTGTCGTCGGGCTTGCGTTCGGCAGGCTCGCCCTTGGGCGTACGCCCCTGTACCGGCAGCACGTCGGTGGGCGCCGGCAGGTAGGACACGATGGCGTCGAGCAGCGGCTGGATCGCCTTGTTCTTGAAGGCGGTGCCGCAGAGCACCGGGACCCCCTCGCCGGCCAGGGTCGCCCGACGGATCGCGCGACGGAGCTCGTCGACCGTTGGCTCCTCCTCGTGCACGAACTTGTCCATCAGCGACTCGTCGTGGTCGGCGAGCCTCTCGAACAGGTCGTGGTGCGCCTGCTCGGCGGCCTCGCGGAGCTCCTGGGGGATCGGGGTGGTCTCCCATTCCTCGCCCATCTCCGAGATCCAGTGCAGCGCCTTCATCTCGACCAGGTCGACCACTCCCTGGAAGTCGGCCTCGGTGCCCCAGGGCAGCTGGAGCACCAGCGGCTCGGCGTGAAGGCGGTCGACCATCATCGCGACGGTGCGCCCGAAGTCGGCGCCGGTACGGTCCATCTTGTTCACGAAACAGATGCGGGGCACGCCGTAGTGGTCGGCCTGGCGCCACACGGTCTCGGTCTGCGGCTCGACACCGGCGACCGCGTCGAACACCGCGATCGCGCCGTCCAGCACCCGCAGCGAGCGCTCGACCTCGACCGTGAAGTCCACGTGGCCGGGCGTGTCGATGATGTTGATCCAGTGGTCCTTCCACACGCAGGTGGTGGCGGCGCTGGTGATCGTGATCCCGCGCTCGCGCTCCTGGACCATCCAGTCCATCAGGGCGGTGCCCTCGTGGACCTCGCCGATCTTGTAGGCCTTGCCGGTGTAGTAGAGGATCCTCTCGGTCGTCGTGGTCTTGCCCGCGTCGATGTGCGCCATGATCCCGATGTTGCGGGTCCTGGCCAGCGGGTATTCGCGGATCACCAGGTTCTTGGACCCGGTCCGCTGGGGCTGCTCCGTCTTCTCGACCGCCTCTGACACTTCGATCCTCTCCGCGGGGGTCGCCACTAGCAGGCCCCCTCGTGGAACGCCGGACCTGTCGGCCCGGCCACGGTGTGCTCGTCGATCACCATCGGTAATGCGCGAACGCCTTGTTCGCCTCCGCCATCTTGTGCATGTCCTCGCGGCGCTTGACCGAGACGCCCTGGCCGTTGGCCGCGTCCATGAGCTCGGCGACCAGCCGCTCGGCCATCGAGTGCTCCTTGCGGGCGCGCGAGTTGTTCACCAGCCAGCGCATCGCGAGCGTCGTGCCCCGGCTGGGCCGGACCTCGACGGGCACCTGGTAGTTGGCGCCGCCCACCCGCCGCGAACGGACCTCGAGCTGCGGGCGGACGTTCTCGACCGCCTTCTTCAGCGTGATCACGGGATCGTTGGCCGTGCGCTCGCTGATGATCTCGAGGGCCTTGTAGACCGTGCGCTCGGCCAGCGTCTTCTTGCCGTCCAGCAGGATCTTGTTGATCAGCTGGGTGACCAGGACGTTCTGGTAGACCGGGTCGGGCTCGGTCTCGCGGCGTACGGCAGGGCCCTTGCGCGGCATCGGCTACTCGCCGCCCTTCTTCGCGCCGTAGCGCGACCGGGCCTTCTTGCGGTCCTTCACGCCGGCGGTGTCCAGGGTGCCGCGGATGATCTTGTAGCGCACGCCGGGCAGGTCGCGGACGCGGCCGGCGCGCACCAGCACGATCGAGTGCTCCTGCAGGTTGTGGCCGACGCCGGGGATGTAGGCCGTGACCTCGATCTGGGAGGTCAGACGGACGCGGGCGACCTTGCGCAGGGCGGAGTTCGGCTTCTTGGGGGTGGTGGTGTACACGCGCGTGCAGACGCCCCGACGCTGGGGAGAGCCCTTGAGGGCGGGAGACTTGCTCTTGTACTTCGGCCGCTTCCGGCCGCTCCGCACGAGCTGCTGGATCGTGGGCATGCGTCCTTCCCGTCTGCACTCTCGACTTGTCACCGAACCGGTGGCTCGGCTTCCTCCCGAACAGCGAAGAAGCCGGACCGCGGGCCCGGCTTCCAGGGTTCGTGCCCATATGGGGCTCAGGTTGTCCCTTCGGAAACCCCCTGGAAGCGCGCTGGATGCCGAGCCCGCCCGCCGAGCTCGACGCGACCGCTAACCCTACTAGCCGCGTGCCTGGGCCGTCAACAAGCGGTCCGTGCCTGAGCGTGCCCGCCGCTCGGGCGTCAACGTGTAGACGGCTGGGAGGGACCAAGGGCCGCTCGCACGACCGTAACCACCACGCCGGATCCCTCGCCGGTCATCTAGCGATCACCGGGCAGGCCGCGCACCGGATCGCCACCCGGATGGAGGCGGCCGGGCTCGTGCGGTTCGGCTCCTGGGACGAAGGGGTCAAGGCGATCCAGATCACGACGCACGGCAGGGATCGCCTGACCGAGGCGCGCGACCACCTCGAGGGCTTCCATCAGCTTGTCGATGACGCCCTCGACCCCCAGACCCGGCGCACGCTGGTCAGGGCCCTGAGCGTGGCGGAGGCGGCCATCCGGCCGCCTCCGTGGTTCTGACCCCAGCGCTCGACCCCAAACCTGAGCCCGGCCGCCGCGAAACCCCTACTCCTTGGGCGCGAACGACCCCCCGCCGCCGAACAGCTCGCGCTCGGCCTCCTCGCGGGACATCGTGCCCCCGGCGCCCGCTAGCACCGGCTCGCCGGCGGCCTCTGCCTCGGCGATCTCGCGCTGGCGGGCGAGCCAGTACTCGGGGATCGCCTCGGGCTTGATGCGGACCTGCACGTTGCGGTACCGCGACATGCCCGTGCCGGCCGGGATCAGCTTGCCGATGATCACGTTCTCCTTCAGCCCGAGCAGCCCGTCGGAGCGCCCGGCGATCGCCGCCTCGGTCAGCACCCGCGTGGTCTCCTGGAACGACGCCGCCGACAGCCATGAATCCGTCGCCAGCGACGCCTTGGTGATCCCGAGCAGCTGCGGCCGCGCGCTCGCCGGCTGGCCACCGTTCTCCACGGTCTCGCGGTTGGCCGCCTCGAACCGACGGCGGTCGATCAGGTCGCCGGGCAGGAAGTCCGAGTCACCCGGCTCGATGATCTGCACCTTGCGCAGCATCTGCCGAACTATCAGCTCGATGTGCTTGTCGTGGATCGTCACGCCCTGGCTGCGGTACACCTGCTGGACCTCCTCCACCAGGTGGTTCTGCAGCGCCTGAACGCCCTCGATCCGCAGCTTCTCGTGCGGGTTCACCGAACCCTCGGTGAGCTGCTGACCCACGTCGACGGTGTCGCCGTCGCCCACGAGCAGCCGCGCCCGGAACGAGACCTTGTACTGGACCTGGTCACCGTCCTCGGAGGTGACGGTGATACGCCGCTCCTTCTTCTCCTCGTCGTCCTCGAGCTGCACCGTGCCGGGGAGCTCGGTGATGAGCGCCTCACCCTTGGGCTTGCGCGCCTCGAACAGCTCCACGACGCGCGGCAGACCGTGGGTGATGTCCTCGCCGGCCACGCCGCCCGTGTGGAACGTCCGCATGGTGAGCTGCGTGCCGGGCTCGCCGATCGACTGCGCGGCCACGATACCGACCGACTCGCCTATGTCGACGAGGCGTCCGGTGGCGAGGGACCAGCCGTAGCACGCGCGGCACACGCCGTACTCTGCCTCGCAGGTCGTCGCGCTTCGAACGCGGACCACGTCCACGCCGGCCTCGGCGAGCGCCTCGCCGATCGCGTCGGAGATCTCGTCGCCGCGCGAGGCGATCTTCTTCTTGGCGACCTTCACGTCCTCGGCGAGCACCCGTCCGTACAGCGAGGTGTCCAGGTGTGCGCTCGGCTCGCTGGTCCCCTGAGGCGTCTCGTACGAGACCGGTACCGGGATCGAGCGGTCGGTGCCGCAGTCCTCCTCCCGCACGATGAGCTCCTGCGAGACGTCGACCAGGCGCCGCGTGAGATAGCCCGAGTCCGCCGTCCGCAGCGCCGTGTCCGCCAGACCCTTGCGGGCACCGTGGGTCGAGATGAAGTACTCGAGCACCGAAAGGCCCTCGCGGAAGTTCGACTTGATCGGCCGGGGGATGATCTCGCCCTTCGGGTTGGCCACCAGGCCGCGCATGCCCGCGATCTGACGGATCTGCATGATGTTCCCTCGGGCTCCGGAATTGGCCATCATGTAGATCGGGTTGGTCTTGCCGAACTGGGCCTCCATCGCGTCCTTGACCTCGTCGGTCGCCTGGGTCCAGATCGTGATGAGCTCCTGACGACGCTCGTCGTCGGTGATGATCCCCTTGCGGTACTGAGCCTCGATCTTCGACGCGTCCTTCTCGTGCCGGTCCAGGATCTGTGCCTTGTCCGAGGGAGTGGTGACGTCCTCGATGCCGAGGGTCACGCCCGCCCTCGTCGCGTAGTGGAATCCCACATTCTTCAGGTCGTCCAGGATCTGCTCGACCGTCCCGCGGTCGTAGCGATGCACCGCTGCGTCGACGATCCGACCTACGTCACCCTTGATGAGCGGCCGGTTCACGAACTCCTCGGTGTCCGGGAAGCACGCGTTGAAGATCAGCCGGCCCACCGTGGTCTGCACGAGCGGCACGCGGCCGTTCTCCAGGTCAACGGTCTCGGGCAGCATGTCGGCGGGTACGGCCTTGCCGGGCAGCCGCACCTTGACCACCGTGTGGAGCCGGACCCGGTTGTGGTCGAGCGCCATCAGCGCCTCGTCCACGGAGGAGAAGCGGGGCACCAGCTCATCGTCTTCCACCGGCTCCGGCTCCAGGGTCAGGTAGTAGATGCCCAGCACCATGTCCTGGGTCGGGACGGCGATCGGGCGCCCGTGCGCCGGCGACAGGATGTTGTTCGTCGAGAGCATCAGGATCCGGGCCTCGGCCTGCGCCTCGGCCGACAGCGGCACGTGGACGGCCATCTGGTCGCCGTCGAAGTCCGCGTTGAACGCCGTGCAGACCAGCGGGTGGATCTGGATCGCCTTGCCCTCGACGAGCACCGGCTCGAACGCCTGGATGCCCAGGCGGTGGAGCGTGGGCGCCCGGTTCAGGAGCACCGGGTGCTCACGGATGACCTCCTCGAGCACGTCCCAGACCTGCGGGCGGGCCCGCTCGACCATGCGCTTGGCGCTCTTGATGTTCTGCGCGAGCGCCTGGTCCACGAGCCGCTTCATCACGAAGGGCTTGAACAGCTCGAGCGCCATCTGCTTGGGCAGCCCGCACTGGTGCAGGCGGAGCTCCGGGCCGACCACGATGACCGAGCGGCCCGAGTAGTCCACCCGCTTGCCGAGGAGGTTCTGGCGGAACCGCCCCTGCTTGCCCTTGAGCATGTCCGAGAGCGACTTCAGCGGCCGGTTGCCCGGACCGGTCACAGGGCGCCCGCGGCGGCCGTTGTCGAACAGCGCGTCGACGGCCTCCTGCAGCATCCGCTTCTCGTTGTTCACGATGATCTCGGGCGCCTGCAGGTCGAGCAGCCGCTTCAGCCGGTTGTTCCGGTTGATCACGCGGCGGTACAGGTCGTTCAGGTCGCTCGTCGCGAACCGGCCGCCGTCGAGCTGCACCATCGGGCGCAGATCCGGCGGGATCACGGGCACGGCGTCCAGCACCATGCCCATGGGCGAGTTGCGACCCTCGGTGAAGTTGGAGACCACCTTCAGGCGCTTGATCGCCTTCAGGCGGCGGGTGCCCTTGCCCGTGGCGATCTGCTCGCGCAGGGAATCCGCCTCTTCCTCGAGCTTCAGGTCCTGGAGCAGGCGCTTGATCGACTCCGCGCCCATGCCGCCGTCGAAGTAGTCGCCGAAGCGCTCACGCAGCGAGCGGTACACGGCGTCGTCTGCCACCAGCTGCTTCACGTTCAGGGCCTTGAAGGCGGTGAGCGTCTCGTCGAGATGGTCGGTGTCGCGCTTGCTCGCCTCGGTGAGACGGTCGACGTCGCGCTGGGCCTCCCGCCGGGCCGCCGAGAGCTGGGCGCCCTTGGCGCCCTCGCCCTCCAGCTCGCGCAGACGGTCCTCGAGCTCGTTCAGGCGCGCCTTGATCTCGTCGTCGCGCTCGGCCTCGAGCTCCTTCTTCTCCTCCTCGATCTGCTTCTCGATCTCGGGGAGCTCCTTGTGGCGACGCTCGGTGTCGATACGTGTGACCACGTACGCAGCGAAGTAGATGATCCGCTCGAGGTCCTTGGGCGCGATGTCGAGCAGGTAGCCGAGGCGGCTGGGGACGCCCTTGAAGTACCAGATGTGGGTGACGGGCGCGGCGAGCTCGATGTGGCCCATCCGGTCGCGGCGGACCTTCGAACGCGTGATCTCTACGCCGCAGCGCTCGCAGATGATGCCCTTGAACCGCACGCGCTTGTACTTGCCGCAGTGGCACTCCCAGTCCCGCGTCGGCCCGAAGATCCGCTCGCAGAACAGGCCGTCCTTCTCCGGCTTGAGCGTCCGGTAGTTGATCGTCTCCGGCTTCTTGACCTCGCCGTTGGACCACGCGCGGATCTGGTCCGCCGTCGCTAGGCCGATCCGGATCTCATCGAAGTAGTTGACGTCCAGCACTCAGCAGGCCTCCTCGCCGATGGCGCCATGCATCAGGTACAACGCTCCCCTGTTCCCGCTGGTCCCGCGGCGGGTCGCCTCGTCGCTCGTACTCGCTCGCTCCGCTCGCTCCCAGTCGCTCCTCTGGCGATCCCGCCGCTCGCCCATCAGTCGAAGTCGGCCCCGGCCGGCTCGCGCCGGCTGAGGTCGATGCCGAGCTCCTCGGCCGCGCGGAACACGTCCTCGTCGGTCTCCTTCAGCTCGATCTCCTCGCCCTCGGCCGAGCGAACCTCGACGTTCAGGCACAGGGACTGCATCTCCTTGATCAGGACCTTGAAGGACTCGGGGATCCCGGGTTCGGGGATGTTCTCGCCCTTCACGATGGCCTCGTAGACCTTCACACGCCCGAGCACGTCGTCGGACTTGATCGTCAGCAGCTCCTGGAGCGCGTATGCGGCTCCATAGGCCTCGAGCGCCCACACCTCCATCTCGCCGAACCGCTGGCCGCCGAACTGAGCCTTCCCGCCCAGGGGCTGCTGCGTGATCATCGAGTAGGGGCCGGTGGACCGGGCGTGGATCTTGTCGTCCACGAGGTGGAGCAGCTTGAGGATGTAGGCCACGCCGACCGTGACGCGCTCCTCGTAGGGCTCGCCGTTGCGGCCATCGAACAGGATCGCCTTGCCGACGTCGTCGACGAGCTTCACGCCGTCGGCGTTGGGATGGGCGCTGCGGATCGCCTCGAGGATCTCGCCCTCGCGCGCGCCGTCGAACACCGGCGTCGCCACGTAGACCGGGCCCTCGTGGTCGGTCCCGTCCTTGCGGAAACCGACCAGGCCGGCCCAGCCCAGGTGCGCCTCGAGCACCTGCCCGAGGTTCATCCGCGAGGGCACGCCGAGCGGGTTCAGGATGATGTCCACCGGGGTGCCGTCCGCGAGGAACGGCATGTCCTCCTCGGGCAGGATCGTCGAGATGACGCCTTTGTTCCCGTGGCGACCGGCCAGCTTGTCACCGTCGGAGATCTTCCGCTTCTGGGCCACGTAGACGCGGACCAGCTGGTTCACGCCCGGCGGCAGCTCGTCCCCGTCCTCGCGCGTGAACACGCGGACGCCGATCACCTTGCCGCTCTCGCCGTGCGGAACCTTAAGCGAGGTGTCGCGCACCTCGCGCGCCTTCTCGCCGAAGATCGCGCGGAGGAGCCGTTCCTCGGGCGTGAGCTCGGTCTCGCCCTTGGGGGTGACCTTGCCGACGAGGTAGTCACCGGGGTTCACCTCGGCGCCGATCCGCACGATCCCGCGCTCATCGAGGTCCTTGAGGATCTCCTCTGAGACGTTGGGGATGTCGCGGGTGATCTCCTCGGCCCCGAGCTTGGTGTCTCGCGCGTCGACCTCGTTCTCCTCGATGTGGACCGAGGTAAGGACGTCGTCCTTGACCAGGCGCTCGGAGATGATGATCGCGTCCTCGTAGTTGTGGCCCTCCCACGGCATGTACGCCACGACGAGGTTGCGGCCGAGAGCGAGCTCGCCCGACTCGGTGGAGGGACCGTCACCGATCACCTGGTTCTTGATAACCGTGTCGCCCTCGGCAACCAGCGGCTTCTGGTTCAGCGAGGTGCCCTGGTTGGACCTGCGGAACTTCATCAGCTTGTAGGTGCGCAGGTCGCCGGTCCTCTCGCGGATCACGATGTCGTCGGCCGAGACGTCCTCGACAACGCCGGCTTCCTCGGCCAGGACGACGTCGCCCGCGTCCACGGCCGCCCGGAACTCGACCCCGGTGCCCACGATCGGGGCCTCGGCGCGGAGCAGCGGCACGGCCTGGCGCTGCATGTTGGCGCCCATCAGGGCCCGGTTGGCGTCGTCGTGCTCCAGGAACGGGATCAGGGCCGCAGCGACCGAGATGATCTGCTTGGGCGAGACGTCCATGTAGTCGACCTCGTCGGGCGGGATCGAGTCCACCTCGCCGCCCTTGCGGCGCACGAGCACCGTGGAGTTGACGAAGCCGCCGTCGGGCCTGATCGGCTCGTTGGCCTGCGCGATGACGTGGCGGTCCTCCTCGTCGGCCGAGAGGTAATCGACCTTGTCGGTGACCTTTCCCGCGGTCACGCGCCGGTAGGGGGTCTCGATGAACCCGAACGGGTTGATCCGCCCGTAGGTGGACAGCGACCCGATCAGGCCGATGTTCGGGCCTTCGGGTGTCTCGATCGGGCACATCCTGCCGTAGTGGGACGGGTGCACGTCGCGGACCTCGAACCCAGCGCGCTCGCGCGAGAGGCCACCGGGCCCGAGCGCCGACAGGCGACGCTTGTGGGTCAGGCCGGCGAGCGGGTTGGTCTGGTCCATGAACTGGGAAAGCTGGCTGGTCCCGAAGAACTCCTTGATAGAGGCCACGACCGGCCGGATGTTGATCAGGGTCTGGGGGGTGATCGCCTCGACGTCTTGCGTGGTCATGCGCTCGCGCACGACGCGCTCCATGCGTGACAGGCCGATCCGGATCTGGTTCTGGATCAGCTCGCCCACCGAGCGCAGGCGCCGGTTGCCGAAGTGGTCGATGTCGTCGGGCTCGTAGCCCTCCTCGCCCGCCGCGAGCCTGACCAGGTAGCGGACCGTGCGAAGCATGTCCTCGTAGGACATGATGCCCTTGTACTTGGGGCCGCCCTCGCCCTGCTCGTCCTTCTGCAGCTCGCCCCAGACCCGGAAACGCGGCTGGTCCCAGCCCTTCTTCTCGGGGTTGTCGTGCTCTGCGAGCTCCCTGGCGCGCGCTTTCAGCTGCTTGAGCAGGATGTCCCGCGCGGGCTCGAGCTTCTTGTTGACCTTGTACCGGCCGACCTTTGCCAGGTCGTAACGCTTGTGGTTGAAGAACAGGTTCTCGAGCAGCGTGCGGGCGGACTCGGCGGTGGGCGGCTCACCCGGGCGCAGCTTGCGGTAGATGTCCTCGAGCGCCTCCTCGGGCGTGTGGACGTGGTCCTTCTCCAGGGTGTTCTGGACGGACCGCGCGTTGGAGAACAGCGCGAGGATCTCGTCCTCGGACCAGCCCAGGGCCTTGAGAAGAACCGTGACGTTCTGCCGACGCTTGCGGTCGATCCGGACGCCGACGGTCTCCTTCTTGTCGACGTCGAACTCGAGCCAGGCGCCCCGGCTGGGGATGATCTTGGCGATGAAGACATCCTTGTCGGATGTCTTGTCCAGCTCGCGGCTGAAGTAGACGCCGGGCGAGCGGACCAGCTGGGAGACCACGACCCGCTCGGTGCCGTTGATGATGAAGGTTCCGCGCTCGGTCATCATGGGGAAGTCCCCCATGAAGACCTCCTGCTCCTTGATCTCGCCGGTCGTCTTGTTGACGAACATCGCCTCGACGAACAGCGGGCGGGAGTAGGTCTGGTCCTTGTCCTTGCACTCCTCTTCGGAGAACTTCGGGTCATTGAAGTGGTGCTTACCGAAGTGCAGTTGGAACTGTTCGGTGAAGTCCTCGATGGGACTGACTTCCTCGAGGACCTCTTTCAGGCCCTCTGCCAGCAGGACATCGAACGATGTCCTCTGGATGCCGACGAGGTCAGGAAGCGGTAGTGCCTCGTCGAGCTTGGAGAAACTGACACGGTCGCGGACTGGCACGAGGGCGTCAGGCAAGAACTATCCCCCCTAGGGTCGAAGCGCATGGAAGCTGGGCATGCGGAAGGCGGCACGGCAAACGAGCAGTGTAGATGCGCAGACGCGCAGCGTCAACCCCCGGGTGGGGTCCCGGTCGAAACCGCAGGGAAGATACCCCCGGAATCGGCGCAGGTCAACCCGCCGGATGGGTGGTTTCGGGGCGGTCCTGCCTGCTGGTTCTCACAACGACCCGCTCGATCAACCCGTCGACGCGGCGGACC
>Ga0209751_10003928_pt1 | contig 14311 bp, 13 predicted proteins | sample RifCSP13_1_FD_184019 | JGI IMG/M metagenome (GOLD analysis project Ga0209751, IMG submission 184019) | Soil microbial communities from Rifle, Colorado - Rifle CSP2_sed 13_1 (SPAdes) (version 2) | ecosystem: Environmental > Terrestrial > Deep subsurface > Rock core/Sediment | place: Rifle... | reverse complement strand
CGGGACGCTCGAGCCCGTCCCCAAGCTGCGGGGCCTCGGCCCGCACGGGGAGAGGCCGGCGAGGGATTCACGGGATCGGATGCGTTTCAGTACTCATAGCCGTCGGGCGGCTTTGCTAGCACGGAGTGAGCACAAACGTAGGCCCCCGTCTGTTCGACCTGTATCGTCGGAGCCCTCGTTCTCCCAACACCCTCCCCCGAGGAGCGGGCCTCTTCCCTTTCGGCACGTATCCCGATAGCGCCTGAGTGCCCGAACGGGCTTGGACCTCCGAGACCCCCGGTGCGGTCACCAGGGCAAATAAAGGAGGCACCCAGGCCGGAAACCAAGGCGAATCGCCTGGGCGCCCATTCCGATTGGAGGGATGCTTTTCAAGCGGGAGGAAGAGGGAGCGCGGGCCCCCGACGATGCTGGCTCAGCTGGGCTCGCTACCATACCGCATCCTCGGATCCAGGAACACGTACAGTAGGTCCGTCGCGAGGGCGACGACCACGACCATGACGGAGGCGACGAGGAAGACCCCGAGCAGCACCGGATAGTCCCGGGTAAGGGTGGAGTCGAACAGGAGCCGGCCCAGGCCCGGCCAAGCGAAGATGACCTCGATGAGGACCGCCCCCGTCAGGGAGTAGCCCAGCCAGAGCCCGGCGAGGGTGATCGTCGGGAGCGAGGAGTTCTTGAGGATGTACCGCGAGAACGTCGACGTCCGCTGCAGCCCCGCCGCGCGCAGCGTCTTGACGAAGTCCTCCTGGAGGGTCTCCGCCACGCTGGTCCGGGTGAGCTGGTAGAACTGAGGCATGTAGAACGCGATCATGCTCACGATCGGCAGAACCATGTGCGCGCCGATGTCCAGTGCCAGGGCGATGCCTTGGGCAGGATGGACCGTGTCCATCATCCCCGAGATCGGGAAGATTCGGAGCCGCAGGGCGAACACGGACACGAACCCGAGGGCGAGCCAGAAGACGGGGATCGAGTAGAGGGTTAGGGCGGACAGGGAGACTGCGCGGTCGAACCGGGAGCCCCGCCGCATGCCCGCCTTCGTGCCCAGGAAGATCCCAAGCCCGAGGGAGGCGAACCACGCCGTCATCATGAGCAGGAGGGTCGCCGGCACGCGCTCGAGGACGATGTCGAGGACGGGACGCCTCGCCGCGACGGAGATGCCCAGATTCCCCAGGAGCAGATTGTAGATGTAGATGAAGTACTGCTCGAAGATGGGCTTGTCGAACCCGAACTGGCGGCGAACGCTGTCGATGTACGCCTGGCTTGCCGCAGGGCCGGCGATCGCGATCGCCGGGTCCCCGGGCACGAGGTGGATGATGAAGAAGTTGATCGTCACAATCGCGAGGAGGACCGGGACGATCTGCAACAGCCGGACCAAGATGTACCTTTGCAGCATGTTCCTCGCCCGCCCTCAGGGGAGGGACGCCGGCGATGCCGGCCCCCGCCTTAAGGCCTTGGCGGTCCCCCCGGAGGCTGCGGTCCAATGTCCTTGTCCTCCTCTCGCGCCATCTTGGCCTTCTTCGACGCCTGCATGCGCCAGACCACGATCGCAGCGACCACGATCACCACGGCGGCCCCGATCCCCACGTACACGTAGACGGATAGGGGTTCGGGCGCCGGGCTCGCGACCACAGACGCCGTCGCCAGGTCCCATCGGTCCGTGTTCCTCTGGGGTCCGAGGTTGGACACCATGTCCGAGCGCCACAGGTTCACGTCCTCGATGTTCGTGAGCGGCAGCACCGGCACGTTGTCGTGGAGAATCACCTGCACCTGGTCGTAGAGAGCCTTGCGCTGGGTGAAGTCCGTGATCTGCTTCGCCTGGGAGAACAGGTTGTTCATCGCGGTGTTGTTGAAGAAGGTCGAACCGCTTTCACCCTCGTGGGTCGGGTCGAGCCACTGCCACAGGAGATCCGGGTCCGGGCCGATCTGGGACGCGCGGAGGGCGAGCTGGTAGTTACCCTGCACGTGGACCTTGTCAAACCACGTCGGATAGTCGCCGGACCATAGGGTCAGGGCGATGCCTACCTGCGCGAGCTGCTCCTTCACGACCTGGGCCTCGATGTCCATCCCGAAGAGGGGATGGAAAGCGAATTCCAGCGTAAGGCGGACCCCCTGGGAGTTCGGGGTCAGTCCGAGCTGGTCCAAGAGCTGGATCGCCTTCTGCGGGTTATAGGCGAGTGCCGCCGCGGAGTTGTACCACTTGCCAGCCAGGTAGAACCCGTCCATCGGCTCCGCGTAGGCGTAGTACGCCTTCTGCGCCAGCTCGGTCCGGTTGATCGCATAGCCGATGGCCTGCCGGAGGGTCGCGTTCCCGAGCACGGAGTCCCGCGTGTTATACAGGAACCAAGTGAGCACGCCGCCCGTGGGATGGGAGATTTGGATGTTCGCGATCTGCGCGAGGGGCGGGAGCTGGGAGAACAGGACAGGGTTGTCGAACGTGTTCACGTACTGGATGGTCCCAGCCTGCAACTCCTGAAGTGCCGTCGCGCTCGAGGGGATGATTTTGATCACGATCTTGTCGACGCCTGGCTTCCCGCCCCAGTAGTCCGGGTTCGCGGCCAGGGTGATCGACTGGGCCGGGATGTGGCTCACGAACTTGAAGGGGCCCGTGCCGACGGGAGCCTGGTTGTGCGAGTTCGCCGTGATGTTCGTGCCCTCGTACAGATGCTTCGGGAGGATGTTCAGCCCGAAGTCGGATCCGAAGGCGAGGAGCGTCAGCCAGCCCGCGTCCGGCTGCTTGAGGACAAAGGTGATGTTCAGGGGGTCGTTCACGACCGTGGAGTTCACGGGTTGCAGGTAGGCGATGGCCCAGGTCGGCAGCGCGACCGCGGTGTCCATCGTGAACTTCACGTCGTCCGCGGTGAAGGCCACGCCGTCGTGCCACTTGACGCCGGGTCGGAGATGGAACGTGTAGTTGAGCCCGTCCGACGAGATGGTCCAGCTCTGGGCGAGCTGCGGGATGATTGTCTGCTGGTCGTAGCTGAGGTGGACGAGCTCGCTCCAGACGTTGTAATGCACGAAGAACGAGCCGAGGGTGTCCCCCAGCATGTTGTTCAGGATTCCTGGGTCCGACTGCTGAGCCACGACGAGCACGGTCTCCCCTTGGGCGCGTGCGGCGTTGCTGGTGACAACCCCGACGGCCGAGACGGACAGCACCGTGGCCAAGACACATGCCAGTACGAGAGACCTCTTCATGCCCTCTCCCCGCGTTGCTGCCGGTATGGTCCTGGGGATAATAAAAATGGACTGGATAGTCGGAATTAAATAGGGAACCTGTATTACCGAACGAGGCTTGCGACTCCGACTCCCTCTTTTCGATTGCGCTCCCAGAGGGGCGCCCTCTTGGTCCTCCGCGCGCGGCACCGCGCGCGGGCCGGTCGCAAACGATTTAATCACAGGCGCGATGACACAGCCGACGGGAATTGCAGCCGAGGGGAGAATACGGGCGGCTCCGGGAGCTGAGAGATCGGGCGATCGCGTTCTGGAAGGACTTCCGCACGGACAAGGCGGCGGTCTTCGGACTCGCTGTCGTCGTGTTCTTCGCCATCCTCGCGCTCCTCCCGTGGCTCTTCGCACCCTACTCCCCGACGTCGATCGCCTTCGCGCAGCTTGAGACGCCCTCCGGCGCCCATCTCTTCGGGACGGACGACATCGGGCGGGACGTCCTGAGCCGCATCATCTGGGGATCCCGGGTCTCGCTCCTCTTCGGCATCCTCGCCGCTTCGCTGTCGCTCGCCCTCGGGGCGACCCTCGGACTCCTCTCAGGGTACTACGGAGGCTGGGTGGACCAGATCCTCTCCCGTTCCTTCGAGATCGTCCTCATGATCCCCGCCTTCTTCCTCCTCGTGATGGTCGTGGCAATCTTCGGCAACAACATCAACTTCGAGATCCTCGTCGTCGGGATCACGATCTGGCCGGCGAACGCGCGCATCATGAGGGCCTCCGTGCTGTCTCTGAAGGAGCGGCAGTTCGTCCGCGCCGCCGTGGCCACCGGGGCCTCCCGCGGCCGCATCCTCATCCAGCACATCCTGCCCAACGCGATCCAGCCGGTCATTGTGAACTCGAACCTGCAGATCGGCCAGGCGATCCTCTTCGAGGCCGGGATGAGCTTCCTCGGCCTGAGCGACCCGAACGTGGTGAGCTGGGGCGCGATGGTCAACGTCGGCGCCTTCCATCTCGTGGACGCCTGGTGGCTCGCGTTCTTCCCCGGTGTCGCGCTCGCGGTCCTCATCCTGAGCTTCAACCTGATCGGCGACGGCGTGGGCAAGGTGTACGGGGCGACGAGCGTCGTCGCGAGGAAGATGGAAACCCCGAAGGTCGCCGCATGACCCTAGACATCCGCGACCTGCGACTCGATTATGCCCTTCCGGGCGGCCTGTCCGTGCGGGCCCTCGACGGCGTCGACCTCCGCATTGACGACGACGAGATCGTCGGGCTCGTGGGCGAGTCCGGGTGCGGCAAGTCGACCCTGGCCTATTCGATTCTCCGGGTCTTGCCGGAGAACGCGGACATCGTCGAGGGCCGGATCCTCTACCGGAATCGCGACCTGATCGGCCTGAGCGAGGGGCGGATGCGGAACATCCGCTGGTCGAAGATCTCGATGGTCTTCCAGAGCTCGATGAACGCGTTCTCGCCCGTGCACCGGATCGTCGACCAGCTCGCCGCCGTCCACATGGCCCACACGGGCTCGGACAAGCGGGCCGCGCTGAAGGTCGCCGAAAAGGCCCTCACCCGGATGGGAATCCCCGCGAGCCGGACCTGGAGCTATCCGCACGAGTTCTCCGGCGGCATGCGGCAGCGGGCGGCGATCGCCCTGGCCCTCCTGCTGGACCCGGAGATCCTCATCGCGGACGAGCCGACGACCGCCCTGGACGTCGTGATCCAGGACCGGATCCTCCAGATCATCCAGGACTGGCAGCGGGAGAGCGGCCGCTCCGTGATCTTCGTGTCCCACGACATGGCCGTCGTGGCGGAGATCTGCGACCGGATCGCGGTCATGTACGCCGGGCTCGTCGTGGAGCTCGCGGACAAGGTCGACCTTCTGAAGGAGCCGCGTCATCCCTACACCCAGGCACTCCTCGACTGCGTCCCGAACGTGAAGGGGCGAGGGTCGAGGCTCCAGTCCCTGTCCGGGAGCCCGCCGGATCTCCGCCAGCGGCACGAGGGCTGCCTCTTCCGACCGCGCTGCGCGAAGGCCTTCGCGGACTGCGCCACGGTAAAGCCGGACCTCTTCGAGGTTGGGGACCGCCATCCCGCGCGATGCCTCCTTTACCGTCCGGAGGCCTCATGACGCCCGAGGCAGGGAGCACCGTCGTCCGAGCGGTCGGCGTCCGGAAGCACTTCCGCCCGAACCGGGGGATCGTCGCGTCGCTGCTCGGCGGGAAGGCCGACATCGTGCGGGCGGTCGAGGACGTGAGCCTGGAGATTCGGCGGGGCGAGATCCTCAGCCTCGTCGGGGAGAGCGGCAGCGGCAAGACGACCCTGGGCGAGGTCCTGACGCTGCTCCAGCGGCCCACCGCGGGGAACATCTTCCTAGACGGGACCGACCTCAGCCGGCTCAAGCCGGGGAAGCTCCGCTCCCACCGCAGGCGCATGCAGGTCGTCTTCCAGGACCCGTACCAGTCCCTGGACCCGCGCATGACGATCTACCGCGCGGTCGCGGAGCCCCTCCAGGTGAACGAGCACCTGCAGAAGGAGGAGCTCTACACGCGCGTAGCGAACATGCTCGAGGGGGTGGGCCTGAGCCCCGCCGAGGCGTTCCTGTACAAGTACCCGCGCGAGCTCAGCGGGGGCCAGCGGCAGAGGGTGGCGATTGCCCGGGCCCTCATCCTGGACCCGGACTTCGTCGTCGCGGACGAGCCGGTTTCCATGCTCGACGTCTCCGTGGCCTCCGGGATTCTGAACCTCATGCTCGACCTGCGGGCGAGGTTGGGCACGGCGTTCCTCTTCATCACGCACGACCTGGCCGTCGCCCGCTACATCAGCGACCGGATCGCGATTATGTACCGGGGTCGCATCGTCGAGATCGGGCCCGCCGTGGTCGTCACTCAGCATCCGATCCACCCCTACACGCAGCTCCTGCTGTCGGCCGTCCCGGCGATCGACCTCACGACGCGGCGCGAACGCGTGGTGAGCGACCTGGAGACGGCGGACCGCTGCCCCTTCGTCTATGACCAGTGCCGCGGCACGGTGCCCTCCCTCCTGGAGGTCGAACCCGCGCACTCGGCGGCGTGCTTCAAGTACTCCGCACCCGCGTGACGGTTCCCCTCCGCGAGCCGCGGGATTGCTGCCCGGGGCGTCAGGCCGCGCGGAGCTTCCCCGCGGGGACGTACGGGCCTTTGTAGCCCATCGCCGACAGGGTCGGCGTGAAGAGAGCCGCGGCCCCTTTGCCTCTCCAGTTGGGCTGCGCCTCGAGGACGAAGACGGCGATCTCGGCGCCGGCCGCGAGATCCGCGTTCGTGACCGCGCGGCCGTCCGGCCTCAGGAAGCAGATACGGTCCGGCGCCACGGCCGCGAGCCCGCCGTCCTTCCAGGCGATCATGTTTTCGTTCATCGACTTCACCCGAACCCGCGCTCCCGCGTGGGCTCCGTTCCCCGCAATCTCGAGATTGCCAAACGTGTAGCTCCCGGCGGTCTCGGTCTCGAAGCGGTCCACCGCGCCCCGCACGAGCTCCCAGCCGCCCGTGATGCCGAGGACGGCCTGGAGGGCATCGCCTCCGGAGGCCGTCGCGAGGCGGACCGCGCGGCCGACCGCCCTCGCGAGCGAGACCGTTCCCGCGACGGCCTGCCATTGGATAGCAGGCGAGCCCTGCGGACCATCCGAAGAACTCGAGCGCGCTAATCGCGGCCTTCTCAGCCAGCGCGCACTCCTCCGCCCGGATCACGATGCTCCGCCCCCGGGCGTCGGCCAGGGCGAGCGGCGCCAGGGGGAGTTTGCGGGCGAAGAACAGGGTCTGGTTGAGCTGTGGGATCGCACGGCCCGCCCCATCCGCGTCGAGGACCGCCACGGCCCGCGACGCCGCGACGGTCATCGGCGTCAGGAAGTTGAACCCGCTCGTCTCCAGGGGGATCACGTACCTCGTCCCCGGGGCCGCCTCGCGGGACAGGGCATCGAAGGCGTGCCTTGCCTCCGTGGTGAACGGGGTCCGGAGCATCGCCTCGGGGGACCCCATCCCGGCGATGGAGACCACCTTCGCGTGGTCATGGACCTCCTTCAGGGGCACGAGGCGCACGGTCTTCCGGCGCAGGATCCGCTTCGCCAGATGCTCGGCCGTCCGGTACGATCCGCCTCCTCCCGTCCCGAGGATCGTCCCTCCGAGGGCGATGTCCAGGAAGTCCGGGTACGAGAGCCTCGTGGTCGCCCCCTCCTCAGGAGGCGGCGCCGAGGGCGCCGCACGCCTTCACGCGCACGCGCACCGCGTTGCCGGGCAGGTACGTGATCGGGATTTCTTCGACGTTCGCGATCCGGGTCTTCCGCGGATCGGCCCCGGAGGCCACCGCCCGGTCGATCGCCATTTGGCACGTCCGGTCGATCCCCTCCCGCCGCGAGCTTGTCTCGTAGGTCAGGATCGTGTCCACGTCGGCTCCGACCTCCGCGATCGCGACGCCGATCGCGTTGGCCACATCGAAGTGCTCCGGCCGGATGACCTGGGAGACGCCCTTGAGCCGGTTCCGGAGGAGGATGCTCCCGCCCCCCACGAGGACGACGGGGAGCGGGTCCGGCGTGATGCGGACCTTGTCGATCCCGTCCTCGACCATCCCGTGGACCTTCGCGTCCACCGCCTTGAGGAGCTCCCTGGAGCGGTCCGTCATCCGGCCGGGGTCCCCGAGCTTGCAACGGCCCAGCGCGACGGCGACGTCTGTCGCCGTCAGGGTCGAACCGCCGAAGACGACGGAGTCCTTCGTCAGGTGATAGCCCACGCTGTCCGGTCCGACGGTGACCCCGCTCCGGTACCGGATCCGGCTGCCGCCGCCGAGGGCCATGCTCAGCATGTCGGGCATCCGGAAGTTCGTCCGGACGCCGCCGATGACCACGGGGCGAGCGGACTCGAGGGGGAATCCGTCCTTGAGGAGCCCGATGTCCGTCGACGTGCCGCCGACGTCCACGACGATGGAGTTCTTGACCCCCGCGAGGAACGCGGCTCCCCGGATGCTGTTTGTCGGGCCCGAGGCCACGGTGAGGATCGGATAGCGCAGGGCCGAATCCACGTTCATCAGCGTGCCGTCGTTCTGCCCGAGGTACAGAGTGGACCGGAGGCCGAGCTTTGTCACGGCGTCGCGGAACCCCCGGACGGCGGTCCGGGAGACGCTCCTCAGAGCCGCGTTCAGGACCGTGGCGTTCTCGCGCTCGAGGAGGCCGATCGTGGCGATCTCGTGGCTCACGCTGATGAAGACCGATTCGCCGAGGGCTTCCGCGAGGAGGTCGCGCGCCGTGTTCTCGTGGTCCCCGCTGACGGGAGAGAAGATCGAGGTGACGGCGACCGACTTCACCTTGCCGTCCAGTTCGGAGGCGATCGTCCGAATCCTGCACTCGTTCAGATCCCCGATCGGCCGCCCGTCGAACTCGTTCCCCCCTTCCACGAGGTACGTGTCGTGGCAGACCGCCTCTCGCAGGTCGGCGGGCCAATCGAACAGGGGCGGGATTGCCTTTGACGCGGGCGCGCCGATGCGGATGACCGCGACGCGATTGAGGCTGCGCCGTTCCAGGATGGCGTTCACACAGTGGGTCGTCCCCAGCATGCAGTACTGGACCGCATCGCGGTCCGTCCCGGACTCCTCGAGGACCAACGTCAGGGCCTGCTCGATCCCGTGGCTCACGTCCGGCGTGGTCGGAGTCTTCGTCTTCGCGAGCACCCGGTTCCGCTGGTCGAGAATCGCGGCATCCGTGTTCGTCCCGCCGACGTCGATGCCGACTTTGTAGACCAAGGACTCACCTCAAGATGCGTTCTACGGGTCGGTACGGCGCCGTGTAGCCGAAGTACCCGGGGCCGACGACCTCGAGGCCCTTCGCGGACCGCCACTTGCTGTGGCACGGGATCGCGACGACCGCGACCCGGAGGCCGTACCGCAGGCCCTCCGTCGTGACCGGAACGCTGGTCTCCGTGTCGACCATCGAAATGAGGTCTGGGACGCTCACGAGCACGCTGCCGTCGAGCTCGGCGATCAGGTTCTCGTTCTGGAAATGCACGACGAGCTCCTTCCCCTTGTCCTCGTCGATCCCGGAGAGCTTCACGGACCCCTGGGCGAAGCCCCTCTCCGTCCGACGCTCGAGGTCGACGACCTTCCCGCGGAAGGCGAGGTATCCCTTCGTCTCGCTCAGGATCGCGTCGAGCGGATCCGCGCGGGTCCTCCAGGCCTTGGTGAGCCGGTTCCCGATCCGTCGCGCGAAGCTAATCGAACCGGCGATGAGCGCCTTCTTCGCCTGCTTCCCCGTCATCGGGTAGAGGGCGATCATCGCGGAGCCGCCCATGTCGATCGTGGCGCTCCGGGCGAGCCGCTCCGTCCACCGGTTCGTGATCGTATGCTTCAGGATCACGACGTCGCCCTTCTCGTCCGCGAGGGCCATGGGGGTCGCCGGGATATCGTAGAGCGTCGGCGACACCATCTGGATCTCGGGGAAGGCCCGGCCCATGCCGTCCGCGTCGATAAGGGGAATCCCGAGCTTCGCGGCGGTCCCGATGGGAATCGTCGAGTTCAAGCCTCCCGCCTCGATCGAGTACGTCGCGAAGGCGCGCTCGCCGAGGAACTCCTCGAGGGCGAGGAACGCGGTCACGGCCTCTTCGCCGCTGGGCACCTTCTCCACGAACACGGTCGGGGCGCCCATCATCGCGGAGGCGATCACGAGCGCGCGGTCCGGGACCTCTCGGAGGCCAATCAGACGGACGGGACGGCCGCTGGACATCGCCTGGCGCGCGATGAGCTTGCCGATGTACGGATCGCCCCCGCCTCCCGTCCCCAGGATGGGAGCGCCGAGCGCGATCGCCTCGAGGTCCTCTTGCCGGAGGAAGGTCTCCATTTCGTGTCCCCAGGGCCCCGCTCCCGCTCAGAACTCCGCGACGGGGCACGCCGCGGTGATCCCGCCGTCCACGGGGAATACGCCCCCCGTGATATACGACGCCCGATCGCTCGCAAGGAAGAACATGAGCTCGGCGACCTCCTCGGCCGTCCCCAGGCGGTTCAGCGGGTGGGCCTTGGCAAGGGCCTTCTGGAGGGCGTCCGGATTCGGGACGGACTTGAACAGCCCGTCGAGCATGCGCGTATGGAGCGTGGACGTCGGCGCCACCGCGTTCACGCGGATGTTCTTGTCCCCGTACTCCAGGGCGAGGGCCCGCGTGAGCTGGATGATGCCACCCTTGGAGGCGCAGTAGGCGCCAAGGTTCGCGAAGCCGACGACCCCGGCATCCGAGGCGGTGTTGATGATCGCCCCGCTGCCCCGGGAGACGAAGTGGGGGATCACATGCTTGGACATGAAGAAGGCCCCCTTCAGGTTCGTGTTGAGGATCTTGTCCCACTGGGCCTCGGTCGTCTCCGTGATCTTCGCGACGAGAGCGATCCCCGCGTTGTTGATCAGGATGTCGACCCTGCCGTAGCGACTCAGCGTCTGTTCGACGCAACGGGCGGCGTCGTCCTCCTTCGTGACGTCCGTTTGCACGAAGTGCGCTTCCCCGCCGGCCGACTGGATCAGTTTGACTGTCTCCGCGCCCCACTCCCGGTCGATGTCCGCCACCACGATCTTCGCACCATCCTTCGCGAGGCGAAGCGCGGTCGCGCGCCCGATTCCCGACGACGCGCCCGTGACAATTGCAACCCTACCCCCGAGCTCCATGCAAATCACACGCGCATCGCGAATCTCCTACAAAAGCGTTTTCGGAAGGTCGTCGCGAGACGCCTCACTCGTGCGGCGCAAGACCCCGCAGCGGAGTTGACTTGGAGAGAACGCAAGGGGGGCATGGAGCTTCCCTATTTAGTTCTAAGCACTGGACCTAGATTTATGATGGTCACAGCCATTACGGGCCGAGCCGCTGAATTTCGTTTCAACGTTCCGCGGCGCACGGTGGGGAGAGGCATGGGCCAGGTTACGATCGACGGCGTGAAGGCGAAACCAGGTACCAAGGTCACAGGATATCTGAAGGTTGCAGAGCATCCGGACGGCTCAGCGGAGGAGCTGCCCTTCATCCTGATCAACGGGAAAGACGCGGGGCCGTGTCTGTGGATTACGGCCTGCGAACACGGGGACGAGGTCCTCGCCGCGGCATCCGTCGTCGAGTTCATCGCCGGGCTCAACCCGAAGAACGTCAGCGGCCAGGTCGTGGCCTTCCCTGTCCTGGACAGCACCGCGTTCAACATCAAGCGACGCTTCAGCCCGATCGACAGCTACGACTTCAGCCGCGCATGGCCCGGGTTCCGAAACGGCTGGCTCGCGCAGCAGGTGGCCGCGCGTCTCTTCGAACTCATGGTCGAGCACGCGGACTACGTGATCGATGTGCACAACGGTATGCCCGGCATCGCGGAGGTCACTCCCTACATGATCGCCGGATACGAACGGAAGGAACAGTGGACGAAGGGGCTCAAGGACTTCGCGGAGTCCTTCCTATTCGAGAAGATCATCCACTGGGTCGGAACCTCGACGGAGCGAGGCGCCCGGACGTCCACGATGATGGCCGCCTTGATGAAAAAGGGGATCCCCTCCTTCGTCCCCGAAATCGGTCCGGACACGAAGACGGGCCTCGAGGTCGCGCTCCGCGGCTACGAGAACTCGATGAAGTACCTCGGCATGTTGCCCGGGGAACCGAAGAAGCTCCCCCGGTATCTGGCCTTCCCCGACGTGATCCACATCTTCCCGACGCGGGGAGGCGTGTTCACCTCCTACGTCGCACTCGACGACGAGATCAAGGAAGGGCAGAAGCTCGCGTCGATCCGTAACTTCGACGGCGAGATCACCGAGGAGCTCGTCTCGCCGGCGCATGGGATCGTCATCGCGATTTGGGTCCTTCCAATGATCGGCTCAGGAGACTTCTCGGCCTACGAAATCGCGACGTTCGACGAGTTCAAGAAACCGTGGCCGGGAGAGCGATAGGACGCATGGGGGTGTAGGACGTGAAGACACTCAGTCTGGAAGACGTGAGCGCAAAGCCCGGAACGAAAGCCTTCGGTAACCTGAAGGTCGCGGAGCACCCGGACGGATCGCCGGAGAAACTGGCCTTCATCCTGGCGAACGGCGCCAAGGAAGGGCCCTGCCTTTGGATCACCGGCTGCGAGCACGGTGACGAGACCCTGGCCACCGCCACGATCATCGAGTTCATGAGCCGACTCGACCCGCGGAAGGTCAAGGGCAGCGTCGTCGCATTCCCCGTCCTGGACAGCACCGCATTCAACGTGAAGCGGCGGTACAGTCCGATCGACAGCTACGACCTCAGCCGCGCCTATCCGGGCTTCAAGAACGGATGGCTCGCGCAGCAGGTGACGTACCGGGTCACGGAGCTCATGACCGAGAGCGCGCAGTACGTGATCGACGTCCACAACGGGATTCCGGGAATCCTTGACGTCAGCCCGTACTGCGTGGCCACGTACGCGAAGAAGGAGGAGTGGGAGTCGGGGCTGAAGGACTTCACGGAATCCTTCCTGTTCCCCAAGATCATCCACTGGATCGGCACGTCGACGGAGCGGGGAGCGCGCCTGTCGACGATGATGTCCACCCTCATGAAGCGAGGAATCCCCTCCTTCGTCCCCGAGGTCGGACCGGACACGAAGGGCGGGATCCGGACCGGGGTGAGGGGCTTCGAGAACTCGCTCCGCTACCTCGGGATGCTGCCGGGGAAGGCTCTCAAACTCAAGAAGTACCATTCGTTCCCCGACGTGATCCACATCTTCCCCACCCACGGGGGAGTCTTCACCTCCTACGTCGAGCTCGACGAGCAGGTGAAGGCCGGCCAGAAGATCGCGTCGATTAAGAACTTCAACGGGGATATCACGGAGGAGCTCGTGTCGCCGGCGGACGGCGTCATCGTCGTCGTGTGGACGAACCCCGTGATCGGCTCCGGGGACTTCGCGGCCTTCGAAGTCGCGACGTTCAAGGAGTTCAAGAAACCCTGGCCCGGGGAGCGTTGAACGCCATGGACCGCGGCGGGCGGTCCGCACAGGTCGAGGAGGGCGAGTCGGAGGAGAGGTGAGACGGGATGAGCGCAACCACGAACATCGATGTGATCAAGAAGGAGATCAAGGCGTTCAACGAGCGCGACTGGGACACGTATCTTTCGTGCTTCGACGAATCAGCCGTGACGCTCGAGCCCGACGAGGGGGATCCGATTCTCGGGCACGAGGGCCTCAAGCGGCGGATCATCGCGTACACGAACGCCTTCCCCGACGTGCGGCTGGAGACGGAGCGCCTCTTCGGGCAGGGCGACCTCGTGTGCCTCAACACCCTGTTCATCGGAACGCACCGGGGGGACCTGCCGGGGCCGAACGGGACCACGATTCCCGCGACGAAGAAACCGGTCCGGGTCCACGGGTGCTCCGTGTTCCGGTTCCGCGGCGGGAAGATCACCGAGTTCATCGGGTACTACGACCAGGTCGAGCTCTTCTCCCAGATCGGGAAGAAAGTGCGCGTGGGCTAGGATCCACGAAACCGGCCGGGAGGCTAGTCGATGAACGATGCATGCGTGCGCAGGTGCGAGTGAGGCCGCGGGAAGGCGCGTCGCCATGGACCTCGTGGAACTTGGCCGGAGCGGGACCCGCGTCTCTTCGATCGGGATCGGGACCTGGCAGGCCGGGGACGACACCTGGGGCCCGGATGTGAACGACCGGGATTGCATCGACGCGATCGTGCGGGCGACCGAGCTGGGCATGACGCTGGTCGACACCGCGGAGAACTACGGCCGGGGCCACTCGGAGGAGGTCCTGGGCAAGGCGATCCGGAAGGTGGGGAGGGAGAACGTCTTCGTCGCCACGAAGGTCTCCGACCACCACATGCGGCCCGAGGACGTGGCGAAGGCGTGCGAGGCCAGCCTGCGGCGGCTCGGCATCAAATCCATCGACCTGTACCAGGTGCACTGGCCCGACCCCTACGACCAGGTGCCGCTGCGCGACACGATGAAGGCGATGGAATGGCTGGAGAGGCGGGGCAAGGTGGGGCACATCGGGGTGAGCAATTTCGCGATCCGCGACCTGGAAGAGGCCCGCGCCGCGCTCTCCCGGACGGACATCGTATCGGACCAAGTCCAGTACAGCCTCCTCCATAGGAACATCGAGGCCGAAGTCGCCCCTTACTGCGCACGGGAGAAGATCACGATCCTGGCGTACAGCCCCCTGGCCCGCGGCG
>Ga0209751_10003922_pt1 | contig 14320 bp, 14 predicted proteins | sample RifCSP13_1_FD_184019 | JGI IMG/M metagenome (GOLD analysis project Ga0209751, IMG submission 184019) | Soil microbial communities from Rifle, Colorado - Rifle CSP2_sed 13_1 (SPAdes) (version 2) | ecosystem: Environmental > Terrestrial > Deep subsurface > Rock core/Sediment | place: Rifle... | reverse complement strand
GCTCCGGGGTACCTGCGTGGTGAACACCCCCAGGTTGGACGGATCCCGCCCCCACTCCGGGTGCCGGGTCGACAGCAGGTCCTGGCCGCTCAGGCCCGCGCCCGGCACGCGAATGCGGACGCGGTCGGCGAAGCGGCGGTAGACGAACAAGAGGACGACGAGGCCGACGATCCAGGGAACGAGCGGATTATTGAAGAGGAAGTCGAAGAGGACGTCCATTCGGGAACCCGGGCGTCCGTCCCGCGCGTGCTTCGCCGCCCTTGGCCGGCGCGATTATAGCACCCGTGCTATCCTCCGCCCGCTCCGCCGGTTCGGGGCAGGGGAGACGCGATGGCCGAGACCGCCTCCGCCGCCACCACCACCCCACGCCCGGCCCTTGTCCGAGGCCTCGGCCTCCTCGACGCCACGATGCTCATCGTGGGCAGCGTCATCGGCTCCGGCATCTTCTTTGCCCCCTCGATCATGGCGGGCTACCTCCAGAGCCCGGGGCTGCTGCTGGGCCTGTGGATCGTGGGGGGCCTGCTCACCCTCGCCGGCGCGCTCTCCTATGCCGAGCTGGCGTCGGCCCTGCCCCGGGCCGGAGGCCAGTACGTCTATCTCTCCGAGTCCTTCCGGCCCATCCTCGGGTTTCTCTACGGCTGGACGTTCCTCCTCGCGATCAACACCGGCTTCGTGGCCGCGGTGGCGGTGGCCTTTGCGAAGACGCTCGGCTTCTTCGCCCCTGGCATCGGGGAGGAGCACGTGCTCCTCTCGTTCGGCGGGCTCTCGTTCACCACCGCCCAGGCGGTGGGGCTCGTCGTCATCGCGGTGCTCACTTGGCTCAACGTGACCGGTCTGCGCACGGGGGCGGCCGTACAGAACCTGCTCACGATCGCGAAGCTGGCGGCGATCGCGGTGCTCGTGGGTCTGGCCGTCCTCACCCACCGGGGCTCGGCGGCGAACTTCTCGCCGCTCCTGAGCCTCGCCCTGGGCCCGGACGGGATCCGGCTGGGGCTCTTCGCCGCGCTCGCGGGCGCGATGAGCAAGGCGCTCTTCGCCTACGACGCCTGGAACTCCGTCACCTTCGCCGCCGAGGAGGTCAAACAACCGGAGCGCAATCTCCCCCGCTCGCTCGTGCTCGGCACCCTCGGGGTGACCGTCGCCTACGGGTCCGCGGTGGCGATCTACCTCTACATGGTCCCGATCGGCGAGATGGCCGCCGTCGCGGAGAACCGCGTCGCCACCGAGGCCGCGGTGCGGATGATCGGGGCTGGCGGCGGCGCCTTCGTCGCGGCGGCCATCCTGGTCTCGACCTTCGGGTGCGTCAACGGGCTGACCCTCGCCGGCGCGCGGGTGGTCTACGCGATGGCCAGGGACGGGCTCTTCTTCCGCGGGGCAGCCGCCGTGCACCCGCGCTACCGCACCCCGGCGACGGCGCTCGTCCTCCACGGCCTCGTCGCCGCCGCCTTGACACTCTCCGGGACCTACAGCGACCTCCTCACGCTGACCGCCTTCTCTTCGCTGCTCTTCAACGTGCTGACGGTGATCGGCCTCTTCGTCTTGCGCCACCGGCGCCCGGATCTGCCCCGCCCCTACCGGGTGTGGGGCTATCCCGTGGTGCCGGTCGTCTACGTCCTGGTCGCGGCCTTTTTCCTCTTTTACATGCCAGTGGCGGATCCCCGTAACACGGGGCTGGGTCTGCTGCTGACCGGGGCTGGGATCCCCGCCTACCTCTACTGGCGCCGTCAAGCGTAGCCAGGCGCGGGAAGCTCGCGCCCCCACCGCGGCGGCCATGAGGCTCTTGACGCGCCTCGCTAAGTCTCGGTCTGCGTTGACCTAAGCGCGCGCTCGGCCTATCCTGTCGCAGGCGGCGAGAAAAGCATGAGCCCAGGCCGATCGAAGCCCCGGAGGCCAGAGCCCGGGGCGAACGAGGATCGCCTCGTCACCTCCGAGGAGCTGTTCGGGGACCTCGTCGACACACCCCTGCCCGCCTCGTCGAAGCACGCCCGGTCCCGTCGCGACCCCGTACGGATTCAGGTGAGCGACCCCGTCCGGCCGTCACCTCTCGCGGAGTCGACTCCGGCGGAGCCGACGCCCGCACCCGCCGACGACGTGGAGGCGGCGCTGTCCAGCCTGGGGCCGGTCGCGGAGGAGCCGACCTCGCGCCCCCCGGCCTTCGAGGAGGGCGAGGAGGCCCACCTGCCGGCGGCCGCCGTCCGCACGGGGGCCAAGCTCCAGGTGACCGACCCCAAGATCCCCCTCGGCCCCGGGATCGACCTGGCCTCGGTCGCAGAGAGCGCGCTCGCCCGCGGCGACACGAAGCCGGACGAGGAGGCGCCGCGCAGCGCGGGCCGCGATCCCTCCTGGCGCGACGACACGTTCGGAACCTACCGGCTCGTGGACCGGATCGCGGTCGGCGGGATGGCCGAGGTCTTCAAGGCCAAGCGGGCGGGGGTGGAGGGCTTCGAGAAGACCGTGGCCGTCAAGCGGATCCTTCCCCATCTATCCGACAACAAGGAGTTCGTGACCATGTTCGTGGACGAGGCCAAGATGGTGGCCGGCCTCTCCCACCCGAACATTGTCCAGATCTACGCCCTCGGCAAGATCGACAAGTGCTACTACATCGCCATGGAGTACATCCAGGGGCGCGACCTGCGCACGATCCTCCGGCGCGCCCGCGACAAGTCGCTGCGCATGCCCCTCGACCTCAGCCTGCGCGTCCTGAGCCAGGTCTGCGGCGCGCTGGACTACGCCCACCGCAAGAAAGACGACCGGGGCCGTGCCATGCAGATCGTCCACCGGGACGTCAGCCCCCAGAACATCCTCATCTCGTTCGAGGGCGACGTGAAGCTCGCCGACTTCGGCATCGCCAAGGCCGCGACCAAGGCCTCGAGCACCGACCGCGGCGCGCTGCGGGGGAAGCTGCTGTACATGAGCCCGGAGCAGGCCTGGGGCCGCCTCATCGACCAGAGGAGCGACATCTTCTCGCTCGGCATCGTGCTCTACGAGATGGTGACGGAGCAGAAGCCCTTCCTCGGCGCGGGCACGGAGATGTCCATCCTCGAGATGGTGAGGCAGTGCGTGGTCGTGCCCCCCCGCGAGGTGAACTCCCGGGTGCCGGAAGCGCTCGAGCGGGTCATCATGAAGGCGCTCGCCCGCGAGCCCGAGGACCGCTACCAGGACGCGGCGGCGATGCAGCGGGGGATGGAGACGATCCTGCGCGAGCGGCCGCCGGTGGGCGCCCGGGACCTAGCGCGCTTCATGGAGCTGCTGTTCGACCGGCAGGAGAGGGAGGAGAACGGCGCCGGCGAGCGACGCGGGGGCGCCGACGCCGCCGGCGAAGGGACCCCTGACCCTATGTCGCTCGACGCGCTGCGCAAGCGTTTCGGCATCGATTAGGAGTATGTCCGAGGAGGCAGTCCCGAGATGTCGCTCACGGATGAAGACGCCCAGTTCTACCGCCAGACGCTCGAGATGACGCGCAAGAAGATCGTGGACCTCAATGCCCAGATCGAGGAGGAGCTGGCGAAGGTCAAGGAGCGCCTTGCCGATCTGCAGGCGAGGAAGAACGCCGCCAAGCAGATCTACGACGGGGCCTGCCGGATCCTCGGCGTCGAGAACGATCTCGAGAAGTCCGAGGAGCAGGAAGGCTAGACGGTGGCCTGGTTCCGGCGCGAGCCGACCCCGCTCGTCCCCCGCCCCGGCGAGAGCCGGGTACCGGAGGGGCTCTGGCTGAAGTGCGGCTCCTGCAAGGAGATCCTGTACCGCAAGGACTTGCTCAAGAACCTCTCCGTCTGCCAAAAGTGCGGGTTTCACTTCCGCGTCTCCTCTCGGGAGCGGCTGGAGATGCTCTTCGACGGGGAGTGGGAGGAGTTCGACCGCAACCTGGTCAGCGCGGACCCCCTCCGCTTCCGGGATAGCAAGGCCTACAAGGACCGGCTGCGGGACGGCAAGGCCAAGACCGACGGCTACGACGCGCTCGTGTCCGCCGTCGGGGAGATGGGTGGACGGCGGACGATCGTCGCCACGATGGAGTACGCCTTCATCGGCGGCTCGATGGGGGTGGTCGTGGGAGAGAAGGTGACCCGTTGCATCGAGCGGGCGCTCACCGAGCGCAGGCCGCTCGTGATCGTCTCCTGCTCCGGCGGCGCACGGATGATGGAGGGGACGCTCTCGCTCATGCAGATGGCCAAGATCTCCGCCGCCCTCGCCCGTCTGCACGAGGCCAGGCTGCCCTTCCTCAGCGTCCTCACCGACCCGACGACCGGGGGTGTCACCGCCTCCTACGCGATGCTGGGCGATCTCAACATCGCGGAGCCGGGGGCCCTCATCGGCTTCGCGGGACCGCGCGTGATCGAGCAGACCATCCGCCAGAAGCTCCCCGAGGGCTTTCAACGCTCGGAGTTCCTGCTCGAGCACGGGATGCTCGACATGGTGGTGGACCGCCGAGAGCTGAAGAAGACGCTCGTGCGCTGCATCGGCTTCTTCATGAACTAGGTTCAGGCCATGCGCATCGAGGGACGTACCTTTCTCGTGTCCGGAGGGGCCTCGGGACTGGGCGGGGCCACGGCGCGCATGCTCGCCAGCGCGGGCGCGAACGTCCTGATCCTGGACGTGAACGCCGAGTTGGGCGAGCACCTCGCGGGGGAGCTGTCCCCTCGGGCCCGCTTCGTCCGGACCGACGTGAGCCGCGAGGAGGACGTCGCCCGCGCGGTGAGCCTCGCCCGCGGCAGCTTCGGCGGGCTGCACGGGGCCGTCAACGCCGCCGGGATCGCGGCGGCGGAGAAGGTCCTCGGCAAAGCGGGCCCCCATCCGCTGGAGCTCTTCGAGCGGACGGTCCGCGTCAACCTGACCGGGACCTTCAACGTCATCCGCCTCGCCGCGGAGGCGATGGCCGCCGCCGAGCCGACGGACAGCGGCGAGCGCGGGGTGATCGTGAACACCGCCTCCGTGGCCGCCTTCGACGGCCAGATCGGTCAGGCCGCCTATTCCGCCTCCAAGGGGGGCATCGTGGGCATGACGCTGCCCATCGCCCGGGAGCTGGCGCGCCATGGGATCCGGGTGGTGACGATCGCCCCCGGGATCTTCGACACGCCGCTGCTCGCCGGGCTGCCAGAGGCGGCTCGCCTCTCCCTCGGCCAGCAGGTCCCGTTCCCCTCGCGACTCGGCCGTCCCGACGAGTACGCGGCACTCGTGCGCCACATCATCGAGAACGAGATGCTCAACGGCGAGGTCATCCGCCTCGACGGGGCGCTGCGGATGGCGCCGAAGTAGGGACGGGGGCTTTACCTCCCGCCGCGGCCGGGCGTAGTCTCCCCGATCATGGGCCTCACGGTCGACCTCAACGCGGACCTCGGCGAGGGCTTCGGGGCCTACGCGATGGGCGCGGACGAGGCGGTCCTCGCCTACGTCACCTCGGCCAACGTCGCCTGCGGCTTCCACGCCGGCGACCCGACCGTCATCGACCGCACGGTGGCATACGCGGTCCGGGCGGGGGTCGCGGTCGGGGCCCACCCGAGCCACTGGGACCTCCGGGGCTTCGGCCGGCGCGAGATCGCGGCCGACCCCGCCGAGGTCGAGGCGGACGTGGTGTACCAGGTGGGGGCGGTGGCGGCCTTCGCCCGCAGCCACGGCTCCCACCTCACCCACGTCAAGCCGCACGGGGCGCTCTACAACCAGGCCGCACGCGAGGAGGGGCTGGCCCGGGCGATCGCGCGCGGCGTCGCCCGCGTCGGCCGCGACCTCGTGCTCGTGGGTCTCGCCGCCTCCGAGGCCATGCGGCGAGCGGCGGAGGCGGAGGGCCTGCGCTACGCGGCCGAGGCCTTCGCCGATCGCGCCTATGACGCCGCGGGCCGCCTCGTCGCCCGTTCGCGGCCCGGGGCCCTCATCACCGATCCCGCCTCCGCCGCCGCCAAGGCGGTGCGGATCGTGCGCGACCGCGTGCTGACCGCCATCGACGGCGCCGAGGTTCCGCTCCAGGCCGACACCCTGTGCCTCCACGGCGACAACCCCCACGCCCTCGCCATCGCCCGCGCCGTACGCGAGGCGCTGGAGGCGGCAGGGGTGAGCGTGCAGGCTCTCGGGCGTTGAGCCTCCCCCGCGTCCTGCCCCTGGGCGACGCGGCCGCCACCGTCGAGCTGGGGGAGTCTCTCGATCCGGAGACGAACGCGCGCGTGCGCGCCCTCGACCGCGCGCTCGCGGAGAGGCCCTGCTCCGGCTTTCGCGAGACCGTGCCCACGCACCGCTCGCTCCTCGTCGTCTACGATCCCGGCGCGGTCCGCTTCGATGATCTCCGGCGCGAGCTCGTCGGTCGGGCCCGGCAGGCGGCGGCCTCGGTGCCGGAGGGACGGCGTCACGACGTGCCGACGGTCTACGGCGGCGAGAACGGCCCCGACCTCGCGGAGGTGGCGCGCGCGCGTGAGATGAGCGAGGCGGAGGCCATCCGCCTCCACGCCTCGCGCGAGTACACCGTCTTCATGCTCGGCTTCACGCCCGGGTTCGCCTACCTGGGCCTGCTTGCGAAGGCGCTCGAGACACCCCGCCGGCCGACCCCCCGCGTGCGGGTGCCCGCGGGCACGGTTGCGATCGCCGGCCGCCAGACCGCCATCTACCCGGTCGCCTCCGCCGGCGGCTGGTCGCTCCTCGGTCGCACGTCGCGGAGGCTGTTCGACCCCTACCGCGCCGACCCGGCGCTCCTCGCCCCGGGCGATCGCGTGCGCTTCGTGCCCGTGCCCGAGCTCCCGCCGCCGGATCCGCCCCCGACGCCGCCCGCGGCGGCGGGACCGTTCGCGCTCGAGGTCCTCCAGCCGGGGTTGCTGAGCACGGTGCAGGACGGCGGGCGCACCGGCCACCGGCGATGCGGCGTCACCGCCGCCGGCCCCATGGACGCGCGGGCGCTGCGCGCCGCCAACCGCGCGGTGGGCAACGCCGGGGACGCGGCGGCGATCGAGTGCACGATCACGGGACCGACGCTGCTCTTTCTCGCCCCAACTCGCCTCGCGGTCGCGGGCGCGGACCTCGGGGCGGTGCTCGATCGGGCCGACCTCGGGCCCTGGCCGCTTCCTCTCGGAGCGGCGGTGCTCGCCCGCCCCGGCAACGTCCTCCGCTTCCTCGGACGGCGCTCCGGATGTCGCGCCTACGTGGCCATGCAGGGTGGCATCGACGTGCCGCTCGTCCTCGGCGCGCGCGCGACCGACCTCCGGGGCGGCTTCGGCGGAATGCTCGGGCGCGCCCTCACGACCGGCGATCGCCTGGCTCTCGGGTCCCCGACGGGGGCAGCCGGGGTCGATTCCCACGCCGACAGCCACACAAGGGCGGCGACCGTCCGCGTGGTGCTCGGCCCGCAGGACGACCACCTCGGGACGGACTCGGTCGCACTCTTCCTCGGGACGACGTGGCGCGTGGGGCAGACCTCGGACCGCGTGGCCTGCCGGCTCGAGGGTCCCCCTCTGCACCACCGCGGGCCGGCCGAGATCCTCTCCGACGGTATGGTGCCGGGGTCGATCCAGGTGCCGCCCGACGGAGGGCCCATCGTCATGATGGCCGACGCGCCCACGACCGGGGGCTACCCGAAGCTCGCAACGGTGGTGAGCGCGGACCTTACCACGCTCGCGCAGCTCGTGCCGGGGGAGGGTGAGGTCCGCTTCGAGGCGGTGTCGGTCGAGGACGCCCAGGGTTAGGAGGCTCGGGGGTCGCGCTCGCGCGCTCGGAGCTGACCGACCCGGACGGAATCGGCATCCCTCAAAACACGAGCGCGCTCCCGCGCGACCCCCTCGCCTGGAAAAGAGCTGTCACTGAGGCAGGCTCCCAGCCACGGCCGGTGGCGAGGAGGGGCGCGACCCCCGAGCCGCTCAGATGTCCTCGATCGGCCGCGGATGCCCGAGGTGAAACCCCTGGCCAAGTGTGAAGCCGATCTCGGTCGTGGCCCGCGCCTCCCCCGGACCCTCGATCCCCTCCGCGACCGTCCTCACGTGCAGGTCGCGGGCGAGTCCCAGCAGCGAGCCGAGCAGCCGCCGCTTGGCGAGCGGCGCCTGGTCGAGGCCCGACACGAACCGGCGGTCGAACTTGAGGTATTGGGGCGGTGCCTCCGCCAGCTCGAGCAGCCGCGCCTGTCCCGCCCCGAAGTCATCGTAGGCGAGGGCGATGTTCCGCTCGAGCAGCAGCGCGCGCAGCTCCGCGATCGCGGAGGGTCGGGTGAGGACGCTCTCGTGGATCTCCAGGGCGAGATCGAGGTGGGGTGCGATCCGCCGCAGCTCCTCGAGAGACTCGAGCAACCCCGGGCGGACGAGCTCGGCGGGGTGGGTGTTGAGGAAGAGGGTCGGGAGCTCGGGGCGGGGAGAGGCCAGCTCCACCGCCCGGCGGCGGAAGAGCCGGCTCAGCTCCGCCTCCGCCCCCACGCTCTCCGCGACGCGGAAGAGCTCGTCCGGGCTCTCCGGCAGCCGTGGATGCCGCCCGCGGCCGAGGGCCTCGTAGGCGGCGACCGTGCCCTGGGGCAGGTGGAGGATGGGCTGGAACGCCATCGTCACCAACCCCTCCCGCAGAAGCTCCTTCAGCTCGCGCGTGCCCTCCGCGAAGCGGTGCGGCAGCTCGCGATGCTGGGGGACGACCGTGGTACGCCGTTCTCCAGCCCCCGCGGAGTCCCCCGCCTCGGCGCGGCCGAGGCGGAACTCGAAGTCCGCGAAGTGCAGGATATCGCCCTCGCCGATCTCGGCCTCTTCGATCAGCGCCCGGTTGACGAATGTGCCGTTCGTGCTGCCGAGGTCGCGAAGGCGCAGACGGGAGCCCACGGCGTGGATCTCGGCGTGCGTCTTGGAGACGGAGTCGGCGGGGAGGACGAGCTCGAGTCCGGCCCGGCGCCCGATCCGGAACGGTACGACATGGATGGGTATGCGCCGGAGCCGACCGCCTTCGACCGCGGTCTCGAGGTACCACCCCGCGTCGCCGATCCCCGCCTCCCGCTCGCTCAACTTTCCTGCCCTGCCGCCGACTTCGCCACAGTATGCCCGAGCGGCGGCGGGGCCGCTCAGGGCTCGGCGAGGCCGGCCATGAAGTCGGCCTGCACCGATGCAAAGCGGGCGAAGCCGTCGAGGATGAAGGCCCGCACCGAGCCCGCCGCGCTCTCCCCGGCGTAGAAGCGCAGCGCGGAGTTCGCCCCCTTGAGAGCAGCCTCGAAGTGTTCCGCCTCGACCCTGGTGTGGATGCGGACCCAGTAGTACGCGTCGTGCTCGGCCCCGAGGATCCGCACCCGCCGGGCGGAGAGATCGGCGACGAGGGCCGGGTGGCGCGTCCGCAGGACCTCGTCGATGAGGTTGAACTCGCGGTCGGCGAGGACCTCGCTGCCCACGTGGAATCCCATGGCCTCGAAGAGCCGACGCTCGGAGAGCCTCTCGCCGATGCCGTACCCTTCGGCGACGCGGGCCATGGCCCGCTCGGTCGCGGTGTTGATGGAGATGACGTCGTTGAGCTCCTCCGGGGCGAGGCCGAAGTGCGCCCCCGCGCCCTTCACCGTGGCCTGGGCCAGCGTCCGGTGGGTGTCGCGCCAATGGGTGCCGCGGTCGTCGAACTCGTCGATGGCGGCGAAGAAGAAGTCCGAGCCGACCTCGGCCGCCCGGTCGGCGAGGATGCGCACCGGCTCGTCGGGGTCGCGGAAGAGCCCCTGGCGGGCGGCGATCTCACCGGCGAGGTTGGCAACGCCGGGACCGAAGGCGGAGTTGAACTGGACGTAGCGGCCGAGGACGGTGAGCAGCCGCCGCGGCTCGGTGGCGGCCTCGAGGGCGGCACGCAGGGCCTCGTTTCCGCGATGCGCGGCGAGGGCGGGGGCGAGCTCCTCGCGGCCGATCCCGGCGGGCATGCCGATCGCGATTCTGATATGGGACGACCGGTCAAGTCTAATCGACGCTGTTCAGGTTTCCTCCCGGTCTCCGGAAGCAGAGGAAGCGGCGGTCGAAGGCGCTTTCGCGACGGTTGATCACTCTGATATTCGCGGATCGAGCCGTGGGCCCGCCGTCATGGTCGTGATCCGTCGGGAGCTGCCTCGGACTGGCGCCGTGGGTCAGGGCCGAAGCCCGCCACATAGAATCAGCGAGGGTCCTCCTTTCCGTGCTGCCCCTCGACCGTCGCTTGCTCTGCTCCAAGAGACCTGCTCTTCCTACTTCTTGGTTGGCGACGCCCTCGAAGACCTAGGCTGCGCGACGACGCTGGCTGCCAGAGAGCTGTTCTTTCTCGACCTGCACGCCGACCGCCCACAGGTGGGCGTTGCCCGTCTTGGTGATCGCCCCGCGGCGCACGCTGTCGCCCGTCGAGTCCTCGCTCGAGACCATGCCGCTGTAGCCCATGAGCTGCTTGGGCCTCGAGAAGCGCGAGAGCGGACCCACCTCGGCCACGATCGTCGCCGCCGAGACACTCTTGATCCCACGCAGCGCCTGCAGCCCCGCGATCAACGCTCGCATCTCGGCCGGCGCTGACTCGATCGCCTGGTCGATTGCTCGCTCCAACCGAGCCACCCGCTCCACTGCATGCTCCACCTGATGAAGGTAGTCGAGGAAGGTGATCTCCTGGGCCACGTGCTCGAACCGCAGCGTCTTCACCCACAGAAGGTGCTTCGCCGTCCAGCTCCTCATTCCCGCCGCAGCGCGAAGGCCGCGTCGGAGAAGAAACTTCCCCAGGCGGTGTCGCGCACGCAGCTGGTCCTTCTTCGCTGCCTCCCGCGCCCGCACCAGGTCGCGCAAGGCCTCATGGGCCGCATCCGGCACCCACACCGCGGTCAGGTCCCCGGCGCGGTAGCACCGCGCCAGCTTCTCCGCGTCGCGACGGTTGGTCTTCACGCGATCGCCAGACTTCACCGGCACCAGCGTCGGTGCGACCACGTCGCAGTGGACTCCAAGCTTGGCCAGCTGCCAGTACAGCCCGTAGCCGTGAGGCCCCGCCTCGTAGCACGCCCGCAGTCGACTCGCCGGGCCCAGCCTCTTCACCAGCCGCCGCACCGACTCCTCTCGGTAGGGGATGCTCCCCAGTGAACGCACCTCACCCGTCGGCTCCGCCACCGCCACCGCCATCTTCTCCGAGTCCACATCCAGCCCGACGTATCGGATATCCTTCCTCATCGGCCGGCTCCTTTCGCTTGTAGCTCTGCGCTACGGTCAGCTGATCGCGAGCGTAACCTACGGACTCGCGATGGGAGCCGGTCGTCCCATCCTGACTAGTCCCGGAGGAGAGCCCGGGTGAAGGCGGGGCGCGCGGGGGGTCGGGTTTGACCCACGGTAGGGGGAGACCTATCCTTCGGTGTCGGCCCCCGTCCGCGTCGCCCCACGCGGGGGCCGACCATCCATGCGGCGCGATACGCTCGTTCTCACCGTTGCCGGCATCGTCTTCGGCTTCGCGCTCGGCTACATGGGCGCGAACTGGGGCCTGGTGCCGCGGCCGCCGGCCGTGGCCGGCGCCACCGGCTCCGCCTCCGACCCCACGCCCCGCCCCGGGCTCGACCCCAACGAGGTGCGGGCCCTCGAGATGCTCGCCGCCCGCGAGCCCGGCAACCTCGAGGCCCGGATCGAGCTCGGCAACCTCCTCATGGACCACGAGCGGTGGAAGGAGGCCATTCGCTGGTACCGCGAGGCCCTCGCCCTCAAGCCCTCTCAGCCCGACGTCCTCACCGACCTCGGTGCCTGCCTCGTCCATTCCGGTCGGCCGGCGGAGGGCCTGGCCGAGTTCGACCGCGCGCTCGCGATCGACGGCAACCACCGCAACGCCCGCTTCAACCGCGGGGTCGCGCTCATGACCATGGGACGGCCGGCGGAGGCGGCCACGGTCTGGGAAGAGCTGCTGCGGCGCTCCCCGGACGACGCGCAGCTTCAGGGGCTGCGCGCGCGAATACAGGAGGCCCGCGCGGCGGCGGGGCAGGGCCGGCCATGATCCGCGGAATCGCCTTCCTCCTGCAGGTCCTCGTTTCGCTCCTTTTGGTGCGGCTCCTCCTGCGCTCGCTGGCACGGCTGTTCACGCCCGGCTCCTCGCGTCCGGCCGCGGGCCCGCGCCGGGACCGGGCGATCGAGGACCTGGTGCGCGACCCCATCTGTCACACCTACCTTCCGCGCTCCCGCGCGCTCCGCGCGGTGGTCGGGGGGCGGGAGGAGCACTTCTGCTCCACCGTCTGCCGCGACCGAGCCCTCACCGCAGGCACCCGGGCCTCGTGAGCGACGCTGGAGAGCCGCGACCCCGTTCGTGAAGCGCACGATCCTCCACGTCGACATGGACGCGTTCTTCGCGGCCGTGGAGCAGCGCGACCGGCCGGAGCTGCGCGATCGTCCTGTCATCGTCGGCGCCGACCCGCAGGGAGGCCGGGGCCGGGGGGTCGTCTCGACCGCCTCCTACGAGGCGCGCCGCTTCGGCGTCCACTCCGCCATGCCCATCTCGGAGGCCTGGCGGCGGTGCCCGGACGGGGTTTACCTCCCGGTGGACATGGAGTCCTACGCGCGCGAGTCGGAGCGGATCATGGAGATGCTCCGCCACTTCACCGACCTCGTGGAGCCGGTCTCGATCGACGAGGCCTTTCTCGACGTGACCGGCAGCGCTCGGGCGCTGGGGTCCGGGGAGGCGATCGCGAAGCAGCTCAAGGAGGCGATCCGGAGCGAAGCCGGGCTCACGGCCTCCGTCGGCGTCGCGGCCTCGAAGCTCGTGGCCAAGATCGCCTCCGACCTGCGCAAGCCGGACGGGCTGGTCCTCGTCCCTCCGGGGACGGAAGAGGCCTTCCTGGCCCCGCTGCCGGTGAGGCGCCTGTGGGGTGTGGGGCCGAAGATGGAGGAGGAGCTCGCGAAGCTGGGGGTCACGACCATCGGTGATCTCGCCGCGCTCGACCCCGCGCGGCTCGAGCGCCGGCTCGGGACCCACGGGCACGATCTCCAGCTCCTCGCCCGCGGGATCGACGAGCGGGAGGTGCTCTCGGAGTCAGAGGAGGCCAAGAGCCTCGGCCAGGAGCACACCTACGAGCGAGACACCGGCGATCCCGCGCGGCTCCGCGCGACGCTCCTCGACCTCGCGGACGCGGTATCCCGTCGCCTGAGGGCCCACGGCCTCAAGGCCCGAACCATCACCCTCAAGTACCGGGACGAGACCTTCCGCACCACGACCCATGCCCGGACGCTCTCGAACGCGGTCGATTCCGGCAACGAGGTCTTCGGCGCCGCCTGGCACCTCTTCCAGGAGGTGCACGGGACGCGCAAGGTGCGCCTGCTCGGGATCTACGCCTCGCACTTCGGCGAGGCGAAGGCCCAGCTCGACCTCTTCGCGGAGCCGGCGCGATCCTCGCCCGTCGACCGCGTACGCGACACCATCGCCCGCCGCTTCGGCGACGAGGCGATCACGCGCGCGAGCCTGCTTGGCCGGCGCGAGCGCCGCAACCCGTCGGACAAGCCTCCGGGCTAGCGGCCGCCCCGAACCTCGACGTCCGGGTCGAGGGCAGCGATCAGACCCTTGAGCCCGTACTTGTAAAAGCCGTAGCGGGCTTTCTTGTCCACCTCACAGAACAGCAGGACATTGCCCGGCTTCCCGATCGTGGGGGCCTTGAGCGCGCAGCTCTCCAGCTTCGGGGGCGAAGCCTTCGAGGCCTGACTCTGCTGGCTCTCGCGCAGACCGTCGAGTTCCGCCTTGAAGGTCGGGGCGGTGATCTCCAGCGCCGGCGTGTCATCGCTGCCGACCAGGGGACTGCAATTGTTCTTGATCTTCCACCGGATCACTCCACCCGCCACGACGCACACGGACGCCGGCGTCACGTCGGCGTGACACTTCTCGCCGACGGGCGTCAGCGTGATCACGGCCTTGACCAGAGGCGACCCTTCCACGCATCCCGAGACGATGTCCGACGTCACGCTCGGGGCGGGATAGGTGTCGCCCGCCGCGGCGGCCGAGGGGGCGTCCTTCTCGGGAGCGGGAGCCTGGCCACCCCCGGGCGGCGTGCAGTGCCGCGCCCGGGCGGCCATCATCAAAACGGCGACCAGGGACTCATGACGCACGTTTCACCTCCTTCGTGTGAAGCAGCTTCGCTTTCTCGAGCAGGGGCCGGAACCCGGGCAGCGCCCGGACCGCCGCGAGCTCGTCGTCCTGCTCGGCCAGGCTGGGGCTCGCGCCCAGCTCGAAGGCCTGCCCGAGGAGAGCGAGCGCCTGCTGCGGGTCGCCCACGAGGGCGTGCACCATCGCCACGCCGTACCGTGTGTCCGCGCTCGCCGGCCCGGCCTCCAGCGCCTGCCCCGCCGCGCGCAGCGCCTGCTCGCGCTCGCCGAGCTTGGCGAGGCAGATGGCCACATTCTTCAGCTGCCGCGGATCGCGGGGGTTGGTGCTCAAGGCGGTGCGGCTG
>Ga0209751_10003921_pt1 | contig 14321 bp, 9 predicted proteins | sample RifCSP13_1_FD_184019 | JGI IMG/M metagenome (GOLD analysis project Ga0209751, IMG submission 184019) | Soil microbial communities from Rifle, Colorado - Rifle CSP2_sed 13_1 (SPAdes) (version 2) | ecosystem: Environmental > Terrestrial > Deep subsurface > Rock core/Sediment | place: Rifle... | reverse complement strand
AAAAAAAGAAGGGGGGGGTGGCGCCTCTTTGTAGGTGGGATCTAAAAAGCACTACACACTGCCGTGTGTAGGATCTATTGTTTTGACACAGTCTCTTTAGAGATTGTGTGAAAACCATGGGGCCGCTCAACCAAATCCTCCACACGGCAGTGTGGAGTTCGTTCAGATCCTACCTACAAAGACGTAGACTCCCCCCTCTTTTCTTTTCAACGTTACGTACTCGGGACACGAGCGACATTCCGACCGCTGACATTTCGCTGGGATCAACCTAAGCAATTTCGACATGCTTTGAGTCGGTATCGCTGAAGCAAGAGGGGCGGAGAAGAGTTCTTTTGACGTAGGCTGGATCTGAAAACGAACTCCACACTGCCGTGTGGAGGATTTTGTTATCTACAAAAGAGTGTTTTCTCGAGCCGATGACGCGTAACAGCTTATGACGCTGAATCTTTTCGTGTCGTGGAGTTTCAAATTCAGCCTAATGAGAGTTCGTTCCAAGTCGTGACGCTCGATCTGGTAGGGCAACAGTTGAAACTCCACGACGCTAAAAGCGTCATGGTCCTTCACTTTCGGCCTACCTCGCGCCTTCTCTCGAAACTACTCGAGACACCATACGCTTTAGAGACTGTGTCAAAAACCTGTTACACGAACCAACAACAAAATCCTACACACGGCAGTGTGGAGTTCGTTCAGATCCTACCTACTAGACGGACGCCACCCCTTCTCTTATCTCAAGGTTGCCGACTCAAAAGCTCCATCGAAATTGCTGAGCTTCTGAGTGTCACCCGTGTTCTGAGTTGGTATTGTTGAAAAAAAAGAGGGGGGGGGTGGCGCCTCTTTGTAGGTGGGATCTAAAAAGCACTACACACTGCCGTGTGTAGGATCTATTGTTTTGACACAGTCTCTGCCGTGTGTAGGATCTATTGTTTTGACACAGTCTCTTTAGCGTCATGGAGTTTCACCTTCGGCCTATCACACGATGGACCCAGAGCTCACTTATCAAGGTCCACCACGGTACCTAGTGATCGAGTTGGTTTTTGCGTCGTTAGGCAAAAAGTGAAGGACCATGACGCTAAAGCGTATGCGAGTTGCTCGTGCTTCGGGTGAAACTCGAGACGTCGACCCACCTTCTTAGCAACCTCGAGTCTCTGCCTGGTCCATAGTCGTAACCGCATAAAATGGTTGGGTTCTATCTGTCTCCCAGATCCGCGCCCTGAGTGACTGGAGCAAAGCCTGTGGGTCGCCCTTCGTTCGCACGACAAAAATAGTCAAACCTGAAGGAGCTTGCGTATAGGGGATAAAGAATTCCTGTCTTGGAGTCTTCTCGAGTCCGTCTTGTCTTTGGTCTGAAACCACCCCAACAATTTCCAGCGCTGTACCGTCGCGTGAATCGCGGCCACTTCGCTTTAAAGTAAACCTGCGACCCACCGGGTTTTCGCCGGGCCAATTGCGTTTCGCCATCGTCTCGTTGATTAGAGCGATGCGAAGCGTATCCTTGGTATCGAATTGATTGAAGAGCCTGCCGCTCAGGAGTTGGGCGCCGATAGCTGTGAAGTAATTGGGCGACGCAATCGTGAATTGCGCGACCGGCTCCTGCCCTGCTGCCGGCGGGGATTTCCCTTCGACAGCAAAAGGGATCGAAGACGTCTGACTACTTTCCAGTAGCGGAATTGCTGTCGTCACGCCAGCGGCTTCAACTCCGGGCATCGGCAGCGATCTTATGGGAGCAGGAAAAACTTATTAGTCGTAACGGTTGCGACGGGGACACCGGATGTTGCTGAGAATTGAATGCCTTACATTAGACTCCGCTCTTTTCGAGCAGGTCTAACTGATCCTCGTAGCCAGGAAATAAACCACCCCTCGGGCAAATTGTCTGGTCGGACTGCGAGCTTAGCTCTTTCAAGCACTGTGCCACTTTGCGGCTCAACCACTCTCGCGGCCAATCCATCCGAGCTGAGGTCTTTTGAGGTAGTTTTTGTGCCGTGTCCTGTCACGGATTGCGTGACTGCGAAAAGGGCGTTAGCTTAAGAATCGCGAAGCAGTAGCATTTGACGGTCTCATTTTCGAAACTCCTCGTCCCGCTTTCGAAGGGATGTTCAACAATAATAGAAACGCTTCTAAAACTACGCACGAATTCCGATCTCAACATCCAAAAGTATGAAATCTTCTGGCGGCACTTGTCTTCCAAAACTTCGGAATCACCTAAGGGGCCTTCACCATTTCCGCCGAGCCGTCCTACGAAACCCTGAACAATCATCAGGAATCTAAAGATCAGCCAAACACCCGATCATCCCAGCAGCCCTGATCGCCGAAGTGATCGGATAGTCCTACAGTCAAGCTCAAATCGGCACATCCTTTGCCCAACACCTGTTAGCGCGGTTTTGGCGATCTCCGAGACCTCGTAGAAAAAACTAGACCGCGCAAAAATTGATTCTCCCCAACCCACAGAAATTCGGAAATTGTTAAGAGGAGTCCGACATGAGAACAGTTATCAAACTGTGGTTGCTGGTTTCTTTGTTTGCCGTCCCGGTGTTTAGTCAGTCAAACACGGGCCGGCTTGTTGGGACCGTCTCGGACGCGAGCGGTGTGATACCAGGAGCTATGGTCGTCGTCAGAGACGATAAGACAGATAAAGAACGAACTACGACGAGCAGCGGAGATGGTACCTTCAGTGTGCCGCAACTGGATGTTGGTACCTATACGGTAACGATCACGGCGGCTGGTCACAAAGCCTTCACCGTTTCTGGAGTGAAGATCGATATTGGTAAAGACTACTCACTCAATCCCGTCATGGAGGTCGGTGAGATTAGTGAGAGTGTGACGGTTATCGCTGGAACCGATATCGTCAACTCGACCAATGCGGAACTAAGCAACACGGTCAGTCCGAGACAGGTTCTTGAACTGCCTCTCAACGGGCGCAACCCCCTCGCGCTGCTTAATACCATCGCCGGAGCAAACGCCACCAGCGTTTCAATCAACGGCCAAAGATCATCATCGACCAATTACACGCGCGATGGCGTTAACGTCCAGGACAATTTCATTCGCACGGGCGGGTTTGTGCAGGACCGGCCCACCGTGGACGACACCGGTGAGTTCACGGTCGTGACACACAATGCGAGCGCTGATCAAGGTGGGGGAGGCTCTAGCCAGGTACAACTCGTGACGCCACGCGGTGGTCAGGATTTTCACGGCGCCCTGTGGGAATACAATCGCAACGTCAAGTTCGCAGCTAACGATTTCTTCAACAACGCTGCCGGCATTGGTCGCCCGTTCTTGAATCGCAATCAATTTGGCGGGAAGCTCGCCGGGCCATTGCCGCTGCCCAGTTTTGGTGAAGGCGGGGCCTCGCTCATCAAAGGTAAAGCCTTTTTCTTTGCTCAATACGAGAGGTTTGTGCTGCGTCAGCAACGTTCGGTCACGCGCACCATCTTGCGTAACGCTGCGCGCACGGGAAACTTCACTTATGTTGACAACAGTGGGGTGACGCGCACCGTTAATGTCCTAACCGGCGCAGGGTTTAGCGGACCGATCCCGGCCTCAGCAGGTGGCGTGTTGGGCGTAGATCCCACGATTCAGGCTCGGGTACTTAACCCTATGCCGGGCGTGGGAAACTCAACCATTGCCAATAACGATTTGACCCAGTTGTTGCAGTTCAATCAGTCAGACAACGATACCCGGGATGGTTTTACAACCCGCTTGGACTTCGACATCAACGACACGAACAACCTCTACTTTGTTTACAAGTACAACAACAACGGAGATGAACGGCAAGTTGATCCCGGCGGCTTTGGAACCAATCCTTTTGTGGTGCAGAGTGGTCCCGTCAAGCTGTACCTTGCATCCTACCGGACGTCGCTCGGTTCTCGGTTCATCAACGAAGTGCGCGGGGCCTATCAAACTGCCGAGCCGTTCTTCCGGCAGGAATCGCTCCCAGGCGATTTCATCATCGGCACTATCGCCGCGAACGGGCTTCCAATAGCTGGTCTCCCGCTTACTTTAAGCAGTCCTGAAGCCAGCTTTGAGAACCAGGGACGAAACACCAAGCAGTACACGTTCCAGGACAACGCCTCATACATACTTGGTAACCACTCGCTACGCTTCGGTGGGGACATTAATCTGCAAAGAATTGAAGTCATTAGCAACTTTAACGTCACGCCGATCTATTCCATTACGAACGTCAACAACCCGCTCACTCCGCGCCTGCCCGCTGCTCTTTATCCTGGAGGTATCAATGCTACCCAACGTGGGCGAGCGGACGCACTTCGTTATCTTTTGGGTGGTAGCGTCGGCGTTGGTTCGGTGGCTGCCAACTTCGTCAACCCGGAAGTAGGTCCGCAACTCGGCGCTCCCTCAATTCAACAAATGAACTACGACACTCTCGGGTTCTACCTTAGTGACCAATGGCGCGTGAATTCGAGACTGACTCTTAATCTCGGCTTGCGTTACGACGTTTTCACTCCGCTGAACAACCCGGATCGAGTGTTCCTCGAACCGCTTATTCCGGCTGGCAGCAATATAACGGACGCCATACTGGATCAAAATGGCAGCTATGGATTGGTAGGAACGAACACGGGCAAGCCCGGACGGTTCTACAATACTGATCTAAACAACTTTGGTCCGGTGGTGAGCTTTGCTTACACGCCCGAGTTCAGCAATGGGTTCCTGAGCGCGCTCATGCCTGGTCAAGGAAAAACCGTTATTCGTGGCGGCTTTCGCAGCAGTTACGTCAACGATGAATACGTTACCTCGGCACTCAACGCTGCTCGAGGCAACGCTGGTTTGGATCTCACAGGGTTGGCTGCCGGCGCGGCAACGATTAACGCGCGATTCAATTCACTGCCGGGCTTCACGCTGCCACCCTTCAGAACACCGCCAATCACTTTCGCAGAGGCCAACCTCGATAACGGCTTTGCCTTCAACACCGTCTTTGCGATCGACCCGAACATTCAAGTCCAACGAAACGATGAATTCAACATCGGCATTCAACGTGAGATCGGATTTGATACCGCGATTGAAATACGCTACGTGGGCGGGCGCAGCAACAGCATGGTGCGAGGAGTTGATCTAAATCAGATCGACATCAACGCTGGTGGGTTCCTGCGGGACTTCCTTATAGCCAGGAACAACTGCCGGCTTCAGGGCGCAATGCTCCCGGGTACTGGGGATCCGCTGCTTCGCTGCACCGATGCCAGCTTCAATTCATTGATTGCAGGAAGCCAGCCGCTACCAGCCTTCGACTCGCTGCCTTTCGGTGCTTTCCTTAACAACCCCGCGGTCACCACGCCAATCATTAATGGCACCCCAGCCGATCTGGCAACCATTTACATCCAGAATGGCTTGGACTTCGATCTGGCATCAGGTACAGGAATTCAGTTCAGGCGGAACTTCCTTGCTGGTCCCGTTGATTTGCTGGTCAACGGCGGCCGCTATCGTTACAACGCACTGCAAGCGGAGATTCGTCGCCGCTTCACTAAGGGCCTGAGTTTCCAGGCAAATTACACATTCCAAAAAACACTGTCGGATATCGAAACAGACGGACAAGCCCGTTTTGATCCTTATCTCGACAATAACAACCAGAAACTCGACTATGCACGCACTGACTATGACCGCACACACTCAGTGAACATCAATGCGATCTATGAACTGCCATTCGGAAAAGGTAAGTCGTACCTGAATGGCGGTGGGATGGTTGATCGACTGTTCGGAGGATTCCAAATCACTTCGCTGATCAACATCAGCTCCGGAGCGCCTATCTCGATTAGAGACCTCACGGGGACCCTAAATCGTGGCGGCCGATCGCTTCGCCAAACGGCAAACTCGAGTCTGACGACAGATCAGATCAAGGATTTGGTCGGGATATTCCACCAGAACGGAAGGATCTATTTCATTGACCCGTCCGTTATTGCGCCTGACGGCACGGCAACCGGAGGCAATCTCGGAACGACGCCAACTGCGGCGTTTCCGGGACAAGTCTTCTTCCGAGCACAACCAGGTCAGACCGGCAACTTGCCGCGAACTTTCATCAACGGACCAAGGTATTTCAACTGGGACGCGGGGTTGATCAAAAACATCAGCTTCTCCGAAAGGACGCGGCTCCAGCTGCGCATGGAAGTCTTCAACGTGCTTAACAACGTCAACTTCTTTGCTCCCACCGGCGCCAATGCGGCGAGTCTTGGTGAGGACAGCAACATCTTCAACATTAACAGCGCGACCTTTGGGCAGATCACGAGCGGCAACGCTTATCCACCGCGTATCATGCAGTTTGCTGCGCGGTTTGAGTTCTGATCCAAAGGCTCTGCCAGCAATGCGATCAGGACTCAATTGGGCGCGGCCTTCGGGTCGCGCCCATTGTTGATTTGATTCGTCGACGAGGAACAAAGGCGGATACCAATGCTGAAAATGAAGCGCCTCACAATCCAAAGAAGATAGCTGCCAACATAACGATATGAACCAGCATGTGAGCAATCATCGCTGACTCAAGACCCTTCTTCCAGAAAAGATACCCGGCAATTAAACCAAAAATAGAATTACCGACGATAACATAGAGTATTAAGGCGACGCTGGCATAAGGAGCTATTGCGAAAACAAACGGCAGATGTCCCAACCCAAAAATGACCGATGAAATGACGATTGCGCCGATGAAATAACCTTTCTGCGGTCTGTCTTGACCTTTTTGAAATAGCCGCCAGGCCGCCCACACCAGCAGCGTCATCACTCCCCAACGCAGCAACAGTTCCTCAGTGATGCCCCCGTAAAGCAATCGAGTCGGAAGAGGAAGCAATTTGTTTAATTCCACGCTTCGCAACACAAATTCCGGGGGCAGAAACGGTTTCCATAGCAACCAATTGAGAATGACACCGATGCTACCCAGAAGACCGCCGGTAAATCCCGGAATGATTTGCGGCTTCAGCGCTGAGCTTAAGTGTTCTTTGCGAGCTGCTGCCTCAGCCACCGGCGACAACAAACCGACTTTTGAACCCAGAGCAACGCCGATTAAGACGGCGACAGACAGAAGAACTGCCGGTTGAATCAAACTCAAAATTTTGATCGCCGGAGTAACTTGAAAAGTTTCCGTTCCCGCAGGTGTGGGCAACTGCGCGAGCAATTTCGTCAGGTCGACTAGCAAAAAAGAGAGAACCCCAGCAAAGCCCGCCAGCCACAAGATCATAAATAGTCGAATTTTAAAATTCATGGCAAACATCACCTGATTACGCAGCAAGTGACTCCACTCCTAGTCAAATTGCCAAGGTCACACCTCGCCGGCGAGCCCAAAGACTCGTTTTTGGCAACCACACCAATTCATGTTCGTGTCTCCTAGCTTAAACCTACTCATCGCCAGCGCGACAACTCGTTTCAGCAAAACCACCAACTTTCATGTGGGACGGCTCTCATGGGGCACGATTGCAGTAGGTGAAAAATAGAAATTCAGCAAAGCGAGGCGCTGAGCAATACACTTTTTCTGCAGGACGGGCATTACGCCTAACGCTTACGGAACCGATCAGGATCTTTGGCGTGGAGACCCTGTTTATGTAACCGCGCTGTACGACGGTTCACCCAAGGAGTTGGCTCAAGGTCCCAACGATTTCGCCTCCTTCGTTACCAAATCGTTAGCACAAGGTATATCGGAAGCAGTCTACGGTGCCAACGACTTTGAATCCCGGATTCGTAAGGTAAACCAGATTATCGACCGAGCGAATTCCAGCGACACCTCCCTCTCCTGAGCAAGGTGATGAACCAAATCTAGTTCGCAAATTTACAATTCGGGCTAACTCTAAAGGGGTAGAGTTCACTCGCTGACTAGATTTGAGTCGAATGCAGAGCCGTTTACTTCTGAATCTATTTCAAACAGAATTCTACGGGTAACGCAAAAACGTTTAGCTTTAAAGCACGTTGAGTGAAATGTAGTCTCTTATGGCGAAGCTTTACAGTTTACTAGTCATTCTGCTTATGTCTCTGATTGGCGGATCTCACACGGCTTGCCAATCTGTTACAAATTCGCAGCAGGTAGCAACGGATGACTCTGGTCGACAGGGCGAGAGCACAGACAGTTGCATTCATCAACGTGAATGTAGTGCCGATGGACCAGGAAACGACACTCAAGAATCAGACGGGAGTTGTTCGGAATGGAGCTAAGGCATGGTTATGTATGGCTTAAAGAAAATAGCAGTTCTATTCGTCTTCCATGGTGCTGCGATCCACGCTTTATCACAGGCGCCGGTTGTTGATTCGGCCCATCGCGAAGCAATCGAACAGGCTCGGCAAATAACGGTCGGACTGGCGTCGGAACAGAAAATTCCGGGACTTGCGATCGCTGTTTCTGTCGACAACAAGATCGTCTGGTCCGAAGGCTTTGGTTTTGCCGATCTGGAGAACCGAATCCCTGTTACCACGAAAACCCGTTTCCGAATTGGGAGCATTTCAAAACTACTTACCGCTGCAGCTGCGGCCAAGCTCCACGAGCAGGGAGCGCTAGACCTTGACGCTCCGATCCAGAAGTATCTTCCGTCATATCCACAAAAGGAGTTTTCGATAACATCTCGCCATCTCCTCGGACACCTCGCCGGGATTCGCCACTACAGACGGAATGATTACGTTAACCAGCGACGTTTTGAAAGCGTTTCGGACAGCCTGGCGCCTTTCAAAGATGATCCGCTCCTGCACCGTCCCGAAAGCAGGTACGCGTACTCGTCATACGGTTTTGTTTTGCTGAGCGCCGTTTTGGAGAGTGCGTCAGGCGAGAACTTTTCCGACCTCTTGCAAAAGATGGTGTTCACTCAGTTGGGCATGAACGATACTCTGGTAGATGACAATAGAAACATCATAGCCAATCGAAGCGCGTTTTACTCGAAGAATTCGGAAGGGCAGATCAACAACGAGATCTACATGGATACCAGTGACCGAATTGCAGCCGGAGGTTTCCTTTCGACAGCGGAGGATCTCGCACGTTTCGGTGCGGCGTGTTTGAGTGATCAATTTCTGCGGCCCGACACACGTGCTGTTGTGTTTACTTCACAGAAGACTACAGACGGGAAACCGACGGGCGTTGGTTTGGGCTGGAGAATTGCGACCGATAGCGAAAAGCGGACGATCTACCACCATGGTGGCGACTCGATCGGCGGGCGAGCATTCTCAATGGTTTATCCACAAAGTCGAGTTGTCATTGCTGTGGCGTCCAATTTGTCATTTGCGAGAATCAGCGAAAAGGAGGTTGAGGGTATCGCCGACCTGTTTGTGCGTTGAAGACGGCTGCGGAACATCAAGCGCCGATTGTAATTCTTGGTTCATAGTAACTCGTTGAATCACTTGCTGCATTAGACCAATTTCTGTCTATAAATACGAACGTGAAACGTCTCAAGATAAACAAGCATCCGTCATCCGACCGAATGGCTGAATGACTGAATTGCGATTACTAGCAGTTCTCTTACGCGATACGTTTTAAGCAACAGAAATGCTTTTCTGATGAATCGGAAAACAGGGATTCCCGCGAGACGCGTGACTTTGATCGTTGTCTTAAGCTGGCTGTCAATGCTTGGCTTTGACTTGCTGCTTCATGGGGGAGTATTGGCAAGGTTCTACGTGAAACCCGGTCCTTTCCTGCTGCCGCCCCAAATGGCCTTCAGGTACATTCCTCTTGGGTATCTGTCGTTCCTAATACTCGCGATTTTGCTCGTGTGGCTGATGGTAAAACTTGACGTGCGCGGTTGGCGCGTTGGCTTTCTCTTTGGGCTGAAGCTTGGCGCGCTCTTTTGGGGTGCTATGGTCATGGGATTGATGTCCATCTCAACCGCCGAGTGGAGTCTGCTCTTTGGGTGGTTTTGTGGTCAGACACTTGAGTTGGCGACTGCCGGACTGTTCGCCGGCCTCGGTCTCGGGGGAACGGGACTTTTCCGGCTCTTCCTGATGATACTGGCCTTCGTCATCTTGATGTTTGTCGTAACTGTCGTCTTGCAAAGCACAGGCATCGCGCCAACTATACGTGTCAGTTAGAGACGTGCCAACTTGAGGTAAAGTGCCGGGAGAAACGTCAAATACCTAAATCCAAATCAGCTCTTCAACGAATGGATGAAAGGAAAAGCGCCTAGTGCATAAACATTGTGTCTCAAGCGATCTTGTTTTGGTTCTTAAGGGTATTCCACTGAGATTTTCCGCGACCTGAATTTTGTTCATGAGGTAAGCAGATGAAACTCCGAAAACTATCTTATTTAAATAAGGCACCCGTTTTTATATTTCAGTTGATTCTCTTGCTGTGCTGCGTCCCAGGGAAAACAACAGCGCAACAAACGCTCCAGGCACCGGTGCTTCCTGAGCCCAAAGCCAAACTTCTGCTTTTCGGAACATTCCATTTCAAAGATGCGGGTACCGACTCCTATCGCCCCAAGTTCGATATAGACATTCTTTCCAACACTCGGCAGCGTGAGTTGGAAATGATTCTAAAATGCCTGGAGCAGTTTGCTCCCACCAAGGTTGCCGTCGAGGTAAAGCCGGCAGAAATGGAATCGATCAACAAAACGTTTCAACAATACTTAGCAGGACAATTCAAACTGCCAAGCAATGAGATATACCAAATCGGTTTTAGGATGGCAGCCCGGCTGAAACATCATCAACTCTACGGTGTTGATGCAAAAGGGCGGTTTTACGAACCCTGGGTTGATCCAAGTGAGTATGCAATCAAACACAAGCAGCGAGAAGTTCTTGATTCCGAACTGGTCCAAGCCTATGACGCGATTTATAAATGGGATGATGAGTTGAAGACAAAACAAACCCTTCCCGCGCATTTGCTTTATCTGAATGATGAAAAAAGGATACTTAAAGGACACGGTAGATACCTTGTGGAAACTTTCAAGTCAGGTGTAGGGGACGAGTATCCGGGAGTGGATTCAAAGACGGCCTGGTATAACCGCAATCTTCGTATCTTCGCCAATATTCAACGGATTACTGAACACCCTGGTGAGCGAATACTAGTCATCATCGGAGCAGGACATTTACCAATCCTGCGACATGCAGCGATGGCATCACCCGAGTACGACTTGATCGAAGTCAAACAGTATCTGGGTTCATCTTGTCAATCCAAGACAAAGTGACGTAAGCAACCGTGCTGTTGCTCGCCCACCTCGCAGCGGTGACAAATAACTGAACATTCCCATCAAAAATCGTTTCTACTTTGGCTCCTCGGCGAGGAAGGCGCGGAACTCCGTATTTAGAGCTGCCATCAGAGTAAAGACTGCAGCAATTCCACCGCACAAGGCATATATCAACGGAATGTTCTTGTTTGTCAGATCGCCTGCTAAGCCGCCGATTATCATACCGAGCGGTGATATCCCCCCCGATAGCGTTATAACCAACGACATAACCCTTCCTCGAAGTCCCGTTGGAGTATTGATCTGGAAAATGGTTATTACATAGATATTTATCAAGCCGCTGAGGATCCCAACTATTAAAAAAACCAATAACGCCAAATAGCTGTTAGCGACGATAGATGCAGCTGCCAGTGCTGCAGAGACACCAAAAAACGCGCCAATGATCAGGCGGCTGCGTTCTTCGCCCCTAATCTCAATGCTCGCTGCGATGATATAGCCCAGGACTGCTCCAGCACTTATTGCTGCAAGGAGAAATCCATACCACTCAACTCCTTTCGTGATTGTCAGATCCACATAGAATGGCAGCAAAACAAAAATCGGCATCAAGAGAAAATTAATTACCGAGGATATTAATAAGAGGTTACGCATCCCCGTCCGTTGCAGAACGTATTTCATTCCATCGACCGTGTCGCGTCCAAAATCTGTCAGTCCCTGAGAGAAACTTCCTCGTTCCTGGCGTTTGCAAACAGGAAGGTCAATGAACGACTCGCTCACCGCAGATATCAAATAGCTTATCCCGTCAACGATAAAGAGCGTTCCTGCTCCAACCAACCGATAGAGAATGCCTCCCAGCCCCTGTCCCAATAAGGTGGAGGCCTGAACCGAAAAGTTAGTCAGAGAGTTGGCCGCTGCTACTTTATCTTTCCGAACTAAATCTGGAATTGCTGCTGTTATTGCGGGCTGGAAAAAGGCCTTTACGATACCGAGCACTATCACTGCCGAGAAAACGCCAATTACCGTCAGGTTTGCGGGTAGATTCAAAAAGAACATCATCGCCAGTGATAGGACACAGATCCCGCTTAATAGATCAGCAGCAATGATAATTGCCCGGCGCGAATACCAATCAGCAAACGTTCCTCCGACCGGCCCAAGTAACACGGTCGGAAGGGCCGAAGCCATCATTAGAACTCCCATGAGACTGGCTGAACCAGTAGCCTGCATAGTCCAGTACATGGCCGCAATAAGAAAGGCTTGGCTCCCAAGATTGCTTATGAGCTGACCTTGCCAAAGCAGAAAGAAATTGCGATTAAGTAAGTTCTCGAACATGCCTAGTTTTATTCGCTCCTAACCTCTTCTTGCCAGTTTCATCAAAAAAGGCGGTTCATTGATCAGCCAGAGGGTTGCTGAGAGCATTAACGACTAGCGAGCCCCCCCTGTTTCACTGGAAAGTAAATAGCTGTGCAGAATCAGAATCTGAGGTTGCGCTAGTTCAGCATTTTCGCTCTTTTGATCGCCAATGTGTGGTCGCGTCATCAATCGGCTCCTTAAAGAAGGAAAGCGTAGCAGCGACTGGTGCATGTGAATTGTATAACCCGAACTAGACCTGGGCATTCGGCGGGTCTCACTTAGGGGCGAACCAACGGAACATCAGGATCCTAAAGATTCTCGTAGAATGCTTCGAATCTTATGACGTCTTTCCGGTGTCAGCAGTTACTCGTCGCCTTGTTGCAGCTGAATAATGCCACCTGCCCGGTACTCGCTATCACAGGGAGGCCTAGGACTTCGGAAGGCATCCTCGATGGAAAGCCGGATTATGCTTGAGAAAACTCGCCGACTGTTGTCCAATATGTCGGTTCTCAAAAGGCACGACTTCCCAGCTTTGTAATTTGTCTGCTTTCTCTCGATACGAACTCAAAACAGCGCGGAGGTACAAGACTATGAAGCAGTTAATTTTGGGTCTCGTAATTGCTGCAACCTTTGCACCTTCAGCTAACCCTCAAAGCATGCCCGACAAGGAGGCTACTTACGCCCTTGCTGGACCAGTCCGCACCGTCCGAATGGAATCAGCAACCTTGATAGAGAAGGGTCGCCAGTACGTTGAGGGACCACGCGTCTTGAATACGACCGTTTTGTTTAATGAAGATGGCAACAGAACGGAGCTGGGCATCTATGATGAACAGGGCTCTTTAGTGCGCAGAATTGTAAGCAAGTTTGACGGGAAGAGACTGACTGAGTTCCTAAACTATGACGGCGCGGGCAGAATGTGGCTGAGAGGAGTCGACGACTACGATGAGGCAGGTCGTTTAAAGAAGAAGGCCACTTACAATGGCGATGGCTCACTGCGCTCGCAAACTACTCTGAAACGCAACGATCGGGGTCAGGTAATAGAGGTGACCAAGCATGAAGCCAATGGCACCTTGCTGGATAAGTCTATTTACAAATTTGACTCACGAGGTGAGCTGCAGAGTGTTGACCGAAGTATTTACCGAGAAGACGGGTCATTGAGCAGCAAACAATCACACGACGTTAGGGAAAAGCGAACCGAGACGGTTTCCTATGAGAAGGATGGCACTGTTGCCGGAAAGAGTGTTCGAGTTAATCAGCAGATTACCGAATACGCCCCGGACGGCTCGCTAAGAAGGAACACCTTTATTTTCAACCCAGGACGGCTACCGGAACGAGTGACTTACAGTTCGGATGGAAACAGTAACAAACAATCGCCGGTTCCTGACGAGATCGACGTCCACGGAAATTGGACCAAGCTGACCGAATGGGTTTCGGATGCGCAGGGCACGAGGCCGATTAAGGTGCACTACAGAACTATCACCTACTATTAAGCTTCGAGCTTTCGTGTCGATAATCGAGTAGCTTTCAAATTACGCTATGTATCCCGAACTCGTCTAAGAAGCCGCGCTGACTCCCGAGAATTCTAATCGGGGTTAAAACTTGACTGATATATCCATACTTTGGCGAAGACCTGACCACCCGGGGCATGAATCGGCCCACCTCTCCTTTCAGACTCCTTAGCGGCATCTTGCTGGAACAGCAGTTTTCGCTCACAACCAACAAGCCTGCCGCCTTAACTACCTCGTGCTTTGTGATTTGGGTTGGAAAACTACGGCCTGTAAAGTAGAAGGTTGGGTTGGAGTCAACCCGGTTCAGGTCGAACTAAGCGTTGATACGGATCAGCGGTGGTGGCTCAATAAGATTGAGCCACCGGCATTAAAAGGCTGCATCGACGTCGAC
>Ga0209751_10003918_pt1 | contig 14330 bp, 18 predicted proteins | sample RifCSP13_1_FD_184019 | JGI IMG/M metagenome (GOLD analysis project Ga0209751, IMG submission 184019) | Soil microbial communities from Rifle, Colorado - Rifle CSP2_sed 13_1 (SPAdes) (version 2) | ecosystem: Environmental > Terrestrial > Deep subsurface > Rock core/Sediment | place: Rifle... | reverse complement strand
CGCGAGCAGATGCGTATGGAGTTCAAACCATGAAAATCAAAACGCTCATCCTCATGCTCTGCGTCAACGACCCCGACAACGGCAATCACACCGGGCGGGTGGAGGCGGTCGAATTCTGCATCCCCGGCGAGTTCGAAGCCCTGATCGAGCTTGAGTCCAGCTATTGGGATTGGGGGCCGGTCTGCCGCTGGGTGAAAGATGGGAAATCCCTGAGGCTCGGTCGCCGCACCTTCCCCATCCGGGGTTACTCCACCTGGGTGGGCAACTGGTGCTGGGACGCCGCTATCGTCACCGTCGAGACGGCTAACCGGATCCTGGCCTATCTCCAGTCGCAGCATGACCGGCGAGGCACTCCGTACTGGACGGTCGACTCCGGATGGACGGAGATCTTCGACGCGTGGGAGCGCAAGGAACCAATCGACTTGCAGAAATACATCGAGGGATAAAAACAACATGAAACCCAAACTCCCCTCCCGCACCTTCGGCGAGTGGCTGCTGTTCACGGCCGTCGTCGTTTCCGCCCCGCGCTGGGCCGGGGCGATGCTGGCCGCGGACGTGTCCACCATCCCGGCCTGGCTCTCCGGTGCGCTCTCTATCGCCAATACGGTAAGCGGCGTGGCGATGGGCATCCTGGAGGTCATGGCCGTGGCCTACATGCTCGACTCCCTGCGCACTACCCAGCCTACCTATACCACCCGCTCCGGGCGCACCCGCCGCAACTGGCGCTGGTGGGGCAGCTTGATTTTTACGCTGGGACTCTTCGCGTTATCCCCCCTGATCCTGGCCCCCTACATCGTCGCGAGGATGCGCGGCGTCGATATCATGGTGGAGCTGTGGACCCCCGCCCTCCGCTACGCCTGGAGCGTGGCCGTCATCGCCGCGCCCGCTTTCGTGGTGGGCGGGATTGCGTTCGCCCGGCCTGGACTGATGGGAAGCGACGCAAGAGCGACGCATGCAACGCAGCCTAACGCACGTGCGGACGATGATGCGACTCTTGCGTCGCATGATGCAACGCATGATGCAACGCATCCATTGAGCTATCCGAGGCCATGCGACGCACCCGGTTGCACCGAGACGCTCCCCGATCGCTTCCGCTGGGCGGCGCACCAGCGCAAGCACAGGAATGGATACAGCCGGAAAGAGGCGGTGAAGGTGGGGCTTCCTCCCCCACCGGTAGATAATAACGCTATATAGCACGATATACCCCCATATCCACGGGTTGAAAACGTTCACCAGGAAGGCCCAGGACGGGCGCTACAGAAATACAGGTATCACAATAGACCTGTGCATTACGCTATATTGCGCTGTTTTTACCCCCACCTGCAGGTTATATTGCGCTATATAGCGTATGCCCCCTATATATGGTGCTGGCAAACCCCCCAAAAGGCCGTTTTTTGTACGCGACCTGGAAAACCAGGTTTGTCACAGGCCATCCTGGGGGCTGTTTTTATTTCTATATCCATCGAAATGCAATATGAGAGTTTCGCTATATTGCGCATAGCTTACAGATTGGTTATTACCAGTTGCGCTATATAGTGTATAATGGTTATAGATTGAGAGACAGGAAAAAAGGAGAAACGAAAATGGACGAGAGAAAAGTTACCATCACCAATGCCGGGTTACATTGTGGCAATTGTGGTAAGACTGTACAAGCAGAGTATCAGGCTCAAGCCCCGGCTCCATGTGGTGCGTGTGGGTATGGGATGGCGGTTATATCAACAGTCTGGCATACCTGACCGCGGTCTCGCCGATTGAAGTCCGTTGCCTGTATAGCCAAACCCCCGCCGGTCGGGCCATAGGCCGGCAAAAGGAGCCACATGGACAAACGCATTTTCCCAGCCCGCGAAATCGACGCAGCCCGTACCGGCTGGATCGTGGACCTGAGCGGCCCGGATGCAGTCAACGGAGAGAGTACTCTCTCAGATTGCTACTGGCCGTTCAAGAGCCGCAAAGTCGCTGCCAAATTCCTGGCCCTGGTCGATGGCGGCATGGACTCCCACGAGGCAGCATTCAATGTCTTGCGACGTACCCCCGGCACCGCCCCGGACACATCGCTCTACCTGGGCGAGGAACGCCGGGCGTGGCTGAAAGAGCAGGGCGGAATCCAACCCACCATAAATCAGATGATTGACAACCAAAAAGGAGACGACAAAATGCCTAAAACATGGATCAGACACACGACCGGTCAGGTCGAGATCGAGGGCGAATGCCCCGATGCAGAATTGGCGCAGGCCGCACTACAGGCCGGGTATACCAACGCCTACATGAAGTCGGTTTTCGAGGTGAAGGATGCTATCCAGGCTTTGCTTCCCGAAGGTTTTCGGGTGATTGTCGACCGGCTGGATACTCCTATACCCGCGTCCGCCATCCGCGTAGGACAGGTGCGCGTCAGGCATGGCGATCCCGAATTCCCGCTCTATGTGGCACGCAAATAAATCGTGATATAATCAACCTACCCCCCCCAAGGATGAACGGCCGCCCAACTTCACCGGTTGGGCGGTTCGCTATCCGTGCCCGCAGTTGCAAGCGAGCATCAGGCCGGGGCTTTATATTTCCCTCACTAAACCTGTACAAAACCCGCGTATGTGCTACAATATCTCCATGCGAACACACAGCACAATCGACGCTATGCCAACCGTGAGAGGCTGTTCACCGGGAGTCGGTGCCCGGCGCAAGGGGTGCAAGGCCCGCCTGGTATGGAGCCGAGGGTTGCTGATTTAGCGGTATCGTTCGCAGCATTGCGCCAGTTCCTGAATTTCGGCAAGCCGAAATTACGCTGGCGCTTTGCATCGGTAAAGCTGTCCATAAGCCCCGGCATCCCCGCCCGGGGCCTTCACTTTAACAGCACATAATCCCCCGGCTTGTCGGGCAGTTCGAGCTGAGCGATTGTGGTAGCCAGGTCGTCGAGCGGGCCGGAATAGAGCTGCACCGTGCGGCTGTCATGGTCGTAGACCGTCTTCGACAGCCGCAGCCGCACGCCGTTCGACGCCAAGTCATCCAGATAATCTTCCAGAAGCACATTCCGCCCGGGCCGCACGAGCGAGGCCGGGTGGATGACCCCGCCCTTGCCGCGCACGTATTCCCTGAGCGCCAGCGGCTCACTCAGCAGGTATTGCGGGTCTTTCCACTGCGCCAGGTGGCGCCGGGCCAGGTTGACCGCCATCGCCTGGCTGACGTTGGCGTAGCGGAGCGGCTGGGCTGGCTCGCGCCGGCCATAGTTGGTGATGGAGGTATCGTCCTTGAGATTGGCGTCGTCGTCCGGCGTCATATAACGCCGCCGGTTATTGTAGTCCGTATACTCTACGATCAGCCAGTTCTCGATCTTGGAGTAGTCCTTGCGCACCACGATGGGCGAGACCAGCTCATCCTGGCACACGATGTAGGTATGGTCGGTCAAGGCCGGCTGCTTCTCGAAGGCCAGGAGTGGCTCGCCGTTGGCCGCGGCGGCTGCCTCCGACTCCCTGAGATAGGCCGCCCACGGGTTGAAGCTGGAGTCGCCAAATCTGGCGATGGCGACCAGCTCGTTGGCGACCTTCTCCCACTTGTCGGCGATGAACGGCGCGATGTCCAGCGAGTTGGTAGAAATCAGTGTCTCATCCGAGTTCAGCTCGGAGAGATACGCGCGCAAATCCTTGACCAGGTTCGACGGCGTGATCGCCGTCGTCGTGGCGTACACGGTCAGGCTGTAGACATAGAGGAAGATCGACTGGTCGTTGGGCGCCGTCTGCGCGGCGTTACTGGTGAAGCGGATCTCTATCGCCTGGGACACGGGTGAGAGCGTGACGGTCTGCACCGTACCGGTCGTGTCGGTCGTCGCCTGGCTCCAAAGGGTCGAAATGTTGGTTACGTCGTATAATGACGCCGCCCACTGCTGCGCACCCTCCGAAAATTTCCAAGTGAACACGACCTTGGCGATCTGTCCGCCCACCGGGGCGTCGTATCGGAGGGCGAAATACTCGCTGTTGGACCAATCGTTCGACGATTGCGGCAGCAAGCGCAATCCCGTCTCCCGGTTGACGTTGACCATGTTTTTTTCGCCCGAAGAAATCACCCCCAGCGCCTCGGAGGCATCGTACCACACGTCGGCCGAGATGCGCTGATCCGCCCATAGCCGCCGGACGCGCCTGCGCATGAGCTTGTGGCCCCATCCGCCGGTGAGGACAACCTGGGTAGCGCTCCCGCCCCCACCGCGTGAGCCCTGCCAGTCGTCCACGTAGCCCTCGTAGGCCACATCCTGGCCGTTGACAGCTACGATTCGCGTATTGCCCGACAGCGCCCACCAGTCGGTGGCCTTGTGCTGGGCGTCGAAGCGGGCCGGGCCATAGAGCCCGCCCGGGTACAGCTTCTCGATGCGGATGCCGGAGACATTGTCCAGCTCGCCCGCTTGCAGCTTGATGCGGTTCGTGCCGCTTGAATAGGCCTCTAGCCGCAGAGCGTTGTTAATTCTCATAGCAAAGCGTACCTCGGAGTCACGTAGAGCGTCACGACCATCGTATTTGTGATATCGTGGGCGTCCCCGGCATCGCCGGTGACCGTCCATATCATGTTGTATCTCTCCGGATGCATATCTACGGCGATGCCGCGTACGTTGAGCTGATCGTATTCTGTGTTCCCGAGCATGGCGATGGCCTCGGTCCCGACGATACGAATATTGTCCCAGCCATGGTTGGCGCTATTCAGAATGCGCAGAACCGGCCCATCGATAACCATGATAAAATCCATCTTCCCGGTTACGGCAGAAGCGGAGAGCAATTTCACGCCCGCGATAGACGCCCTCTCACGCTCGACCAGGGAATCGGGATGCCTAAAGGCAATCGAGCCGGCGTAGTACCACCTATAGCTCGTATCCACCGAGATGGCCTTGTCTTCTCCAAACATCAACTCCCCGGTACCGTTCCCGGCCGACACGAACGGCGTCAATGTTACCGTGGCGGAGGCGCTCGACCCGAGCCGTATGAAAACGTGACAGCTCCCCTCGGTGATCCAGAACTTGCTCATCGGGGCGTTCATGTACCTGGCGACGTTCAGAACCTGACCGAAATATTCACCGCCGCTCGTGACGCCGGGGTCTGCCGTGCCCTGGTATTCACCATACCACTGCGACGTGGGCTGGATGAATTCTTCATAGCCGAAATTTGTGGACATCAGCCAATAGGCATCTTCCAGGCTGGTCGATGGGGATAATTGCCAGCGCGTGCGTGCCGGCAGCGTGCCTGGTACTCCGCCGATGACGCCCCAGTTATCCCGGGTGGAGTCGTCGCAGTTGTCAAGGATGCCGTCCCCATCCACATTCCAAAAATAGGGAATGGCCGACAGTCTCCGCCGGGCGGCCACCCAGGCTAGAACATTGTTATATTGCGCGGTGACCTGCGCCTGTACGAGCGCCAGGGAGTAGATGACCAGGCCACCGAATGTGCCATTGGAATGGACATTGACGCTGGCATCGCTGCCTAGGTAAATATGGGCCGGGGCGGCCGCTGGGGTATACACTGAGCCATTGCAGGTCAAGACCCCGTTGACATACAGCTTGAGGTTCCCCGCCCCCCAGACCAGGTGCAGGACGATGGGGGTGCTAGCCGGCCAGGACGTGGTTGAGCTGGCCACTACGTTCGTACCGTCAAAGACCTGCCACTGATTGGACCCGCCGAGCCAAAAGAGTCGCAGCGTGGCCCCGGTAGTGGACATCAGGCACAGGTCCCCATCCGCGTCAGTCGAAGGGCGATCCGGGGTCCAGACGATCAGCATGCTACCCTCGTCGACCCGGAAGACATCCGCCCCGGCTGGCAGGCGCCAATAGCCTTCTGTGCGCGTGCTGGTGGACGCGTGGGCCGTTCCGGACCACGACCAGCCGAGGAAGCCCCCATCCCCATACGGCGTGGCGTGGCCCCAATTTTCGAACTGCCAGCCGTCCGCATAAACTGTCAGGCCCGCCGCCAAGCCCTCGATGTACAGAGCGCCGGTGGTCCCCACCTGCGTGGCCGTTACCGACAGACGCACCCAGGTCCCATAGCCCGCGCCACTCCCTTGGGCGATGCTGTTAGTCGCGCCATTGTAATAGATGATTTGCACATTGTTCGTCCCCGCCGGCGCGGAGACGTAGACTGAGAATGTATAGGTGGACCCGGCGCTGAGCCCGGCTAGGGCCCAACTGACCCCGTCGCCAGACGCGATGCACCGCACTTGGAGCGACCAAATCCCGAACAGGGCGTAACTGCTGCTCCTGGCGATCACGCCGGTCAGGTGCGCGAGGTAGCCGGTGGTATTGGTCTCGAGCGATGGATTTGTAACGATGTTGGTCGTGCCCTCGGGGATGATAAGTCCCCGGGAGCGCCTGTCCACCGCCTCCTTGGTATCTTCGACGAGTCCGCCTGCGCCCCTCCCAGCGAGCATCTCCCTGGCCTCCGCCACCGGCGCCACGCCCAGGTTTATCCGGCAATCGGGCAACGCCTCATTGCGGATGCCGCCTACCGCGTATTCGGCAGGGATGGCTGAGCCGGTGATAATCCTATAGCGCAAATACGCGCCGTATTCCCCCCATAGCGGTTCGACGGGCACATCGTCGTTGCCCGACATCACGACGATGACCGGCTCCCGGCGGGTCCCGGAGCGCAGGAACCAGTCCACCAGGGCGATGTTGTACTTGACCTCGGCCTCAGATCCGCCCTGCACGTGCAGGCCAAACCCCCATTCTCGCAGCCCGGCCGGGTCGTGCGCGTCCACACTCGCCCCGCGCCAGGGGTCGCTTCCCGCCAGGGCCGCGGGGGCCAGGGCCGCCGGCGGCGGTTTCAGATCCTCGCCAGGCATGTAATTGTCGATGTCGTTGAGGTCCAGCGTGGCCGGACCGCGAGTGAGTTTGAGTACGATCATCTATCTTCCTGCAATTCCGGTCCCGTTGCGGGCTGCCATGCGCCCCTTTTCGGCCATGAACCGCTCGAATTCCTCGAACGCCTGGCGCCCGGTCTGGCCGGCCTGGGGTGAAAAGTTGAACGTCGAGTTCTGGAACGTCATCGCCAACGCCCGCTCGGCCTGCGCCTGGGTGAACACCCAACCGGGCGTGTTGGTCATCAGATATTCGGCGCCGCCTTCGCCCACCTGATACAACCACTCCGGTTCTACCCCGCCGCCGTGCTGGCGCTTGGGGGGCGCGCCCCGGCCGGGAGGCGGCTTCGGAGGGGCTTCGCCGCCTCCGCCAGCCGTCTCCGTGATGACGATATCCACGTAGGCTTTGACGCGCTTCCCGTTCAACGCGTCCAGGCGCTTGGTGAGCGTATCCACGTTCTCTTGCGCCTTCTTGACCTGGTCGTTGAGCGGCAGGAAATCATCCTTGAGCTTGTTCACGCCCTCCCGGAATTTCTCCAGTTCGCCGTCTTTCTTGTACTCCGCGACCAGCTTCTCCATCGCGTCCTGCTGCTTGTCGGTCGTCTCCGTGTTGGTGCCCATCACCTCGTCGATGACCCTGAGCGCCTCCTCGAACTTGCCCGTGTCGCCGATGGCCTGCTCGAGCTGGCTGGCTAAGTCCGTGCCCACGCTCTGGCTCCAGTTGGCCTGGGCGTCCTTCAGGGTCTCGGTGGCGCCCGCCAGGTTCTTAGCCGCCTCGGCCTGGAGGTTGAAGGCGTTCTGCGCGTCCTGCGCCTCCTGGTTGGCGAGCGATTGGGCCAGGGCCTGCTGGTCGGTGGCGTTCTTGGTCTCCTGGTACTGCGCCTCGAGCTCGTCCAGGCTGAGCCCGAATACCGCCATCTGCTCGGCGGCGACGGCCTGGGCGTCGATGCCGGCCTGGATTTCAGCGTTCAGGGCATTAGCCGACTGCTGCGTCTCATACTGCGCCCCGGAAAGCATGTAATGCTCGTTAATCACGGCTTCGATGGCGCGTCCGTGGACGTAGTATGTTTCGATCAGCCGCCCATTCTCATCCACCGAAAAGCCGGCCGCCTCGGCCGCCGCCCGGAGTCGCCCGGTGTATTCGTCGTAGCTCTTGGCCGTCTCCAGCACCTGGTCGGAGGCGCCCGCCATCATGGTCTCGAGCTTCTCCGCCGCAGTCAGGACGGTGGTCAATTGATTCAGGAGTTCCGCCAACTCCGGCACCACCGCCTGACCGATGACCATCGAGAAGCCATCCCAGGCGTCGCCCAGGTTATCGGCGGCGATCTCGAATTCCCTGGCCTTTTTGATGGCGGCATCATCCAGGATAAGCATTCCGGAGACCGCCTCGGCATTCTCTCGGAGCGCAGCCCCGCCATCTTTCAGGATCGGCACAATTGCCGCCCAATTCCTGCCGAAGAGATCGGATAAGATCGCCGCCCGCTCGGTGGGGTCAGAGATGCCTTGCAGCCTATCGGCGAGGTCCGCCAGGTTCTCTATCGACGGCTGGAACCCCTTCTTGGTAGCCAGCTCGAGCGTGGATGTTAGCGTCTCCACCGAAACGCCTACATCATCGGCTACCTGGATCAGCCGCGACGACTCCTCCGCCGCCAGGCCGGTGGACTGCGCCACGCGGCGCACATTGGCGGCGTATTCCACGAACTTGGCGCCGGTCTCAGCGAAGGCCGCCTTGGCAAACTCCAGGCCCTTGGAAGCAATCGAGAGCGCCGAGTTGAATTCGGTGAACGAGTCTTCCCCGCTCTTGGCCGACGTATTCAGGTCGTCCAGCTCCTCTTTGGCTTCTTTGGGCGCCGTGCCCTGCTTTTTTGTGCGCAGGATGAGATCGAGTACCGATTGAGCCATAATCAATGTTTCCTATACGTCGGGTGCGCCGCCCGGAAGCGGGCGAACGCGGCCGCTACTTTCGCCTGCGCCTCCTGCCGGGCGGGCAGGTCTCTGTCCAAGGCGGCGTAGGCGTCCAGCCATTCATCGGACAGCTCGTCCACCTCCCAGGGGGCCACCAGCGCGCCGCCCGACAGCCGGTTTATTTTCTGGGCGCGGAGTATCCGTGCCAGCGTGGGGTGGGTGGTCATGCCGCGCTCGGCGAGCGCGCCGAGCGCGGCGTCGAGGCTTTTTTTGATGCGCTCCGGTGCTCCCCGATCATGGCCACCGTCCGCCCGATGAGCCACGGCAGGAGCGCCGGGTCGGAGTCGCTCGCGGCGAGCTCGTCGATCTCCTCCAAGGTCCAACCGGTCCCCTCCGGCCCCTGGCTCCAGATCTCGGCAAACCACTCCCGCTGCTTCTGCTCGCTGGCCCGTACCCGCTGCTGGAGAGAGGCCAATATCTCATCCTCGAGCGCCTCGCGGGACAACTCCTGAGCCTGCCGCAGCGCGTCGACCGACTCCTCGACGGCCTGTGTGTAGGCCTCGCGCAGCCTGCGCGGCGGGTTGACCCACACGCAGAGCACCGCCTCGCCAAACTCGGGAGCATAGTCGCCCAGGCGCAACCCCTCGATGATCTTCGGGATGTCGATTTTCATCGTTCTCATCCCTCCTACATCGCATTGATGCTGGTCGTGATGTTGGCCTGCAGCTCCTTCGCCCCGGTCCCATCGTAGCGGGCGTGCAGCATGGCGGTATGGATATTGTTGCCGCGGTCTTCCGAGGCCAGCGGGATGACCTCCTCCCACGTTCCGCCGATATCGAGGGTCAGGTTGTGGGTGGTGCCGGAGCCGATCTGCGCGCCATTGATCGCCAGCCGCACCGCCTGGAACGTCTTCGCGTTCATCGCGTCCCAAATGGCATCGGCGACGGAGGAGCCTTCCAGCGTGAACGCCGCCATCACGTCGATGAATGACTGCCCATGTACGCTGAAATACGGGTTTCCGGACCCGGTGAATTTCGGGTGCAGGCCGGTCAAGATCTCGATGTCGAAGCCGCGCAGGATATTGGCCTTCTCCGTGCCGCCGATGCCCGACCAGGCGGTGTCCAGGTAGAAGCGGGCGAGCTTCGCATTCATCGGTTCGCAGACGGGAATCGAGAGCGCCCCGGTGAACGTGGTGGCCGTGTGCTGCCTCCCGAAGAAATCCGCTTCGATGGCGACCGGAGACTCACCCGCCTCCTGGGCCACCTGGCCGGAGATCTTGATCTTCTCGAACATGACGTACTCGGCCTCGAAAGCCTGGGTATCGTCGCCATATTCCAGCGTGACGGAGTCGGGCGTGTTGTCGCCGGTGAGCAAAGGCGTGTGGGCCCACAGGTAATCGGCCTGGCTGGGGGTCACTTCCGACGCGGTCACATTGCCCTTCAGCCCGCACGAGAAGATCATCGGCAGGATCTGAAAATACCCATAGGGGATCGAGAGTGTATTGCTCACCAGGTAGTTGTAGATAACCTCGTAGGCGGTCCTGGCCCGCACGCCCAGGTTGACCGGCGGGTAGACCGGCTTCCTGTCCGGCTTGATAGGGATGGCCCCCATCGCGATCATCTTGGTAGCCGCGACCGCCGTACCGTGGGTGGAGATAGTTTCCTTGCCATATTGAATTTTCGATAAGGCTCGTTCTGCTGCCATGCTTATGCCTCCTGCTGCGGTTTATCTGGAGTTTTCTCCAAGACCTTGGCCGCGTCGATGAAATTCCCATTCTCCAGGGCTGCTTTCAGGATATCCGCGACGCCCAGCGCCTCGGCCTCCCGCATCGTCACCCGGCCCGGCAGCCCCGGCACGCCCAGGCCATCCCCAACGTACGCGAAGATAATTTCTTCTTTTGATTGTTTCATTTCGTGCCTTTCGTGTTACGCGCTCACCACAAAGTCGCCCGATACACTCTCTTTCACCACCCAGTACACCACCAGCGCGTGGTGAGGGTCTTCGCTTCCGTACACGAGCGCCACCGGTCCCTGGATGTTGGGCTGGCGGTCGGGGTCGAGCAGGAAGTGCGCCACCCTCCCGCCCAGGGTGAGCGACCCCGCCGCCGCGTCGCGGATGCGCCGGAAGAAAAGCATGATGTAGGGGAAATGTGACTTGACCACGTTGGGCGTCAAGTGGAACTCGGTTACGCCCTCCCAATGGTCTACGCACGGCCCGCCTACGGAATAGTCCGACTTTACCCCCAGCGTGTAGGTGATGGCGCACGGGTACTGGGTCAGGGTCTCGGGGAATTCGGGCTTCTCGAAGACGCGGTAGGAGTACACCGTGCCGCCCGCGCCGTTGTCGAACTCCCACAGCTTCGTGATCTCGTCGATCCAGTCTTCTACTGCGATAGCACACCTACCCGTTCCCCAGGCTCAGGTCTTCTGTGATCTCGTCCAGCGCCACGGCAAAGTTCCGCTCCACCACCGGCTTCATCTTCGCCCAGGCCTTTTTGAAGACGAAGCGGCCTTTGATGCCCCTGCGGGCTATCGCCCGCCCCACCAGGTAGGCTACGCCAGGGGCTTCGTCGTTCGATATGCCCAGCACGATATGCACCCACCGATCGAGCGCGCCGGGCGGCGGCGCCTTGCCCGGCTTCCGCCCAAACTCGACCACTGCCGGGTAGACCTCGCCCACAAGCGTCGACCCGACTTTACCCACGATGGAGCCTGGCCCCTCCCGGACTACCTGGCTGGCGATGGAATTCCTCGAGCGCCCAGTCACGCCCACCGGCCAGTGCTGCCGCGCTTCCGACTCGATGCCGATGACCAATTTCGACATGGCGGTCGAGAGCCGCCTATCGGAGATCTCGTCGAAGCGGCCTAATTTGGCGACCTGTTCTTCCAGACCCCTGATCTCGATCTCATAGCCGATCATACGCAGCCTTCCCTCTCCGGATCGGGGATGAGTAGCCCGTACAACTTCACTTCCACGCACGGCGGGTTGCTCTCCAACTGGATGAGCAACTCCTTGACCAGCGTCCAGCCCTGGCCGCGCGTCAGCGACAACCGCAGCCGGTTGGGAAGCTGCCCGGTGGTTTTATCGACGCGCTTGGTAAACAACCAGTCAGGCGTCATAGGCTGGTGATCCTGTAATTCCGCCGGATCTCGTCGATCTCCTTCGGGAACATCTTGTAGTAGAACGCTTCGCCCAGTTCCGCGTTCCCGGCCCGCCCGGCGTAATTCGTGTCGGCCATCTTGCGCTGGAGGGCCGCCAACATGATGCACAGGCTGCCTACGTCGTAGGGCGGGATATAACGAGAGATGGCCTTGGCCGAATGGCTGGCCGCCGTCGTGCCGTTCACGCCGCGCTTGACCGTGAAGGTCCGGTATACGTAGATGTCCAGCCCGGTCGAGTGCGCCGCCCGCTTCGTGCCGTTCCACTGCCGGGCCACGTACAGCCGGTTCCCGGCCTTGTCCAGGAGCTTCATCTGCTCGAACTCGACTTTCAGGACCTCGCCCACATTGACCAGCGCCCCGTCCGAGCAAATGAAATTGTCGTCCGAAGCCGTAATCTCCTCGCAATTGGCGGTCGAGTCGGTGGCCGCTCCGGTGGCCTCGACCAGCTCCTGTTCACTTTCGACCAGGAGCACCGCGCCCGGGCTGATGTTGGCCCCAGAAGATGCCAGCAGGCTGGTTGTGGCCCCATCCGCCTGGGTGGTGGTGGCGCCGGTGGCGATGGACTCCTCGTACTTGCCCCACCTGCCAGCGACCGAGACTGCCCGGCGCTGGTGCGTCCAGTAGCCCAACTCGGTGGCATCTTCATCGATGCCCAGGCGGGTATAGGGGCCGCTCGCCCAGTGCCGGTTGAGCGGGTAAAGGCGGTATTGGGTCGCGGTGATCGCGTCGCCATCGTCGGTCACCGCCGTCACGGCCAGGCACGGATCGATGAATAGATCCCGCTCTCCGTTGCCGTCGAACCAGCGCGTGGCCGTCTCGGGTATGAATTGGCCCAGGCGCCGGTCGATGAAGTCGGAGGCGTGGCGGATGGCGCGCATGAGCGTGGCTTCGTCCGGCTCGGGCCCGGCAGGCTGGCGCAGGTCGGCGACTAATTCGGCGATGGTGCAATAGGTTCGGTCAGGCATGCTGTCCTTTCACGCTGTCGATTACAGCGCGTACGCCGTCACGCTGAACGAAAATGTTGCATTGGCGCCCGTTGGATCCACGATGACCCACCGCGCCCGCATTTGAGAGCCGAATGCCGCCGGTCGCACCGCTCCCGAGGCGGCATCGCTGGTGACGCTGATTACGCTCGTTCCCGGGCTGGCCGGATCTAGAATGGCAAATTCCTTGGATGCGTCCGCCGCATTTCCCAGGACCTGCGTGAAGTGGACGGCGTTGATCCAGGTCGAGCCGATGAGCACATCCACGTACACATCGCAGGTATCATTGGAATCGGCTGCCTTATTCGTGAATTCCAAGAGCACGATAAATCGCTTACGGTGACCGTCGACTACTACCGCAGTCCCGTTCGTGCCGGCAGTGGCGATATGCGCCGCGCTGGCCTCCAGGGTCAGCAACTCGCCATTATAGATTGCGTTTACGATGTCGTGTACTGTCGCCATTCTGCCTCCTACAAGTTCGCGTAGACTGTAAACGTCGAGATATCCGTGTACCACGTGCCAGATGGCGTGATGACGTAGCCCTGTACCTTCCAGGTCCCGGACAGGCTCAGATCGCCCGAGACGGCGGTATAGCGGAGCTTGCCGTCCGTGCCGTCGGTGGTAAACGCCCCGGCCTTGGCCAGCTTCGACCCATCCGGCTTTTTAAAATAGAGCGTCTTCGTTGTGGCGGCAGATATATTAACTACCACATCCCAGTCCTTGAACGTGATCTCGAAGATGGTGCCGATGTCGCCTACATGGATTTCATTTGCCGCCATTATCGTTCCACCTCCACCGGCCGGCCCTGGTCGATGCGCCCGTTGAAGCCTTTGGACTGCTCGATATAGGCCGTCCAACTGCGCGCCTGGTCGATGTAGCCCACCAGGTCAAGCCGGTCGGCGACCGTCGTTGCCGCCGTCTGGCCGCCCGACAACCCGCCGAACGCCTGGCCGAAGCTGGTGATCGTGCGCAACCTTTTTGCCGCCACAAGTCAGGACCTCCAATCCGCCAGCCGCTGGATTAGGTCCGAGAGTACTCGGATTAGTTCTCCGGCCGCCAGCAGGAACGGCGCCAGCAGATTCCACCGTCCGCGGAATCCCACCGCGGTGGGGACGCCGAACAGCCTGTGCATGAACGGCTGTCCGGCTGAGACGGGCGTAAAACTCCCCGAAACCATATAGGGAGAGAACATCTGCCCGAACTCCGACCTGCCCCGGCCGCGCTTGTTTGCCATTAGACACCTGCCGCCAACTCATCCACCGGGTCCAGGGCCGCGTCGGTGGTCACCGTCTGGCTCATGTGGACCGTGATCCCGTCCGTGCGGAATACCTGGAGCGTCCCGGCATTATCACGGATGCGGCTGACCGCCTTCAGGATGGCGGTGGTCAGCGAATGGACCGCTGCCGTGGCCTCCACCTGGTCGATGTCGCGTTTGAGAATGGCGTCGGCGATCTCGTTGGCT
>Ga0209751_10003912_pt1 | contig 14345 bp, 21 predicted proteins | sample RifCSP13_1_FD_184019 | JGI IMG/M metagenome (GOLD analysis project Ga0209751, IMG submission 184019) | Soil microbial communities from Rifle, Colorado - Rifle CSP2_sed 13_1 (SPAdes) (version 2) | ecosystem: Environmental > Terrestrial > Deep subsurface > Rock core/Sediment | place: Rifle... | reverse complement strand
TGTCTGGTGATTATCCATAAGTCCGTTCGTCCGCAGTCGCACTGCGGACAGTGGTCGAGTGCAACTGTCACCCCAACAGATGTGCAATCACCAGAGAGCGTGGCTTGACAAACAGATCGATCCGAGTAGAATACTTCTCGCTGTAGCATGCCGAAGTGGCGGAATTGGCAGACGCGCTGCGTTCAGGGCGCAGTGAGGGTTCCCTCATCTGGGTTCAAGTCCCAGCTTCGGCACCTCGACTGCCAATCCCAGGCGCGCCTGGGATTTTATATTCGCGGCTACGGGTCGGAGCCTCGGTGTCGAGCATTTGGTGTCAGGTTTTCCACTTCAAGTCTGCGTGGCTGATCGGGTTGGCGCTGGCCGCTCTGCCGTTGTTAGGCGCGTTCAATGCGCGTCTGGCCGTGAGTCGCCAATTGCTCGAAGAGGAAGCGCGATTGCAGCGCGCGATCGATTACGAGCGGTCCCGGGCGCAGTGGCTGGACAAATACGAGCAGTATGCCAAGACGGATGTTTACGTGGAGGGATGGGCGCGCCGCGCGCGCATGGCCCGGCCAGGTGAGATCGTCGTCGTGCCGGTGATGCCCCCGGATACCGAGGAGCTAGGCGAGCCGTCTGATACCGGCAGACTGCCGCGTGACCACGTGTTCGAGTGGTGGGCTGTGTTTTTCGCGGACTTGCCTTGACGGCTTGTGGCACAGATGGTATAATGGAAATCGCGGGATGGAGGTGTGTCCCGCTTCTTTGTCAGTGTAGTCCATGTGGGCGCGTTGCGGGGTAGAGCAGTGGCAGCTCGTCGGGCTCATAACCCGGAGGTCGCTGGTTCGAATCCAGCCCCCGCTACTAGATGACACCGTAGACCGCCAGGCTACGGTGTTTTTCATGGCCTGACGGTCGTTGGTTCAGTGGACCCGACGCAAGGAGGGTTTTTCGATGAACCGACGACCGTCAGGCTTGTTGTTCTCCAAAGCCATCACAGGCTTCCTGCAGTACAAATCTGCTGAAGCCCTCAGCCCTCGTACCCTCGTCGGGTACGATCACGACCTCAAGTGTTGTTTAGGCTACCTGGGGGATAAGGATGTTGCTTCGGTGAAGACCGAGCATTTGCGCGGTTTCCTCGCCTGGCTGCGCACCGACTACAAGCCGCGCCGCCTCACGGGTGGCGATCAGCCGCTCTCGCCCAAGACACTGCGTAACATCTGGGTGAGTCTCTCGGCGTTCTTCACCTGGCTCAATACCGAGTTGCAGATGCCCAATCCGATGAAGGGTATTCCGGCGCCGCGTTTCGAGAAGGCGCCGGTCGAGCCCTTCACCAAAGAAGAAGTTCAAGCTCTGATCAAAGCGTGCGCCATGTGCCACGAAGCGAGCCCGGCTGATCGCCGCAGTTATACGATGCGTCGTTCGACGGGCAAGCGTGATCAGGCCATCATTCTCACCTTGTTGGACACCGGCCTGCGAGCCTCGGAACTGTGCGCGCTGACGGTCGGCGATGTCGATTTGAAGACCGGGAAGGTTCAGATCAAACATGGCGTGAGCGGTGGAGCGAAGGGAGGCAAGGGCCGCGTGGTGTACGTCGGTAAAACCGCGCGTCGTGCGTTGTGGCTCTACCTCGCTACGCGTGAAGATGGTGAGGACCCGTCGGTCCCAATCTTCATGGGCAAATTCGCTCACCCGATGAACCGCGACGTGCTGCGTCAAGTGGTTGCTTCCTTGGGCCAGAAAGCGGGTGTGAAGAAATGCCATCCACATCGTTTTCGGCACACCTTCGCGATTACGTATCTGCGTAGCGGTGGCGATGTGTTCACGCTTCAGGCCTTGCTGGGCCACAGCTCGCTGGAGATGGTGCAGCATTATGCCCGCATAGCACAGATAGACGTAGAGAACGTGCATAAGCGAGCAAGCCCGGCGGACAATTGGAGGCTGTAGGCGATTCAAGTCTGTCTCCATGTAACCGTCAGCGTGCCAGCCGTGACGCAGCGATGAGCAGGGCGCGCTGTAATTGGTCGTTCGTCAAAGCGTCTTCAGTGCCATCGATGTAGCTGGATAATCGTGACAAGCCGTCCGGCGCACAGGTCAATCCGGCGATGCGTCGTTGAACCTCGTCACCTGCCAGCGGCGCGTAGATACCGTCGGTCACGCGGATGTCGCCGTGCATCAGATTCATGCTGACGGCCTTGTAGTCCGCCATCGTCTGAGTGTGCTGAAGTGCATAAACGGCGTGCCCGTGACGGAACTTGTGAGGTGATTTGTAGGGCACTCCGGCCACCGCGAACAGCTTACACAATCTCTTGGTGACACCCGTTTTCCGGTTCGCGCCCGGCGGATGCACGGACGGGGTCAGGTCACCCCAGTGGTTAATGTACGGCGTGTACCACATCGCCGAGGCGGGCAGGTGGCTGCGAACGAAAGCATCCCATTTCTCGACGACGGCGAGGAGCTCTGGAATTTCTAGCAGATACGTCGTCGCGGACTTGCCGTTCTTCGTCTTGACGCCAAGCGATGGCCACTGCCTGATCGCGCGACCTGCGATGTCGACCGCTTCAATAGGCAGCGTGGCAAATGCGTTCGCGCGCATTCCGGATAGAAACAGCATGGCCGCGGCAGCTCGATCCCGTATGAGTGTCACATCATTGGCCTGGCCGGTTGACGCGACGAGTTGAACGACTTCATTCAGTGTCACAAACTCATGCTCATGCGGTGACTGGACGCTGCGGGGTGGCCTCAGTTCATCGATCCAGGTCGCGGGTAGCGCTCGAAACTCGCGTGGATAGTTGGCTTTCGCCCACGTGAGGAATCGGCGTGTCGTTTGCACGATCTTCTTGAGCGTGGCCGGCGACAATGGGCCGGTCTCGCCGTCCAGCCGCGCCGTGTTCAGATAGCTGGCGAAGCCAGGCTTGATTTTGCCTGCTTCCGCGAGCGGCCGTGAGTCTGCCCACATCAGGAGATGCTTTCCGTAGAACCAGTACCGGCCGACCGACAGTGTGCTGAGCTGGGCAGTGTCTCGCAGATAGCGGAGATAGGCTTTGTATTGACGATAGTTATTGCGATTGATCACTCGGAAAGCCTCGGTGCGTGATGCGCCCGCAGACAGCGCAGGTGCCTCTCAAAACAATGTGGCGGCCCTCGCCATGTCGCACTGGATTCAGCAGCTTAACCACCGCGCGGCAGCCCAGGCAATAAGCTTCATCGATAGCCATCCTGGGCTTTTTGCTTCGCCTTAGGGTTTGCCGTAACGTCACCCACTCAGCCATTTGCCTGCCTTCGATCCAGATACGACCGCGACTATCACGCCTGTGGGGCATACCCTTCTTAGTCCACTCGCGAACCGTTTCGGCTGGCACTTCGAGCTCCTCTCCTAGCTCAGATGGACTGTACAGCATTGGCAGAAGCCCTTTAACACGCACAATCACGGAGTGGGGGAATCGGTTTAAGGTCATTGACTCAACTCCCGTCTGGCAAGATCGGCACAGATACTGAAATGTTCAGGGTGCGGATTGTTACATCTTCCGGCTTTGGGCGGGGAATGTAACATTCACAATTCCAGCCCGATATCCGGCAGGTCAAGAGTGTCTTCGCTGGCGCTGACCACAAACTGCGGCGTTGCTCCACTGCGCATGCTCTCCTTCACAACTGCCGACAATCCGCGCCGAGGTGCAGACTTCACCAAGTCAATCAGGTCATCGTCTCGTCCGGGTTTCAGCGTGAGGCGCACCGTCACGACCAGTGTGCCGTCAGGTTTCACGAGTACTGCGGACACGGCTCCCCCACTTCCATAAGCCTCGAACGTTGGCGGTGATAGGGTTTTCCGGCCAGTGGACGGCTGCGCCTTTGGCAATCAGTGCCAGGCGGAGCCTCTCGCCCAACACCAGCGATCCCCCGCCAGTGGGCACGACAGCTGAGAAGCGCCTGAGATTCGACCAGGTGCGCTCGATGACGGCCAGAACCTCAGCGAGCCAGGCCTCGACATCAGTTGGCGCAGGGCGTAGACGACCAGCGCGCAGTTCCGCATCCAGTTCTTCGACCTGATGCCCATTACCTGTTAGCAATTCGAGCAGTCGGCGCACGCCGACTTTCCCACCACCGACGAAGCGTGGCTCGACACGTCCGCCCTGGATCACATACAGATCGAGTGTGTTCATACCGAGGTCGAGGATCGCCACTTCGGCTTGTGCGCCCCCTTTGCGGGGACGGAGCTCGTTGTCGAGCAGCCAGTCGGCATAGGCTCCGACCGGTTGAGCCAGCACCTTGAGGCGATCGATCCTTAGACGATAGGAGGCTTTGCTGCTATTCTCAACCTGGCTCACTTGAAAGGCGTGCTCACCTTTGTACGCCTTCAAGTTACTGAAGATCGGTTCAGCCTGGGTTTGATCTTGGAGCAGTGGCACCGGCAGTCCGATCACCAGTAGATCAGAAGAGTACTCGCCCGGGGGAAGGAGTTCGCTCAGAACGGCGTAGAACATCGCCCTACGCTCAGGTGTTGCCAATGCGGAATAGTCGCGGCTGCTAATCGAGTCGCCCCAGTGCCATGACTCCGGCCCTACCGCAAAGCGGTATTGATCGAAGGTGACCTTGCGGGCTTGGGAAGCCGTCTTGATGCCGATCGCAGCCAGACCGATAGAGCGCGGTCTCGCCGCGGCCGATTGAATCGAGGCTGTCCGGCAATCGACACAGACCTTGGTGTTGCCATAGCCGGGATCGAGCGCGAGTATGCTGGGCATGCTGTTCTCCTTGATGGTCGCTCAACACTTGTGCTTGTCCCGCGATCCCTGAAACCGCGGGACGCGGAATCTGGGACGCGCTAGTGCAAGCAAAAAGGGGCGCTCATTGCGCTGTGCGCAATCGAGCACCCCTCAGGGTACGATGGTATTCTGGCCGGCGTCGTCATCAACCCGGCGTTAAACCGTTGTTGAGTCTATCACGACTTCTGTAGCAGTCAAGGGGCCGAGCATAATAGCAGCATAACAGAATTGACTGTAGAAGCAGACACCCCAATTCATGACCCCGATTCAGATCATGCGCTACCCCGATTCAGATGACCGTCACCCCGATTCAGATGAACCGCGATCAGCGGAAAATGAGCCGATTCAGCACCCCGATTCAGATCATGTGAAGGGGGTCAGGAGGGGGAAGGCACATTCAGGGGTTGAATCGGGTGACCTCAATTCAGACAAGTTGCCACCTTGCCACAAGGTCGCCAGAATTTGGACCCGAAATCGCTTGCGCGTCCGCCTTGATGTTAGGCTTTTGAAACAGCATGATACGCATCATTCAAGTGCGTCCAAACGGGGGTGTCGTTTAGGGTCAGTAAGACTGTACTGATAGCGAGTGTGTCAATTCACCCCGCATCATCGTGTTTTCGACGACTTTATCAGATGATGTTGATCGCCCCGTGGCCTCTTTGTAGCACCCCATCGATGACGACAAACAAGCTGTGAATCACGTTCCGATATTGGGCATACACATCGGGCGCGATCACTGCGTTGACGATACCATTGGGGTCTTCTACTGTGAGAAAGCCATAGCACTTGGCGAGGCAATTGACCCAAACGCATAGCGGGCGCGGGGAGCGGGGCGCGTGAGGGCCGCACCGCATCCGCGTCCGACGTAGACAGCGCCAGCAGACCGCGCGCACTGAGGGGACACGCGTGGTTTGAGAAGAAGCGGCCCAACAAGACGGGCAGGCGCTATTGGTATCAACGCTGGCGCGACTACAGCAGGACAGGGCCGAGCAGTAGGCCCGTCAAGGCCAGTGAGTACGTTGGGCCGGTTTCCGATTCTGAATCAGAGGGAGTCGAGCATGGCAGGAAACAGCGAGCAACTATTAGAGGCATTGTACGGACTAGGTGTCTGTATTCAGCACATCGTGGAATACCAGTGTATTCAGCACATCGTGTAATCGAGAGTTAGCTGTATTCAGCACATCGTGGAAGGCACCATACTCATCTCTGCCAGGAGGTGAGTTATGGGTCAAGCACCACGTTCAGAGCAACGGGCCGCTCAGCGGCGGCGCAAGGCTGTGCGCCTCTATCACGGCGGAACACCGGTCAAGGTGATCGCCGAGAAGCTCAAGCAAAGTGCGAGCTGGGTGTACAAATGGATCACCTATCACGCTCAACATCTGTGGACACGCTTTCGCTCGGGTTCTCGTGCACCGCACCATCATCCCAATCAAACGCCCCACGTAGTCAAGCGGCGTGTCGTGCGCCTGCGACACTACTTGGCGCGGCACGCCTCACCCAATGCCCGTTTTGCCGGCGTAGGCGCACGGACGATTCAGCGCGAATATCGCCAACGCTACGGGCCACCGCCCAGCTTGAGCACCGTTCAGCGTATTCTCAACCACCATCACTGTACTACTCCCACCCAGCGCAAGCGAAAGCGATATCGTCCTCATCCATCAGCCGAGTATCCAAATGCCGTCCACGCCACCGATATCATTACCCGCTGGATCACGGGTGGCGCAGTTGTCCAGGCTTTCCATACCGTCGACGTCTACAGCAACGATGTGTCTTCAACCATCCAGGCCAACAAAGCTGCCGATGACGCCCGCCGACATCTGCTAAACACATGGAAAACATTGGGGATTCCCGACCTCGCCCAGTTCGACAACGAGAGTGCCTTCAGCGGAGGCCGCTACGCACGCAAGATCAGTCAGGTCGTGCGCCTGTGCCTCTATTTCGGGATTCCCGTCTTGTTTACTCCTTTGGGCGAAGCCAATTACAACTGGCCCGCCGAGACCTTCAATGCCTTATGGGCCAAGCACTTCTGGAACCGACATCATTTCTCGCGTCGAGGCGATGTCTCCCGCGTGCAGCGTTCGTTTCTGGATTGGTATCGCACCGACTATGTGGCGCCACGTCAGTCCGACACGCCAGCACGCTTGCGACGGGGCCATCGCCTTCGGCGATTGCCTGCCCGCTGGGCCGAGCGGTTGCCCGACCCCTTGCCCATTTGTGCTGGTTACATCCATGCGGTTCGCCACGTCGACGAAACGGGCTATGTCCGCTTTCTCAACGACCCCACCCGTGTGGGCAAACACTTTGCGGGGCGCTATGTCTGGCTGACCTTGGACACTCGTCATCAACAGCTCGCCATCTGGTATCAACCTTGCGCCAAGGCCGACTGGCGTCAACTCAAAGTTCGGGACTATCCCTTGGAAGAGCGCGTGTTGCCGGTGCCGAAGATGTTCAAACGCCTGCATGCCTGATGGTCGTCTAACTGTCATCTCCACGATGTGCTGAATGCGTCTAATGGTCGCATGTCGTGCTCACTGATTCCACAATGTGCTGAATACGGACAACTAGGCGCTGAGATCGTCTATACGGTCTCGCAAGCGCGCAAGGCGGGGCAGACGTTCGTGTTTGCGGACGAGACCGAGCCGCTGGAACTGGTGTTGCCGCCCGGCCACTATGTTGTGGGCAAGGTGACAGCGCCACCGAGCGATAAGCCTGGTCTCATGTCGATCAAGAATCCGACAGGTGCGCCAGCACGCAAGAAGCGACCCGCGAAGCGTTGAAGTGCGCCATGTGTTCATATGGACGCCCGATCAAGAGATCGGGCGTTTTGCGTTTACGGCGCTGGAGGGTGTAGACTTGTCGAACAGCGGCGAACATACCTCTTTCGGGAGTGGAACAATCATGAACGACAATCAGGTTCAAATTGCGCTTCTAGTCGTCCAGGTTGTGCTTCTATTCTTCCAGGCTATTTCTCTTATTGCCCTTATTGTGTACGTGTTCAAGACCGGGCAAATTGCATCTGCCAACCAAAAGTCTGCCGATCTCCTCGCCAGACAAATCAACGACCAACGAACAGACCAGAGCAACCGCGAGATAACTCAACTCTTTGAGAGAATGGTGACAACCGATTTCCGGCGCAAGTTAGCATTCGTTTATTCACGTGAGCCTGAGGACTTGATTCTCCCAAAGTTAGATCAGTTAGAACAAGAGATAGTAACTGAGGTAAGCGCGCGGTTCGAGGAATTGGGTTTCAAGGTACGCTGGAACGTAGTACCCAAGCAGCAGGCAATTGAAGTCTTCTTCGATTGGGTTATTCCGTGTGCACAACAACTGCGCCCCAATATCCTAAACCAAAGAGAGAAAAGAGGTCCCGAGTACAGATATAGAGAACAATTCGATTGGTTGGCTAAAGAGTGCAAACTGTTCCAACTTCAGAGAGAGGGCTACACACCAGTCTCAAGCGAAACGAGCTTGGACGAACTGCTCAGTAAGCGGCCTTTCCGGATCACAAGAACTGAGAATGCAACAACAGCAACGGGAAGCAACAGCGAGGCCGTCCCGTAACCGGCGTGTCGTCGCCGTGATCGGCGCAACAGAGTAAACGGTTAGACACAGACGCCCGATCAAGAGATCGGGCGTTTTGATTTTAGGTTCTATAAGGTGTAAACTTGCCTGACGGTTATGCTCAAAATGCTGTATTAAGGAGTCCTATGTCTGAGAAACGTCCTGGTGAGGAGCAGGAACAGAGAGAGCGCGAGCGCGCAGAACAACGCGAGCGCGTGAGACAACTGTTCGCTTCGGTTTTAAGCCAATTGGGATCAAGCGATAGGCTCGCTGTGGTTAGAGATTTGATGGCACGTCCCACGCCACGCCCTCTTACGCACGAACCCGAGCCTGATCTAGGGGATAGGCTTGTTACGCTGATAAACCTTCTGAAGGAAATGGAAGGCGTGGTAGAGCGGCTTCGCGTATCGGAAGTGCCCGACAGCGACGCCGTGATTGAGGCGTATAAGCACCTTTCTGAGAGGTTCGCAGATGTGAAAGAGTTGATTTCCATATGGGACGCGCCGGAAGTCGTGTATGAGATGTTTAGAAGCCTCAAGACGGAAGTGATTGCCTGTCGCAGTAGTGCTGAGAAACTAAGCGCAGAGCCGCAACGGGCAACACTGATTGTCCTGCTGAAACGCTTTAGCGCGACAGTGGAGGCGATACTGGACGCTGAATTACAGTCGCCAGAGCTCCAGTCCATGCCGACCGTAATGGAAGGGGTGCACATGGTCACACCACCAGAGTTCGTCCAGCTCAAAGAAGGACTCCTACTGCGCAAATCCACACCGCTAGAACTCCCGACCGAGCTAGAAGAACTGCTTAACGATCTCGCCCGTACCGCAGGATCAGAACCCGAGGACGTACTTCGCAAGGCAGTAGTACTTATGGGGGCGGCAATGAAAGCCAAGCAGCAGGGCCTAAGACTCGGGGTTGTGGACAATACCGGAACCCTCGTAACAGAGATCGTCGGCTTCTAGGGGTGGGTAACATGGCTACAACGGCGCTCGATCTAAACGGATTGACCCCTGAACTTTTGAAGACGCTTGAATTCTCTCGGCCTGAGTCCGAAGCCGAAACCCGCGCCCGGATAACACGAGGCTATGTTGAACTGGGACGGGAGGTAGTGATTTCTCTTGCTGCGATTGTCCTCATCGGAATCATAGTGTACATGGCTCTAAGCACTATAAGCAACCAAAGCGCCACCGTGGACGATAAGAAATGGGCGACCTCGATCATTACCACGTTGGCGGGCGCACTTGTTGGTTACTTGACCGGCAGAGCGTCTAAGTGATACTCGTGGACGGTCAGGCAGTTCGCTTGCGCGGTCGTCTCGCGCGTCACAGTGGCGCGTGAACTCCGTCGTTGGGCACTAGTGTGTGACGGTTGTAAAATATCATATTGGGATTCCATATGCTTGATTGCCTAAAAACACCTATTCAGTTCAGGTATCCTAATGCTGTCACCCATAGCCACTACGCGAGGGTAGGATTGTGGTGAGCTATATCACGAAATACTGGCTTAGGATACTACTGGTTGTACTGATTATTGGGATTTCCTCCTTTGCGCTTCCATCGAAGTTACAAGGCAACCTTTCCAACATCTTAATTCTGCTTGCGATCCCGTCCTTTCTAGCCCGGTGGCTCGAAATCCTTCTGCGCCCGTTACCTGTAGTCCAAAGGTTGGTGTTCAAAATAATAATGGCAATAGTGTTGGTGGCGGGCGTAGGGCTCTCCTGTGCGGCTTACTGGCTGCAAAGCTGGGGATTCCTTTTAGTCTTTGGGATCGGTCTTATCCCGCCTGTCTTATGGTTGGCATCTCGACCGAAAGGGACGGAGATTCATGCTCTTGGTTATCGTAATAAGGCTATCCCTATGTGGCAATGGATTCCGGGATTGGAGATGCGTGTTCTTGATAATGGCACGCCTATGCTCCGCTTTGCGGATGTTCCCTTACGAGCAAGAAGGTGGTTAATATTCTTGCTGCCATACCTATCCGTTGTGGGAGCCTATTTGTATCTTGCGAAGTATAAGTTTGTGTGGTACGACTACCTGCTAGGGTTTCTTCCTTACGTATTTATTCTTGCAGTCTGGTACGGTACGAGATTGGGCAGGGTGTTGTCAGCGTCGATTGATGAGCAGTTGAAGCTGCTGACGGACGAAGCGCAGCAGGAACAGCGAAAACAAGCGTTCAGCGCCATAGAGGCTGGACTCATTATCATTGGCGTGTTGGGCGAAGTAATCGCAAGCAACAGGCCATAGACAGGCTACACAAATCCCCACCACGGCCCCAGCCGCAAAATGAAAGGATGGCAGCGGTGTTTTGTTTCAGGCATCGAGCCTTGCGTTCCGTGAGTGCGCCCAACCACCGCACGTATCCGACCGTCTACCGTGCCGCACAGCGCAACCAAGACCCATGACCACCGTTGAGCGGCCTGATATAATGATCGCCAGGAGTAGGCTCAATGGACAAGCGGCTCGAAGTATTCTGGGAGATCGAAATTGCGCTGGCCCAGCCTGACACAGCTCAGGGCAACAACGACCGCTGGTTCATGATGAAGACACACCTCAACACCCAAGACGAAGCAGAATCGACGCTGACGACGGTCAGGGAAAAGTACAGCGACCGGAGTTTTCGCCTTGTGCGGGTCGAGCGATACTTGGTCGAATAGTCTCCACAATGAAGGGCGCGTAGCCAGCGCCCGCATTTGCACCGAGGAGGACTGTCTTGTCAGAAGACTTTTCCCCGAACGAAATCGCGATTGGCCTCGTTGCTGTGCACCAGCAGGCTGACGTCGTAATGCTAGACCACATGCTCATCGACAACGGCATCAACCTGAAGGATCATGAATCGGTCAAGGAATTGCTGGGTCATTGCAGACGCCAGTATGCCTATCTGCGCGGCCTGGGCTGGACGCTGGCTAAGGGTGAAGGATTGGAGTAGCAGGATAAACCTGCACAGCGGGGGCATCCACAAGGAGGCACGATGAAATTCCTTCGATGCACCGACCTTGCCCTCATCACAACCTCGTTACTACTCACGGCATGTTCGAGCGCGACACCTGGACCGGCCGCAACACCGCAACCGACTTTCACTCCAGTCCCAAACTACACTCCAACACTCACCGCGACGCCTTCGCGAACGCCGACGCGAACTTCGACCTACACGCCCAGGCCGACCAACACACGACCGCCGACCTGGACTGCGACCGCAACACGCCCAGCTCCCACCAATACCCGCCCGCCACTACCCACCGCGACGCAGATACTGGTAACTGCAACATTCACCCCTGTTGCAGCTACAGACACGCTAGTACCTACTGCAACGGTGGAGAATTGCGACCGGCAATCTTACCCGGATGTTTGTATACCGCCCTACCCGCCCGACCTGGACTGTGGCGACATTCCCTACAGGCAGTTTAGAGTGCTACCTCCCGATCCGCACGGCTTCGACAGAGACCATGACGGGATAGGGTGCGAGAGTTAGGCTAAACCAGCGGGGCCAACATGGATGACAGAGATACCAAACTCAAGCAGTTCATCGGCATGGCCATAATGATGTTCCCCGACACCCCGCCAGAATTGATTAAGCAGGCAATCGAGCGTATCGGGCCGGGTGACTATCTCCTCTTTGAGGCCCTGATGAATTTCATCAAGAAGCGATACGCTAAAGATGACCGTGCAGCTATTTTGCGTGTGATTGGATACTGGTGGATACGCGAGCCTATGGAGCGTGAACCAAGCGCGGCTGACTTCAAGATTGCATCATCTGTGTGGCGCGAGCTGACGAGCCGGATGCCAAACTCAGGAGAGTCGCTTAAGGGAGCAAAGTTATCACCGACCATGAACGATCTGCTTGACATTCTAGGGCGGCCCAAAAGGGATAAGCGCGAGGCAAGGGGGCAAGCATGACGGCGCGGAGTGGCCTGCCAGGAGTTCTTGCGGCGCTTACATTGGCAATTGTGGGTCTGTCTCTTGCGCTGGCACTGTCGCCTCAACAGACTACAGAACCCCCGCTGACTTTCCCTGTAGGTCAAGCGCCGTGGGGCGTTGGTTTCGACGGTGAGAATGTCTGGGTTGTGAATCGCGCTCATGGAAGCAATAGCACCGTTAACGTGATCCGTGCGAGCGATGGTTACTATGTGATGACTCCGACTGTTGGGCCGCGACCATTGTTCACCGCTTTCGACGGTACGAATATGTGGGTAACTAACAGCGACAATGATACAGTCAGCGTGGTTCGCGCCAGTGATGGGTTTAATGTGATGATCCCGACCGTAGGCGATAATCCGCGCGGAATCGCCTACGATGGCACTAATATGTGGATCGCGAACATCGACAGTGGTGATGTAACCATTTTGCGCGCGAGCGATGGTGGCTTTGCTGCTAGTTATCCGGCTGGGCTAGGGCCGTGGGGACTCGCCTATGATGGCGTGAATATGTGGGTGACTACTGAGTTTTCAAAAACTAATGTCGCATTACCTTGCGTTTCCATGGCAAATCTGAAGCATAGATACAAGCCCACAGTCGGGCCCGTGATGCCCGAGTTCGCTGAAGGGCGGCCCGTATGAGAGCGCGAAGCTGCTTGATGCCTTTCGGTGCACGACTGGCGAGATACTCCTCCATCTGTGTCCAGACAAACTCGACTGGATTGAGTTCTGGCGCACTGGTCGGAAAGTTATAAACATGGACACGAGGATGTTGGGCCAGAAACTCTTGGACTTTCTTGCGCTGATGAATCGGTGCCTTGTCCCAAACCAGTACGATGGGGCCGCGCACACGCCGCAGCAAATGCTGCAAGAAGTCGATGACTTGGTCACCGGTCAGGTTGCACGTGTACGACTTGGCACTCAATCGAATTGTGCGTCCGCCAGGCGTGACCAGCAGAGCTGCAATCGTATTGATCCGCTCGTTGTGTTGAATGCTGGTCCGAATCTTGGGTGTCTGCCCTCGCGGGGACCAGGTTCGCTTGAGCGGACAGACCAACGACTGCCCATTTTCGTCAATAAATACAAGGGTTGCGCCCAGGTCACGCCACTTTTTTTATCCTGGGCCACGTGTACCGTTTCCAGTGTGCGATCGCTGCGTCATCATGCTGGAAGGAGAGCCGCTGTGGCTTTTGACAACTCCAGTCTATGCGCCGCAAGAGATACCATACCGTGCTAAGGCGATACCGAATACCAAACAGATACCAGATCAAATGAGCAATGCGATCCAGCGTCCAATAGTCCTCGGCATAGCCGTGAGCATAGGCACCCTGCAACAGGGCTGCGTAATCCGGGGCATGCCGATCACCGATTCCGGCGCATGCCGATCACCGATTCCGGCGCATGCCGATCACTGATTCCGACGCATGCCGATCACTCAATCCGGGCATGCCGATCACCGGCGGTCGGGACAGGCACCGACCCACATGGAGCGAACGGCGCTGGATAATCTGACTGCCTTGGGGCATGATCGCCCTCCACCCCAGAGGAGGAGGTCGACATGTGCCAGGAAAGGGTATCCGTGCGCAACCTTCACGAAGTCCTACGACTGAAATGGGAGAGCCGACTCTCCCACCGCGCCATCGCCAGCAGCTGCGGCATCTCGCCGGGCACGGTCAGTGATTACGTGCAACGTGCCCAAGCGGCGGGCCTGAGCTGGCCGCTGCCGGCAGACCTGACGGAGGAGGCGCTGTACGCGCGCCTGTTTCTCCCCGCCGCCGGCGCGACGGGGCGGACGATCCCGCCGCCGGACTGGGCGCAACTACACACCGAACTGCGGCGCAAGGGCGTGACGCTACGCCTGCTGTGGGTCGAGTACCGCGAAGCCCATCCCGACGGCTACGGCTACAGCCAATTTTGTGAACACTACCGGCAGTGGAGCGGGCATCTGCAGCCGGCGATGCGGATGAGCCATGTGGCCGGCGAGCGGCTGTTCGTCGATTACGCCGGTCAGACGGTGCCCCTCGTCAACCCCGACACCGGTGAAGTCCAGTCCACTCAGATCTTCGTCGCGGTGCTGGGTGCCAGCAGTTACACTTACGTCGAAGCGCATCTGCATCAAGACCTGATGCAGATGCGCT
>Ga0209751_10003909_pt1 | contig 14353 bp, 5 predicted proteins | sample RifCSP13_1_FD_184019 | JGI IMG/M metagenome (GOLD analysis project Ga0209751, IMG submission 184019) | Soil microbial communities from Rifle, Colorado - Rifle CSP2_sed 13_1 (SPAdes) (version 2) | ecosystem: Environmental > Terrestrial > Deep subsurface > Rock core/Sediment | place: Rifle... | reverse complement strand
AGAAGCTCACGCGCTGCCCCTCGATCAGGTAGGGGTAGGAGACTGTCGTATCCCGAATGCCCTGCTCGAACAGGCGGGTCACCGGCCTCAGGCCGGACGGCAGGAGGTCGCTCACCTGGTAACAGCCGTCCACGGCCTTCGCGCCCAGCTTCCAGCTCAGGCTGATGCGCACGAGGCTACCCTCGCGCAGGGTCACCGCATCGTCCGCCTGCCCCGGGTAGGAGCGCTGGAGCGAGACCTCGGGGTCCGGCTCCACGGACGCAGGATCGAACGGGGCCAAGTACGAAGTGGTCACGCCGACCATCCCATCGACGGCGGCCAGGTCCAGCGATGCGAGCTCCTCCGGGTCCACCAGCAGCGTGCGGCTCTCACCGCGCTCCAGCTGGCCCTGCACCGTCTCGCCGTGCAGCACGTACGCGAACCGTACAGGCGTGGAGGACAGCCCCGGCAGGGCGGCGGCCAGGTAGCTGATCTGCTCCAGTTCGATGAGCGTCTCGTGCCTGTAGTTGGACAGCGTGTAGTCGAAGAGCAGCGGCGCGTAGTCGTCGCGGAGGGTGGCGGCTAGGATCGCCGCCAGGGAGGTAGCCTCCAGAATATCGTCTTGGTCCTTGCCGACGTTGATCCGCAGCGCCTGCCCCCGCCGCTCGCCGAAGTCGGCGATGATCTTGCCGTAGACCGCGCGCGCCGTACCTTCGTCGCCCAGCTCGGCGGCTGCCAGGCCGGTGTACAGGCGCTCTCGCGGTGAGAGGTCGTCGAGGCCTGCTGTGGCCTGCACCTGTGTGAGGACCGGCTGGCCCAGGACGGCCTGGCCGTAAAGCGCGATGAGTACCCGCTCCCGGCTCTCCTCCGGGTCGTCAATCACCTTCTGGAAGTACCCGGAGAGCGTCTGCTGTCCGAAGCGCTCCGGCGCCAGGGCGGCCGCGCGGGCGCTGAGCGCTAGGTCGTCATCGGCGAAGGGGAAGATGGCGATGCCGCCGTCGACGGTCTGGTACGCGGACGCCGTGAACTGCGCCGGGAAGTCTGACTGCTCGCCGAAATGCTGGAGCAAGAGCTCCTGGGCCAGGTTGCGGGCTAGCATCTGGTCCAGGCGGTCGCCGTACGTCCAGCTTAAGGAGCGCAGGACCGGATAGTAGCGGCCCCGGTTGTGGTCGCTCAGGACGACGGTGGTCCGGCCGCCGGCCGCGCCCTGCAGCACCGCGGCCTGCCCCGGCTGCAGCTCGTAGAAGTGCGACTCGTCCCGGAGCAGGCGAGACGGCACGACGGTGATGCTGCGGACCACGCTGTCCTTCAGCCCCTTGGCCGACGCCGCGAACGTTAGCTCGTGCCGGCCTTCTGTCAGGGCGGGCAGCGCCACGTCAACCGGCTCGAACGCCTCGCCGGTGACGGTGATGGGCAGCGTTGTCAGTGTGGGCGAAGAGATCTGGAACGTGACGTCGTCCCCCGCGGCGACGGCCTCGCCAAACGCCCGCACCTTGACGGACGGCACGTCCGTGCTCAGGTACGAGCTGTTCATCGCCACGTCGACGAACAGCGGCAGGCCGACCGGGATGAACCCCAGGCCAGTCCCGGCGTGGAGGTCCGGTGACAGGGCAAGCGCCGTGACCCGCCAGGAGGTGATGTTATCCGGTAGCTGGAAGGTCGCCGTCCCGTGCCCTTTGGCGTCTGTGGTCACGCTCTGGAACAGGGCGACGTCCTTGAAGTTGTCGCGGTCGCCGCCACCGCCTCCCTTTTCCGCGCCCGTCGAGGACAGCGGGTACTGGTGCGAAGCGTACGTTCGCAGGATGCCGGACGAAACCGCCGTATAGAGCGTTTCCAGGATGGACAGGTCGTAGAAGTAGGCCTCTCCCTGCAGACGGAAGACCGCCTCGTCAACGGCGCTGAGGAGCACCTCCGCCTGCACCGGCTGGCCTTCGCGGTCCGTGACGGTCACCTCCAGGGTCGCGTCTTCGCCCGGGGCGTACCGGTCCTTCCCCGGCTGCACGTTGACCGTTAGCTCCCTGGCGGACCAATCGAACTGTGCGCTGTACGGGTAACCGACCTCCTGGTACGTGCTTCCCGTGAACCGCACGGCCATCACGGACACGTTGGGGACATCGGATTCGCTGAACGGGAACGAGTAGCGGGGGCTATCGGACACCGCGTGGGAGCGGATCCCGTTCTGTGCCAGGTAGAAGAGGTAGCGGTTGTCGCCGCCGACCGGCAACGTCTGGTCGCCCAGGGTCATGGTGACGGCGACATCGTCGCCGATCGCGTAGGGCTCCTGCCCGTCAGCCACGAGCACAGGCTCCATGCCGTAGTAGTTGAAGGGGCTGTAGGCGTACGCCTGCGTCTTGAACGAGCGCCCGGCATCGTCCGTCACGCTGAGGGTTACCTCGTACGAGTTCTCCTCCCTGGCGAGGAACGAGAGTGTGAACGTTCCGTCCGCTGCGGAGCGGACGCGCTCGCTGCCGATGCGCGTGCTGATCTGCTGGTAGCGGTAGGTCTTGCGCACTATCTTGGCGATGAAGTCGTAGCTCTCCCCCGTCTCTATCCGCTCGTAGGAGTACTGCACGATGTCGGCGGTGACGGTACGGCCGGGCGCCGGGCCGCCGCGATAGTCCCCCATGGCCGCCGCCGCGTCGCTATTGAGCCGCTCCAGGTCCACTTCGCTAACGGTGCCGTTAACCGTGGCGGTCCCGTCCGCGATCGTCGCTTCGGCGTCAACCGTCAGCGCCGCCGGGAAGACCTGTACCCAGGCGCTGCCGGTAATCTCGCCCTCCTCGGCCAGCTTCGGGGCGACGTTGAGGAAGTCCATCGAGTAAGCGCCGTAACCCCCGTCGAGGCTTGCGGTGTGCGAGTAGACGGCCTTCCCCGATTCGTCCGTAGTGAGCGTGCCCTCGCCGCTCTTGTCCGTGATGCGGAGCTCGAGGTTGGGAACGGGGCTCCCGTCGAAGAACGAAGCGCGGACCTCGTACTCGGCCTTGTCGCCGGCGAAGACCGCTCGCCGAGACGGGATGACGTCCAGCATGTAGGACGGCTTCACGAAGTCCGCGACCTCGACGTACGTGCTCGCTATCACCTGCTCGCCGGCGCGCGCCCGCAGCTCGTAGTAGCCCGGTGACACCCCCTCCATGGGCAGTTGCCCCAAGAACGTCCCCGCGGCGGTCGTTGTCAGCACCCTGCTGGCGATCACAACGGACGACTGGTAGAAACCCTTCTCGTCGTAGCGGCTACCGGTGATCTCGACGACCAGCTCCTGCGACGGCGGCGGGCTCTCCCGCCGCCTCACGATCCCCCAGAAGCTGACCGTATCGCTCGGACGGTAGAGGTGGCGGTCGGTGTAGAGGAAACGCCAGTACAGGCTGGGATCGCCGACAAATCCGTATTCCCGAAACCCGAAGTACTTGTATTGACTGAAGATGTCCGCCAGGGGGACGATCACCTTCCGGCCGTCGGCCGTGGTGACGATGAGGTTTCCCACGGTCTCCTTGGTCGTATAGCCGTATGGGCTGCTGCGCAGCTCGATGAGGTCCTTCGGGGTATCGAAGACAGCGACGCCGGCGGCGTCCGTGGCCGCCGAGAGCGTGGCGTCCGTCGCCGTGACCGTCGCGCCGCGCAGCGGGCTCTTCGCCACGACATCGTTGGCCCACACGATCGTCCGTGTACCGCTGAGCGAGACGTAGGCGGCGACGTCCGCGACCTGAAGGAGCGTCTGCAGTTGCCGCTTCTCGAACGTCGCCTCAACCAGGTAGTAGCCAGCGGGCAGGGGCTCCGGGAAGAGGACGTAGCGATCCCCGTACTCTCCGATCTGGGGAAGGTCAGCGTCGAACGAGGCGGCCTTCTCCAGCCCGCCGGTATCGACGGTCATTCTGCTGCGAGTGAAGCTGGCCCAGGTGGGCACGCTGGTGAACTCGTCAAGGGCTGCCAGGAACTCGTCCGCGCCGGCGAACCGGTAGACCGTGAAAGGCAGCGTAAGCTTGGCCGGCCCGGCGTCATAACCGAACAGCGCCAGCGCCGGGGGCTCGCCGGTGGAGGACTCCCAGGTCAACCGCGAAAACTGCAGGCGCGGCGGCCCGCCGGGCGTCTCCCCGGTTCGGTCTCCGCTCCCGGTCTCGAACCGGAAACGGAAGTCCGCAGTTATCTCTAGTTCGGAGCCCAGCACGGTCACGCCCGGCTTCAGCGTGACGGTGTACAGCGTGTTCGCCTGCAGCTCCTTCGGAACGAACACCACGACTCGCTTGTGTACCTCGAACCGTCCCTGGACCGGCGGATCGATCTCCCAGCGCTCCTGCACGCCGTCCACTCCACCGTGACTGAAAGTGAGTTCGATGCCGATGTTGAGCGGGACTTCGGTGGACTGGTCCGCCGGCAGCGTCTGGACTACGCGCAGAACGCTCTGCGTCTGGAAGGCCCACGTTCGCAGTGGCGTCTCGCCGGCGCTATCCAGCAGCGTGAACCGGTAGACCTGGCCAGGGGCCATCGCCTCCATGGGCTGGATGCTATAGCGGTATTCAGCGTTCCCGCCGGGCCGCGCTGACGCCTGGTCCGAGCCGCTCGGCTTGACCTCCAGTTTCAGTGCAGGCTCTGATTTTATCCGCTCGGCCAGCGAGGCCGCGTCCAGTGGGTCCTTGCTTACCAGCAGGAACTCAGACTCAGGCGCGATGCCGCTAACGTCCTCCACCGTCGGCGAAAGGGAGAAGCAGTCGTCGGCCGGCAGGACCGCCACCCTTCTCCAATCGTCCTCCCGCTGCTGGGGAAGAGGATCGATCAGCGGCGGCCCGTCACAGGCGAGCGGGGGCAGGGGCGTGGGGGTGGTGGGCGGAGAGTCCGAACGACCGACTAAGTAGATCGATCCGGCGACGGCGGTCGCCACCAGCGTTACGGCAGCGAGAGCGCCCAGGAGGCGTGAGCGACGGTTCTGGGGAACCCAGCCCAGGAATCTGTGGAGAACCTTGCGCGGCCCCATGCGAGCCCCCGAATTTAGCCCGACACCATGATAACGGAGGTATGGGCGGTATGGATACGCCTTATCCTCGGCTAATCTTGGTTGGCTGGGGCAGAATCGGTCCCTTGTGGCCCGCAGAGACCTCTCATTCGCGCACCGCTTCCCGGAGCGCGTCTCGCACCTCATCCTTCACAACCCCTTCGCTCACGTGAGCTACAACGTGGAGCGCAGCGACCGCTTCCGCTGGCGTGCGGCGACGGCGGCAGCGACAACCTGCAGGGAGGCGACGGCAACGACCTGCTGAATGGTGGCGCCGGTAACGACGCGATCTAAGGAAACAACGGCAACGACGTGATGGACAGCGGAGGGGGTGTAGACGCGATGAAAGGCCGCGCTCGCGCAGGAAAGCCGAAGAATAGCCCCAGGTTCTGGTCGTAGCAGCTCACGGTGTCCGGGCTCTTTCCCTCCGCCCTGTTGGCGACGTGGCAGTCGATCGGACGGACCCGCGGATTCCTTAAGGGCCTGATCGCGAACGTCTAGGACTCGCTGCGGGCCGGCGCAAATCCTTCACCAGCTTGTTGAGCCGCGGCCTGTACGGCGGGGGAGATGGCGTCCGGGTCCGTCATGACGTTGATACAAGCCGGGCGGCCGCTGGCGAAGGCACGCTCGATGGCGGGGGTCACCTGGGAGCCGTCTTCGACGAGTTCGGCGTGGACGCCGAAGGCCTCGGCGGCCTTCTCGTAGCGGGTGGGACCCAGCTCCGTGGCGACGATGCGGTCGCGGCCGCGGCGCACCATCTGTTCGTGCTTGCACATGCCCCAGGCCTGGTCGTTGTTGACGACCACGACGACGGGCAGGTTGTGACGGACGGCTGTGTCGAACTCAGCGAAGTTGAGGCCGACCGAGCCGTCGCCGGTGAGGACGAGGACGGGCTCGTCAGGGTGGGCGAGCTTGGCAGCGAGGCCGAAGGGGATGCCGGTGCCCAGACAGCCCAGGTATCCATGACCCAGGTAGCGGCCGGGCTGCTTCGCCTCCAGGGCCAGCTCGGCCCAGACGAAGGTCTCGCCGCCATCGGCGACCAGCACGCCGCGGCCGGCAATGAACTCGGCGACCTGACGAGCCAGGCCGTAGGGGTGGATGGGGCGGCGGTCGGGGCTGAGACCCTGGGCAAAGAGGCCGCGAACGGCGGAGTGGGCCTGGCGGAGCTGGGCGGCCCAGGCCTCCCGCGAGGGGAATGTACGACCGCTGGCCTCGCGGACGAAGGCGCGAAGGGTCTCGCGGCAATCGGCGACGATGCCGACGTCGATGTCGCGGGAGCGGCCGATCTCCTCGCCGGCGATGTCCACCTGGATGACCTTCGCCCCGGCGGGGATGATAGACTGCTGGCGCCCACCGGTGAAGAGGCCCAGCCGGCCGCCGAGGAGGAGCACGACGTCGGGGGCGGCCATGGCGGCGGCGCGGCCGCCGAAGAAGAAGCCGCCGATGCCCAGAGGGCCGTCCTCCGGCACGGCGCCGCGGGCCATGGCGTTGGCGCAGACCGGGGTGCCGGTCAGCTCGGCGAACTGCCGGAGTTCATCGCTGGCGCCGGCGAACCAGACCCCGCGCCCGGCCAGGATCAGCGGCCGCTGGGCCCCCGCCAGGACCGCCAGGGCCTTCTCGATGGCCTCCGGGGTCGGCGCGGGCGCGGACTCGGGCCGCGAGACCTCCGGGAATCGCGCGACGTCATCGTCCACGCGGGCGGCCAGGACATCAGCGGGGATCTCCAGGAAGGCTGGGCCCGGCCGGCCGGTGGTGGCCTGGCGGAGGGCCATGCTGACGTACTCCGGGATGCGTTCGGGTTCGCGAACGAGGCGGGACCACTTGGTGATGGACTCCATGATGGGAACGCCGTGGAGTTCCTGGAGGGGGAGCTGCTCCTCTTCGGCGAGGGCGTGGCGGCCGCCGATGACCAGCATGGGGACGCAGTCGATGTGGGCATTGGCGACGGCGGTGACTATGTCGGTGACGCCGGGGCCGGCGGTGACAACGGCGACGCCGGGGCGGCCGGTGAGGCGGGCCCAAGCGTCGGCCATGTGACCGGCGGCCTGTTCGTGCCGCGTATCGATGATGCGGACGCCATGGTCCAGGCAGGCCTGGAATATGGGGTCGATGTGCCCGCCGTGGAGGGCGAAGATCGTGTCGATCCCCTCTTTGGCAAGCATCCTGACAAGCAGCCCACCGCCGTCGGTCTTCATGGCTCGCTCCCTTCCAGATCCGGTCCGGCCCACCCGCTGTGGGAAGATTGTCGGCCGGCGGCGGCAGCGAATCAATCGGGCAGGGTCAGGAGCGGCCAGTAGGGCTTTGCCCCACGCGGACGCAGGGCAGGTAATGCGCGCCAGGGGGGCAGGCGAAGAGCCGGCCCCGAGGAGGCGCCGCAATCATAGGCGGTTCGCCCCTCGACGCCACCCATCATCCGGCTTGGACCCATTCCAGCCATCGGCCATGCGGATGGCAGTTGGCCAGACGTACTACCTTACTTATGCCGCCTTCGTAGAGGGTGAGCGTCAACTGAGAGTGAGGACCGCCAGCTTGTTCCATGGAGACGAAATGCACCGGGCGCGATACGGAGTAGCGCTGCATCGTCTGCAGCAACGTGCGGAGTGAGTCCGCAGGAAACTGATGAAGTGTGTGAGTGGCGAACACGCACAGGGTTGCCAGCGGCGGCGCGTCCTCGAGCAGCTCTGGCAGCAGGTCACTACCGTCCCCCTGCAGAAGGCGAGGCGGGTGCTCCCCCGCGATCTGAATGGCTGCCAGCAGTTGATCTTGCTGTTCAACGTTCTCCGGCCAGACAAGGGCGCGGAGCCACATCACTGCGTCATCGTCCTCAATCTTGACTGGATTGAGGTCGACGCCGACGGCCCACGCTGCGCGAAGGGTGGTGGGTATCGTCGGCAGGACTACCTCACCTCGGAGGTCGGTGGACAGGCGCACAGGCGATGCAGTACTGCCCCACGCGACTCTCGAGCCGTAGCCGTATTGATAGTGTTCCCAAAGGAGATTGAGACCGGCGCTTGCCCCTATCTCGATCTGAGCAAGAGGGCGATCGCCGCCTAGTGTTGACACGGCCGCGAATGCCGGCAGCAGGCAAACGGAACGGCGCACGACGTTCGTCTGTACCAAGCGCGTGGAGATCAGTCGCCCCACCTCCTCCCGATGTTCCAGGCAGAAATCGCGAAAGGTGCCGTAGGCCGTGGTCGCTGGCCGTGCGGATGGAGAGAGGTCGGCGTAGTAGTCCTTCAGTGGATGGTTCGTGCTGATGAGCAGCAGATAATGGACGGAAGCGAAAAGCAGGTTGGGCGGCGGCTGGCCTGGGGGGCTCAGCGCGGCCAAGTCGAGGATCTCAGGATCCTCAGCCACGCCGTACGACAACTGCTCGTAGAGTGGCGACTTGACGATGCGACCTTCCATCTCGCCGAAACGACGAAAGATCCGAGCCAGTTCAGCGGTGTTCCTAGCGGCCATAAAGATGTGGGCGGCAGGGATGGCCGGCCCCATGGCGAATCGTATCCGAGCCGCAGCTTACTCAACCCCCACCCCATGTATTCCCGATTATACTCGGTAGCCTCATCTGGAGCCCTCTCAGCGCGAAGGCCGTTAGCAGGCTGACGAGGACACTGTGGGCTTGAACCGCTAGCCCATAGTGTTGACCGCAAGGCCATGATTTTGTGGGGCCCGCGAGTGCTACCGTTAGCCCGCTGTTAGGAGTGCGGTGACGAGTGGCGCCTTTGAGAGACCGGGGCCAGCTGATCGGCCTCCTCGTCCCGGAGCTTAATCTGATCTCGGTGCCGCCGGGTGTGCATAGCGAGCACTTTTCTTCGGCAGATGAAGACGCCAGGCCTCCTGCCCAATAGGCCAAGCATCAGCTAGTAAACCACCTGAAAGACTTGATGACGACCTGACAGGCCCTTTAGTTCCACCTCTCGCCCCTCGCCGAAAGTGATGTCGCCAGCGCTCTCCGTCAGCTCCTTGAGCAGCGACGAGGCGAGAACCTCGCCGCCCTGGGCCTCGCTGGCGATGCGGGCGGCCAGGATGACGTTCTTGCCGTAGAAGTCGTCCGCCTCCTTGATGGCCTCGCCGGTGTGCAGCCCGATGCGCACGCGGATGGGCTCCTCGGAAGTCTCGTTATGCTGGGCGAAGGCGCGCTGGATGTCGACGGCGCACTGAAGGGCGCGGCGGGCACTCTGGAAGGCGACCATAAAGCCATCCCCCTGAGACTTCACCTCGAAGCCGCCGTGGGCATTGAATTGCTCCCGTACGACGGCGTTATGGATGTGCAGGAGCTCCAGCCATCGCTGGTCGCCCAGCCGCTCGGTCATAACGGTGGAGCCGTCGATGTCGCTGAATAGGATGGTCACGGTGCCATCGGGGGCGGTGTGGGGGCGGATATCCGGCCGCTCCACGTAGACGGCCGAGGCGACCGCCTCGACGGATGTCTTCAGGTGAGCGGGGTCGACGCCCACCCACTCAGCCAGTTTCCAGATTTCCGGCTGCATGGCGCCCGCGTCGACGCCGATATCGGAGAAGATGCTCACAGCCTGCTTGAGATGGGCCATTGCTTCGTCGGACCGGCCCATGGCGTGCAGCAAGTCGGCCAAGTTGTTGTGCAGCGCCGCCTCCCGGTGTCGGTCCCCCTGTGAGGCGCACAGCGCCAGGGCCGCCTCGGTCAGATTCAGAGCCTGCTCGGTATCTCCGCTCGCACGATGCGCCAGGGCCAGGTTGTTGAGGGCGGCAATACGGCCGCTCACGTCCCCTAGATTCTCGGCCAGCGCCAGGCTGCGTCGCAGATGGTTGTTCGCCTCGTCGCGGTCACCCTGGCTACTGGCGAGAATGCCGAGGATGTTGTGGGCCTGCGCCAACGCCGACGCATCGTCGGCGGCCTCGGCTAGCTTGAGACCCCTGCGCGCCAGATCCAGCGCATGTTGGGTCTTTCCTTGACGGTGGGCCGCCAGGCTCCAATCGGCATATAGTTTGGCACGTTCGCCGTCGCGATCGCTCTTCCCGAACTCCTCCAGTGCTGCCGCGAAATGACGTTCGGCAAGCTCCCATTCACCACGGCGGTCATAAAGGTTTCCGATCTTGTGCTCCAAGCCCGGCAGCCGGGCGGCGTCACATAGTGCGGCGGCCGTTTCATAGCTGGTGAGTGCCGCTCCGTACTCCCCGGTCAGCGTCCGAAGGTCGCCGATCGCCTCATGCAGCGCCGAGGCGAGTGGATGCCCCAGGGCCAGCGCTGACTGGAAATGAGAGAGCGCTTCCGCGTTCGCGTACAGGGAGCGTGCGTACTCGCCGGCCAGCTTGAAGTACTCGGCCGCTTCGGCGTCCTGGCCCGCGAGCTGGTGGTGACGCGCGATCTGGCCGGCGACGGAGCCGCGCTCCCTGTGGCCGTGGGCCCCTCTCGCTAATGTCTCTGCGACCCGGCGGTGCAGGAGCCGCCGACGCGCTAGGCTAGTGTCTTCGTACATCAGGGTACGGAGCTTCTCGTGGCTGAAGTCATAAAGCAACGCTCGCTCGGCGTCATGACCCTGGACGGCTTCGACCAGCCCCTGCGCGATGAGCTCTTCCAGGGCCCCCACCGCCTCTTCATCGCTGCGGCCGCTGCTTCCTCGCAGCACATCGAACTGAAACGATCGTCCGATCACGGCGGCCGCCGTTAGCATCTGCTGGCCCGCTTCGCTAACCTGGGTCAGACGGGATCGCAGCAAGTCACGGGCCCCGCCCGGCAGTGACCACTCTCCCTCCCCCGTAAGCTGTGCCCCCTGCGCGATAGCGGTCAGGTACTCCACCAGGAAGAAGGGGACACCTTCGGTCTCGTGGTGCAGACGCGGCGCCAGCCCCGCGGGTAGAGACGCGCCGTCAGCCGCCGCCGAGTGCACGAGTTCCTCCACTGCGGCGCGGAGCAGACGAGGCAACGTGATCAGGGTCGCGCTGCCGGTCCTCTGGGCTGCCGCGAGAAGGCGGCGCAGTCGGTGACCGGCGGGCAACTGATCGTTTCGCCAGGTAGCCACGATGCACAGCGGCCGGCCCGGCAGCCGCCGCATCAGGTACGTGAACAGATCGAGCGAGGCCTCGTCGGCCCAGTGAATGTCTTCAACGACGAGGACACCTGGCGGCCGTGCTCCGCAGCATGCCAACAAGACATCGCCGACGCTTTGGAAAAACCGGCTTTGCGCTCCCGGACTGTCGAGCGCCGCGACGGCCGGTAGGTTCGGCCGCAGGTCGGCCACTTCGGGCAGCAGCCGTGTTACCTCGCTGAGGGAGCGGGCCGGCGTGTCCTCCAACCGACCCACGCTCTCCGGACTTGCGATGGCGGTCCGTAGCGCCTCGACGAATGGACCGTAGGCCAGGTTTGTCTCTCCTTCGTAGCAGTGTGCCGCGATCGAGGTTGCGCCTCGGGCCTGTGCGTAGGCGAGGAACTCCTCGGCCAATCGGGTCTTGCCGATGCCGGCCTCCCCTTCTAGGACGACAAGGTGTCCGTCGGCGACTATCGCCTCGTAGACCGCGAGCAAGGCTTCCCATTCTCTTGCCCGTCCCACAAACGGGAAGTCGGAGGTTCGGCGCATCGGCTCATGGCGGGCAGGCGGCAAAATTGGCTCTACCGCGACCGAAGGCCGTGGCGGTGCAGGGGGAGCTTTGTTCGCTGCTATAGTTCGGTTGAGGAGCGTGGTCTCTTCCAGTGGCGCCACCCCCAGTTCCTCGTCGAGGACCCGTACGCAATCACGGTACTGCCGCAGCGCCGCGGCGCGGTCACCGGACCAGGCGTAGAGCTGCATCAGCGTACGGTGCGCGGGCTCGTGTAGCGGGTCGAGGGTCAGCCAGCGCCGCGCGTATAGGATGGCCTGCTCGAACTCCGCCCGAGCGCTGTGGCCATGAACGAGCCGGCCGAGGACGCCCGCCAGCTCGCGGCGCAGGAGCTCCGCCTGCATGGACTGCCAGTCGTCGAATTCTGGGCTGTCTCTGAGGGTGAAGCCGGCCAGGAACTCGCCGCGATAGAGCTCGGCTGCCTTAATCAGGGGAGTGAGGCAGGTGGAACACACATCCGAGGCGCGGTGGCCGTGGCTTGCGCATTCCGCCAGCTGCCTCCTGAACTGCTCTACATCAACCCAGGCGTCGTCGCGCCGGTCGAGCCCGATACTTTCACGATCCGCCAGCACCCACTCCCCGGCCAGGGCCTTCTTCAGCGATGAGAGCGTGCGGCGGAGCGCGGCCCGCCCGCTCGTCTGGTCGTTTTCCGGCCAGAGCAAATTCGCCAGCGTGTCGCGACTATGGACCTCGGCCGTAACCGCGAGATATGCGAGCAAAGCGATGGCCTTTCGAGTGTCGACCTCAATAGGCGCGCCATCAAGCTCAACCCGCGGGGAGCCGAGTAGAGAGAGGGTGAGGTGGCCCAACCAAATTTCCCCTTTTCCGCCAGTACTATATCGCTAGCAGGGGACAGGGCGCAACCAAATGGTCGCCGCGGCTCATTCCGTAACGATCTGGGCCACGGGCCGGCTTTCATCGCATGAGCACAACGGGATTTCATCTCGTTGCGTTCCCGTAACGGTTTCGGGACGGTCGTGGAGATAGATTGTACAGAGAGGGCAAGTGCGGGCCAAGTACAAGAACACCCAGCGGCCTGGAGAGGAGGTACCAGCGGAGGAAGAGGGCAAGAGGATGACTGTTCCAGCGGTAAGACTTTGACCTCAAAGCAAGGAGGAAGCTGTAATGAGCAAGAAGATGCTGGGTTTCGTGTTTGCGGCGGCCTTGCTACTGGCCGCGGCGATGCCCCTGTTCGGCGGTGGCGGCACCGCCCAGGCCGGCCACGCCCACTGGCTCGACACACCTGGGACATGCGTTGTGGATATCGGAAGTGGCCAAACGTCAATCTCTGACAGCACGCATGGCGGGTACCACCAGTTCCACGAGAACGTCCACCTGGGTGAGCCGGGTGTCCAGGCCTTCGCGAATCCGAACAACCCCGTCTCTGTGGGTAAGGATGCGCCCTGCCCATAGTCGAGGCTCGGGGGTAGGGGCCCAGCTGCCCCTACCCCCGCTCGCCGAGCAGCGAGAATGCCCAGGTTCACGAGGCATGATTAGTGACAATCCGCTCAGGATATCCGATGTCAAACGATAATCCAGATGTTGTCCTCCGGACGGTGGGCCTGACCAAGCGCTACAGGCGCCTGCTGGCGTTGGATGATCTGAACCTGGAGGTGTGCCGCGGCCAGGTCTTCGGCTTCCTCGGCCCCAACGGGGCCGCCAAGACGACCACCATCGCCCTCATCCTGGGCCTGATCGCACCTACGGCAGGCCATGTGGAGATGTTCGGCCTAGACGCGCGGAGACATCTGTCCGAAGCGCTGCGCCGGACCGGCGCGATCCTGGAGACGCCGTCGTTTTACCCCCACCTGTCCGGCCGCGACAACCTCCGCGTTTGGAGAGCGCTTTCCAACGGCGTCGCCGGAAAGAGAGTAGACGAAGTACTCGACCTGGTTGGGCTGCTAGACCGCGGCCGCGACAAAGTACGAACCTACTCGCTGGGAATGAAACAGCGTCTGGGCCTGGCCGCTGCCCTCCTCCACGATCCGGAGCTACTGGTGCTCGACGAGCCCACCAACGGCCTCGATCCGGCGGGGATGCGAGAGTTCCGCGGGCTGATAAAGGGGCTGGGTCAGATGGGGAAGACGGTGTTCGTGTCCAGCCACCTGCTGAGCGAGGTCGAGCAGATGTGCGACCACGTGGGCATCGTCAAGCAGGGCCGCCTGCTGACCCAGGGGTTGGTCGCGACTCTCCTGCGCCGAGGCGAGGCGTTAGAGATGCAGGTCACCGATCCCAATAGGGCGGTCCGGGTGCTGGATGGACTGGAGTGGGTGAACGGTGTCAAACGCCAGGACAGCCGCCTCGTCGTGGAGGCGCCGCGGGAACGGGCAGCAGAGCTGAGCCGGGCCCTGGCCGAACATCAGATATACCTGTCCGAGCTGCGGCCCCGCGACACCAGCCTGGAGGAGTTCTTCTTAGAGGTTACCGGCAAGGAGGCGGTCCAATGAACAGCATGAGGGCGTGGCCAACCCCCGCTATGCTGGCCGCCGAGCTTCTCAAGGTACGCAAGCGCTGGATGCCTTATGCCCTGCTCCTGCTTTTGGTAGCAGGTGCAGCCATCCTGATCTGGCTGGGGGGCTACGGCAGTTGGCTGGAGGAGCGGAATGATCCCGAGTTCGGGTACGGGCAGGAGTCGCTGCGAACGTTCGCGCTGCCCTGGTCCCTGACCGGTCTACTGGACTCCGGGCAGTTCTGGGGCGCGGTCCTCGTCAGCATCCTGGTCGCATCTGCCGTGGCCACCGAACACGGCTGGGGCACGGTGCGGCAGGCGCTCAGCCGGGGCCAGACCCGCAGCCAGTACCTGACGGCCAAGCT
>Ga0209751_10003906_pt1 | contig 14359 bp, 14 predicted proteins | sample RifCSP13_1_FD_184019 | JGI IMG/M metagenome (GOLD analysis project Ga0209751, IMG submission 184019) | Soil microbial communities from Rifle, Colorado - Rifle CSP2_sed 13_1 (SPAdes) (version 2) | ecosystem: Environmental > Terrestrial > Deep subsurface > Rock core/Sediment | place: Rifle... | reverse complement strand
AACCAGGAGGACAAGAAGGGATCGCTCGAGCCGGGGATGCATGCCGACTTCGCCGTCTACGAGGCGGATCCGCTCGGCGCCGACCGGCCGCCGGCGCTCCGACCGGTGATGACGGTCTCGCTGGGCCGCGAGGTGTTCGCGGCCTAGGCCCCGAGGTGCGCGGTTGACAGGGGAGGGGGGCGGTCCTAGACTCCGCGGCGCGCCGCCACCCCGGTGGGGGCGCCGAGGACCCAAGAGGCTGAGTAGAGAACGCGGCGCCCCGGCGTCGCGGCCCCAAAGGTCTCTTGGGTCCTCTCTTCTTCCCTCTAGAGATCTCGCCCCGAGCACCCGATTCGGAGGTAGACGCGGGCGACGCGAGTACAATCGTCGCCCGAGTGAGGCGAGGGAGCCCGATGGACGACGCCGAGGATCCGCTGGACGACGAGGAGATCTCGGACGAAGACGAGGACCTCCCAGTCGAGGAAGGCGAGGAGGCGTCCGAGGAGACCCCCACAGCACCCGCCGTCGCGGGTGAGGGGGAGGTCGAGTCGATCGAGGAGATCCTCGTCAAGAAGGAAGCTCGGGTCGTCGAGGAAGACGAGGACGACGACGCGCTGGTTTCTCTTACGAGGGAGGAGCGCCTCGAGCCCCTGGCGGTCAAGGTCGTCCCGCCCCAACCGACCGAGTTCGTCTGCAAGAGATGCTTCCTGGTGAAGCATCGGAGTCAGCTGAAGGACAAGAGTCGGCAACTCTGTCGAGACTGCGCCTGACGGCCGCACAGGTCCCGCTCCCGGCGGGCGTGCTTGCCTCAGCCCTCTGCGGCCTCCTGCTCTCGCTGTCGCTGCCACCCGTGGACGCGTGGCCCGTTGCCTTCGTCGCGCTCGCGCCGGTCTTCTGGCTCCTGCGGGGAAGCCAGCTCCTACGGGGGCTCGCTATCGGCCTGGCACTAGGGGTGGGGTACTTCGGTGCCGTTCTCTACTGGATCCTGCTCTTCGGCGAGCTCGCCTGGGGGGCGCTCGTGATCTGGTCGGCCTCCTACGTGGGGCTCTTCGGGCTGGCCGCAACCACGATCGTGCGGCCCGGTCGGCCGTGGCGGTCGTCGTTGGGTCTGGCCGCTCTCTGGGTCGCGGTCGAATGGGTGCACGGCATGTGGCCGCTCGGCGGGTTCACCTGGGGGCAGCTAGGCTCGACGCAGACCGGTAACCCGCTGCTCCTCCCCCTTGCGTCGGTGGGCGGCGTCTGGGCGCTCTCCTTCGTCGTGGCCCTGGTGAACGCGCTGCTCGTCGTCGCCTGGGAACGGTCGAGCGGGGGAGTGTTGGCGGCATTGCCCCCGATCGGGCTCGGCCTCGTGCTCGCCGTCGTACCGGTGCTGATCCCGCTGCCGGCGCCAGACGGCCCGAGTCTCGACGTCGCCGCGATCCAGGTCGACGTACGTGCCGCCTACGGGCCCGATCGCCTCGCGGAAGACCGAACGGTTGCGGAGATGAACGTCGACCTACACGGGACGCTCGCCGCCGACCCGCCCGACCTGGTCGTCTGGGGCGAGAGCGCCCTCGACCCCGGTGCCTTCGAGCCGGACACGTTCGAGCGGGTTACCGAAGCGATCCGCGAGCTCGGAGTCCCGACGCTCGTCGGCGGGGTTCCCCGCGGCCCGGACGGCAAGCTTCGGAACGAGGGGCTGCTGTTCGACGACGAAGGGAACCTGGTCGACCGCTACGCCAAGACACACCTGGTTCCCTACGGGGAGTACATACCGCTGAAGTGGCTGGTCGGCTGGGTGTCGGCGCTCGACCAGGTCCCTTACGAGCTGACACCGGGGGAGCGGCTCGCCACCCTGGAGGTCGACGGGCTCGTCATCGCGAACGTCATCTGCTTCGAGAACAGCTTCCCGTCGATCGACCGCGAGCTGGTCAACCAGGGCGCCGATCTCCTCGTCGTCACAACGAACAACTCCTCGTACGAGGAGACGGCCGCGTCCCAACAGCAGCTCGTGTTCAGCCGGCTGCGGGCCGTGGAGCTCGGGCGGTGGACCGTACATGCCGCGCTGTCGGGGGTGAGCGCCATGATCGACCCCAGTGGCAGGGTGGTCGAGCGCTCGGAGTTGTTCGAGCCGGCGATACTCCGCCACCAGATACGCCTTTCTCAGGCACGCACCCTGTACTCGCGCCTGGGCGACTGGGTGCCGCTCCTCTGTATGCCGTTTGTCCTCTTCCTTTTCCTCTATCCGCCGCCGCGCCCCCACGAGCGCGCTCCGCTCCGGTTCACACCCGATCCGCGCGTCCTGGTCGTGCTCCCCACCTACGACGAGCGCCAGACGATCGAGTCGGTCCTTCGCGCTCTGCGGTCGCTGCCCGACCCGGTAGACGTCCTCGTTGTCGACGACGGCTCGCCCGACGGCACCGGTGACGTGGTCCGCTCGATGGCGCAGAACGACCCCGGCGTTCGTCTAATCGAGCGGCGAGCCAAGCAGGGACTCGCCAGCGCCTACCTCCTGGGCTTTCGGCAGGCTCTCGAGGACGGCTACGACGTCGTCGCCGAGATGGACGCCGACCTATCCCACGACCCACAGCAGCTCCCCAGCCTCCTCGCGGCGCTTGGCAGGGCCGATCTCGTGATCGGGAGCCGCTACGTCCCCGGCGGCTCGGTCACCAACTGGAGCAGGTCTCGGCTGCTACTGTCCCGGGCCGGCAACGTCTACGCGCGTCTCACCCTGGGTCTCCCGGCCGGGGACCTCACGAGCGGCTTCCGGGTCTACCGGCGCCGAACCCTCGAGCGCATCCTCACCCGCCCCGTCCGGTCCGACGGCTACGCCTTCCAGATCGAGCTAACGCTCCGTACGTGGCTCCTCGGCGCCACGATCGCACAGGTCCCGATCACCTTCCGCGAGCGCCAGCACGGCCGATCCAAGATCTCCCGCGGTGTCGTGGCCGAAGCCCTCTGGCTCACGACCGTCTGGGGGCTAAGACTGCGGCTCGGCGGCTCGCCCTGGCGACCCACGCAACGCCCATAATGGATATTATGGAAACTTACCCCAGCATTCTCCCCCAGCTCGGTGGTACCTATCGCCCCGACAAGAGTCCGCCGCGACGCGGGGGGGCGTGGATCGTGTCGGGACACCGCGACGGAACGGCCTTCGGCACTGAATCTTTCTGGTCCCGGCTGCGGGTTGCGACGGACCGCCTCCCCTCCATACACTGGGCCGCCCACCTTCGGACCTAGGCCCGAAGTGAGGGGCTGGGGAAGGTCCTTCGCCTGATGGCCGGCCTGGGCGTCGGGCGTACCCTTCAGGAAGAACCCGACGTTCGGGGGACAGAAGCGTCGGACGTTCGGACGACGAGCTCCGACCAGAGGAGGCAGACATGCTGCGCGCAGAGGGGATCCTCCGGGGAAGGTCGAAGGTGCCATTCTTCGCCTTCGCCGTATCCATGTTCCTGTTCATGGCCCAGGGATACGTTGCGGCGCTCGCGTCTCCCGGCATCGCCCCGGGAGGCAGCGCGCCGGCGGCCGGAGGAGGCGGTGGCGACGGCGGCTCCTCCCCCGCTCGCGACTCCGCCCCATCCGCGACGACGGCCGCGGCGGCCGGCGGTGATATCAGCCTCGACCTGGTGGCGGCCGGTCCTTTCAGCTACAACCACCAGACCGGAGTCGGCGGCGAGTACGCCGACCGAACGATCGACAAGACGACCGGCGTTGTCGAATCGCTCGAGGGCGGCGACTTCGAGTGCGGTGACAAGGTCGTGTTCTTCACCAAGATCGAAGCCGACGGCGACGTCGACGGCTCGAACGACATAGACCTGACGTTCAAATTCCTGAAGGAACCCACCGGGCAGCCGGGGGTGGGATTCGTCGACCTGGTCTCGGCATCCAAGAATGGCGGGGACTCCGGCAACCAGAACCTCGAGGGCGACGAGAACGCCGCCATCCAGTCCGAGACCTCCGGCACCCTCGGAGGAAAGGACGCGATCGTGGGCGACGTTCGCGTGACGAACATCAACGCGAGCGACGTCTTCATTCTGCGTCTGGTCGTTCTACTCGGGTGCCAAGTGGGCGGCTCCCCGACCGGGAACCTCCACGTCGCGATCACCGACGCGTCCGCCGGCGACGAGACGGTCAGCGTCGGCAACCAGACGATCCCTCTCAAGAAGGTCGAGGACATCGCCGCCCCCGGGATCGACGTTGAGAAGGAATGCACCGGGTCGGCCAAGATCGGGGAGGACATCACCTACTCGATCACGGTCGCCAACACCGGCAACGAACCCCTCACCGACCTCGTCGTGTCTGATCCCCTCCTGGGCGGGACCCTGGGAACCTTCCCGACCAGGCTCGGGGTGGGCGATTCGGTGACGCGACAGTTCACCCACACGGTCACCGCCTCGGACCCCGACCCGCTCACGAACACCGTCACGGCCACCGCCGAGGGCCAGTTCTCCCAGAGCACGGTGTTCGATACGGCTTCCTGCGAGGCCGACATCGAGCACGTGCCGGGGATCGACGTCGACAAGACCTGCCCGCCCTCGGGCGGTGTCGGCGACACGATCACGTACTACGTAACGGTCACCAACACCGGCGACGAGCCGCTCGTCGACCTGGTCGTCTCCGACCCGATGTTCGGCGGCAAGCTCGGCGCCTTCCCGTCCACTCTGGCCGTGGGCAAGTCGGTCACGAGGTCCTTCGATCACACGATCACCGCGCAGGATCCCGACCCACTAACGAACACCGTGACGGCCGAAGCGGTGGGCGAGGATTCGCAGGCCACCGTGAGGGACGCCGCCTCGTGTGGGGCCGACGTGCAGAATCCGGCGATCGAGCTGGTCAAGGACGGGATCGACCTCGCCCACGTCGGTGACACGGCCCCGTACACCTTCACCGCAACCAACGTCGGCGATGTGCCTCTGCACGACGTCGCGCTCGTAGACCCGAACTGCGACGGGGCCGCAACCCTTACCGATGACGGCGACGGCGACGCGATCATGTCGGTGGACGAAGTCTGGACCTACGAGTGCTCGCACCTGATCACGGCCGAGGACCCGGATCCACTACCGAACACGGCGACCGTCTCCGGCATCAGCCCGCTCGGGGAGAACGTGTCCGACCAGGACGATCACGTGGTGGACATCATCCACCCCGCGATCGAGATCGTGAAGGAGGCCGACCCCGTGTCCGGCACCCCGGGCGACGAGATCACCTACTCCTACGTGATCACGAACATCGGCGACACGACTCTTTACGAGGTGATACTCGACGACGACATTCTCGGGCATTTGGCGGACTTCGAGGACCCGCTCGACCCCGGCGAGAGCATCGAGTTCACCGCGACCACGCAGCTCACGGCGGACGAGCCGATCGTCGTCAACGTCGGGTCCACGGCCGGCACGGACGTCCTCGGGCTGACGGTCACTGACGACGACCCGGCCGAGGTGACCGTGGTCCTCGTCAAGGAGCCGCCCGAGAAGAACCTGAAGGAGCCGCCGCAGGTCCGGCCGACCGCCTTCACCGGCACCGACCGGATGTGGCTCGGCTGGGTCGCGGTTCTCCTGGCCGCGCTCGGGACGCTCTCGCTTCTCGCCTCCGGTCGACGTGAGGACGAGATCAGGGTCTAAGGGCCGACCGGAAAGAGGAGAACGACCCGAGCCGAGGGGGCTCGGGTCGCTCCCTCATCCCCGCCCGCGAGGGTCACCCGTAGAAGACGATCGTGACCCAGAGGATGCCCTTCTCCGGGGACTTCACGAAGCCGATGCCGACGTGGTCGAACCCTCGGTTCAGCACGTTGTGCCGGTGGCCGTCGCTGTCCATGAAAGCCTGGTGCAGCCCGCGCACCGTGACGCCGACGCCGACGTTCTCCCCCCAGGTGCTCCAGCTCCGCGGGAGGTACCTGGAGACGCTATCGCTGTGGAAGAGCTTGTTCTTCTTTTCCATGTCCCGGCTGTGCGCCTTCGCGAAGTGGTTGAGCTGCCGGTCGAAGGACAGGCGCCGAATCCCGTGGCTCACGCGTGCACTGTTGATGAGCTCGAGCATCTGCTCGCGCCGTGTTCCCTTCGCCGCCGCCCCCGCTTGGCTCGGTGCGAGCGCGCCGAGGAACAGGACCGTGGTTAGGACGAGTGCCAGAACGGCACCCCACCTGCGAGACCAGCCGCTTCGCATGTCTGCCTCCCTAACCGCCCCCGTGCGCCACGCCTCACGGCGCGCCACACCCCCCTTCCATCGGCAGGCATCGCGCAAGGCTTGAGTCCGTTCTGGCTCGAACGGGCTACGTGCGCGTAGTCACGAATGCGAGTGTGGGGAGAACGGGGGACGCGCGGACGCGCCTACCAGCGGAGCCTCAGGCTCCGGGCCGCGCGAGCCTCGTCGAGGCGACGCACGGGGGTCGAGGTCGGCGCCTCCCGGAGGAGCGCCGGGTCGGACTCGGCCTCGCCGGCGGCCTGGCGGAGGGCGGCCGCGAATGCCTCCAGCGACTCCTTGGTTTCGGTCTCGGTCGGCTCGACCATCATCGCTTCGTCGACCACGAGCGGGAAATAGACGGTAGGCGGGTGGTATCCGAGATCGATCAGGCGCTTGGCCACATCCATCGCACGGACCCCGTGGCGCTCCTTCAGCGGCCTGGCCGTGGCGACGAACTCGTGCATCGGGGGCTCCGAGTAGGCGAGCGGGTACACGCCGCGAAGGAGCTCCGCGAGGTAGTTCGCGTTCAGGACCGCGTGCTCGGCGACATGCTTGAGCCCGTCGGCCCCGTGCCCGAAGACGTACGCGTAGGCGCGCACGAGCACACCGAAGTTGCCGTTGAAGCCGTGCACGCGGCCGATCGAGCGGGGGCGGTCGTGATCGAGGTAGAACGCGCCCGAGGTCCCGTCTTTCTCGACCGTAGGTGCAGGCAGGAACGGGACGAGCTCCTCGCGCACGCCGACCGGACCGGCTCCCGGGCCACCACCTCCGTGGGGGGTCGCGAAGGTCTTGTGCGTGTTTATGTGCACGATGTCGAAGCCCATGTCACCGGGTCGGCATCGGCCGAGGATCGCGTTCAGGTTAGCGCCGTCGTAGTACACGAGCCCCCCGGCGTCGTGGACGATGCTCGTGATGTCCTGGATCTCCTCCTCGAAGAGGCCGAGCGTATTGGGGTTGGTGAGCATGAGGCCAGCCACTTCCTCGTCGACGATCTTGCGGAGCTCCCCAACGTCCACCAGACCCCTCGGATCCGACGGTACTGAGACGGCCTCGTAGCCGCCCATCCTCACGCTGGCAGGGTTCGTGCCGTGCGCGGAGTCGGGGATCACGACCCTCCGCCGCGGGCCTCCCCCGCCCGCCTGGTGGTAGGCCCGCATCAGCAGGAGGCCGGTCAGCTCGCCGCACGCACCGGCCGGCGGTTGCAGCGTTGCGCGGGCCATGCCGGTTATCTCGCAGAGAGCGCCCTCCAGGCGCCACAGCAGCTCGAGTGCCCCCTGGACGGTGTTGTCCGGCTGGAGCGGGTGCAGGCGCTGGAAGCCAGGGGCGCCGGCTACCGTCTCGGCGACCTTGGGGTTGTACTTCATCGTGCAGGAGCCGAGTGGGTAGATGCCGGTGTCCACGCCGAAGTTCATCTGGGACAAGCGCGTGTAGTGGCGAACCAGATCTCGCTCCGCGACCTCGGGCAGCCTGGGCGGGGTGGCTCGGATCGCGTCGGAGGGTAGCGTCGCTCCGGGCACGTCCGCCCTCGGAAGGCTCGACGCCCGTCGCTCGGGCCGCGAGATGCCGAGGATCGACCCCTCACCGCGCGGGCCCTGGCGACGCACGGGGGCTCCGATCGTCACCCGAGCACCCCGGCCATGGCCTCGACGAGCCCGTCGATCTGTGAGCGCGTCCGTCGCTCGGTCACCGCCACCACCAGGAGGTCACCGACCGGAACCCCCGCGAGGTATCCGCGATCGGCCAGGGCGCGGCGGACCTCGGCCGCAGGCAGCGGCAGACGCAGAGCGAACTCCTTGAAGAACGGGGCGTCCGGGTAGCGGAGGTCCACGCCGGGAAGGTCCGCGAGCCGCTCCGCGGCGTAGGCGGCCTTGGCCGAGCAGAGCCGGCCTAGCTCTGCGAGCCCTTCGGGACCCAGCCAAGCCAGGTAGACCGCGGCCGCGATGGCCATGAGCGTCTGATTGGTGCAGATGTTCGACACCGCCGTCTCCCGGCGGATGTGCTGCTCCCGCGCCTGGAGGGTGAGCACGTATCCCGTCCGGCCGTCGACGTCGACCGTCTCCCCAACGATCCGGCCGGGCATCCTGCGCACGTCTTCCATCCGTGCGGCGATAACGCCGAGGTAGGGGCCTCCGAAGCTGAGATGGTTTCCGAGCACCTGGCCCTCTGCCACCGCGACGTCGGCGCCGAGATCTCCGGGCGGCGCGAGCACGCCTAGCGAGAGCGGGTCGAACACCTGGATGGCGCGTGCTCCGCCTGCCCTCGCGGTGGCGAACAGCTCCCGGGCCGGCTCGAGGATGCCATATGCGTTGGGGTGCTGGACGATCACGCACCCGACGTCCTCAGCCACCGCGGGAGCGCCCCCGCGGCCCTCGGGGGCTGGGAAGGTCTCGGGCTCGTAGCCGGCGCCGAGGCCGTAGGTCCGAAGCGTCGCCAGGTACCTGGGGTCGACGGTCTCGGACACGAGGACCCGGCCTCGCCCGGTCGCCGCCCGGGCGAGGTTCACTGCCTCGACGAGCGCCGTGGCGCCGTCGTATAGGGACGCGTTCGAGACATCGAGGGCGGTCAGCTCGCAGACCATCGACTGATACTCGAACAGCGCCTGGAGGACACCCTGAGACAGCTCGGGCTGGTAGGGGGTGTAGGACGTGTAGAACTCCGAGCGCCCGGCGAGTGCCCAGACGACCGCAGGAACGTAGTGGTCGTAGGCCCCTCCGCCGGCGAAGCACACGAGGTCATCCGCGCTGCGGTTGCGGGTCGCCAGGGTCCGCAGGTCCTCGACGAGCTCGAGCTCCGAGACGCCGTCGGGGAGCGCGAGGGGCCGTTCGAGACGCACCGACTCCGGGATCTGGTCGAAGAGCCGATCCAGGGACCCGAATCCGAGCCGCGAGAGCATCTGCGCGACGTCGTCGTTGGTGTGGGGCGCGAACCGCATGTCGGGGCCTCAGTCTACGGTTCGAGGCCGATGCCGACCGTCGGTCAGTCCGTCAGTTCCTCGAGCCCGTACTTCGTGACGAGTGAGAGATAGTCGCGCTGGTAGAAGATCTTGCACTTGACCTCCGGGTAGAGCTCCCGCAGTCGTCGGACCTTGCGGTTCTTCTTGGTCACGAGCCGCTGGTTGAGCGTCGTGATCTCGATATACAGGTCGTATTGCGGCAGGTGGAAGTCCGGCGTGAACCGCTGGACGACGCGTCCCTCCTTGTCCCACTCTAGGTCGAAGGAGGTCGGCTCGTACTCCCATTCGATCTGGTAGAAGTCCAACAATCGCGCGAATTGGCGCTCGGAAACGTGTGCGAAGCGGACGGCGTCACTCTTTAGGGCCGGGACGCGCGCCGAGGGACTCGCGCTCACGACCCTCCGGCGCGGGCCACCTTCTTGCCCGCGCCTCTCCCCTTCGTGACGATCCCCTCGAGATCCGTCCATACCTTGTCCACTGCGATGGCGAACACGCCCTGCCCCTGTGCCAGAAGATCCACCACGGCGTCGGGCGACGCTGCCTCGTAGATGCGGGTGCCGTCCGAGAACAGGGTCACGCCGTGGGCCGGTCGCTTCGTCAGCCGTAGGTGGTTCACAGCCTTCCTCACCCGCTGGAGCGATACCCCGGTGTCGATGAGTTTCTTGACCACCCTTAGCGTGACGAGATCCTGGAACGAATACAATCGCTGGGTACCTGATCCCTGAGCGTCCTGTAGCGACGGCCGAACCAGGCCCGTTCGCGCCCAATAGTCGAGCTGCCGATAGCTGATGCCGACGATCCGGCACACGTCGGGGACGCGGTATCCAGGCTGTTCCGCCATCACAGCTCCGTAATTACGAGGGCGTAGCGCACCCTAACCAGCCTACCGGCCGGTGTCAATCACCAGGGGCCTGCTCCTCGAAGTCCTCGGGCTTAACGTGCTCGAGGAACTCCCGGAACCTCTCGACCTCCTCCTCGTCGTCTCCCGCCGGTATCAGGATGGCGGCCTCGGACAGCACGTCTTCGCTCGCGAAGATCGGAGCCTGCAGGCGGACGGCCAGAGCGATCGCGTCGCTCGGCCTGGAGGAGATCTCGAAGGCGGATCCGTTGCGGCGCATGTCGATCTGGGCGTAGAACGTGCCCTCGCGTAGCTCGGTGATGACGATCCGCTGCACCTCGACCGCCATCTCCTCGAGGATGTTCTTCATGAGGTCGTGGGTCATCGGACGCGGGGTGACGACACCCTGTAGGGCCAGCGCGATCGCGGCGGCCTCGGCCGCCCCGATCCAGATCGGGAGGTATCTCTCTCCTTCCAGCTCTTTCAGCAGAACGATCGGCTGATTGCTGGGGAGTTCGACGCGGACGCCGGCCAGCTCCATCTCGATCATCGATTCCCGACTGTAGTCCCGGGCTCCTGCTCCGACAATAGGCCCCCGGGCTAGGTCGACGTTCCGGCGCGCCTACCGTCGAGGAACGGGAGCAGCGCGTCCGGGTCGGCGGAGAGAGCATCGAGGTCGCTCACTGCGAGGATGTCGGGAAGGTTGCGGTAGCGCTCTCGGAAGTCCAGGCCGTAGCCCACCACGAACGCGTCGGGACAGTCGAACCCAACGTATCGGACGTCGATAGGGAGGATGCGCCGAGCGGACTTGTCGAGGAGAGCGCACACCTCGACGGAGAGAGGGCCGCGGGCTCGAAGCGTCGAGAGCAGATACGAGAGGGTGAGGCCTGTGTCGACGATGTCCTCCACCAGGATCACGTCGCGGCCGCCGATGTCCTGGTCGAGGTCCTGCAGGATGCGGACGCGGCCGAGGGACTCCCCTCCCCCGCCGTAGGCGGAGATAGACATGAAGTCGCAGGCAAGGGGCAGGCGAACCTCCCGGATGAGGTCCGCGAGGAACATCGCGCCGCCTCTCAGGACCGAGACCAACACGGGCTCGCGCCCCGCGTAGTCCCCGGTGATCGTGCGGCCGAGCTCTTCGATCCGTCGGCGGATATCCTCGCGGCCGTACAGCACGCTCGCGATCTCGGACACCCGCACGAGATGATAGTCGGGTCAGTCCACGAGCGCGGCGAAGGCGCCGGCGACCGCGTCCCAAACCGCCGAGGCAGCCCGCCCCAGCCAGGACCCTTCGACGGGTTCGGGCGGCGGAACGCTCGACACGACCAGTGGGACACGTCCGAGCACCGCGTCCCCGGCCCGAACGGTAAGCGTGCCCACACGCTCCCCCTCATTGGGGGGGAACAGGGCCCGGGGAGCGGCTCGCTCATCGCGCTCGGCGAGACCGACGTCGGACGCGCGGACGAGGGCGTCCAGACCGGCGCCCGCGGCGACCGGGACCCGGCCGCCCACGATCTCGAGGCGTCCGAGCGTCTCGCCCGGCTCCACGAACGTGTGCCGGTCGAAGGCCGCGAAGCCGTGGTTCAAGATCTCTGCGGCGTCGGAGAAGGCCTCGCTCGGCGACCCTAGGACCACGGCGACGAGGCGCACGCCCTCGCGCTCGGCCGCCGCGACGACGCAGAATCCGGCAGCGGTCGTGAACCCGGTCTTCCCCCCGATCGCGCCTGGGTAGAGCCAGAGCAAGACGTTGCGGTTCTGCACGACGCGAGGCGGACCGTCCGGCGACGGCACCTCGTGGAAGCGGGTTGTCGCGACCGCCTGGAAGGCCGGCTCCGCGTACGCGGCGCGGGTAAGGCGCACGAGGTCTCGCGCGGACGAGTACCCACGGTCGTCGAGGCCGTTCGGCGAGAAGAACTCCGTCTCGCGAAGGCCGAGGCGCATCGCGCGCCTGTTCATGAGCTCCACGAACGCCTCCACACTCCCCGCCACGTGCTCGGCTAGCGCCAGCGCCGCGTCGTTCGCCGACTGCAGTATGAGCGCGTACAGCAGGTCCTCGACGCGCACCCGCTCTCCGGCTTGGAGCCCGAGGTTGGAGATCCCAGTCGTCGGTCCGCCGGAGGCCGCCTCGTCGCTCACGGTCACGACCTCCTCGGGATCGGTGCGCTCCAAGATGAGCAGGGCGGTCATGATCTTCGTGACGCTCGCGATAGGCAGCTGCTGCCCAGGCTCCTTGGTCCACAGGAGTTGCCCGGTGTCCAGATCAGCCAGCACCGCCGAGGGGGCGGCGACCATCGGGTCCGCTGCCGACGGCGCCGGCGTGTGCAGCACACTCACGAACGGCGACGGCGACCCGAACGGAGGCACCGGCGTCGGGGGCGGAGTCTCCACGGGCCCCTGCGTCGCCGACGGGGTCGCGGCGGTGGCGACCCGTGCGGTGAGCAGGACCACGAACATCGTCGCCAACGCGGCGACGCGGATTCGGCCGGAGGCCCGCGCGTTCACCCGCTCAGGGAGCCTGGAGGTGCTGACGGATGTTCGTGCGAAGGAGGGCCTGCTTCAACTTGCGGGACGCCTTCGCGAGCTCGCTCAGGGAGCTTGCCGCAGCCCTTCTTGCGTCGGGGTTCCGCTGTCGCAAAGTGGGCATCACGATCGCCTCGAACAGGGAGGCCTCCCGCTCGGCGAAATGCTTGTACATGGTGAGATGCCGCGGCTCGACTCCGAAGCGGAAGAAATCGCGGACTATCGAAAGCACCACGTAGTCGTCGCCGTCGTAGTACTTCGCGCCCTGCGGGCCGTGCGAGCAAACCATGCCGTAGGTCTCGAGCTCCTCGATCCGCTCGCGTTCCACCCCCGTCGCGGCGGACATCTCCTCGATCGACATCTGCAACCCCGTCGGGGGCTCGGCGAGCTCGTCCCCCGGCTCCTCGGCCTCGGCCGGCGCCTCCGAGGCCTCCCCCCCGTCGCCCGACTCCTGTCGCAGGAGCCGCTCCTTTATCACCTTCAGCGGCAGGTACTCGTCCCGCTGCATCTTGAGGATCGACTTCAGGCGTTCCACGTCCTGTTCGTAGAACTTCCTGTAGCCGGAGGGCGTGCGTTCGGGGGTGATCAGCCCCTCCGCTTCGAGGAACCGGATCTTCGAGATCGTGATGTCGGGGAACTCGGTCTTCACCGAGACCAGCACCTCCCCGATCGACTGGTAATTGCGTGTCGGCATCGCTCACTCCCCCGCGAAGAAGGCCAACCTGAACCTCCCGATCTGGATCTCGTCGCCGGCAGCGAGCTTCGTCTCCTCGACGCGCTCCCGGTTCACGTACGTGCCGTTCAGGCTTCCAACGTCGCGGACGAAGAACTCCTGTCCCCGGCGCACTATCTCCGCGTGCTTGCGCGAGACCGTCACGTCGTCCAAGAACACATCGCTCTCGGGGTTCCGGCCGGCCGTAGTCACGTCGTTCCCGATCAGGAACGTCGACCCCGCGTTGGGGCCACGCTTCACCATCAGGAGAGCCTGGCCCGGCTCCAGCTCATCATGAGGGAAGGGGAACTCGACCACAGGCTCATCCTCCGCCTCGATCGGCGTGAGCGCCGCGGTCGTGTCTTCCTGAAGGGGGGCTCCACACTCGGCACAGAAGCGAGCCTCGTCTGGATTGCGATGTCCACACCTGGTGCAGTACAACCTCGAGCGCCTCCCGGGACGACCGTCGAGCTTAAGGTCCGACTCGATGTCTCGACCTCAACCCTCGACCAGTGGCGCACGTTATCGCAGGCTCGAAAGGGGGTCAACCGACCTCGGGCGCCCGCTCCTGGCTTCCGGCGTCCGCGACGCGTTCGGTCAGTCGGGCTGCGACTCCACGAAGGCACGGTACCCGGAGGCGTCGAGCAGCGAGTGGAGCTCGGCCCGGTGCGTGAGCCGGACAAGGATCAGCCACCCGTCGCCGTAGGGGGCCTCGTTCACGAGCTCCGGACGGTCTTCGAGGAGGGCGTTCCGCTCGACGACGGTTCCCGAGACGGGGCTGTAGACGTCTGAGACCGACTTGGTGGACTCGACCTCGCCGAACGATCGGCCGGCGCGAAGCTCGGTCCCGGATTCGGGAACGTCCACGAACACGACATCGCCGAGGGCGTCCTGCGCGAAGTCCGTGATACCGACGCGAACCAGATCGCCGCCCTCGTCCCTGGCCCACTCGTGCTCCTTCGTGTACCCGAGATCGTCGGGGAACTCCATGTCTCCGCCTCCCGTCGGCATCGCAGGAGTCACAGCCTACCGGGCGAACGCGCGCCGCAGGTCGCCGATGTACAGCGCGGTAGCAGCGTAGTACTCGACGATGCCCACCACGAAGAACGTCCACCCGAGCGCCGTGGCCGCTGCCGGAAGCGCGAGTCCGAAGTGCCCCCAGGCCACCAGCGGCACGCCGACCATCAGCCCGAAGGTC
>Ga0209751_10003905_pt1 | contig 14360 bp, 13 predicted proteins | sample RifCSP13_1_FD_184019 | JGI IMG/M metagenome (GOLD analysis project Ga0209751, IMG submission 184019) | Soil microbial communities from Rifle, Colorado - Rifle CSP2_sed 13_1 (SPAdes) (version 2) | ecosystem: Environmental > Terrestrial > Deep subsurface > Rock core/Sediment | place: Rifle... | reverse complement strand
CTCGCGGAGTCCCACGACTTCGGGAAGTTCCGGCGGGATGAGAGCGGGCGCCGGATTCCTTTGTGAGATTGGCACTTGCATCCATCCCCCTCGCGCGTTCATGCCGCACGGGCGTTTGGCCCAACTGAGCCAAACGGCCCCGCGGTTTGGGGTGGACGTTTGCACCAGTTGGGCCAAACCGGTTTGTCACGAACGCGTGCACCAAAATCCGTTTATGCGCGTGACGTGTGCCCGCCCCCATGGCCGACGCGGACGTGGACGCCCTCGCCCGGGAGATATTCGACTGGTACCTTGAGCACGAACCCGTCTTCGCGACCCACATGGGAATCCACGAATACGATCACCTGATGCCGGACGGCCGGCTCAAGGCGAAGCTCGACGAAATCAAGGCGGGTAAGGCCTTCAAGAAGAAGGCGGACGCGATCTCTCCGAAGGGCCTCTCGATTGCGCGGACCATCGACCTCGCCGCCCTCCGGAACACGATCAATCTCTCGCTCTTCGAGGAGGAGGAGCTCCGGTTCTGGGAGTCGATGCCCGGGGCCCCGAGCACGGTTGGCGGCGCTCTGTTCTCGCTCTTCATGCGGGACTTCGCACCGCTTCCCGAGCGGCTCCACTCGATCACGGAGCGTCTCGAGCGGACGACGAAGTACGTGGATCAGACGAAGGAGCGGCTCACGAAGCCCGTGAAGCTGTGGACGGAGATCGCGCTCGAGTCCGCGCAGCGACTCCCGATGTTCCTGGCGGTCATCGAGGGGACCGCGAAGGAGGCCCTCCCGCCCTCGGACTTCGCCCGCCTCCGGGAGGCCTCGGCACGTACGAAGCAGTCCCTGGCCGCGCACGCGCGCTGGCTCGAGAAGGACGTCCTCCCGAAGGGCAAGGAGGTCACCGGCATCGGAGCCCCGAAGTTCCGGAAGCTCGTGCGGCTCCGGGAACTCGGCCTCACGGTCGAGCAGATCTACGCGGTCGGCCAGGGGATGCTCCGGGACTCGAAGCGCCAGCTCAAGGCCCTCGCCCGCGGGATCCAACCCGGCGCGTCCGTCAAGGAGGCGTCCGAGATCGTGAAGTCCGACCATCCGGTCGCGTTCCCGGAGGCCCTCGCGTACACCGAGAAGGTGATGCGGGACGCCCGCCAATTCGTAATCGACCACGACCTAATGACGGTCCCCCCGTACGAGGAGCTCAAGGTGATCGAGACGCCCGCGTACATCCGCCACGTGATCCCGTTCGCCGCGTACTCCTCACCCGGCAAGTTCGAGAAGAAGCAGCAGGGCCTGTACATGGTCACACCCGTGGAGGACAAGCCCGAGATGCTCCGGGAGCACAACTTCGCGGGCACCCGGAACACGGCGGTCCACGAAGCGTACCCGGGCCACCATCTCCAGCTCGCGTGCTCGAACCTGAACCCGAGCCTCGCGCGGGCCCTCGTCCAGGCGGTCGAGTCGATCGAGGGCTGGGCCCACTACTGCGAGGACATGATGAAGCAAGCGGGGTTCGCGAACGACGCGCGGACGAAGTTCGTCCAGATCCAGGACCAGGTGTGGCGGGCGTGCCGGATCATCATCGACGTCGACCTGCACTGCGGGCGGATGACGTTCGACGAAGCCGTCGAGATGCTGGTCCGGGAGGCGGGGATGGAGCGGCCCGGCGCGCTCGCGGAGGTGAAGCGGTACACGTACAACCCCGCGTACCAGCTCAGCTACCTCATCGGGAAGCACCTGATCATGCAATTGAAGGCGGACGTGAAGCGGGCGATGGGGCGGACGTACACGGACAAGTTCTTCCACGACACGTACCTCTATGCAGGGTCGCTCCCGATGAAGTACATGCGGCGGCTCTTCGAGCTGAAGCTCAAAGAGCTGAAGAAGCTCCGGGCGAAAGGCCTGTAGGCCCGCCTCCGGCAAAGCCTATCTAGGCCCCGTTGCATCGCGTGCCCGGATGATTGAAAAGGCGTTCGCCCTTTCCCGCCTGGGGACGAAAATCGCTCACCCCGAGGTCCTCCGTACTCCCGAGCAGGTCCTGACGGCCACCGTGACGGCTCTGCGGCGCCGCGGCGTGCCCTTCCTCGTGCACGGCGCCTGGGCGCTCGCTGCGTACGGATACCCCAGGGCCACGGACGACTTCGATTTCCTCGTGGTCCTCGAAGACCGCTCGGTCCGCGGCCTCGTCAGGGCCATGGACGATCTACGGGCCGTCCCCCTCCGCCCTTCGGCCCGCACTCACGTTGCGTACAACGCGTTCGGATGGCGCCTCGACTTCTTCCTCGAACCGAAGAGACGCTTCTCCTCCCTTCGGAGCCGAAGCGTACGGCGACGCTTCCTGAAGATGGTCCTTCCCGTGATCTCCAGGGAGGACCTCATCCGGCGGAAGTTGGCCCGCGGGACCCTGCAGGACCGCGCCGACGTGGAGCGGCTTCGCGGCCGCTGATTCCGGTTCGCGAAAGAAGAAGAGGAGAGGATGGCAGGAGCCATCCCCTGTGGATCGGACCTACTGGCCGTCCCCGTCGCCGCAACAGTGGCACTGCCCCGCGTCCATCGGCATGTCGCAGTCCATCGTGTGGTTCTGCATCTGGTCCATGTCGCAGTCGCCGTTCATCCCGCCGCCGTGCATGCCGCCCATGCCTCCGCCCCCCATCATCCCGCCGCCGGTCATCCCGGTAGGGGCGGTGCCGGACATCATGCCCGCCGTGCCCAGGACGCCGACGCCCAGCAGGGACATCGCCGCGAGGACCGCAATCGCGCTCATCGCCATCGGTTCACCTCCTTTTCGCTTCTTGATTCCCATTAGGCTGAAGTCATAGTTGAAGGTAGCGTGAAACGGGCTGAAACGCGTTCCAGAAACCTGAAATCAGGCGCCCGGCAGGCCCTTCCACGTCAGTTTGACGCGGTTCGTGGCGCCGTACCGCTCGCGCACGACGAGCCCCCGCCTTTCGAGCTTGTCGAGGAGGCGGGTGATCTTCGCCTTCGAGAACGCGCCGGATGCCACGAGGTCCCGCTGGAGGGCGGTGCCGCCCGCCTCGCGGATCTGCAGGTACAGCCGCCGCTCGTCCTCGTCCAGGGCCCTCACGACCGCGGCCTCCTGGAGGCGTTCGATGCGTGCGGACTCCTCCGTCGTCACGGACGGCGGGGCGGGAATCGTCGGGGCTGCGGAGGGCGGGGCGGGCGCGGACCACGGTTGCGGGTACGGAGCGGGCGGCGGGGCCCGAGACGGCCGGAACGCGAGCGCCAGCGCGGCGACCGCGACGAACACCGCGAGGAGCAGAGCCCCGAGGCCCCACGAGCCCCCTCCGCCGCCCATCATGCCGCCCCCGCCCATCATCGAGCCGGCCATCAGCATCCACCCGCCCACGAACAGGGCGACGACGATCGCGAGCACGGCCACGACGACGAGGGCGAGGGACGTCTCTGTGCCTTCGCGGTCCACGGACCCACCCACGAGCACCGCGGGACTTAACCCCTTCGACAATATCCGCGACCGCCGCGGGGCAAGAAGCCTTTATAGCGGGAGCCCGATGCGCGCGCCCGGTGGGTCCATGAAGAGCATCGACGCGCTCGTGAAGAAAGCCCTCGAGTACAAGGAGAAGGGCCTGAGCGACAAGGAGATCGGGGACGAGCTCCACCTCTCCCCGGAGACGGTCACCTGGCTGCTCTCCCGCGGGGTGAAGGGCGGGGCCCCGCCGAAGGACGTGAAGATCGGCTGGCGGTCCGTGGGCGTGTTCGGGAACCGGATCGGCTTCGTCGCCGCCGCGATGACGGACATCATCCTCGAGGAGTCGGAGAAGGCCGGCGCGGAGGCGGACTCGATCCTCGGGATCTCGATCAACGGCATCCCGTACGCGACCCTGATCTCGGAGGACATGGGGAAGGAACTGATTATCTACCGGCCGAGCCAGGAGCGCCACCGGGGGCCCGGCGCGTTCAGCTCGAACTACGCGAACCCCGAGGGCAAGAAGGTCGTGATCGTGGACGACGTCCTGTCCACGGGGGAGACGATCAAGGGCGCGATCAACGACATCCAGGGGGCGGGCGGCACGCCCGTCCTCGCGTGCGTCGTCGTGAACAAGACGGGCCAGGACGACATCCAGGGCGTGCCGCTCCGGGCGCTCGTCCGGGCCCGCGCGATCGCGTGACGCGAACCGCGGCGGAAGCTTCATCCGCCGGGCGGCGGGTGGCGAGGGGCGCATGGACAAGCCCGCCGTCCCGGAGGACCGCTGGCGGCTGTGGGCCGCGTTCGCGATCCTGTTCGCCTTCGCGTACCTCGCCCTGAGCGCCCTCGGCGCCGCGTGGGTCTTCCCGCACCGGTACGCGCCCGCGCCGACGGACTTCGACACCTCCTTCATGGGCACCCTCGCCGCGAACGACGCGACGCCGCTCGCGATCGCCGCGGTCTCGTCGACGGACGACACGGTCGCGGGCCGGCCGATCACAGTCGACGAGCTCACGTTCCACAGCGAGACGTCCGGCGGCGTGGACGTCCGGATCTTCGCGGCCCTCGTGCGGCCCCGGGCGATGGGCCCGCCCGCCCCCGGGCTCGTCCTCGTCCACGGGTACGGCGGGAGCCACAACGACTCGATGCGGTACGCCCGGGAGCTCGCGGCGGACGGCTACGTCGCGATCGCGATCGACGCGCCGGATTCCGGGCGGAGCACCCCGTATCCCCGGCGCACGCCGGAGAACTTCGTGAACGCGACCCCGGACCCGAAGGGCGCGTTCTTCTACCACGTCGCGTACGCGGCGAGCCGCGCCCTCTCCGTCCTCGAGTCCCGACCGTACGTGGACGACGCCCGCCTCGGCGTGCTCGGCGCAAGCCAGGGCGGGGTCATGTCCCTGTACCTCGCCGCGAAGGACCCGCGCGTGCGGGCCGCGGTCCCGATCATCGCGGGCGGGAACGTAGAGGACGCGTTCCAGGCCCCGAGCGCCGTCCACGCCCTCGTGCCGAAGGACCTGGGCCCGACGGACCCGCGCGCGGTCGCGTTCCTGCGGCACTACGACCCGCTCGCGTACGCCTCCGAGATTGACGTCCCGACCCTGTACCTCGCCGGCACGAACGACGAGTTCTTCCCGATCGGGGACATGGTCGACACGTACAACGCGATCCCCGCCCGGAAGTGGCTCGGGCTCGTCCCGAACCACGGCCACGCCCTGTACGAGGGCTGGAACCGGACCGTGGTGCGGTTCCTGGACTGGGCGTTCCGGAGCGGGCCCGCGCTCCCGGACCCCGCCGTCCTCGGGGTGACGAGCGACCTCCTCGGGGTCCACGTGACCGCAGCGTCGACGTCCGCGTCCGAGGTCCGCCTCCTGTGGCGGGGGTCCACCGCGGCGGAAGCGTGGCAGGGCGTGCGGATGGACCCGGTCGGGACGGAATACCGCGCGACCGCCGGCCCGCCGTGGCCCGGGCGCGTGAGCTTCTACGTGTCCGTCGTCGAGGGCGGCACGTACACGACGGCGACGGCCGTTCTCGAGGCGGACGCCGCAGGCCTAACGGGCCCCGCTCTCATGGTCGTGACGGCCACGATGACCGCGTACCTCCTCGGGCTCCTGGGCGTCGCGTACCGCGACCGGCTCGTCCCCCTGGCCGCCGCGCTCCTCTCGACCGTGGGCGGGGCCGTCGCGTGGGTCGGCGTGCCGGGGCGGACCGCGTGGGGCGTGTACGAGATCGCGGACCGCACGGCGCTCGGCGGCGGGGTCCTGCTCCCGTACCTGCTCTGGTTCAGCCTCCTGATCACGGTCGCGCTCCTGCGTCCGCGCAAGATGCTCGTCCTGACGTGGGTCCCGGTGATCTTCACCGGCGCGGTGTGCGGGGTCCTGTACGCCCTGTTCGGGTCCGCGGTGACGGTCGCGCCCTCGTGGGGGTTCCTGGCGATCCTCGCGGCCCCGCTCCTCGTCCTCGCGGAACGGCGGTGGCGGAAGGCGGCGCCGCACGTGTACTGAGCCGCCAAACCGTTGTGGACGCCTGGACGCGGGGGTCCAAAGAATCGCCCAAGGCGATTCTCGCGCCGGCCGCATTCCCTCAGCCTGCTCTGAGAGGGCCGGGCTCTTCCCCATTTCCAAGTGTCCGCACACCCCATCCGGAATGAGTCAACCTTATATATCGTAGTTGCTATCCTGTCACCACGTCGAAATCTGTATCATCAAAACGAGTATCATCGCGCGATAACGAGAACGACCCCGCCGGAGAAGTGCTTAAGGGAATCGTCGTCCTCGGTGGAATCGCCCTTGGGCTTCTGCTCCTGAAATCGATTCTGGAGAGTGACCATGACGACTGACTCCACGCAGCTAGCCCTTGATGCAATTCGACAGCTTTTCTCGGTCAGTCGGGTCCCGAGCCGTCGCGTCCTGGTCGAGATGTATCAGAACGACTGGGAGAGGTTGTCCAAGTTGAAGGAGGATCTCGACCTTAGTTGGAAGGACATTTTCCACGCCGTCGTCCTTTGGCTTGATGCATTCGAAGCCGACCCGGAGACGAAGCAAATGTTGGCGAACATGGTCCGCCATAGAAGTTAGGATGAAATGTTATGGACTCAAGTTCCCCGAGGGGGGAGGGGGTGATGTGCTGAAGCCTGTTCCACACCAACATCCGGGCGAGGTCGAGATCTGTTGGAATCAGTTTTGCGCCCGAATTACCACCACCGAGCGGACCGTCGCAATCATCAACGGCGCAATGTTCGGTGCAATTGTCGGGGGGATGCTGAGCCGCAACTCGAACGCCCCGATTGCTGGGGCAATCTTGGGGGCCCTGATCGCAGCCAAGACGAACTAGCAGGGATCAGTCCCATCTCCACTGCGTGAGTGGGGAAGCCAGGGGAGGTCGAAGCCGCGCCGCCGAGGGTTTGGACCCGTCTGAGCCGCCAAACCTTTTTGGCCCGCCCCCTTATCCGCTCGGGAAGGCCTCCATCGATGCACTGGGCGGACGAACTCCTGGACAAGGTCGGCGAATTCGCGAAGGGCCGCGGGGACCTCGTCGTGTCCTCGGGCCTCTCCGTCTCGGGCCTCCAGCACGTCGGCCGTCTCCGAGGTGAGGTCGTCCTCGGGAACACGATCGCCCGCGGACTGCAGGAGGAGGGCCACCCGACCCAGCACGTGCTCGTCCTCTACACCCAGGACCAGTGGAAGGCGAGCCCCCGCCAGGTCGCGGAGTTCAAGGACGGGAGCGGCGCGAAGTACGCGTCGTGGCGGCTCATCGACGTCCCGGACCCATACGGCTGCCACGCGGGCTGGGTGGACCACTACTGGGAGGACTTCGGCGACCACCTCGACGACTTCGCCCGCGGCGTGCGGGTCGTCCGCACCTCGGAGGTGTACACGTGGCCGGAGATGAAGGCGATCGTGGAGGACCTCGGGAGTCGGGGCGAGGAGGTCCGGGCGGCGGTGAACAAGTACCGCGCCCGCCAGCCGTACCCGCCGGGATGGATCCCGTTCGAGCCGCTGTGCCTCCGGTGCAACCGGGTGGGCAAGGCCCGCGCGATTCGGGTGAACGACCGCACCTCCGTGGCGTACGAGTGCGACTGCGGCGGGCGCGGCGAGAGCCCGATCGAGCGGGGCAAGCTGAACTGGCGGCTCGAGTGGCCCGCCCTGTGGAAGGTCCTCCAGGTCGACGTCGAGCCGTTCGGCAAGGACCACGCGACGCCCGGCGGGTCGCGGGACTCGTGCAAGGAGTTCGCCCGCACCTTGCTCGGCATCGAGCCGCCCTACGGGATCGCGTACGAGTGGGTCGCGTACGCGGAGAAGGGGGTGGACCTCGGGGACATGGACTCCTCCGACTTCAAGGGGTTCTGGCCCGGGGACTGGCTCGCGGTCGGGGACGCGGAGGTCCTCCGGTACATCTACCTCGTGAACCCGATCACCCGCCGGATCGTCCTGGACCTGGGGAAGGTCGACCTGTACCACGACGCGCACGACGCCGCGGAGCGCGCGTACTTCGCGGGCGAGCGGACCGCGGACGAGGACACCCAGGCCCGGAGCTACGAGCTCGCCCAGCTTGGACCCCTACCGAAGGCGCTCCCGTTCCAGCTGAGCTACCGCCACGCGGCGTTCCTCCATCAGATCTCCCCCGCCGCGAACCGGGTCGAATGGTGCCTCAAGCGGCTGAAGGACACCGGGATCCTCACCCGCAAGCTCACGGACTGGGAGGTGGACCGCGTCCGGCGGCGGATCGAGCAGGGCGGGCTCTGGGTCGAGCGGCACGCGCCGGAGAACAAGGTCGTCCTCCTCGAGCGGCTGGACCCGGTCGTGCGGTCCCAGCTGGACGAGAAGGACCGCGAGTCCCTGCGGGTCTTCGCGGACGCGGCCCAGGTGGCGGAGTGGCGGGAGGACGCGATCAAGGAGTCGATGGTCGCGCTCACGAGGGGCGGGAAGCTGCCCGTCGACACCCCGCGGTTCTTCCGGGACCTCTACCTCGTCCTCCTGGGGAAGGAGAAGGGCCCGAGGGCCGCCCCGTTCCTCGCGGTGCTCGACAAGGCGTTCGTCGTCGCGAGGTTGCGCGAGGCGGCGTCCTGAGGTCGTCCCACCCGCCCCGTGCGCGGCCTCCCGTACCGCGGGGTGGCACGCTGCCCGCGAAGGCGAAGCCTAATCCGGACCGCGGAAATGGGCCCCGGCGACATGGAGCCGATCATCGCGGGGCGGGACCTCCGGAAATCGTGGGGTTCCACGCTCGTCCTCGAGCACGCGGACTTCCTCCTCCACGCCGGGGAGAAGGTCGCCCTCGTCGGCCCGAACGGCTCCGGGAAGTCCACGCTGTTCCGGCTCCTCGCGGGGGAGACGACACCGGACCTGGGCGACCTCGTGCTCAAGCCCGGGCTCCGGTACGGGTACCTGCCGCAGGTCCCGAACGTCCCGCCCACGACGCCCGTGCGCGACGTCTTGACCGCCCCCAGCCCGGAGGCGCGGCGGATCGAGGCGGAACTCGCGGACCTGGAGGCGTGGATGGCCCGCCCGGACGCCTGGGACGCCCCCGACGCGTCCGCCCGCATGGCCCGCTACGAGGCCCTCCACGTGGACCTCGGCGCGGCCCGCAGCCAGAGCATGATCGCGAACGACCCGATCCTGAACGACCTCGGCGTGGGCGAGGAGCTGCTCGACCAGACGTTCGACTCGCTCTCCGGCGGGGAGAAGTCCAAGGTCCTCACCGCGCGTGCCCTCGCGAACGCGAAGGAGAAGGACGTCCTCCTCCTGGACGAGCCGACGAACCACATGGACATCGACACGATCGAGACAATCGAGGAGTTCCTCCTGGGGATCGACGCCGCGGTCCTCCTCGCGAGCCACGACAAGGTCCTCCTCGACGCGATCGCGGAGAAGGTCCTCGAGCTGGACCGGTTCCGGATCCTCGAATACACGGGCGGCTACACGGACTACCGCGTGCAGCGGGACGCGCTCCAACGCGCCCGGGAGGCGCAGCGCGCCCGCCACCGGAAGGAGATGAAGCGCCAGCTCGCGATCATCGAGGAGTTCAAGGCCCGCAAGGTGTACGAGCAGGTGCTCTCCCGGAAGCTCCGGGTCGAGAAGATGCGGCGGGAGACGCCCGAGCCACCGCCGAGCGAGGCCCGGGCGTTCCGCCTCGCGTTCAAGACGGGCGGCTCCGGGCACGGAATCGTGCGGGTGGAGGGCGTGGCGAAGTCCCACGGCGGCCGCCTGCTGTTCGCGGAGGTCGACCTCGAGCTGGGGAAAGGGGACAAGATCGGGCTCGTCGGCCCGAACGGCGCGGGGAAGACGACCCTCCTGGAGATCCTCATCGGGCGCCAGGAGCCGGACGCGGGCTCCGTGCACCGCGGGCGGAGCCTGAACGTGGGCTACTTCGCCCAGGAGGCGGAGGAGCTGGACTTCTCCCGCACGCTCCTAGAGGAGATCCGGAGCATCCGGCACCCGCCCCCGCCCGAGGGGTGGGCCCGCGGCCTCCTCGGCCGCTTCTGGTTCCGCGGGGACTCGGTGTACGGCCGCGTCGGGGACCTCAGTGGCGGGGAGCGCGCGCGCCTCTCCCTCGCGAAGTTCATCGCGCAGGAGTACGACCTCCTCGTTCTCGACGAGCCGACGAACCATCTCGACATCGAGAGCCAGGAAATTGTGGCCGCGGCCCTCAAGGGGTACCCGGGGCTTCTGCTCGTCGTCAGCCACAACCGCAGTTTCCTGAACGACGTGTGCAACAAGATCGCGGTGATCGCCCACCAGCGCCTGGCGGTGTTCCAGGGGACGTTCAAGGATTCGTGGGCCGCGGCGAAAATGGCGGAGTTCATGGCGACGAAGGAGAAGCCGCGCTACCGCGTGCACCGCGTGGTCAAGGACTGGGAGACCGGGACGGCCTACCGCGGCGGGGACGTCATCACCCTCACGGGCGCGGAGACCCAGGCGTTCCTCCGCCTCGTGCGCTGGGCGGAGGCGACCGGGCGCGTGGAGCGCCTCGAGGCCTGAGGGCTCCCGCGCTACGATTTCTTCCTCGCCGCCTCCATCGCCTCCCAGGCGCTGTCCGGGAGGTCCACGAGGTCGTTGAACTCCCCCGCCCCGCGGAGCCACTGCCCGCCGTCGATCACGACGCACTCCCCGTTCACGTACTCCGACTGGGGGCTGATCAGGTAAACGGCGAGGTCCGCGAGCTCCTGGGGCTTCCCGAACCGGTGCATCGGGTGGCGGGCGAGGGCCTTCTCATCGAACGCCTCCGTCATCAGGCGGGACCAGGCGCCCTCCGTCGGGAATGGGCCGGGGGCGATCGCGTTCAGCCGGATCCGGTGGCGCGCCCACTCCACCGCCAAGGAGCGGGTCATCGCGAGCACGCCCGCCTTCGCGCATGCGCTCGGGACGACGAACGCGGACCCCGCGCCGGACGAGGCGTACGTCGTCACGATGTTCAACACGGTGCCCGGCCGCTTCCCCGCGATCCACCGCCGCCCTAGGGCGAGCGTGCAGTGGAACGTGCCGTCCAGGACGATTCCGACGACCGCCTTCCAGCCATTGAGCGAGAGCCTCTCCGTGCGGGCGAGGAAGTTCCCCGCCGCGTTGTTCACGAGCGTGTCCACGGGGCCGATCTCCATCTCCGCGGCGTCCACCGCCTTCTCGACCGCCGCGAAGTCGCGCACGTCCGCGGTCGCGTAGCCTGCCGTCCCACCCTTGGACCGGATCAGTCCCACGGTCTCGCGGAGCGGCGGCTCCCGCCGTGCGACGAGGAACGCCTTCGCCCCGAGTTCCGTGAACCGGACCGCCATCGCGCGCCCGAGTCCCGTCCCGCCGCCTGTGATCAGGATTCCCCGCCCTTTCAGCAGGTCCTTCTCGAACATCCTCGTCCTCCGCTCGGCCCGCCATCGATCCTCCCGCCATAACGGTTCCCCCGCCCGTCTCCAGCGAAGAAACGTTAATAGGGCGTGGTCGCTAGGCCGCGCCACAGCCCCGTGGTCTAGCGGTCAAGGATCCGAGGCTCTGGATCCGCCGGAGAGACGGCGCGAGGAGAGACCTCGTGGCGGCAGTTCGAATCTGCCCGGGGCTATGCGCCCTCCACGGGCCTGCTCGAAAGCACTAAGACCCCCATCGGGCTTCGCGGGGACGGAGCCCCGTGGTGTAGCGGCTAGCATAAGAGACTCTGGATCTCTTGGCGTCGGTTCGAATCCGGCCGGGGCTGTCTCCCGCCCGGGGCCCGGTGAGACGACGTGGCGACCGAGGGACCGTCCCGCGACTTCATCCGGCGGATCATCGACGAGCACGACCGCTCGGGCCGCTTCGGCGGGCGGGTCCACACCCGCTTCCCCCCGGAGCCGAACGGGTACCTCCACATCGGCCACGCGAAGTCGATCTGCCTGAACTTCGGCATCGCGGAGGAGTACGGCGGGCTCTGCAACCTCCGCTTCGACGACACGAACCCCCTGAAGGAGGAGGAGACGTACGTCCGGGCGATCATCGACGACGTGAAGTGGCTCGGGTTCGACTGGGGCGACCGGCTGTTCTTCGCCTCGGACTACTTCGAGCGGATGTACGGGTGCGCGGTCCAGCTCGTGAAGGCGGGGAAGGCGTACGTGGACGACCTGTCCGCGGACGCGATCCGCGAGCACCGGGGCACGCTCACGACGCCGGGGCGGGAGAGCCCGCACCGGAACCGGTCCGTCGAGGAGAACCTCGACCTGCTCCATCGGATGCGGGCGGGCGAGTTCGCCGACGGCGAGAGGGTCCTCCGCGCGAAGATTGACATGGCCCACCCGAACCTGAACCTGCGGGACCCCGTGATGTACCGTATCCTGCACGCGCGGCATCACAACACGGGGGACGCGTGGTGCATCTACCCGACGTACGACTGGGCCCACGGCCTCGAGGACTCGATTGAGGGCATCACGCACTCGATCTGCACCCTGGAGTTCGAGGACCATCGTCCCCTGTACGACTGGTTCCTCGACGCCCTCAGCGTCCACCACCCGCAGCAGATCGAGTTCGCTCGCCTCGAGATGACGTACACCGTGATGAGCAAGCGGACTCTCCTCCAGCTCGTGGAGGGCGGGCTCGTGCGGGGATGGGACGATCCCCGCCTTCCGACGATCCGCGGCCTCCGGAGGCGGGGCGTCTCCCCCTCCGCGGTTCGCGCGTTCTGCGACCGCATCGGCGTCGCGAAGGTCCACAGCACCGTGGACGTCGAGTTCCTCGAGCACTGCGTGCGGGAGGAGCTGAACCGGACGTCCCCGCGGTTCATGGGCGTGCTCCGCCCGCTGCGGGTCGTCTTGGAAAACCTGCCCGAGAATCACAGGGATGAGTTTGAGGCGGTGAACAACCCGGAGGACCCCGCTGCGGGAACGCGCAAAGTCCCCTTCTCCCGAGTCCTGTCCATCGAGCGGGAGGACTTCATGGAGCACCCGCCGGAGAAGTACTACCGCCTTGCCCCGGGGCGGGAGGTGCGGTTCCGGTCCGCGTACCTTGTCACCTGCATGGAGGCGGTGAAGGAGGACGGGAGAGTCTTGGAGCTCCGATGCACCGTGGATCCGAAGACCCGAGGCGGGGACGCGCCCGATGGGCGGAAGGTCAAGTCCACAATCCACTGGGTCTCCGCCGCGCACGCCGTCGACGCGGAGGTCCGGCTCTACGAGACGCTGTTCACCGTGCCCGACCCGATGGGCCAGGGCGGGGACTTCACGACCTTCCTCAACCCTGCCTCGATGGAGATCGTGGCGGGATGCAAGGTGGAGCCCGCCGTGCGGGCCCTGAAGCCCTTCGACCGCTTCCAGTTCGAGCGGGTCGGGTACTTCTGCGTCGACCCGGACACGACCGCGGACCGCCTCGTGCTGAACCGGACCGCGACCCTCCGGGACGAGTGGGCCGAAATCCAGAGGCGCCGGACGGTGGGGTCGAAGGTCGCGGGCCGCCCCTGAGCGGAGCACGCTACACGAGGAGATCGAGCGCCCGCGGGACGCACACGAATCGCGTCGGGTCGTACCCAACGAGCTCCCCGTCGAGGTCGAGGAGGGCCCGTTCGGTCGAGACGGTGAGGACCTCCCGCCCCTGCGTGGACGCGACGAAATCCAGGGAGAGGTGGGTCCCCCGCCGGAGGTCGCCGAGATGCCGCCGGACGGTCTTGAAGTCGATGTCCCCGATCACGACGACGTCGAGGAGGCCGTCGTCGAGCTCGGCATGCGGGGCGGGCAGAAGGCCGCCGCCGAAGTACCGGCCGTTGGCGACGACGACGTTGTTCGCGACGAGCTCCCGCTCGGGGCCGCCGTCGACGCTGTACCGCACGCGCTTGTTCGCGTACTTCGGCATGACGCTGAGGATCGCGAGGAGGAAGCTCATCCTCCCGCCGAGGACCTTCGTCGTGCGGTTCACCTTCTCGACGACCGCGCCACCGGAGCCGAACTCCGCGATGTTCACGAAGTACCGGGATGCGCGTCGGCCGTCTAGGCCCGTGTAGTCGACGCGGCCCACGTCGATCGCGCGGCGCTCGTTCCTCCGGAGGCGGGCGACAACCTGGACGGGGTCCGGGGTCCAGCGCAGCGTCTTCGAGAAATCCGTCCCGGTCCCGAGCTGTCCGACCCCGAGGGCAGTGGCGGGGCAAGTCTCCGGTGGGCCGTGGAAGAAGCCGTTCACGACCTCGTTCACCGTGCCGTCGCCCCCGACCGCGAGGACCGTGTCCGCGTGCGCCGCGACCGCCTCCCGGGTGAGGCGGGCTGCGTCCATGGGCCCCGACGTGTACCGGAGGTCGGCCCCCAGCCCCGCTTCCGAGAGGAGTCTCGCGATGCGCGCCGAGTACCGCCGCGCGCGGCCGTTCGCGGCCCGCGGGTTCGCGATGATGACGATCGCGGGCTCACCCATGGCTCGGCTCCCCCCGCCATCGATCCATCGCCTCGACCCAGGATCGGTAGCGAGCCATCTCGGACGCCCGGCCCTCCGCGTCCCACCCCAGCTCCT
>Ga0209751_10003902_pt1 | contig 14364 bp, 6 predicted proteins | sample RifCSP13_1_FD_184019 | JGI IMG/M metagenome (GOLD analysis project Ga0209751, IMG submission 184019) | Soil microbial communities from Rifle, Colorado - Rifle CSP2_sed 13_1 (SPAdes) (version 2) | ecosystem: Environmental > Terrestrial > Deep subsurface > Rock core/Sediment | place: Rifle... | reverse complement strand
CCGCTGGGTCGGCGAGATCGCCTGCGGCGCGCTGGGACGCTACGCCTACCGCGTCATGGCCTGGATCGACCCGTTCGCCACCTGGTCGGCTCGCCTCTCCCGGCGCGCCGCTGCCGGCGAGGACCTCGCCTCGGAGCTGCGCGTGGGCGCCGCGCTGGTCCGAGAGGCCGCGGAGCGCGCCGGTGCCGCCGAGCGGAAGATCCTGATCGCCTTCGCGGGACAGCTCGCCGACCCGGACGGAGGGGCGGCCCTCGCGGCGGATCCGAAGCTGGTGCGCCTCATACGCCACCACGACCCGCGCGCTCACGCGACCACGCTGCCCTACGACGTGCCGTTCGTCGTCGAGCGGGAGCGCTCACGGTTCAGCTCCTGGTACGAGCTCTTCCCGCGGTCGGCCGCCACCGCCGACCGCCACGGGACCCTGGCCGACGTCCGTGCCCGGCTGCCGCTCATCGAGCGCATGGGCTTCGACGTCCTCTACCTCCCGCCCATCCATCCCATCGGCACGACGGACCGCCGCGGGCCGAACAACACCCCGGCGACGGGCGGTGACCACGTCGGCAGCCCGTGGGCCATCGGAGCGGCGGAGGGCGGGCACGACGCGGTGCACCCGGCGCTGGGCACCCACGACGATCTGCGAGCCCTCGTCTCCGATGCCCGCGCGCGCGGGATCGACGTCGCCCTCGATCTCGCGTTCCAGTGCTCGCCCGACCATCCGTACGTGCGGGAGCATCCGCAGTGGTTCCGCAGGCGACCCGACGGGACGATCCAGTTCGCGGAGAACCCTCCGAAGAAGTACCGGGACATCTACCCGTTCGACTTCGAGACGGAGGACTGGCAGGCCCTCTGGGCGGAGCTCCTGCGCGTCACGCTCTTCTGGGTCGATCACGGCATCCGGGCCTTCCGCGTCGACAACCCCCACACCAAGCCCTTCGCGTTCTGGGAGTGGCTCATCGGCCAGGTGAAGGCGAAGCAGCCGGACGTCATCTTCCTGTCCGAGGCCTTCACCCGTCCGAAGGTGATGTACCGCCTGGCCAAGCTCGGCTTCAGCCAGTCGTACACCTACTTCGCGTGGCGCACGACGAAGGCGGAGCTCACCGAGTACTTCACGGAGCTGACGCGCACACCGGTGCGCGAGTACTTCCGGCCGAACCTATGGCCGAACACGCCCGACATCCTGACCGAGCAGCTGCAGTTCGTGGGGCGCTCGGCCTTCGTCAGCCGCCTGGTCCTCGCCGCCACGCTGGGGGCCAGCTACGGCATCTACGGTCCGGCGTTCGAGCTCGGGGAGCACCGCGCCGCCGAGCCGGGAAGCGAGGAGTACCTCGACTCGGAGAAGTACCAGCGCCGGTCCTGGGACTGGAACGAGGACGCGGGCATCCGCGCGATCGTCACGCTGGTCAACCGCATCCGGCGTGAGAACCGCGCGCTGCAGGCCGACACGACGCTCCGCTTCCACGCGACGGATGGCGACGCGCTCATCGCGTACAGCAAGTGCGGTCCCGACGGCGAGGGCGCCATCCTCACGGTCGTGGACCTGGATCCGCACCACCCGCAGGCCGGCATCGTCGAGCTCGACCTGGCCGAGCTCGGGATCGGCGAGGACGAGTCCTTCCAGGTGCACGACCTCCTCGGCGGCGAGCGCTTCATCTGGCATGGCCGGCGCAACCGCGTCGAGCTCCACCCGGACCGGCCGGCGCACGTCTTCGCGGTGAGACGCCGGGTCCGCACCGAGCGCGACTTCGACTACTACGAGTAGTGGTGGCTCGTTCGGCCGCGGCGAGGGGCGCGACGGCGCGGCCTCGGGCCGCCCTGGAGACGGATCCGCTCTGGTACAAGGACGCGGTCGTCTACGAGCTTCACGTCCGCTCCTTCTTCGACAGCAACGCCGACGGCATCGGCGACCTTCCCGGGCTGATCGAGAAGCTCGACTACCTCCAGGACCTCGGGGTCACCGCCCTCTGGCTGCTGCCGTTCTACCCCTCTCCGCTCAGGGACGACGGGTACGACATTGCCGACTACACCGATGTCAACGCCATGTACGGCTCGCTCGCCGACGCCCGGCGCTTCATCGTCGAGGCGCATCGCCGCGGCCTGCGGGTCATCACCGAGCTCGTCGCGAACCACACGTCCGACCAGCATCCCTGGTTCCAGCGTGCGCGGCGGGCCAAGAGCGGATCGTCGGCGCGTGATTTCTACGTGTGGAGGGATACGCCGGACGGCTACCCGGAGGCGCGGATCATCTTCCGGGACTTCGAGACCTCGAACTGGACGTGGGATCCCGTCGCGAACGCCTACTACTGGCACCGCTTCTACTCGCACCAGCCCGACCTGAACTACACGAACCCGGCGGTCCGGCGCGAGATCAAGCGCGTCCTCGATTTCTGGCTGGCCGCGGGCGTCGACGGCCTCCGCCTCGACGCAGTGCCGTACCTGCTCGAGCGCGAGGGGACCAGCTGCGAGAACCTGCCCGAGACGCACGCCGTCCTGAAGGAGCTGCGCGCGCACGTCGACCGCTCCTTCCCTGGACGAGTGCTCCTTGCCGAGGCGAATCAGTGGCCCGAGGACGCGGCGGCCTACTTCGGCGACGGGGACGAATGTCACATGTGCTTCCACTTCCCGCTCATGCCGCGCCTCTTCATGTCGCTGCGGATGGAGGACCGGTTCCCGATCGTCGACATCCTCGAGCAGACTCCGGCGATCCCAGACGGCGCCCAGTGGGCCATCTTCCTCCGCAACCACGACGAGCTGACGCTCGAGATGGTCACGGACGAGGAGCGCGACTACATGTACCGGACGTACACGCTCGATCCGGAGGCCCGCATCAACCTCGGCATCCGGCGCCGCCTCGCGCCGCTCCTCGCCAACAACCGCCGCCGCGTCGAGCTCCTGAATGGACTGCTGTTCGCGCTCCCCGGCACCCCGTTCATCTACTACGGCGACGAGATCGGCATGGGCGACAACATCTATCTCGGCGATCGGGACGGCGTGCGTTCACCGATGCAGTGGAGCAGCGACCGGAACGCGGGCTTCTCGCGCGCGAACCGCCAGCGGCTTTTCCTTCCCGTCGTCGTCGACCCCGAGTACCACTACGAAGCGATCAACGTCGAGGCCCAGCTCGCCAACCCGCAATCGCTCCTCGGCTGGATGCGCCGGCTCATCGCGCTGCGAAAGCAGCACCGCGCCTTCGGGCGGGGATCCTTCGAGCTGCTGCACCCCGACAACCGGAAGGTGCTGGCCTTCATGCGGCGCACGGATGAGGAGCTGATCCTCGTGGTGGCGAACCTCTCCCGGTTCGCCCAGCCGGTGTCACTCGACCTGTCCGCGTTCAGGGGCACCACGCCGGTCGAGCTCTTCGGCCGGACCCCGTTCCCGGCCATCGGCGACCTGCCCTACCTGCTCACGCTGGGGCCGCACTCCTTCTACTGGTTCGAGCTGGAGGCCCCGGTGCCGCAGGCCGTCCGCTCGGTCGCGGACCGCATCCTGCGGCCGGTCGCCCTGGGGCAGCCGTGGCACGAGCGGCCGGACACGCGGACCCGCCGCCTTCTCGCCGAACGCCTGCCGGACCATGTCCGTGAGCGGCGCTGGTTCGGAGGGAAGGCGCGGAAGATCCGCGGCGCGGCGTTCCGGGAGCTCATCCCGCTGGGACCCGCCGGTCGCCGGTTCTACCTGGGTCTGGTCGAGTTCTCCTTCACCGAAGGCGAGCCCGACACCTACCTCATCCCGCTGGGACGGGCCACGGCCGAGCGGGCGGCCGAGCTCACGGCGGTCGCCTCGCACCCGGTCATCGCGCCGCTCAGCGGGGAGGACGCGAGCCTGGTCGACGCGACCGCGGACCCCGAGTTCGGAGCGGCGCTCCTCGACGCCATCGGCAAGCGCCGGCGACACAAGGGCGAGGCGGGGACGCTGGTCGCCGAGCCGACGAGCGCGTTCGGGGCGCTCCGCGGGGTGGCCGAGCTCGGCGCGACGCTCGCCCAGGTCGAGCAGAGCAACAACTCGCTCGTCTTCGGCGAGCGGCTCATGCTCAAGCTGTTCCGCCGTCTCGAGCCGGGCACGAATCCCGAGCTGGAGATCGGTCGCGCGCTGACCGAGGCGCGCTTCCCGCACGTCGCCACCACCGCCGGCAGCATCGAGTACCGGCCCGACCGGGGCGAGGCCGTCACCATCGGCGTCCTCCAGGGCTATGTGCCCAGCGACGGCGACGCCTGGCGCCTCGCGCTGGACTCCCTCGAGGAGCTGGCCGGCCGGACCGGTACGCCGCCCGCGGCCCCCATCGCCGGCACTGATGCGCGGGCGCTGCTGGCCCACTCACACGAAGCGACAGGACCTGATGACATCCCGTTCCTGGGGCGCGCGGGGCTTCTCGGGCGCCGGACCGCCGAGCTGCACCAGGCGCTCGCGTCGGTCGGCGGTCCGGCGTTCGCGCCGGAGCCGTTCGGCCAGCTGGAACAGCGGTCGGCCTGGCAGTCGATGCGCGCCCTGGCCGCGCGCGCGCTCGACGCTCTCCGCGAGGCGCTGCCGCGCCTCGACGAGGGCGCCCGGGAGGACGCTCGGGCGGTCCTCGCATCGGGCAAGCGGATGGAGGAGCGCTTCGGAGCCCTCCGCGGCCGGAAGCTCGATCTCGTCCGGATCCGCGGCCACGGCGACCTGCACCTCGGCCAGGTGCTGGTGACGGCATCGGACTTCGTCTTCATCGACTTCGAGGGGGAGCCGGCACGGAGCCTCTCAGAGAGGCGGCTCAAGCGTCCGGCGCTGCGCGACGTCGCCAGCATGCTGCGGTCTTTCGCGTACGCCGCGGCCGAGGGCCGGCGCGCAGCGCCCGGTCTGGGCGATCGCTCGCGGGCGTGGCAGGCGCACGCCTCGGCGCGCTACCTCGACGCCTACCTGGCGACCGCCGATCGCGGCCGCCTCGTCCCGACCAGCGACGACGACCTGGCCGCGCTGCTGGACGCCCTGCTGATCGAGAAGGCGCTGTACGAGCTCCTGTACGAGCTCAACAACCGTCCCGAGCGGGTGGGCGTCCCCCTCGCCGGCCTGCGGGATCTCCTGGGTTGACCGCGGCCGCCGGCGATGACCTGATCTCCGCCGACGATCTCTACCTGTTCAACGAGGGGACCCACCGCCGTCTTCACCAGTGTCTCGGCGCGCACCTCCGCACCGTGCGTGGCCGGGCGGGTGTCACCTTCTCGGTCTGGGCGCCGGGCGCCGAGCGGGTGGCGGTGATCGGCGACTGGAACGATTGGGACGACCGCGAGCACCAGCTCTCGCCCCTCGGAGGGTCCGGCGTATGGTCCGGCTTCGTGCCGGGCGTGGCCGCCGGGGCGCGCTACAAGTACTCCGTCCGGTCGCGTCATGGCGGCTACCGGGTCAGCAAGGCCGACCCTCTCGCGTCACGCGCCGAGCCGCCGCCGGGCACCGCCAGCGTCGTCTGGGACCTCGCCTACGACTGGCAGGACGCGGGCTGGATGGAGCGGCGGGCGGCCCTCGACCACGCGTCGCGGCCGATGTCGATATACGAGGTGCACGCGGGGTCCTGGATGCGGGATGCCGGGGACCGGATGCTGAGCTACCGCGAGCTGGCCCCGCGTCTCATCGAGCACCTCGGCCGCTGCGGCTTCACCCACGTCGAGTTCCTGCCGCTGGCCGAGCATCCCTTCTACGGATCCTGGGGCTATCAGTCCACCGGGTACTTCGCTCCGACGTCCCGCTACGGCGCGCCGCAGGACCTCATGTGGCTCGTCGACAGCCTGCACCGGGCCGGCTTCGGCGTCATCTTCGACTGGGTGCCGTCGCACTTCCCCGACGACGAGCACGGCCTCGTTTACTTCGACGGGACGCACCTCTACGAGCACGCCGACCCCTGGCGCGGCAGGCATCCCGACTGGGACAGCTACACCCCCGACTACGGCCGCCGGGAGGTCCGCTCCTTCCTCATCTCCAGCGCGGTCGCCTGGCTGGAGCGCTACCACGCCGACGGTCTCCGTGTCGACGCGGTGGCGTCGATGCTGTACCTGGACTACTCCCGATCGCCGGGCGAGTGGGTCCCCAACCGGCACGGCGGGAACGAGGACCTCGAGGCCGTCGAGCTGCTCCGCGCGCTGAACGACGCGGTCCACCAGGAGGTCCCGGGCGCGCTCACGATCGCGGAAGAGTCCAGAGCCTGGCCGATGCTGACGGCGCCGACGTCGAGCGGAGGGCTCGGCTTCGACATGAAGTGGGACCTGGGATGGATGAACGACACGCTGCGCTACCTCTCGCGCGACCCCATCCAGCGCCGCCACCACCACGAGGACCTGACGTTCCGGGTCACGTACGCGTTCTCGGACCGGTACGTCCTGCCGCTGTCCCACGACGAGGTCGCGCACGGCAAGGGATCCCTGCTGGACAGGATGCCCGGCGACGACTGGCAGAAGCTCGCGAACCTACGGCTCCTCTTCGCGTACCAGTGCGCGCAGCCGGGCAAGAAGCTCTTGTTCCAGGGCCAGGAGCTCGCCCAGGTGAGGCCCTGGGACCACGACCGCACCGTCGACTGGCACCTGCTCGAGCGGCCGGCACATGAAGCCATGCTGCGATGCGTCGCCGACCTGGCGCGCACGTACGCCGGAGAGCCGGCGCTCCACGAGCTCGACTTCGACCCGAGCGGGTTCGAATGGGTCGTCGTCGACGACCGCGAGCGGAGCGTCCTGTCGTTCCTCCGGCTCGATCGCACCCGCAGCCGCATGGTCCTCGCGGCGTTCAACTTCACGCCGGTCGCGCGACCCGGCTACCGGCTCGGCGTTCCCCGCGCCGGACGCTGGGCCGAGATCGTGAACACCGACGCCGTCGAGTACGGCGGCAGCGGGGTCGGCAACTTCGGCGGAGCCGACGCGCTGCCGTTCGGGTCGCACGGACGGCCGTATTCGCTCTCGGTGCACCTTCCTCCGCTCGCTGCCGTATTCCTGGCCGCGGAGTGACCGCCCCGCCGGGACCGCTGGGCGCGACGCTGAATGGGGACGGCACCCGGTTCCGCGTCTGGGCACCGAGCGCCGGGCGCGTGGAGGTCGTCCTGGCGGACCTCCGCGCCACCCTTGCGCCGGAAGAGCGCGGCTATCACGCCGGTGACGTCGCCTCCGTCGGCAGCGGCACGCGCTACCGCTTCAGCCTCGACGGCGCGGCTCCCCTACCCGACCCGGCCTCGCGTCACCAGCCCGACGGCGTGCACGGCCCGTCCGCCGTCCTCGACACCTCATTCGACTGGACCGACGGCAGCTGGAGGCCGCCACCGCTCCGAGACCTCGTCCTCTACGAGCTGCACGTGGGCACGTTCACCCGCACCGGCACCTTCGACGCGGTCGTGCCGCACCTGGCGGGCCTGCGTGAGCTCGGGGTCACGGCGGTCGAGCTCATGCCCGTCGCGGCGTTCCCGGGGACGAGGAACTGGGGCTACGACGGGGTCTTTCCGTTCGCCGTCCAGCAGAGCTACGGGGGACCGGACGGCCTGCGCCGCCTGGTCGACGCCGCGCATGGGGCCGGGATCGCGGTGTATCTGGACGTCGTCTACAACCACCTCGGACCGGACGGCAGCGTCCTCGCGCGCTACGGGCCGTACCTCACCGACCGCTACCGCACCCCCTGGGGCGGAGCGCTCAACTTCGACGGGCCCGGCAGCGACGAGGTGCGCGCGTTCTTCATCGCCAGCGCCGTGATGTTCGTTCGCGACTTCCACGTCGACGGGCTGCGGGTGGACGCCGTCCACGCGATCGCCGACCGTTCCGCGCGCCCCTTCCTGGCCGAGCTGGTCGCGACCGTGCGCGCGGCGGCCCCGTACGCGGTGATGATCGCGGAGTCGGACCTGAACGACCCGCGGGTCATCCGTCCGGCCGAGCTCGGCGGCCTCGGGTTCGATGCCCAGTGGACGAACGACCTCCATCACGCTCTGCACGTGGCGCTCACCGCCGAGCGCGACGGCTACTACGCTGACTTCGCCGGCGCTCCGGATCTCGCCACGGCAGAGAGCAGCGGCTTCGTCTACGCGGGCCGGTACTCCCGCTTCCGGCGGCGCAGCCACGGGGCTCCGGCGGACGACCGCCCGCCGGAGCAGCTCGTCGTCGCGGCGCAGGACCACGATCAGGTCGGGAACCGGGCCCACGGCGAGCGTCTGACGGCGCTGGTAGCGCCGCCGGCCCTGCGTCTCGCGGCGGCCGCGACCCTGCTCTCTCCGTACACGCCGCTCCTCTTCATGGGAGAGGAGTACGCCGAGACGGCCCCGTTCCTCTACTTCACCGATCACGCCGATCCGGGCCTCGCCACCTCCGTGCGCGAGGGCCGGCGCGCGGAGTTCGCGGCGTTCGCCTGGCTGGCGGCACCCCCCGATCCGCAGGACCCGGAGACCTTCCGCCGCTCGACGCTCGACCACGACCGGGCGCCGCGGCCGCACCAGGCGGCCATGCGCGCCTTCTACCGGGAGTGCCTCCGCCTTCGGAAGGTCTTGTACGGGACGGAGCGCCGGCGACCGCGGGCCGTCGCGATCGGCACGACCGTGATCACGGTCGAGGCGCAGGGCAGGCACTGTCTCCTTCTGGCCACCGGCGCCCAGAGCACCAGCGTCGCCGTCCCGGGCGGCCCCTGGCACGTCGCGCTCGACGCGGACGATCCGCAGTGGGACGGGCGCGGTCCGACCCTGCGCGAGGCGGTGATCCCGGCGGGCGCGCTGCTCGAGCTGCGCGGACACAGCGCGCTGCTCCTGGTACGCGAGGACCGGTGAGCGCCGGTCGCCGGAGATGAGGCTGCCCTCGGCGACCTACCGGCTGCAGCTCCATGCCGGCTTTCCACTGGATGCGGCTCGCGAGCTCTTGCCGTACCTGGACTCGCTGGGGATCACCGATGCGTATCTCTCGCCGGTGCTGCAGTCCCGCGCCGGCAGCGCGCACGGCTACGACGTCACCGATCCCACGCGCGTGCGCGACGAGCTGGGCGGCGAGGCGGCGCTGGCGCGGCTCGCCGAGGAGGCCCATCGTCGAGGCATGGGCGTGCTCCTCGACATCGTGCCGAACCACATGGCCGCGAGCGTCGAGAACCCCTGGTGGCTCGACGTGCTGCGCTCCGGACCGGCTTCGCCCTACGCGGCGTCATTCGACATCGACTGGGAGCCGGCGCGGGCCGGTCTGGCCGGGAAGGTCCTGCTGCCCGTCCTCACCACCCACTACGGGGAGACGCTGGAGCGGGGCGAGCTGGCGGTCGTGATCGGGGAGGACGGCCTCTCCGTCAGCTATGGCGATCTGCGCCTGCCGCTTGCGCCCCGCTCGCAGGCGAGCGTGCTGGGCTGGGGTCTCGGGCGGCTCCAGCGCGCGACGGGCGCGGCCGATCCGGGCGTCCTCGAGCTGGCCACCATCGTCGACGGTCTCGCAGGCGGCGGCCCCCGAGTCAGCGACGACACGCGATCCGCCATCGCGCGGCTGCTCCGGCTCGTCGAGCGCGACGCGCGGATCGGCCGCCACGTCGAGAGCACGCTGCGCCGCTGGAACGGCAGGCCCGGCGACCCGCGCAGCTTCGACCTTCTCGACCGGCTCCTCGATGGCCAGTCCTACCGCGTCGCATACTGGCCCGTAGCCGACCAGGAGATCAACTACAGGCGGTTCTTCGACGTGAACGACCTGGTAGCGGTGCGCGTCGAGGACGACCGCGTGTTCAGCGACTACCTCGGCACGATCGTGCGCCTCGTCCAGAGCGGCCTGGTCGACGGCCTGCGCATCGATCACGTGGACGGCCTGCACGACCCGGCCCGCTTCCTGGAGCGGCTGCGGAGCGCCGTCGGCCCGGAGACCTACATCGTCGTCGAGAAGATCCTGGCGCCGGGCGAAGAGCTGCGCCCGTGGCCCATCCAGGGGACGACCGGCTACGAGGTCCTGAGCGCGGTCAACGACCTGTTCGTCGAACGCTCGGCCACCGGCGATCCCGACACTCCGGACGCGGGTGCCGTAGGCGGCGATGCCGGGTTCCGCGACGAGCTCTACGCGGCGAAGCGCCTGGTCGTGACCGAGCTGTTCGGAGGCGAGCTGCGGAACCTGGCGCAGCGCCTCGGCCGGCTCGCCGAGCAGCACCGTCACGGCCGCGACCTGACCCTCACCGAGCTCGGGCGCGCGCTGGTCGGAGTGACGGCCTGCCTCGGTGTCTACCGCACGTACGTCGATCCGCGCGTCGAGGCGCCGGACCGGCGGGTCATCGAGGTCGCCATCGCGGAGGCGATCCGCCGCGACCCCGACAACGTGCGCGCGACCGCCTTCATGCGGCACGTGCTGCTTCTCGACCTTCCGGCGCGCTCCGGGCCGGCCCAGCGCGCGCTCTGGATCCGCTTCGTGATGCGCTGGCAGCAGCTCGCCAGCGCGGCGATGGCCAAAGGCCAGGAGGACACGGCCTTCTACCGCCACGTGCGCGTCCTGTCGCGGAACGAGGTCGGGGCTGATCCGGCGCTTCCGCCCATCGACGCACCGGCGCTGCACGAGCTGCTGCGCTCCCGCGCGGAGCGCTGGCCACACGCGCTCTCCGCCAGCTCGACCCACGACACCAAGCGCGGCGAGGATGTCCGGGCCCGGATCGACGTCATGTCGGAGCTGAAGGAAGAGAGCGCCGAGCGGGAAGCCTCGTGGCGGCGCTGGTGCGAGGAGCGCGTCGGTCCCGCGGCGCGCGGGATCGGCCCCGACATGGCCCGCCTGCTGTTCCAGACGATCGTCGGTGCCTGGCCGAACGTCCCCGATCCCACGTTCGGCGACCGGATCGCCGCGTACGCCGTCAAGGCGGCGCGCGAGGCCAAGCGCGAGACGAGCTGGCGCCGTCCGAACGACGGCTACGAGACGGCGCTGGTCGCTTTCGCGCGGGCCATCGTCGATGCCGACGAGACCGACGTCGAGCGGCGCGGCCTCGCCGTGTTCGCCGAGAGGGTCGCGGCCCTCGGCGTGCGGGTGTCCCTGGCGCAGCGGCTGCTCACCGTGACGCTGCCCGGCGTGCCGGACCTCTACCAGGGGAGCGAGCTGTGGGATCTGTCACTGGTCGATCCGGACAACCGCCGGGCGGTCGACTTCGGGCGTCGTCGGGATGAGCTCGCGAGGCTGGACGGAGCAGCGGCGGACCGCCCGCAGCTCGTGCGCGAGCTGATGCAGCGCTGGCGCGACGGCCGCGTGAAGCTGTACGTCACGGCCACGGCGCTGCGCGCGCGCCGCTCCCACAAGGGCGTGTTCGATGCCGGCCGGTACGTCCCCCTCGCGACGACGGGCGACCATGGCGACCGCATCTTCGCGTTCGCACGCGCGCAGCAGCGCGACTGGGTGGTGACCGTGGTGCCGCGCCTGGCCGCGCGGATCGAGCACTGGGGGGACACGGCGGTCGCTCTTCCGCCCGACGCGCCCGAGCGGTGGAGGGACGCACTGCTCTCGAGCGCCCACGCCGCGCGTGGGCGGCGCCTCCCCGTCAGCGAGCTCTTCGGCGGCATCCCGGCGGCGCTCCTGATCGGAACGACCTCCCAGCCCGCGCACTAATGTCGGTCGATGCGGTCCGTATCGCTCCGCGCGAAGTCGCTCTCGGAGTACGAGCGGATCGTCGGCCCGGAGCCGGTGGCGGAGATCCGCCGCCTTGCCGAGCCCCTCCGTGGAGCGCGCGTCGTCCACGTGAACGCGACGTCGCACGGCGGCGGGGTGGCCGAGATCCTCCACAACCTTGTGCCCCTGATGCGGGACGTCGGCCTCGACGCGAGCTGGCAGGTGCTGGATGCCGGACAGCTCTTCTTCGAGATCACCAAGCGCATCCACAACGCGCTCCAGGGAATGCCCCTCGACCTCACGGAAGCGCAGCGCCGCATCTACCTCGACACCCAGCAGGAGAACGCCACCGAGCTGCCGGATGCCGACATCGTCATAGCGCACGACCCGCAGACGGCCGCGCTGCGCAGCTTCGCGGGACCGCGAGGCGCCAGCTGGATCTGGCGCTGCCACCTCGACTCCACCAACGCCCACGAGCGCGTCTGGCAGTACCTGGTCCCGTACCTGCGACTCCACGATGCCGCGATCTTCACGATGGAGCAGTTCGCGCGCTCGGACCTCGGGCTACGGCACATGCTCTTCAGCGCCCCGTCGATCGATCCGTTCAGCGAGAAGAACAGGCCGCTGGCGGCCGACGTCTGCGAGCGCATCCTGCGCGCGTTCCGCTTGGACACCCAGCGGCCTCTGCTGGTCCAGATCTCGAGGTTCGACCCCTGGAAGGACCCACTCGGTGTCATCGACGCCTACAACATCGTGAAGGAGCACCTGCCTGAGGTGCAGCTGGCGCTGGTGGGCTCGATCGCCGACGACGACCCGGAGGCCAAGGACTTCTACGCCCGCAGCGTCGCGCACGCCGGGGACGACCCCGACATCAAGTGCCTCACCGACCTCGACGGCATACACGATCGGGAGGTGAACGCCTTCCAGCGGTCCGCCACGGTCGTGGTGCAGAAGTCCCTGCGCGAGGGCTTCGGCCTCGTCGTGGCCGAGGCGCTGTGGAAGGGCAAGCCGGTCGTCGGAGGGGCGGTCGGCGGCATTCCGCTGCAGGTCGTGCACGGCAGGACCGGATACCTCGTGGAGAACATCGAGTCGTGCGCGGAGCACTGCCTCATCCTCCTGAACGACCCCGAGCTGCGAGCGCGCATGGGTGCCGCCGGCGCCGAGCACGTGCGGCAGAGGTACCTCATCACGCGGGACCTCGCCGACCATCTTCGACTCTTCTCCGAGCTGCGTGACGCCCCGGCGCGGAGCTGAGCCCGCCGGCCCGGGCCGGCTCGCCGGAGCGGTCGTGGCGGCGTGGGATGTCGCGCTCGACCGGCTGTGGGGCCACTACGCCCTATCCAGCGGTGTCGTCACGCGAAGCCTCCCGCTCGGAGATAGCGACCTCGTCCTGGACGTCGGCGGCGGCACGGGCGGCGTGTCGGCCCGCCTGCGGCCCTCCGTGCGTGCGGTCACGGTGGTCGAGCCGAGCGAGCCGCTGACGCGCCGCGGTCGGGGCGTACACCGGGGCGTCGGATTCGTGGTGGGTGACGGCCGCAGCCTTCCCGTCCGGACCGGGTCGGTCCATCACGTTCTTCTCGTCGAGGTGCTCCACCACGTGGACGACGCCCCGGCGGTCCTGGCCGAGGCGGCGCGCGTCCTGCGGCCCGGCGGGTCGATCCTCATCGAGGAATCCGAGTTCGGGGGTGCCTTCGGCCGCCTGCGGCGCTGGGCCGAGAGCGTCCTCCTCGGCGGCGTCTGGCCGCGCTCCCGGCCCGAGCTCCTCGAGGCCCTCGGCCGGCTCGGCTTCCGGGGCCGGGTCCTGGAGCAGGAGGGCTTCGTGGTGGTCGCGGTCCCGCTCGAACGCCCGCTGGGCGAGCCCGCGACCGAACGTTGACCATCCGTTTACCTGCTGTTGACCTTCGCCGGCGGGCGAGCGGTCTACGTTGCCGGCGGTGGGCAGCATGCCGCTGCGCGGCCGCGTGGCCGCGGCGCTCCTCGTCGCGGCGGGCGCGCTCGCGCTCGTCGTGTCGGCCGCGCCTGCCCCGGCGGCCGCGTCCGTGACGACCGTCACGGTGATCGCCGGAGGCGTCTCGCTCGGCCGGGGGGGCGGCCATAAGGAGGCGGCGAGCGGCGACCTGGTCCGCGCCGGGGACGAGGTCCGCGCAGCGGCCGACGGCCATGCGGTGCTCACGTTCGTCGACGGATCGACGGTGACGCTCGAGCCCGGCGCCGTCGTCGTCGTGGAGGACGCGGCCGTCCGTCAGGGATCGTCGGTGATCCGCCTCTTCCAGAGCCTCGGGCTCACGTGGTCGAGCGTCTCGCGCCAGCTGGCGCCGGAGTCCCGGTTCGAGGTACGCACCCCGGCCGCGACCGCCTCCGTCCGCGGGACCGCGTTCGAGGTCGAGGTCGCTGGCGACGGGGCGACGCGGGTCCGCACCGCCCTGGGCACCGTCCGCGTCTTCAACGACCTGGGCGAGGTGCTCGTGGACGAGGGCCGCGAGACGCGCGCGGCGCCGGGCACGCGTCCGGCCGCGCCGGTCGCGCCGCCGCCCTCGACGCGGCGCGTGATCGAGACGGGCGACCGGCCCGTGGTCGTGGTCGACGCGGTCGGACGCGGGTGCGGGATCCACCTCGGGAAGATCGTCCAGCAGATCCCGGGCTGCGTAGTTCGCGACGGGACGATCACGATCTTGGACGCCGACCGTGTCGGCGACGCGCGCGTCGCCGCCGACGGTGAGGTCCGGACCGCGCCGGCGGCGCGGCCCACCACCGCGGTGTCGCTGCCGCTCATCGGGACCATCCCCGTGCAGCTCGACCTCCGGACGACGGGACCCGGGGCCACCCCGGCGCCGACCGCCGCACCGTCCCCGAC
>Ga0209751_10003901_pt1 | contig 14366 bp, 16 predicted proteins | sample RifCSP13_1_FD_184019 | JGI IMG/M metagenome (GOLD analysis project Ga0209751, IMG submission 184019) | Soil microbial communities from Rifle, Colorado - Rifle CSP2_sed 13_1 (SPAdes) (version 2) | ecosystem: Environmental > Terrestrial > Deep subsurface > Rock core/Sediment | place: Rifle... | reverse complement strand
CCGCATTGCGCTTGAAAGTCCTGAAGGCTGCCAGCGTTCTCTCCAAGCGCAATGCGGTGGTTGCCCTGCGCGCGAACTTTGGCGAGGCCGACGTAGTCCTCAGGCGGCCAGACGGGCTCCTCCAGCCAGTAGAGGCCGAGGTCGGCGAGCTCGCGGTCCTTTCGCAACGCCTCAGCCGTAACCCAGGGGCAATTGACATCCGCCATGATCCTCGCACGCCCCTTCGCGGCCGACACCGCCGCGCGGTACTCGGCGACGCCGACCTCGTGCAGCTTGACGAAGCGGTAACCCTCGCCGATCGCTCGCTCGACTGCTGCCGCGACTCCTTGCTCGTTCCCGTAGCGAAACAGGCTGGCGTAGACCTCGACCTCGTCCACGAAGCGACCGCCCAGCAGCTCGGCAAGTGACAGGCCGGCGCGTTTGCCTGCGATGTCCCAGAGGGCGATGTCGACCGCTGACACGCCATACTGCAGCGGACCGATCCGGCCGAGGTTGTGCATTTCCATTTCGATCCGGCGCTTGATCGGCCCGATGCGTGCAGCGTCCTGACCGATGAGCTTCGGCAGGATGTGCGTCTCGATAACCGACTTGAGCGAGACGTCGCCGTTGCGGGCAAAGGCTTCTCCCCAGCCGACGAGACCGCTCTCCACCTCGATACGCACGAGACAAATGTCGAAGTGCGTCCATGGCTTCCCGGCGAACAGCCACGGCGTGGCGGCGGTGCTGAAGGGAATGTTCAACAGAATACACTCGGCCCCGATGATCCGCATGTTCGGTGCTGTCACTAAGCCGATGCCGTGGAAACGGTGGTCGCAGCTTCCTCGAAAGACGTATGCGAAAACGTTCCCAATCGGGCCGGTGTGAACCGTCCGTCGCCGTGCATTCCGAGGTATTTTCCATCTTGCATGATCACTTTCCCGCGCAGCATCGTGAGCTTCGGCCGGCCTGTCAGCCGCCGCCCCCGATATATGCTCAGCCGGCGGTCGCGCCCATGATAGAAATCCTCGTTGACCAAATGCTCGGTCGTGTCATCCACGATCACGAGATCTGCATCAGCGCCGGGGCTGATCGCGCCTTTTCGCGGATAAAGGCCGAAGCGGCGAGCGGCATTCTCTGCGCACAGCTTGACCACATCGTGCACGGTAACGCGACCGGTTTTCACGCCGTAAGTCCACAGAACAGGCAGCCAGTGTTCCTGAACGTTGGAGATGCCCGGCAGCGCATTCCACACGCTGCCGAATTTCTCCTCGCCCTGCGCCTTGTCCTCGAGCGTGTACGTGCAATGATCCGTGGCGATGGTATCGAACACGCCGGCGGTTATGCCGCGCCACAGGGCATCGATCTCTGTCCTGGGCCGCAGCGGCGGTACGAACTTGCCCCACACGCCCACCTCCTCGTCGTCGTCGGAGCTTACTGTGAGCGTGTGAATGACAGCCTCGGCCGCGAGGCGTGTGCCCATGCTCTTGTACTTCCGCACGACTTCAATGCTTTCGCCTGTACTCAAGTGCACGAAATAGAGGGGAGCATTCGCTTCGTAGGCCAAGCGTGAAGCCATTTCGATCCGCACGGTTTCGGTGAACGGCGGACGGGCGTCGGCCCAGGCTTTCAAGCCGTTCCGTCCCTTGGCCTGCTCGCGTTGAGTCAAGATGGTGTAAAGCTCGCAGTCCTCGGCGTGACACATGGCGATCGCCGGAGCACCGAGGTCACGGATACGCTCCAGAGACCTGAAAAAATATCCCTCGTCGACGCCATTCAGCGCCGTGAGCTTCTCTATTTCCGCCCTCTTGAAGGCCGTAAAAAAATGTTTGAACGCCGTGACGCCCATGTCGAACAAGGGCGCCATGTCGTCGAAATGCCTTTCGTGATGAATGATGACGGTGAACGCATAATCCACCGCCGAGTTTTTGTTCCCCCATCCGATAAGCTCGCGGACGAGCGGCACGTGGGATTCATGACCCATCATCATGGGCATGACGGTCGTGACTCCGCCAAACGCTGCTGCGATCGAGTCGGCTTTCCAGTCTCGCTTACAGTGTTCGAGGAACGTGCTGTCGCCCACGAGGCCGTAGTGCACGTGAGGATCCACCAACCCGGGAATGACGTAGCGCTCCTGGGCGTCGATCACGTGCCGGCTCTTGGGCATGAGGAAATGCGGCCCCACCATTTCGATCCTGTCGCGGTCGATCGCTATCGATCCGCGCACGATTTCTGTCGGGGTCACGACCTTTGCGTTCGCGATTATCGTGTCTATCATGACGTTGCCTCCTGTCGAGCTTTCCCTCACGCCTCTGTGAATGTCATCGGGTAATCATCAAACTCGGCAGCCAGCTCGTGAGCGCCGGGAAGGCGATAACCAGGCCGATTGCAGCGATTTGCAGCATGACGATAGGCACTATCGAGCGATAAAGGACGGCCGTGCTGAGCTGAGGCTGGACGCCCTGCATCACGATTAGCAGGACGCCGAACGGCGGAGTAATCGCGCCCAGCTGCACATTCATCAGGAACGCCACAGCGAACCAGATGGGATCCATGCCCAATACCTTCAGAAGCGGCATGTAAATCGGGATGGTAATCATCATGATGGAGATCGAGTCGAGGAAGCAGCCCAGGAAAAACACGACGATCATCATGCCGATGACCAGTTGGAGGCCGGTCAGGGGCAGGTGGGTGGCGAACTCGACGAATCCGCCGGCAGCTCCGGTTATCGCGATGAGTTGGCTGTACGCCTTCGAGCCGGCGATGATTAAAAAGATCATCGCGGTGATCTCGACCGTCGCCCTCACGGCGTCGTACGTAACGCGCGCGCTCAACTTCCGGTAGGCAGCCGCAAGACCGATTGAAGCAACCACACCCAGCGCCGCCGCCTCGGACGGCGTAGCCACACCGAAGAAGATGAGTCCTGTCACAACGACGATGAGGCCAATCACTGGAACCGTATGACGAAGCGACGAGAGCCGCGCGCTCAGGGGGATGGGACCTCTGTCGTACGCCGGGGCAAGGTGAGGCTGTATGGCTGCTCGAACGACGAAGTAAATGACATAGATGGCAGCGAGTAAAAGACCCGGCACGATAATGGCGATCAACATTTCGCCGATCGAAAGACCGGCCAGCGCGCCTAACAGGACAGCAAGAGCGGAAGGCGGTATCAAGGTGTCCAGACCGCCGGCTGCCAGAACGGAAGCGATGGACATTGGAGGCTTGTAGCCTCGGCGGTCCATCTCCGGAACCAGCGTTTTTCCGAGCAGGGCCGTCGCTGCAATGCTGGCTCCGCTCACCGCTCCAAAAACCGTTCCGGCCGCCACCGCGACGAGCGCAAGTCGCCCAGGAAGCTGACCGATCCACACGTCGACCGCGTCGATAGCCAGATTCGCAACGCCCGAGCGCAGAAGAATTTCGCCCATCAAAATGAAGAGCGGAATCGCGATAAGCGGGAAAATGGCCAGCGCTTCAAAGGCGCTGGGCACAAGGAGTGAGAGCGGTTCTGTCCCTCCTACGAGGAAATAAAACCCGATGATGTTGATCGCGAGGAAAGTGAAAGCGACAGGAAGCCCGCTTGCCAGCCCGATCACCAGCAGACCAAACAGCCCGATCAACACGACCCACCAATCCAACGGCAACCCCTTCGCTTAAATGGCGGGTCGTTCCGGCGCTCGCTCGTCGACGATCGCCGTGACATCTCTCCGTCGAATATGACGGCCGACATGTCGCACGAACTCCACGGCGAGCAGAATGCTTCCGATGGGAATGATTACGTACACGAGAAACTGGGGGACCTCCCACGCCTTGGCCATCGTCAAACCCCGTGCATAGGAATCCCAGGTAGCGATCGCGCCTTGCCACGCCATCACCGCGCATGCGATCGCTCCGACCACGGAAGTACCGACGCCTAGCTGTCGTTGCAGCGGAAGCGGAAGACGCTCGACGAGAATTTCTATCCGGACATGACCTTGTTGTCTGAGCACCCATGGTGCGGCCAGGAAGGTAACCCAGACTAACGCGTACTCGGAGAGATCCACCGCCCAGATCGTCGGCCGTCTCAACAAGTAGCGCGCCATCACATCGTATGTGACCCACAGCGCCATCCCTGCGGTGAGCAGACCCGCCACGATCGCCAGGCACGCGATGAGGCGGTCGTAAATCGCCGTGATCGTTTTCATCGCGGAAGTTGCCCGTGATGGGTGTAGTCCATCTCGTAGCGAAGGGTTCGGTAGCGGGACTTCGCGCTAGCGCAATTGCGCTGCCTTACTGAATGCCTCTTTTAGTCTGGGGCCGTTGTTAGGCGAGTCTTTGATGATCTTTTCCCAAAGCGCGTCGTCCGCAATGCGGAGGAATTTCTTCGCTTCGGCATCAGGGAGCTGGGCGGTCCTGAACCCTTTCTCCCGCAGCCGGCTCCATTCCTTGGCCTGCTCTGCGAGGTAGAAGTCGTCGCTCCATCCCTCCAGCTCCACGATGCTGTCGTTCAGCACCTTTTGCAGATTCGCAGGGAGCTTCTCGAGGGTGCGCTGGTTCATCAATATCGCATAGCGATTTACGTAATACGCCGGCAAGAGCATGAACTTCGCCACCTCGTAGAACTTGAAGTCCTCTATCCCGGACGTCGGCCATGCCATGGCGTCCACGACACCTCGCTCCATGGCCGTATAGACTTCGCCGGGTGCGATAGTCACCGGCGCGCCGCCCAGCGCGAGAATCAACGGAGTGAACTGGGGTACGGTCCGAATCTTTTTCCCTTTGAAATAATCCAGATTTTCGATCGGCACTTTGCTCAGGAAGGTGAACTGCATCCCGCTCGTGGAGATCCCCAGAAAGGCGACCCCGAGTTTTTCCCTGTGAATCTCGTCGACGAGCTTGGTCACGCCCGACGCGCGCAGCGCACGCGGGGAGACTGTCGGCTCGGCCACCAGGGCGACCGACTCGGGAAGGTTCGTCGCGTAGAAGGCGTTGGCCGTATGAATGACATCGAAGACGCCTTTCGACACCGCCCCGACACCCTGAAAAGTCGGGACCGCCTCCGGCCCGCCCTTCCAATCGATCCTCAGCTCGCCGCCCGAGTTTTTCTCCACCCGCTTGATGAACTCGAACATTCCCCGCATCGCGATGTATTTCGTTTCCAGGGGAGTAATCGCCCGCAAAACGACACCCGGCTTTTGCTGAGCCCTCGCCCTTCCCGGGAGATTTCCTAAGCCCGCCGCAAGGCCTCCGGCCAGCGAGCCCGCCAAGAACTGCCGCCGCGAGAGCACTCGTCCGTTTAATCGCTGCTCTAACTTAGTCATGGCTCGTCCCCTCATCCAGTGGTTTGATGGAAGTCTCTCGCGCCAATGTCTCCACCCATATCAATGGCGGCGAAGCACATGGCCCGGCTTGGCACCGACATGATTGCCGTCTTCCACGACCACCATGCCGTTGATAATTACAAATGGAAAAGGCGTCGGCGGCGTGAGCGGCTCCTGGAACGTCGAATGGTCCGCGACGGTTTTTTCGTCGAAGACCGTGATGTCGGCCCAATAGCCTTCGCGCAGCACGCCGCGATCGCGGATCTGGCAGCGCGCGGCAGCCAGAGATGTGATCTTCCGGACACCTTCCTCGAGACTCACGAGCTTCAAGTCGCGCACATATCGTCCGAGCCATCGCGGGAACGCACCCCAATTTCGCGGATGACCGTAACTGAAGCGATCGCTTATCGGAGTCGTCCAGGCGTACTTCAAGGTCTTCTGAAGCTCGTCTTCCGATTCGAACTTGTAGAACGCAGTCGTCCCGGACTGATCGTCGGCGGCCATTTCGAAGAACAGTTCGTCAGCCGACACGCTTCGCGCGGCAGCGAGTTGCGCCAATGACTGACCGCTATACTCGGGATGCGTGGGACAGCAATCGACCACCAGGTTTTCCCAGCCGGTCGCCCGCCATATGTTGTCCACCGTGTACTTTCTCCACTCCGCTCCTTTCATCTCTTCCAGTTCACGCATGATATTTCGGCGGACACTGGGGTCTTGTAGATACGTACCGAGTCCGTGTACTCCGGCGGCACGTGCAATCACCCACGGCGGCAGACACGCCCGAAGCGCCATGTTCTCCACGGTGTAGGGTTGTTTATCGGGCGCAATATCGACGCCTCGAGCCCTGGCATCATCGATGAGCCGCAGGGCTCCCTCCATCTTGCCCCAGTTGTGCCGACCGGCAACCTTGAGATGCGAGACCTGACAAGGAACACCTGTGACCTCGCCGACTTCGATGACCTCCTGAATCGCTTCGAAAAGCTTGTCTCCCTCGCTTCTCATGTGCGACGCATAGATGCCGCTGTAGCGACTCACGACCTCATTCAAGGCGATTAACTCGGAAGGCTCGGAGAAGAAGGAAGGAGCCCATTGAAGCCCTGAAGACAGGCCGATCGCCCCCTCTTCCAGCGCAGCAGCAAGGAGGCGACTCATCGCCTGAATCTCTTTCGAGGTCGCGGGGCGAGCCTCATCGCCCATGACGGCGAGCCGCAGGTTCGTATGTCCCACGAGCATGGCAACATTGTGGGAAATGCCGCCATTCTCCAGATTCTTCAAATACTCCTCTATCGTGCCCCAGTTCCACTCCAGTTCCCTCACGGCGAGGTACTTCACGTAACTCAAAATGATGTCTCTTGCCTCGGAGGGAATAGGCGCGGCCGTCTGACCACACAATCCAATGACCTCCGTGGTCACACCCTGTAACACCACGGGTTCCGCGAGGCGCTCGTCCGCGTTCGGCAAGACGAAGTCCTGGTGGGAATGGACATCGATAAAGCCTGGCGTAACGACCAGGCCCGAGACGTCGATGCGTTTGCCGGTCTGGTGACCGTCCAGCCGGCCGATCTTTGCGACACGCCCGTTGAGAACGCCAATATCCGCTTCGAAGGACGGATTGCCGGTTCCGTCCACAATCCGCCCGCCTTCGAGGGTCAGATCAAACATAGCGGCTCTCCTGCCCGGCTCTACGGCTGGACGCCGGCCTTCGCCCAAGCATCCCAGGGATTCTGAACGGCCATCGTGCCTCCGCTGATGTCCACGATCGCTCCCGTCAGGTAGTCTGCGCGCGGCGAACAGAGGAACACCACCAGATCGGCTACGTCTTTGGGGCGCCCAATCCTGCCCGCCGCGATGGGCCTTGCGGCTTCCTGACCCACCCTCGCCCGAATCTCGGCGTTCAACTCAGTCTCGATCATGCCGGGCGCCACAGCGATGACCGAGATCCCATAGGGGCCGAGCTCCGCCGCCATCGTTTTGGTCAGTGTGATCACGGCCATCTTGGTGGCGCAGTACGCCCCCGCCCCTGCAACGGGTAACCATGCGATTTGGCTGGACACATTAATAATCTTCCCCGATCGTCGAGGGATCATCCTGGCAGCAGCGGCTTTCGAGCAGTTGAATACCCCTTTCAGGTTTACACCCACGCTGAGATCCCAGTCGTGCTCGCTCATTTCGTGGAGGTAACCTGGCTTGAGTATCCCTGCGTTGTTAACCAGAATGTCGATCCTCCCGAATTCCCGGTCAGCTAACTCGAACATTTGATTGACGTCTTTTTCCTTTGATACATCGCCGGCACAGGTAACCACCCTTACCCCGCGTTTGCGAAGCTCTTCCGTCATTTCATCCTGCGGCTTGCGAGCGACGTAATTCAAGAGTAAGTGAACGCCTTCCGCTGCCAGCTCCTCCGCTATGGCCCACCCAATACCGCGAGTTCCTCCTGTTATGAGCGCAACCTTGTCCTTTAACGTCATGCAGGCTCCTCGAGCGCTGTTGCATGCGATGCAGCAGGTTGGCTTTCAGTCCACTGTCGCCGTGATAACTTGATCCGGTGAAGGCTTCTCGAAACGTTGTCCATGTGCGATCGCATAGCGGCCGCAGCAGCCTCTCCGTCCCGGGCGCGTAGACCAGCAAGGATCTGCCCATGCTCGGCGAGGCTCTCGTGATACCGGCTGGGCGTGAGCGCAAAACGAAGGCGCGTGATCATGTCGTTAAGACGCGAGATGATCGCAATGACCTGCTGATTTCCGGCCGTCTCGAGAATGTACATATGGAACGCGCGGTCGACCTCGTTGGCGCGGTGCAGGTCCTCGCTCGTCGGTTGCTTGGCCGCCAATTGCCGAAACTCCTGCTCGAATTTATCCAGGTCGGCCTCGTCGATTCGCTGCGCCGCGACGTGGCACGCGTTCCCCTCCAACAGGCTGCGCACCTCGCATATATCGAGGAACTCATCAAGGGACAAGTCCGCCACGAATACCCCGCGCTTAGGCACGCGGCGGACGAGGTTTTCCTGTTCGAGTCGATTCAGCGCCTCGCGTACTGGTGTACGGCTGACGCGAAGCTCACGCGCCCACGCTTCCTCTGAAACCAAGGCCCCGGGTTTCAGCCGGTTGGCGACGATTGCGGTCTTAATGGCGCGATAGGCGGTGTCGCCCCGCGGTTCCTGGATATTGATCCGGCGTCGTGTCATGGCGTAGCGACCTTCGATAATTTATCGTATACGTGAATTATACGAGTCATATTTTTCCAGTGTCACAATGCCATACGTATGGCATCCTGATGGCCCCATTACAAAACATTACCCATCTGAGTGGCATGCTCTAATTACTTGTATAAAATGCGTTTTTATTGACGGTGCCTAATGGGGAATTCACCTGTGACGATTCGGTAAAGGAATCAACCCATGGTAGTCGGCTATACCCTGTGGGGACGTGGTCCGGAAGGTGTCCTCGTGTTCAACGACTGGCTCGCGGATTGCTCCAGCTATGAGCCCATGTTGCCGTATCTGGACACCGATACTTACACCTACGCATTGATGGATCTACGAGGCTACGGTCGATCCCTCAAGATTCCCGGCAAACACAACTCGCTCGAGGCTGCGCAGGACGCGGTCGATGTCGCGGATTATCTTGGTTGGAAGAAATTCCATGCCGTGGGTTTCTCGATGACCGGCATGGTGGTGGAGCGTCTGGCCGCGCGCTTCCGAGACCGCATCAAGTCGCTGATTGCGATCGGACCCGTGTCGGCCTCGGGCATCAAGATGACCGAAGAAAAACGCAATTGGTTCATTAGCACGATTACTGACGATAGTGCGCTGCGCGAGCTTGCTTCGCGCATCACGGCTCATCGGCTCTCGCCTCAGTGGGCGGACGTGAAGCTCAAGCTCGCGCGTACGACCCGTGACCCGGCGGCTGTGCGCGAGTATTTTGACATGTGGACGCTCGAGGACTTCTCCGACGAGGTGAGGGGCGTGGACGTACCCCTGCTCGTGATCGCGTGCCAATACGACCAGGAAAATTTCCTTGAGAAAGACGTGAGGAACACTTGGCTCACGTACCACCCGAAGGCCCACCTGCACGTGATCGAAAACAGCGGTCACTGTCCCATGCAGGAAACGCCGATTCGCCTGCAAACGGTGATGGAAGACTGGATGAAGAAGCACTCGGGTTAACCGGGCCTCCTTGGCGGAAAAAGAAATGAAGATCACGAAAGCAGAGACGATATTGATTTCGGTTCCGTTTCAGCTCGCCGGTACGCCGCCTTGGAGCTTCGGCGGGAAAATTGCGAACCGGTTCGACACATTGATGGTGCGACTAGAAACCGACACTGGCATCGTGGGCTGGGGCGAAGCGTTCTCGCGCAACCAGGATAAGGCTCTGAAGAACGCAATCGATACCCGCATCCTGCCCCTGGTAGTAGGGAAGGATGCCGCCCGCATCGCCCAGGTCAAACATGAGCTCGAGTTCAATCTGCACAATTTCGGGCGTGTCGGATCGATCATGTACGGAATTGCCGCCGTCGACATAGCAATGTGGGACATTCTTGGCAAGAGCTGCGGCGTACCGCTCGTAATGCTACTCGGCGGCCCATTCACTGACCGCGTAGAGGCTTACGCAAGCTTGCTGCGGTATTCCAACGAAAAAGATGTGGCACGCGTGACACGGGAAGCGATCGACCGTGGCTACCGCTACATCAAGCTTCACGAGATCGGTATGAAGGAAATCCGGGCTGCGTGTGAGGCAGCAGGTAATGACGCGAGGATCATGCTGGACACCAATTGCCCGTGGACGGTGACCGAGGCACTTGCCTGCAGTCGCGAGCTCGCACCGCTCAATCTCATGTGGCTCGAGGAACCGGTATGGCCGCCGGAAAACTACAAGGGCCTCGCTGCAGTCCGGAGTCAGGGCTTGCACCGTGTTGCGTCGGGGGAGAACGCGGGTAGCCTTCACGACTTCATGGCGATGATCGACGCGAGAGCGATCGACATCGCGCAGCCCGATGTCGCGAAGACGGGTGGCATCACGGAGACGCTCAGTATCAGGGCGCTATGCGAAGCGCACGGCGTGGAGTTCGCTCCTCACTGCGCGTTGTTTGGGCCAGGCCAGGTAGCGACCATTCATCTTAGCGCGGCGACACGCACACTGCCCCTTTTGGAGCGGTTGTATTGCGATTTCGAATCCGAGCTCTACGGCGGTGCGACGAACCCGGAAAAAGGCTATGTACGAGTTCCTCGAGGGCCGGGACTTGGAATTGAGCCTGATCCAAAGGTGATCGAAAAGTACCGTGTCTAGTGCGATTCCAACTTATCAACGCTAAGACCGCGGATCCCGGTCAATCGATGCTCCAGAGTCCCGAGCCTGCGGTGGCGGTAACGCAGATAGCGATAGACACGACGACGTCGGGTGTTGTGGTCGGGGTCGTCGGTGTTGGCCAGGGTGAAGCGCTTCATCGCGCCGAAGTGAGCCTCGATGAGGTTGAGCCAGGAAGCCTCGGTCGGGGTCCACACCGGCCGGATGCGAAGCCGCTTGAGAGCCGCGAGGAAGCGCGGATGGTCGTGGGTCTGATGCAGGTTATCCATGATCACGTAGAGCTTCTTGCCGGGGTAGCAGCGGCGCAGCCGCTGGAAGGCTTCGATGAGCTCGGGCAGGCGTTTTCGCTTGCGAAACAGCCCCTCGAGGCAGTCGGCGTGCACATCGTAGAAGCCGAAGAACTGTTCGGTGCCCTTGTATCGGTTGTAGGTGGCGCGCATGCGCTGAGGCGCATTGCGCCGGGCCCAGGCGAGCCCGCCGATCGGCTTGATCTCCAGCGGCCCCCACTCGTCGAAGCACACTACCGCGGCCCCCGGCGGGCGGCGCCGGTAGAGCCGGCGGATGCGTTTTTTTTACTGTCGAACTCCGGATCATGCGAACGCTTCCAGGTGCGGATGCGCTGGGCGCTCAGGCCCTCGCGGCGTAACAGCCGCCGCACCCACTCGTCGGTGACCGGCGGCAGCAGCCGCTTGGCCCGACAGTACTCGGCGAGCTTCGGGACCGACCAGTTGGAGAACGGCAACCCCCGCTCCAGGGGACTCGAGAGCGCCACATCGACGAGCTCGCGCAGCTGCTCGCCCTTGAGGATCGGCGGTCGGCCCTTGGGGTTGGGCACCTGCTCGAAGGTGGCAAACCCGCTGTTGTTGAACCGGTGCACCCAGTCGTACGCCACGGTGAAGTGGCACCCCACCCGGTCGGCCGCCTCGACCACGCTGTGGCCCTTGCGCACCTCTTCGATCACCCGGTACCGCTGGTGCACCCGGGCCGAGAGCGACAGGTCCTTGAGCTTGGCGGCGAGCACCCGCTGTTCGCCGCGACGCAGCGGACGCAACTGCAAGGTCTTGGCCATCCCGCACCTCCTTCCGGAGGGCAGGATACCAGACCTTAGGCCATTTAAGTTGGATACGCACTAGTCGATTGGGCAGATGAGGGAGGTTTTCTGGGAACAGACCTTCGGATACTGTGCGACGCAGGTTTCAACGCAAGCATCGAGTGCATCCCCTCCTAGGAGATGGCCGTCGACCCACGGCATCAGCTCAGAGCAGATCGCGATCGCGTTTTGGCCTAGGGTGAGCCGGCCGGGTGCGGGCTTCAGTCGGTCGCACTGCTGTGCGCACTGCATGCCTCTAGCCTTTCCGTAAAGTTTCGCCGCTGCACTGCTGCCAATTTCTTTCGGGCCCCGGCGAAGCGCGTCTTCCGGCGATCGAGGTATCTCACCCAAGAGCCCAAAGCGGTCGATTTGTCGCAGCGGGTCACCCGCGACGTAAAGGTAGGTGTTCAGTCCTCCGAGCACCCCAATGGGATCGCTCTGGATAAATCGGCCGGTCTGCGGGTCATAGTCCCGGAAGTAATTGTGGTGCAGTCCGGTTTCGGCATCCCGGTACTGGCCGGGCAGTATTCGGATTGACCCCTCCCCGAGAGAGCGGTTTTCACGGGGAGCGGCAGGTGTTGGACGGCCCGCAGAGAAGAAGGTCTTCTCCCGTCAGTCGGGTATCCGGAACCCGTCGAAGAAGGCGCGCAGCAGCTTCTCTTCGGCGCTGTCGCCCGCGTAACGCCAGAGGTGGAAGCCGATCAAACGTTTTAGCGCGGCCTCGGTCCGAATCGTCTCGGGGTCGACACCCGTGAGGGCGCGCAAGCGTCGCTTCTCCGCGCGCGTCAGCCGAACGTCTCCCCCACAGCGCAGCATTCGGCTTAGGCCAGCCTGAGGGCCTGTTGATATGCAGCGATCCGCCGCCGAACTCCAATCTTCTTGTCTAATGCCTCGGCGACATCTGGGTCCAGGCGACGAAGCAACTCGTCCGCATCAGCGGGAGCCTTGAACGTCAGGAATTCCTTCCGTGGCGACAGGTAGACCACCACCTTCTTTCCTCGCTCGAGGAGATTCAAGATGTTGTTAACCGTGCCCTGACTCTCCCCGTCCCAGAGCATGAGCCCGTAGTCTGCTTCCTCGCTCATCGCCAAGTCTTTCGCCGCGTAGAAGAGAAAGTCCCGTTGTGGCCGGTCTACTTTCACTGGGTGAGTCGGCCACTTCCCGAGGTTATTGCGGCAAGCCGTTCCGGAATAGAACACGACGACGTTTGGGTACCCTTTGTCAGCGAAGTACTTCTGAATCGCCTTGTCCGCGCCGCTGGCGTCGCCGACCAACACCTGAAGTCCTTCTGCAATGATCTTCGCCGCACGCTCTTTGACCTGCGGACTCAGTCGCGCAAGCCGCCGGGATCCACCAAGAAACACCTTCTTCATCGGTTGCTCCGAGTTCGCGTAAACGTCAGGGCCAAGATCTTTCCAACCTTTCCGTCGGTTCGAAGCGCGCCGGTGACGGCTTCGAGGGTCGCACCAGAGCGGTACAAGTCGTCAATGAGCAGGATCGCGCGACCTGCCGTCTTGGCGGTCTGGACTGAGTAGGCATCCTTCAGCTTCTCCAGGCGCTCCTGATAATCATAGACGGACTTGAGCTCCGAAGTCGCCTTGATTTTGGCGACGCAGTCTTCACAGAAAGGGCACCCGAGAAGCTTTGCGACCCCCTCGGCCAAGAATGGAACCGGCTGGAACCGACGGCCAGGTCGCAGATCGCGACTCTCCCGCCCGAGGAGCGCCGTCAGATCCTGCAGCTCGTCGATGCCTTCATCGAACGCGGGCAGTTGAAGCGTAAGGTCGCAGCGAAGCAGCCGGCCTGAGGTGGCGGATCCCGTCGTCTACGCCTTCGAGTGGGACCCGGAGAAGGCCCGCACCAACATCGCTGATCACGCCGTCGCCTTCGAGCTCGCTGCGACAGTGTTCCGCGATCCGCTGCAGCTCTCGGTGTACGATGAGGATCACAGCGAGTCGGAAGAGCGCTGGGTGACGCTGGGGCAAGCCGAGAACGGGAAGCTCCTCGTCGTGGTCCATACTTTTGAGGAGACGGACGCGACTTCCGCCAAGGTGCGGATCATCTCGGCACGCGATGCGACCAAGCGCGAACGGCAGGACTACGAGGACGGGTAGCAGGCCCGATAGATGATGCGACGCGAATACGATTTCAGCAAAGGCGTGCGGGGGAAGTTCTACCGCCCCGGCGCGAAGCTGCTCATCCCCGTCTACCTCGAACCCGAGGTACAGGCCTTCGTCGCCGACCGTGCGGCGAAGGACGGCACCGACGTGAGCGAGGTGGTGAATCAAATGCTCATGCGTGAGATCGCGGCCGAACCGGCTAAGGAGAAGAAGGTCGGCTCGGCAAGAGACCCCAAACGCGGGGCAGAACTGGTGCTGATTGGCGCGGACGTACTGCGGACCCGGAACTCGAGCTCAGGCACGAAGACCTACGCCGTGCGGGATGCTCAGGGACGATTCAAGGACGTCCAGACCTACCGCACGAACCCGAGCACTCGCATCACCGGCAAGACCCGTGCTCACCCGATGAAGAAACCCGCCAAGCGCGCCAAGCGCTGAAGGATCAACGCTCGCGCGAAGGCCGGAGTTGATCGCCAGAACTGTCGACGATCTCTAGGATCAACTCGGCCCTTCGCTACGCCTCTGCCAGTCGCGGTACATAACAATGACAGTCAGTCCGAAGCTACACAGTAGCGCGAAC
>Ga0209751_10003898_pt1 | contig 14367 bp, 13 predicted proteins | sample RifCSP13_1_FD_184019 | JGI IMG/M metagenome (GOLD analysis project Ga0209751, IMG submission 184019) | Soil microbial communities from Rifle, Colorado - Rifle CSP2_sed 13_1 (SPAdes) (version 2) | ecosystem: Environmental > Terrestrial > Deep subsurface > Rock core/Sediment | place: Rifle... | reverse complement strand
GAGGAGACGACAAGTATGCGCCATCTGTGGATATTATGTTTTCATCGTCTGCAGAGGTTTGGGGCAGGCGGACTATAGGTGTTGTGCTTACTGGCATGGGGCATGATGGTAAAGATGGTGTGGTAGCTATAAAGGAAAAGGGCGGGTATGTTATGGCGGAGTCACAAGAGACATCTATTATATTCGGCATGCCTGAATCTGCAATTGCCACAGGTAAGGTTGATGAGGTTGTACCCCTTTATGATATAGGGCCGAGGATAGTCAGGCGGTGTGCCGGCGATATGTTAAAAAGGGCTTGATTATGGATAATGTTATATGCTATCTTTTGGCAGAAACAGAAGGCAATGGCAATAAAGACAGGCGCAAAAAGCGCGATATGTTTTTTTGTAAGAAAGGTCTTCTGGATATAATACGGAGCGGATAATGTCTGATGAAAAAAATATATTCTCCAGGGCAGAGGAGTTCATGCAACTCTTTAAGAAAGGGGCTGATTTTACACAGGAACTCTTAAAGGAAAATGAACGTCTGCGTTTTAAGATGGTTCAGCTTGAGGAAGAGAACAACCTTGCAAAATTGTCAGGCGGTGACAGCAGCAATACCCTGATAGCCGAACTTAATAAGAAGCTGCAGGGCCTTGAACAGGAGATGCAGAAGCTGCTTGAACGCCACAGGGAGGTGGAAGACGAAAATAAGGATTTCGCCAACAGGTACCTGGAAATAGAGCAGGAAAATAACAATCTGGCCAATCTTTATGTGGCCAGCTATCAGCTACATTCTACGCTGGATTTCAAGGAGGTTCTGCAGATTATTCTGGAGATTATAATAAACCTTATCGGCGGAGAGATGTTCGGGATCCTGTTGCTGGACGAAAAGACCAATGAACTTACAGCAGTAGCCACAGAAGGTGTTGAAAGGGAGGATATCCCTTTAATAAAAATAGGGGTCGGCATCATCGGCGGGGTTGCAAAGAGCGGGGATAACTACTTTGTTGATGAGATAAAGCCGTTCAGCAAATTTAATCCAACTATACCTATTGTATGCATACCGTTAAAGATAAAAGAGCATGTTATAGGGGTGATAGCCATATATAAGCTTCTGGAACAGAAGCCAAAGTTTTCCGCGCTTGATTATGAACTGTTTACCCTGCTCGCCGGTCACGCTGCTACTGCAATATTCAGTTCAAAGCTATATTCTGAATCCGAAAGGAAACTTTCTACCATACAAGGGTTTATAAATCTTTTGACAAAATGATTTTCTAAGGAACATCGGATTTAAAATACATGACTGCCAAAATTAAATTACAGGGATGCAGATAGAATTCAAATTCACCCGCTAAAAAGATGGCCTACAAAATATTGATAATTGATGATTCCCCCACCATGAGGCAACTATTGGTATTTGCCTTAAAGAGGTTAAGTGGAATAGAGGTTGTTGAGGCCGCAGACGGGGTTGATGGTTATAAGAAGCTTACCTCAGGGAAGATTGACCTTATACTTGCGGATATAAACATGCCTGTGATGGACGGTCTTAAACTGGTTAGTATAATCAGAAGCAATCCTGACTATAAGGATATTCCTATAGTAATGGTTACAACAGAGGGTGGTAAGGAAGACAGAGAAAAGGCGATTTCACTCGGGGCCAATGCCTACCTGACAAAACCCATTCAAGCGCCTCAAGTCTTGTCCATAGTAAAAGAGCTGCTTAAGATAACATGAAAAGATCAGAAGTCAAAAGTCAGAAGTCAGAAGCAAGAAGTCGGAGGTCAGAAGTCAGAAAAAAATCTTACCTCTTGCCTCTTGCCTCTTGTATCTTTTTTTCTTGTTTACTGCTTACTGCCTTTACAGGCTGTGCTTCCACCCAGGAAGCATCAGCAAATATTGACCCTGCATTATTATACACCGAAGGTGTAATCCTGTATCAGAATGGCGACTATAATGAGGCAATTGATAAGTTTAAGAAGGTTATGGAGGATTACCCGTTAAGTCCGTCTGCCACTGATGCACAACTCCTACTTGCAGATACTTACTATGTCAGTGCCCAGTACAGCGACGCAGCTTCATATTATGCCAGTTTTATTGCCTTGCACCCAGGACACCCCAAGGCATCCTATGCCCTGTTCCAGAAGGGGATGAGTTACTTCAGGGATGTGCTCAGCATAGATAGAGACCAGACTACTACAGAAAAGGCGCTTCTTGCTTTCAATGATATGCTTTCTTTCTATCCAGCAAGTGTATACGCTGATAAGGCAGGGGAAATGATTGTCTTCTTAAAGAAACGGCTGGCAGAGAGGGAGTTTTACATAGGAAATTTTTATTTTAAGGATAAAAAATACAAAGGTGCGTTAGCCAGGTTTGCCGATATATTGAAAAAATATCCGGATGCAGGGCTATCGGATAAGGTTTTATACTATATCGGGAAATCGTATTCGGAACTTGGCGAAGATGAGCTTGCAAGGAATGCTTTTTCCACCCTTATTGCGAACTTCCCGGGCAGTTCCTATGCAGATGACGCTAAAAGCTGGCTTAATAATAATCAGGAAGGGTAGGAGGTCTGCGTGAAACGGGAATGGCAGGAGTCATACGAGCTGGGGAAAAAGGCATTTGAAGAGAAGAACTATAACGATGCCCAGCTCTATCTGGAAGAGGTTTTAAGGGAAAAGGATAATTTCGCAGATGTATATAATATGCTCGGTTACATCTATTATACTGGAGGCCGCCATGAAGGTGCTGTAAAATGTTTCCAGAAGGCGCTGGAGCTTAACCCGAACTATACCGAGGTGTCTCTTAATCTGGCAGTGATATATAATGATATGGGAGAGTTTGATAAGGCACAGGCAGTTTACACCAGGGCTAAAGAGGCAGGGAGGTCGGGCTCTACTTCGTATCTGGATCCTTATGTCAAAGGGAAACTTGCAAATATGCATGCGGAGATAGGGAACATATACCATGATTTAAGCCTCTACAAAGAGGCAATTGATGAGTATAATAAGGCGATTCAGCTGAGGCCCACCTTCGTGGATATAAAAAACAGGTTGGGCATTGTCTATAGAGATATACAGGATTACAGCAAGGCCATAAAAGAGCTGGAAGAGGTAATAGCCATAAACCCTGATTATACACCTGCAAGGATAAACATGGGGGTTACCTACTATGCTATGGGCCGTAAGGATAAGGCCAGGGCAGAGTGGCAGGAGGCGCTCCGCAAAAACCCCAATGATAAAAAGGCCCGCATGTATATGAGCCTTTTATCTGAGAAAAAGTAATCTCAAAACATCCCCATCTACAATACCAGATATTTTGCCGCATAACCCGCCTTCTATTACCCATCAGGCTTGAAATCGGATTTTCTACTTACGAAAGCCCCTCTGTAAACCTCAACACCAAAATCTTTGGTGTTCGGATTGTTGTATATGAACAGCACAATATGTTTTTATTTTGTTTGAAAAAAATGGGTTGCTGTGTTAAAAATTGCCTGAATTTTAAATGAGAGGCATTGATGCAAAATAGATATGGTCCAAATACCATAGAAGAAAAGTGGCAAAGGATATGGCAGGAGAAGAAGGCCTTTAAGGTAATGGAAGATAAGGCAAAGAAGAAGTATTATGTGCTGGAGATGTTTCCTTATCCATCCGGCAAGATACATATGGGCCATGTAAGAAATTATTCCATAGGCGATGTGGCGGCAAGGTTTCTGAGCATGAGGGGGTTTAATGTCCTTCACCCAATGGGCTGGGATGCCTTTGGTATGCCTGCTGAAAACGCGGCAATACAGCACGGCACACATCCTGCGAAGTGGACATACGAAAATATTGCATTTATGAAAAGGCAACTGAAGAGGATGGGGTTGTCCTATGATTGGGAGAGGGAGGTTACTACCTGTGCCCCTGAATATTATAAATGGAATCAATGGTTGTTCTTAAAGATGTATGAAAAGGGGCTGGCGTATAAGAAGCGTTCTTCGGTAAATTGGTGTCCAACTTGTGCTACGGTTCTCGCCAACGAACAGGTTATTGACCGGCTTTGCTGGAGGTGCGATACTCCGGTAAAGACCACGGAACTTGAGCAGTGGTTTTTAAAGATAACCGCTTATGCCGAAGAACTTCTGGATTATTGCGACAAACTTCCCGGCTGGCCTGAGAAGGTTGTTATAATGCAGAAGAACTGGATAGGAAAGAGCATAGGCGCTGAGGTTGATTTCAAAATAGAAAATTCCGATGAGACGATTAAAGTATTCACTACGCGGCCCGATACAGTTTTTGGCGCAACTTTTATGAGCCTTGCACCTGAACATCCGATGCTGGAAAGACTGATAGTCAAAAGTCAGGAGTCAGAAGTCAGAAGATTTATTGAAAAAGTAAAGAAAGAAGACAGAAGGGCAAGGACAGAGGCAATGCTTGAAAAAGAAGGCGTGTTTACTGGTTCATACTGCATTAATCCTCTTACTGGAGCGAGAATGCCAATATACATTGCCAATTTTGTCCTTATGGAATACGGCACAGGCGCTGTTATGGCAGTGCCAACCCATGACCAGCGCGATTTTGAGTTTGCAAAGAAATATAAACTTACGATGGCTGTAGTAATCATCCCTGAAAACTCTCAACTCCCAACTCCGAACTCCGAACTAATGACCGAGGCATATGTATATGACGGGATTATGGTAAATTCAGGGCAGTTTAACGGGATGAACAACAGGGGTGCCATGGCAGCTATTATAAAACATCTTGAGGAAAAGGGTATGGGGAAGGGTGCTGTGAGCTATAAGCTCAGGGACTGGGGCATATCAAGGCAGCGGTATTGGGGATGCCCCATTCCCATTATATACTGCGATGGCTGTGGAATAGTGCCTGTGCCTTATAAAGACCTGCCCGTTATCCTGCCTGAGGATGTAAAGTTTACAGGCGAAGGTCTTTCCCCACTTGCGCACTCCAGCAGGTTTACAGATGTCCGGTGCCCTAAATGCGGCAAGCATGCCAGAAGGGAGATGGATACCATGGATACATTTATTGATTCTTCATGGTATTTCCTGAGGTATGTCTCGCCACACGAGAACAATGGCCCATTTGACAGGGAGGCTGTTAAATACTGGATGCCTGTTGATCAGTACATAGGCGGTGTTGAGCATGCGGTGCTGCATCTTCTCTATTCCAGGTTTTTTACCAAGGCAATGCGCGACCTTGGGCTTATAGATTTTGATGAACCATTTGTAAATCTCTTGACCCAGGGCATGGTGTGCAAAGAGATTATGAAGTGCAAAGAGCATGGTTATCTCCTGCCGGAAGAGGTGCAGGATAAGACATGCGTAAAATGCGGCAGGCCTGTAGAGATAGGGGCTACTGAAAAGATGAGCAAATCCAGAAAGAATATTGTTGACCCGGATAAGATTATTGAAAGATATGGCGCTGATACAACCAGGGTTTTTTCCCTCTTCGCAGCGCCGCCTGAAAAAGACCTTGAGTGGAGCAATGAAGGGGTTGAAGGGGCATACAGGTTTTTGAACAGGGTATGGAGATTAGTAACAGAAATACGGGGGGCAGGTGTCAGGGGTCAGGGGTCAGGAGAAACTGAAAACTCCGAACTCAATTATGAGATAAACAGGGTTGTAAAAAAGGTTACTGATGACATGGAGAGGTTTCACTTTAATACTGCCATAGCTGCACTTATGGAGTATATTAATTTTCTCTCAAAATGTGAGAGTAAAGATTCATCTGAACATAAAAAGGCTATTGAAGTACTACTGATACTACTTTCTCCATTTGCGCCTCATATATGCGAAGAGTTGTGGCATAATATAGGAAAGAAAGAAAGTATATTCAAAACCCCCTGGCCATTGTATGATGAGGCCGCTCTGAAGAAAGAAGAGGCGCTGGTGGTTGTGCAGGTAAATGGCAAGGTAAGGGGACGCATCAGCGTGCCGTTAGACAGCCTGCAGGCAGAGGTTGAAAGGATTGCCCTGAAAGATAAAAAGGTAGCAGAGTGGCTCAGTGGAAAACAGATAAAAAAGATGGTTTATGTGAAGAATAAGATACTGAATGTGGTGGTGGTATGAAAAAACAGTGGCCAGTGTTCAGTGATGAGTGGTCAGAAGGCAGAAGTAAAAAGCAGCGGCCGGTGGTTATTAGCCGATGGTCTATTATTTTACTATTCACTATTCACTATTCACTGTTCACTGTCTTAACATCCTGCGGTTACCACATTGCCGGCAAGGGCGGCAATATGCCTGGCAATATTGCAACATTGTCTATCCCATTTTTCAAAAACAGGATACAGAAGCCCGATGTCGAGACAGTTATTACCTCTGCACTGATTGACGAGTTTGTAAAGAGCAAGGTGGCGAAGGTCGTTGAAGAGGATGCCGAGGCTATAATAAATGGCGCTATAACAGGTTACGAACTTATGCCGGTTTCATTCAACAGGAATGATGTAATCCAGGAATACAGGGTTACTATCAGGGTGGAAGTTCAGCTTGTGCGCAACAGCGATGGAAAGGTCTTATGGGAGGATAAAAATATCACGGACTATGAGGATTTTAAGGTAAATGCTGCAGATGTAAATGCAACCAAGACAGCAGAGTGGGATGCTGTTAAAAAGATGGCCAGGGATACTTCAAGGCTTATTAAAGAGAGGATGTTGGAGGATTTCTAACGGCTTTGTAAAATGTCCATCTGCTGCGTTGTCGCTGCGGCTTCGGCGCTCAACATACTATAAAAGTATGCCTCCCCCCGATTGAATCTATCGGGGGCTTACTCCGCCTTGCATCTGGAGCATTTTACTTCGCCGTTTATGTTTAGAACCTTAGGAGATTACTAATCTTAATGTCATTGGATGGCTTAAAATTTACTGAAGGTCTTAAAAAAGGGAGAGAACTGCCTCCTGTCAATTGTTTTTACGGAGACAGCTACCTGATAGAAGAGGCAGTGCAGGATATTAAGAGCAGGGTTCTAACATCTGCCTTTAAGGATATGAACTACAATTCCTTTGATGCAAAAGAGGCAGATGCAGATACGATTATTTCAGCAGCCAATACATTTCCGGTAATGTCTAAGAAAAGACTCATTATCGTTAGCAGGGCGGAATCACTTCTGAAATCACAACAGGAGGCATTTCTTGGATATTTTAAAAACCCGGTCAGCACCACCTGTCTCACCTTTATTATATCCTCTGATAAGATTGATAAACGGCTGGCATTTTTTTCAGAACTTGATAAGGCCGGCTACCTTTTTTATTTCAAACCGCCTTCAGGCAGGGAATTGCCTTTATGGATCAAGAAGGAAGTGCAGGGCGCGGGAAAGAGAATCACGGATGAGGCTGTTGCGGCTTTCATGGAGATAGCTGATAACGAGTTGAGGGATATAAAGCAGGAGATTGACAAGCTGGCATTGTTTGTCGGAAAGAGAGAGATGATAGAGAAGAAGGATGTGGAGATGGCTGTTGCAAAAGGCCGTATAGACACGGTGTTTGACCTGGCAGATTCGTTGGGCAAGAAAGACCTGCGGAAGGGGATAATGAATCTTAAGAGGCTGATGGACCAGGGTGAGCAGCCTGTGAAGATACTGGGCACGATATCAAGACAGTTCCGCATTATGTGGAGGGTGAAGATACTTAAGGAAAAAGGGACAGCAGTCAATGGTATTGCACAGCAGTTAGGGATATTCCCGTCCTATGTGGGTGGGTACCTCAGGCAGGGTAATAGATTCAGCACAGAAGAGTTCCTGTCGGTTTTCAAGATACTCCGTGGCGCTGATATAGCCTTAAAATCAGGAAGGCAATCTGCCGGCATGGTGCTTGATAGGCTTGTGCTGGAACTTTGCCTTAAATGATAAACTCAAGACTTAAGTCTATGGTCTGTATCTTGGGTCTATTTAGCAGAGATGGAATTTACTGCTACGATAAGGCGGGATACCTTCCTTGAAGCGTTATTCCTGTGAAGCGCCCCTTTGGATACTGCCTTGTCAAGGACTTTTACTGTATTTGCGAGAGATGCCTTTGCCTTTTCTGCGTTGCCTGAGGCAATATTATCTTTCACCTGCTTGATTGCTGTTTTTATAGCAGATTTTATTGTTATATTGCGGATCCTGCGTTTAAGATTCTGCCTGTGTCTCTTTATTGCTGATTTATGAGTTGCCATTCAACCCTCCGTTAGAAATTTGAACCAATATTTTTAAACTATTGATATATAATTGTCAAGGATTTTGTTATGTTATGTTAAAGGTGTGTTAAGAATATTGAATTTCGGTTTGCCTTTATGAGCGAAAATAAAAATATAACAAAGGCTGCCTCAGTTGTGGGAGGCGCAACATCCATAAGCCGTATCCTGGGTTATATAAGGGATGCGGTTATTGCCGCAGTCTTCGGGGCTGGTACCTACGCTGATGTGTTTTTCATTGCTTACAGAATTCCGAATTTTTTCAGAAGACTTGTAGGTGAAGGGGCATTAACAGTTTCTTTTATCCCTGTATTTACCGATGCGCTGACCCTCGGCTCAAGGGAAAGGGCTAAGGGGTTAGTTTCAACAGCATTTACATTCTTTACCATCGTGCTGGGCTTGCTTACAATAGCAGGTATCATATTTTCAAAGGAGATAGTGGAGATAACAGCCCCTGGTTTTGCCGCTGTCCAGCATAAACTACCACTTACAGTCTCTTTGACAAGATGGATGTTCCCTTTCCTTTTCTTTATATGTCTTGTTGCCCTGGGTACGGGGGTGTTGAATTCACTAAAACATTTTACTGCACCGGCATTATCACCGGTTCTGTTCAATCTTTCCATGATAGTTTCAACAATATTTCTTATCCCGTTCTTTAAAGAGCCTGTCTATGCGCTTGTATTTGGCGTGGTTTTTGGGGGCATCCTTCAGTTTCTCTACCAGCTTCCGTACCTTAAAAGATATGATATGTTTCCGAGGCTGGATTTCAATTTCAGCGATCCGGATATAAAAAGGATTGTGCTCCTAATGCTTCCTGCTGTCCTTGGCACAGCGGTATTCCAGATAAATATCCTGATTACCAGCAGGTTTGCCTCAGGGTTGCGGGAAGGGAGTGTATCCTATCTCTATTATGCGGACAGGATAGTTGAACTGCCCCTTGGGGTCTTTGCAATTGCAGTTGCAACCGCCGTGCTTCCTTCCATGTCTGAATCTGCTGCCAGGGAAGATTGGTCAGGTTTTAAAGAATCATTATCCTTTGCCATAAGGCTTGTGACATTTATCACTGTTCCTGCTGCCGTCGGCCTTGTAGCGCTCGGTATACCTATTGTTACCATGCTTTTTCAGAGGGGCGAATTTGGCTATGAAGCAACAATGGGTACTGTTTATGCACTTTATTTTTTTTCCATCGGCCTTGTTGCATTTGGAGGAGTTAAGATACTGGCGTCTGCATTTTACTCGCTAAAGGACACATTAACACCTGTTAAGGTCGGCATAACAGCAGTAATTGTCAATGTGATTTTCTGTTTCATGCTTATAGGACCTTTGCAGCACGGCGGTCTGGCCCTGGCAACATCTCTTGCTTCAATGATAAATTTATTAATCCTCTTCCTTATACTCAGGAAGAGGCTCGGGGGAATCGGCGGTAGAAAGATATTTACCTCTGCTGTTAAGGTGATTTTATCATCTGTTCCAATGGGGCTTGGAGTATATGGCATATCGCTTCTTATTAACTGGTCTGACGGCGGGATAACTATTGCAAAATTCTTTATTTTGGTTTTTGCAATATGTTTTGGTGTAATGAGCTATCTTTTGCTTACCTATCTTTTGAAGAGTCCTGAAATGATTTTCTTGACAGAAATGGTCACTGAGAGGTGGTTCAAAAAATCATGACTTGCAATAAAATCCCTTACTTACCTCCACGCCAAAATCTTTGTGTGCGAGGTAAAGGTGTGGTAGTTTAATTTGGTGAAAATTCTGTAATTTCTCTGTATAGAGTATGGTATTTTGAATAAAGGTGTTAAACTATGCAACTCGCTGAATTTCATAGTAAATCTACTGATTAAAAATTATGCAGACCAGTGGGAGACCTTATTTAATCACATTCTCTTTTTTGCATTTACATGGTTGCTAACAAGTTATCCACATGTTGTGGGGAAATCTTTTTAAGGCTTTGTAATCCTTGGCTTTTTGTCTTTTATTGTAAAGTTTTTAAGGCGGGTGGGCTGAATAAAAGAGTCTGAAATATATTTTTCAAATCCGTGCAGTCATTTTAGATTTTTTTTCTTTGACCTTTGCTTCATTCCAGAGTTTTTCCATTTCTTTGAGCGGAGCACTGCCAATGGCCTTTCCTTTCTGCCTGAGTTTTTTTTCAATATAATGAAATCTTGTAATGAACCTGCCGATGGTTTTCCTCAAAGCCTCTTCCGTATTTATTTCTATAAATCTTCCTATATTTACCAATGAAAAGATAAGGTCACCGATTTCTTCCTCTATTCTTGCAGCATTGCCTTTTTTTAGGGCATCCTTGAATTCTGCCATTTCTTCATCAACTTTCAGGAGGACTTCCTGTATGCTGCCCCAGTCAAAACCTACCAGCGATGCCTTCTCTGTTACTTTGTGAGCCTTGAGCAATGCAGGGAGGTGGAATGGTATGTCTGAAAGGTATCCGGCGGCCCTTCTTTTATCTCCCTTCTCCTCTTTTTTTATCCTTGCCCAGTGTTTTAAGACATCCTTTGATGTTTTTGCCTTTGTTTTCCCAAAGACATGGGGATGCCGTCTTATCATCTTGTCTATTGACACACTGATTACATCGTTTATACCAAAATACCTTTTTTCTACGGCAAGCTGACACATGAAGATAACCTGGAAAAGCAGGTCGCCGAGTTCTTCCTTTAACATTGCGGGTGAGCCGGCATCCACAGCGTCAATAACCTCGTATGCCTCTTCTATTACAAAGGGTGCAAGGCTCTGGAAGGTCTGCTCCTTATCCCATGGACAGCCCTTCGGCCCCCGCAATTGCTGCATGATTGCTACAAGCCTGGCAAATCCGGGTTTATTCATATTTTATGGGGTATAAAGTGGGGGGATTGAACTATTCGGTCGAGGTCTTCCCTTGTATTGATGTTATCAAGGGATAATAAAATCTTTTCATTGGAGAACCAGTCCTTTTCATCAAGGCGTGTTATCTTTATTTTATGGAAGAGATTCGTGATACGCAGATCTCTTTCTTTTATCATTTTACTGATAGGGTTAAGGCACTTTTTAGAATATGCCGCATGGAGTGGATGGTATCTGCCCAAAATGAAAGGCACCACCGCATTCGTGTCCTTTGCGGCCATATTAACCTTTGAAATAGCCTCTTTGTTGAGAAACGGCATATCACATGCTGCGACAAAACTGTATTCAGATGAGGCATGGAAAAGACCGGTATATATCCCGCCAAGGCTGCCGGCGTCTTTAAATATGTCACTCACAACCTTTACATTTAATTCTTCATATTCAGCAAGATTGTTTGCAACAAGTATTATTTCATCAAACAGCTCCCTGAACAGGCCTATTGTCCGCTGGATAATACGCTGACCGCCAATATCAATAAAGGCCTTATTGAAACCCATTCTCCTGTTTTTACCACCCGCAAGGATTATGCCTGTCATGTCTTATTCAGTTCAGAGTTTATAGTTTGTAGTTCGGAGATTTTCACTACGAACTCCGAACTTCCAACTCAAAACTATATTACCCTGCCCCCTTATGTCTCAAAATAGTTATCGTCCTTGTATTTTTACCTCGATATGTCTTGGATTATTACATCCCTTCAAGCCGCTTACAAGCCCAGTTATAGCCTCTGCAAGCAGCCTTTCTATGAATGGTTTAAGGTTTATCCTTTTTCCATTTACTGTCAGTTCTGCCTTATTGTTGCGGCCGGAGGGTGCAGTTTTTCCCAGGAATCTGTTTTCTATTAAATTTGCAACAGCCTTTGAGTCGTTGATATTAATGCACGGCACATCCTTGCGCTTAAATTTAATATCGCTGGCAATACCAATCAGATTTTTATCTTTTCTGCAGATGGGTTTTGCTGATTTCGCTCTCCTGATAACTTCTATCTTTGGATAGCCTGCCTTTTTGTACCCCTCTGTTATTATGATATCCACATCATCAATAAAAGAAAATGCAAGTTTGTCAGGCAGCCATTCTTCGTCAACATCTTTTATTACTGCTACCTTGTCCGGTGAAGACAGTGCTACAGTTTTTGCCCCGGCCATCTTATGCCGCCAGCTGTCTTTCCCTTCATGGTCTATTTCAAAACCATGGGCGTCATGCTTTATAGTGCCGACCCTGTAGCCTCTTTCTGTTAACTCAGCCACAACCTTCTCAAGGAGTGTGGTCTTGCCGCTCCCTGATTTGCCGACTATGGAAACCATTGCTGTCATCCAGATATTTAGAATAGCAGGTTAGTCATGTATGTGTCAATAAATATGGGTGTTTTTAGTGTTTTTGGCAATCCTTGTATTCGAAGCCATATGATGATAGTATAAAAAAACTATGGTTAACCAGGCTGTTAGGCGCCTTCCTCCATGGCTTTCACGACGGCTGGGGCAGCCCAGCAAGCTCCACACTATGAAGAATATCCTCAGGAGCAGGAACCTGCACACAGTCTGTGAGTCTGCGCGTTGCCCAAATATCGGAGAATGTTTTTCCAAGCCCACGGCAACCTTCATGATCCTTGGTGATGTCTGTACAAGGCAATGCGGTTTCTGCTCAGTTGAGAAAAGAGGTATGCCGCTTGTGGTAGACCCTGATGAGCCCCAAAATATAGCCCTTACAGCAAAGGAACTCGGGCTCAGGCATGTTGTAATAACATCTGTTACAAGGGACGACCTCCATGACGGCGGTGCCATGCAATTCGCCTTGACAATCACGGCGTTGAAGGATACTATCCCAGCTGTTTCTGTGGAGGTTTTGACCCCTGATTTTAAGGGGGATAAGGGCTCGTTGGAAACTGTCCTGAATGAAGGGCCTGATATATTCAACCATAACCTTGAGACTGTCCCTTCCTTTTATAAAAGGGTGAGATTTGAGGCAGATTACGGGCGGTCTTTAGATGTGATTAAAATGGCGAAGACAATGCGCCCTGATATAATCGTAAAATCAGGTATAATGGTGGGTTTTGGCGAAACAATGGATGAGGTAAAATCCGTCATGAAAGACCTTTTAGACGCCGGCTGCGATGCTGTTACTATAGGCCAGTATCTCAGGCCATCCATAAAAAATCTTGAGGTTGAGGAATATGTCCCGCTTGAGGTCTTCAAGGAATATGAGGGATATGGGAGGGATATAGGACTTAAGTATGTATATTCGGGGCCGTTTGTGAGGAGCTCGTATAATGCAGAAATGCAAGTGCCAAGTTTCAAGTCACAAGTTGCAAGTCAATAAATTCTTGCTTGAAACTTGAGTCTTGCATCTTGCAACTTAAATTTGGAGATTCATGGAAGAATTTCACAGGATTAAAAGACTTCCCCCGTACATCTTTAACATTACAACAGAGTTAAAGATGGAGGCGAGGAGGCGGGGCGAGGATATCATTGATTTTGGTATGGGCAATCCTGACCAGCCCACGCCACAGCATGTGGTTGATAAGCTCATTGAGGCTACGCAGAATCCGAGAAATCACAGATATTCTGCATCAAGAGGTATTTACAAGCTAAGGCTTGCCATAACTGACTGGTATAAGAGACGTTATGATGTTGACCTTGACCCGGAATCAGAGGCCATTGCCACCATAGGTTCTAAGGAAGGGCTTTCCCATCTTGCCCTGGCCATCATTGGCCCCGGTGATGTGGTTTTTGTCCCTAACCCCACATATTCCATCCACACCTACTGTGTTGTAATTGCAGGCGGTGATGTGCGCAGTATTCCGCTTCTGCCGGGCAGGGATTTCTTTGAAGAGCTTTTAAACGCAGTCAAGCAGACATGGCCAAAGCCAAAACTTTTGATTATAAACTTTCCGCATAACCCAACCACTGAGGTTGTTGATTTGGAGTTTTTTAAAAAGGTTGTGGATTTTGCAAAAGAGCACAATATCCTCGTTGTCCATGACCTGGCCTACGCTGACATTGTATTTGATGGATACAAAGCGCCGAGTTTTCTTCAGGTCCCAGGTGCAAAGGATATTGGCGTAGAATTTTTTACCCTGTCAAAGAGCTATAATATGCCCGGATGGAGGGTCGGCTTTGCAGTGGGAAATAAACGGCTGATAGGTGCGCTTGCAAGGATAAAGAGCTACATGGACTATGGTATGTTTCAGCCTATACAGATTGCAGCCATCTCAGCATTAAACGGTCCACAGGACTGTGTTAAGGATATCTGTGAGACATACAAAAAACGCAGGGATGTGCTTATAGATAGTTTTAACAAGGCAGGCTGGCCTATAGAAAAGCCCAGGGCAAC